>Ga0256404_1000797_pt1 | contig 80795 bp, 77 predicted proteins | sample RumenRJG_01DNA_FD_185990 | JGI IMG/M metagenome (GOLD analysis project Ga0256404, IMG submission 185990) | Bovine rumen microbial communities from Lethbridge, Alberta, Canada - RJG_01 | ecosystem: Host-associated > Mammals > Digestive system > Stomach > Rumen | place: Canada: Alberta | collected...
TCTCCATTATAGACTGGACAAATTTCCTTAACTTTATGCATCAAATATTTATTATGCATCGTACGCCAATGCGCGGGAATCTGTTCAGCCCACTCAATCCCGCTTTCTTTCATCTCCACATTCTTATCCAGCCCCCTTGTCACTACCTCGGTGATGACAGAACGCTTGTACTGCTCAAGCATGTCGATCTGTGACTGGATGTCAGCGGTCAGAGCGTCGATTTCGGCGCATTTGGAGTCGAGGTAGGCGGAGATGGAACGCTGAGTTTTGATAGGCGCAACAGGTATAAAAACATTCTTTAACGGTCCGCTATAAACAACGTCTATAGTAGTTGCGTTACTCATATATACGAGTTGCTCTTTAATCATGTCAGACTCATTGAAGAGTAACCGTACAAGGTCATACAGGATCTTATTTTCATCAATCCTGAATTTAATAATGCAGGGATGAATAATTCCTCTGTGAAAATGCTCTGGCACTTTACAAATTCGTCCTATTGTTCCGCGTGTAGTAATAAGAATATCTCCAGCTTCTACTTGGAAGCTTTTCATTGCATTATACTTTTCTTCGCTGACAAATGTATTATTGTCTTCGAAATTCTGATCAACGACAGTCCTTTGGTTATAAACCCAGTAACCATCGTCAGTAAAATCATTCCCTGATAACTGCGTTCCAAAAGGGCCGACCTTCATGGCGTCATTTCCAGAAACGAGCAGATATTTCAGTTGTACTGCAGACCATTCCGCAGGCAGGTTGTCAATCCAGTCTAGGGATTCTCTTCTACTCATATGCACACCTCACCCGAACAGCTTCTGAATCCGCTCGTTGACAGATTTCTCAAGGTCTATAAACTGCTGCTCCAGCTTTTCACTCGGCTCCGGCTGCTGGTACTTGTAGAAATAGCGCGTGAACGGAATCTCCGCGCCGGTCTTTATGATCGGCTTTTTCTTACTCAGATCTTCATCAAAAAATGCCTTCGCGTCCGGCACATGCGGCAGAACCTCGCGCTGCATATAGTCGTCGATGTCCTCATCCCATTTGACGATTTCGGTATCCTTGGTCTCTTTGTCGTAGATGATATTGCCCTTCTTGTCGCGTTGGATTTCGGCAGTCTTGTCAATGATGGAAAGTCCGTCTGCTATCTTATCGAGCAACTTCTTGTCATCCGTCACACCTGTAAGCACACTTTTAAGAAACGGCATAAACTTCTCTGGAGAAGAGTAAACTGTATCGCTCTCGGCAGCTTTCAATGCTTCAATAATCTGTTCATAGAGCGGCTGATTCTTTTTATAATTTTCAAGCTTCTTTTCATCCTTGCCGGTCAGCTCTTCAGCGTTCTCTAGCTCGTTTACCTTTGCTTCATCGTAAAGAGAAGACAATGCGCCCTTTGTAAGCATGGCTTCGATGCGGTTCTCTGTGATAGCATAGCTTCTCTGAAGTGGCTGCATGACGGTGTACTCACGATAGATAAACTCTGTATTCTTGAATATCTTGACGTTCTCGCCCTCGCGGAAATCTGAATACAGCTTGGTAATGGTCGATCGGTCTTCCGGACTGATCTCATTACGCTTGTTACCGAGAGCCTTGCGCAACTTATGGCAGATGTTCGACGCATCGATCAACTGCACCTTACCCTTTCTCTTTTCACTCTTATTCTTTGAAAGGATCCAAATATAAGTTGCAATGCCTGTGTTGTAAAAAAGATCGGTCGGCAGCGCAATGATGGCTTCGATCAGATCATTTGCCAGAAGCCAGCGGCGAATCTGGCTCTCACCGGAAGCCGTGCCGCCGGTGAAGAGAGGCGAACCGTTCTCAATGATCGCACAGCATCCGAAATTGTCGTCCATTTTATCGACAGCAGACTGTAAGAATAACATCTGCATATCCCCAGACCCGGGAAGTCCAGCGCCCCAGCGACCATCAAAGCCCTTCGCATACTCATCCAGAACGGCTTTTTCTACACCTTCGGCTGCATCCTTTCCGCCCCAGGCTTGGCCGAACGGAGGATTTTCCAGTACAAACCGCATCTTGATGTCCGGAAAGCGGTCTGCCTTCATCGTATCCTGATAGACAATGTTCTCCTCGTTCTGCCCCTTGATAAGCATCTCCGCAAGGCACATCGCGTAGGACTCCGGATTGATCTCCTGACCGAAGAGACGCACATCGGCAGTCGGGTTGTAACGCTTGATGAAGTTGTACCCCGTGGAAAGCATACCTCCCGTGCCACAGGCTTGATCCAAAATTGTGATGACCTTGCCGTCGTCGAAGATATCGTCGCACCCTTCTGCGAGCAGGATATTGACCATGAGCTTGATGATGTCTCTGCCTGTGTAGTGATCACCTGCTTCGGCATTCTCAGAAAAGCGGCGGATCAGGTCTTCGAAGATGTATCCCATCTTCACGTTATCAATCGTGCGCGGATTCAGGTCAAGTTCAGAGAATGCTTTCACAACAGCGAGAAGGCGGTTGTTTTTGTCCATCTTTGTGATCTGCTTTTTGAAATCCAGACCCTTTGCCTCGGAAAGCAGGATATCCTGCACATTCGATGAAAAGCCCTGAATGTATGACACGAAGTTGTCCGCAAGATGATCCGGATCATTGCATAGCTCCGCGAGCGTAAATCGGCTCGTGTTGTAAAACTGGAATCCGGAAATACGGTACATCGCCTTCGCCGGATAGTTCGGGTTCTTCTCGTACTGCTCGACGACCATGTCCTTTGTCGGCTCAAGTGCGCACTCGAAACGCCTGATAATCGTCATCGGGATGATGACATCTTTATACTTGTCACTCTGATAAGGTCCACGCAGCTTGTTTGCAATAGACCAGATCATACTGGTTTCTGCTGATACATCTACAGGGGAGTCATCCCACATAGCATCAATAATTTGATGTTCTGACATTTTCAATATCTCCATTTCATTCTCGAAAGATGGTCTGATTACCAATGAACCAGAAAATTCAATCACACCGATAATTCCTTCTAAGGTTTATTTTTTCATTGTTAAAAGGACGCAGATGGTTTTTTTCCATTATCCGTGGCGCCCTGTTCCTTATCAGGTATGAACTCCATAATGTCTCCGACATCACAGCTCAAAGCATTGCAAATTGCTAGCAGGGCTTTCGTGTTAACATTCCCTCCGTTTCCGAGTTTAGCCATGATCGTCGCGCTTGCACTGGCCAGGTACTTTCCATCTCCAGGGGTGGGGCAGTTTTAAACGTTAAACATGTGTCAATTTTAATTATAAATCAACAGGACCGGCAATCAAAAATTTCTGTCCTTACTCCTCATAGTTTTCTAAATCTTCTACTAGCGCTACAAAATTGTAAAGAAGCAAAAAAACCTTCTTACAATCACGCTGTGTAACATTTCTATGAAGCATACCATGATCAATAAAATTTCTATTGATTACGTCCGGTTGTTTCTTAAAATCACCTCCTGTTTCAAACACAACACTTAACGATGATAAAATACTATATTTATATAAAGCATCTGCAAACGACATTTCAATCATCTCATCTGCATCAACTTTCTTGAAATACTTATTAGCCCCATTATATCCGGAAGGGCGTCTTTGTCCTTCTTTCTTTTCTTGAAGCCTTATTATTCGAGCATCAATTAATGAAAAAAGAATCATTATACATGACTTATATCTTTTATCTTCGTAATTTGCAATAGCTTCCTTAATATCACTTTTACGAATATGCTTCATTTCCAACAAGACATCAAAAATGGACTGCATTCCCCCTTTATTTATATATGGCTGAACTATTTTGAAAGCTTCTTTTTCATCACTAGGACTATCATAAAATAATTTTAAATCGGCATTAGGCGGAAGTGTCCACCCAAACTTTCCCCATTGTGTAAATGCCTCTTGTAGTTCTTTTTTTCTTTCATCAGATAACAGCTGGCTTCTGAATACTTCAGCAAACTTTCCCATAGTCTGTGCCAGACTATTCATTGCTTTAGTATAATCAGGAAGTATCCTATTTATCGACTCAGATAATACTTGTGCCATAGAAACCATAGATGTCTGAATAGTATCTGTATAAAACTTTGATATCTCACTAACCGCATTTAATGCCTCTTGAAGATGCGGTCTGTATTGAAAGCTGCATAACCTCACGCTGTCCAACCAGATTCTGATTGCCTAAAATATAATCCTTCATTTTTTTGAAGGTTCGTACCAGGTCTCTACTTTGCTTAATTGCAAGGTCACCTCTTAAAACAGTCATCAGCATATATACGCCTTGCTCTGTAAATGCATAAGGCGTATAGCGCGAGCCGCCCCAACTTGAGGTGAAATTTTTGCACCTCAAAATTTCATCAAATTCTGTTTTTGTAAGGCGAAACATAAACTCGTCACCCTCAATTTTTTTAGCATTATTCTTAACCTGGCGGTTAAAGTTCTTGGTTTCATATCCATATATTTCTGCCAAATCTGAATCAAGCATCACCTTTACACCACGTACTTCATATAGTTTTTCTTTCAAGAGTTCTTCTGTGATTTCTACTGGAACTATTTCAGTATTTTCGACCACTTCCTTCTTTTTATCGTCCATGTTCTTTTCTGATTTCATCCCTGAGTCTTGATTGTGAAAACATTGCCTATAATAATCTTTGAGTCGGTTACCAATCATTCTAGTTTTTTGGCTTTTCGCAAATTGACAAGCAGTACATCGGTGTACATCCGATGCGATTTCGCTCGTTTTGGAAGCGCCCCAATCCCCTTGAACATCTCCTGTGGGGATGGCTGTGCGTTCCTTCGAACACTAAAAAAGAGTGATACCAGTTTCCCGGTATCACTCCAATATCGTTATTGAATTGTGCTGCTGATTCCGTATTATTTTGATGCTTCCAGCCACTCTGTGGATGTTTCTTCACCTGGAACTTCTATTGCCAGATGCGAGAACCAGCTGTCCTCTGCTGCGCCATGCCAATGCTTCACGCCAACAGGAATGTTTACGCAGTCACCCGGCTTCATCTCAACCATTGCCTTGCCCCATTCCTGATACCATCCTCTGCCACCGACACAAATCAGAATCTGGCCGCCGCCACTTTTGGCATGATGGATATGCCAGTTGTTCTGACAGCCCGGCTCAAAGGTAACATTGTGGATACCGATCTGTGAAGCGGAAACCGGTGCCAGAAAACTTCTGCCAGAAAAATAAGAGGCATAAGCATCATTGGGCTCACCGATCGGGAAAAACAGAGACTTCTGATATTTTTCCATCTCTCTTGCTTCTGCAGGAGTTTCTTCTTTCCAGACTTCCTTCGCCTGATTGAACGCTGCCCAGGCTTTCGGCCATCCCGCATAAAAAGCCACATGCGTTAGGATCGCGGCAATTTCACTTTTCGTCACACCGTGTTCCTTAGCATTTTGAAGATGATACGTCAGTGACGAATCTGTAATACCGGATGACACCAGTGCAACTACTGTGATAATGCACCGGGTTTTCAGATCAAGATCCGAATTATTCCAGTTCTCTCCAAACAACACATCATCATTGAAATGGGCAAACTCCGGAGCAAATTCTCCCAATCTGTCTCTTCCCGCCGTCTGTACAATCTTCCCACTCATACTTTCTTTTCTCCTCTTCAATTTCTTCTAATCAGGATCTGTCTCATCAGTAAGTTTTCTTTGTCATTCATAAGGATGCTCTGAAAATGTCTGCAATATCCTTTTCCTGAAGCGGTGCCCATGCACTTTCAAGTCCTTCATTTTCTGCTACATGATGTGCCATCTCATCAATACGGCTTTCATCAATGCCAACTTCCTTAAGATGCATCGGAATACCAAGCGATGCGAAGAACTGGTATGTTTCTTCAATCGCCCGATTTGCGATCTCAAACCGATCCAGATTCGGATCAATACCGAAAACATTGACACCGTATTTTACAAAGCGGCTGACCGTCTTCTCGCTTAAGATATGCTTCATCCACCTCGGAGTGATTATGGCAAGCCCTTCTCCATGCGTGATGTCATAATATGCCGAAAGCGCATGCTCCATGCCGTGGCATGGCCAGCCGGACTCACTGTTTCCAAGCGAATAGATCCCGTTACATCCATATGTGCAATCAAGCATCATTTCCGCCCTTGCCGTATAGTCTTTTGGATTCTCGAGACACTTTTTTGCATTTACCATAAGGCTCTTAAGCGCCGCTTCCATAAATCCATCATTAAGAAGCGTGGAATCCTCGCAGAAATACTGCTCCATAATGTGATTCATCGCATCCGCGCAGCCTGCAGCTGTCTGTTTTCTTGATACCGTAAATGTATATGTCGGATCAAGGAAGGAAACTGCGGGATAAAGCAGCGGATCCACATATCCGATCTTATCGTTTGTCTCGGTTCTGGAAATCACTCCGCCGCAGTCATACTCACTTCCCGTAGCGGCAAGCGTGATAATATCTACAATCGGAAGTGCATCCTTAGCCTTTACCTTATAAGAAATCAAATCCCATGGATCCCCATCATACTTCGCTCCGGCTGCGATTGCCTTCGAGCAGTCGAGTACACTGCCTCCGCCAACCGACAGGATGGCATCCACATCATGTTCCTTGCAAAGCTTTACTCCGTCCAGGACACTCGGATCATATTTGGGATTCGGCTGAATTCCTGACAGTTCCACAATTTCAAAATCACTTAGAAGCGTCTTTACCTTGTCATAAAGGCCAATCTTCTTGATACTTCCGCCGCCGTAGGTCAGAAGAATTCTTTTCCCATATTGGCGCATTACTTCGGGCAGCTGTTCCACTACCCCCTTTCCAAAAATCAGTCTGGTTGGTGTAACATAATCAAAATTCTGCATATTTTTCTCCTTCAAATCACTCTTATTTGCTTCAGGAATCCTGCTTGTTATCTTCATCACCCCTCCTGTCACTTCCGAAATTGAAATTTTTTTAAAGTTTCGCACCTGTGTCCGCAATTTACTCCAAATTGCCCTTAGTCTTCCATATCTGCCTGCTGCCAAATCCGTCTTTCTTGAAATCTGAATTCAGGCAGGTGATCTCTGACGGCACGATCTTCAAAAGCCACATAGGCTCTTTAAGTTTCTTCAATGCTTCCATCGGTATCTTTCTGAACTCCGCGACATTCCTATATTCATCGGAGAACAGCTCGACAGGCTCCACTGTTCCTTCGATCTGCAGTGACCTAAGTCCGCCAAAGGAAGCACTCGTCTCGAAGACTGCTGCCGCGATATGCTTATTCTCTTTCAAGGCTTTAAACTTAAGCCCGCCTTCGGTGAAGATCCAAAGTGCTCCGTCATACCAACTGTACTCAAGTGGCGTGCAGCGAATAAAATCCTTCGTGGCAGTTGCCAGGGCAAGAACCTTATGGGATGATAAGAACTCGTCTATCCAGCTATACAGAGCATCAGCATCCAGCTTCTTTTCGGTTTCATCTTTTCGAGTCCAGAAGGACTCAGCCTGTGTGTACTGTTCGTCAGTCATTTTTTCTTCCTCTGTCGTAAGCAATATGCCTTCCCTCTTCGATTGCAGCGGCGGTCTTTTTGTTTGGTACATCCAGTTTAAGGGCAAAAGGAATTCCGTTTTCCCTGATTGTTGTTCTGAGGAACATATTGATCGCCGTGGTCATGTTCAGACCCAGCTCAGAAAAAATTCTGTCGGCCTGGTTTTTTTTCTTTCTCGGTTCTGTTATTCCTGTTTTGTAAACGAAAATCCCTTTTTGGTTTCAAAGACGTGCTTTAAAAACAATTGCGATTTGTATATACATATGTTAAAATAATTTAACACGAATTTGGATATTGCTTTATGCATATCCTTTGAAAGGACGCATAGTTGATTGTTACCAGCTTTCATCTATGCGTTTTTCTTTATTTGAATCGCTCTAACCAATCATACTGAAAAAATTCTTCGCTATTTTCTACTTCCGGAACATAGATTTCTATATATGAAACTAGGTTGGATGTGACATCATCAATAACGGTATAACCTTTTGAAGATACAAATGCTTCCTCGTCGTCATCATACTCTAAATCGGGATCTACAGTTACAGCCTTATCAATATCCATACCGATACAAATACCATTTGGTAAATGTCCTTTAAAACCATTTTCCAATCCGATTTCAAATAAGATTCCGTCTACAAAATAAAGCTTTATACTATCTTTAATAACTATAGTTTCGTTCTTCAGTTCAGGATGAATATACTGTTTTTCTCCCATACACTGAACAAAAGAAATTTTTTCTTTCTTTAGCATAAGTCGTACAGATTCAATCTTATCACCAAATTTAAACGACTCTAATCCTTTATATGGTAATATATTTTCACTCATATTAATCATTTTCTTTTCCTCCTTGGATAATATATTTTTGCTGTTTCCTTCCCGTCAGAAATATATAATTCCTTTTTTGATACAATTTTATATTTACCTTCATTAGTTGTACTAACCTTTACATAAGCTGTATCTCCATGTCTACGTGAACCAGGTGATACTTGTACCACTGAAACATTACGTTCTTTTGATGGATTTAAAACAACAATTCTTTTAGCCTTAGAAAACTTATGTCGCGAATCCTCTATCCTGACCTTATAACCATGTTTTTCCATGTCTTTAGCAATTCGCTTAACCGACTTTCCAAGGAAATACTCCCTATATCCCTCAAAACTTTTTTCCGATATATGCCCTCCGGATTCAAAAACCTTAGATGCAAAGAATTGTAAATTCAATTTTAAAAGAGTCTTGCTTCCTTTAGTATTGCCAAAGCCTCCGTGTTTTCCTGTTCCCATTATGCATCCTCCTTTCTTCTACTAATAGCAAAACTGCTATCAAATTGAAGAATAAGAATGCCTTGCTCTTTATATTGAGCAAAAATCGAATCTGGCGCTGAACCATATACAACTATCACTGTTGGATGTAATGTATATACAGCATACTTAAGTCCATTAACAAACCACTCTCTATCATCTACATTTTTCAGTGTTCCATGAGAACCTACTACAATTGTTCCATTCTTTGGAACTCCACAACAACTTATCGAATACGTTCTTCTATCGCCCCAGCGGACATTTGTAATTACATTTACTCCATTATCTTGAAGCCATCTAGCAATTGCTCTGCTGCGATAGATGTTCCAATATTGCATCACCAACGGCATATCCCTATATACGCTAAAATCTGGTGAAAATACACCTTTAGATTTCTTTAGTATTGGAAGATATTTTCTTGGCTTATTCCATATTCGCTCAAATGCAACATCATCTTCAAAAAAATGTACCCAGCAATCATAATCCTTCGATTTAATTGCTTTAGAAAAAGCAATTACCTTTAAGGGCTTTTCACATGAATAATCCAATTTGGGAATTTCAAAAAAGCCCTCATAATCTGCATTTTCAACCAAAAATGCGTGAAATACATCGCGACAACCTGCGCGCATACAATTAAATTGAGACATACTGCCTTCTTTCTACCCAACGGGCAAACAAAATTAATATTTCAATATAACTTTGCCCTCGTAAAAAAGATATGCAGTAATATGTACACGAATTTGAATATTACTTTATGCATATCCTACGAAGGACACATAGTTCATTGTTACCAGCAATAAACTATGTAAAATATCGTATTCATAGGCAATCACCTCCCCAAAAAACTTTTATAACTTAGAAACCAAAATATGTGCAGCTTGTGCTGAAACACCACATGATTTCATAACTTCCTCTTCTGACATACCACGAATAAGATAAAATGATGCTAATAATTCTCCACCAAAACAATTTGCCTGCCATTCTGGATCTTCGTATGCTTTCAAAGTCTCTCCCGGTTCCATTCTACAAAGTGCAATCACGTCATTTTCATGTAAAAACAAATGACCAATCTCATGCGCAATAGTTAATCTATCGCGCGGGACACCAGCTACAGCTCTTTCATAAACATCTTCTCTAATTCGAATCAAATTCTTACTTGGATACGTCTCACCATGGTTAATTCCCATCTCTTCTTTAGGAACGATTTCTAACCTAAAGTCTGGAATTATCATAGGTATAATGTTTTCTAAGAATTCTATAATTGGAAACATTAACATATCATCTAAACCAACACTTTTCTTTAGTTTTCTGACATATCTTCTGATATCATTTCTCGACAGTGGTTCAGCTTTATACTTACTCATTCTGCTCTTTTCCTTTCTGCAATATTTTTTTTATTTCTTCTACCTGCTCATCATCAAAATCAATGAACTTTCTCGCAAAAGAAATAGCGACCTCTCTATTCTGGTAAGAGGCCTGTGAAAAATTCATTTCCACACTTTCTTCCGTTTCTGCGATGGCTTTGGTAAAAGTAATCTGATCATCTGGATCAAGTTGATACAACTTCACAATTTCATTATTCCATGCAGATGGCATTCTTTTTTTGCCATTTTCCACTGCTGATAAAAAAGAAGATGAGACTTCCAACTTATCTGCCATGTCCTTTAAAATCTCGCCTCTATCTATCCTTAGTTTTCTTAAAAACCTTCCTAGAGATGTTAACATAGCTTTTCCTCCTTACTTTCTTCTACATGTAGAAACCTTAAACTAATACTACGACTAGATATTGTGTTTGTCAACCTTTAGGTTGATTTTTTCTAATTTCCCAAAAATGAAATTTTAAATTCCACCATTAATACCAGAGGTAGACGTTAGTCTTGCACAGGTTGCGTTTACTCTTTCATACAATTGTACTATGATTGCCCTGTCCTTCTGACAGCAGTGGAAGGAAAAATAATGAGTAAGTTAATACCAGGCAATCAAAAGCATCTGACGCTCAATGACAGACTGTACATTGAAAAAGCACTCAATGAAGGAAGAACCTTCAAGGACATTGCCAAGAACCTTTGTAAGAACCCTACAACCATCTCATTTGACATCCATTATCTCTTGTGATATCTTGTAAGCATACAAGCATACATATTATGAGGTGACTTATGGAAATACAATATAATAATTTTGGAGAATTTCTACATCATAAAAGAATTGAATGTAAAAAAACTTACAGAGAACTTGCAATGCTTCTTGATGTTTCAGCACCCTATATTAGCGATATTGAAAAGGGTCGACGTAATGCACCTGCAATGGATAAACTATCAAAACTGATTGATATTTTCAATCTTTCAGATGATGAAGTATCCATGATGTATAATTTAGCTGGCAAGAAAAAAGATACTGTTGCACCTGATATTCCAGATTATATAAAAGAAAATGACTTTGTTACTGTTGCATTAAGAACAGCAAGAGATCTTGGTGCAACTGAAAAAGATTGGGAATCGTTTGTTGAAGATTTAAAAAGAAGAAAAGGCTAATACTACATGTATATTCCGCGATATAAGCACAAAACAAATAATGTTCCTATTTTGTCAAGAAACGATTTAGATTTCTTCGCAGAAGCATTTATAAATGATTTTCAACCAGAGGTATTGCTAGCCCCTACAGAATTCAATATAGATTTGTTTGTTGAGGAATACTTAGGTTTACTTGTTGACTACCAATATCTCTCTTGTGACCAACGTTACCTTGGTATGACCGTATTCAATGATACTCGTAAGGTTATCGTGTTCAATCCTGATTGCAATCAAGCAGATTATATTACTGCTAATGCAGGAACAATCATAATTGATAATAACTTATTACAAGATAACCAAGAACATCGTTATCGTTATACTTTGGCACATGAATCTGCTCATTGGATTTTTCATAAAGAGTACTACGGTTATGATCCAAATCAATTATCTCTATTTGATTTAGATATCCCGTTTATTCAATGTAGAGACATTAACAAAGACTATTCTCGTATCCGTGATACAAAACTTTGGGATGATCACAAATGGATGGAATGGCATGCTGATAAATTTGCTTCAGCAATTTTAATGCCAAAATCAAGCATACAAAAATTTGTCAAGTCCAATCCTTCCATCAACACCCCAAATGATCTCATTAGATCTGTAGTTTCAACCTATAATGTATCAGCAGAAGCAGCAACATACAGATTATCAGATTTAGGAATAATAAAAAGAAAAACTGATAACAAATATGAACAGCTCTCGCTGATTTAATAAGGCGGAATATTCCGCCATATATTTTACCCTTGGCGTTAGCTTGTATGCTTACTAATTAAGAAAGGAGTTCTATGCCTGTCTACGACAATAAAACCTATACAAAAATTATGAGACCACTTCCCGATTTTGTTGAAAGAGATATTTACAACATTCCTGTAATGGAACCATGTAAATTGGATATTTCGCAAATGAACAACGGTCTGTGGTTAATTAATATGAAAAATCTTTCCACCAAAGACAAACACCCTGAATCAAAAATCGTCCATTCTTTTTGTTACGATGAGACATTGATCCGTGAATTCAATAATCCTTATCGATACCTTGAAAGAACCGCTAGCTATCTTGCAACTTCTTCATTTGATTTCAGCATGGATTCAAAAATGGATTTCAAACAGGTTCTTTGTGCTACATACGATAACAGATGGATCGGTGCTTTCTTACAATGCCATGGTAAACAATCGATGGCTACAGTGGGTTGGACTATTCCTGAATTTTATGACATTACTTTTGCAGGTCTACGTGATGGTGGAATCTTTATAATATCAACTCTAGGTACAAATAATCTTTTATCATACGATGAGTTCATACAAGGTTACCACGAATTACGCACTCGCTTTCCAAATACTCAATTAATCTGCGTAGGCGACAAGTTAAAGGGAATGGATTCAGATATATGCTTTGTAAAATACGAGGAATCTTTTGGAACATTTGATGCCCATTGTGATTATTGGCAACCAAAATTAATTAATTGGGATATGACTATATCGAAAGGAGTATGTTAACATGTCATCAAGAGGCGCTAAGACCGAAAATGGTCATGTCACCACAACTGAATATAAACTAAAGGACGATAAAATGGTAGATGATGCCAAAGTCCTTGTCGGAGCAACTTCAAAACAACATGGTTTACCAGACTATGCTCATTCTCCAAATAGTAAATACATTAAAGAAAATCCTGATGGGAGTTTTAGAGCACTTAGGGTATACGATGATTCAGGTTTTCCACTAATTGAGATTGGTTACCACCCTGAGCAAACGTTGACTGGTAATAGGCATACATATGTATTACATTTTCATACCTTTAAGTCAAATCTTGAACGAGTCATGGGTGGAAAGATATCAGAAACTGAGCACTTTGACATTTATAAAAAATACAAAAAATATTTAAAGGAGTACGGATTATGATAAATGGAAGTATAAATCAATTTCTTGATACTGGCTGGTTTTCCGAAGCAACACTTTTTTATAATGGCTACATATATTGGCTTGAGGCCCAAACAGATGAGAATGAAACTGTTTTCTTCATAGATCGATGGAAAGCTCAAAATGAGGATAATAAATATTATCATTCCATCTTAAACAATGATGGTACTCTTCCATATGATCGCGTTTTAGAGATACACGGAACAGATTTAGATTTAATCAAGAAACAATTTCTTGAAGCATCGCCTTTCGAAGGAAAAACATTTTGGCAGGTTGAAAAAAATATTGCCTGGTTAGATGAAAGCACTCCGTGTAAAGCAAAGTAGCGGGGTGTCCTGGATTCATCCAGCACATAACTTCCACAGTTCATACCCCTGCCGTCTGGCAGAGTAATCACTGTGCGTTATTGATACGCTGAATATACGCCACCATTCGTACGGTACTATTCCAGTTTGCAGCCTCATTACTGCAAAAATGTCCCGGCTCTGAAATTTTTGCCGTGCCGTGTATAGATTTCATTGATATTCAGTTGGGTCTCATCGTGACTGTAATGGAGATTCGAATTAACAGTGCCTGTCACCAGGTATTACAAAATGTTACAGTGATACAGCTCACTGCCATAAGTGATGCTGTCAGCTGTGCTGCCACGGTTCCATTAATAAGCTTATCCGAAATCGTAATCATATCATGAATCGCTGCTGTAAAAGAATTTCTGTAAACCTTTGCAAGAAACGTAGCGTACAGAACGATCAGAATGACGGGTGTGATCATTGATGTAAACAGCATCCCTTTATCTTTAAAAAACAATTTCCTGTTCCTGCTCATTAATGCCAATACTGTTCTCATCAATGCTCACCTCCCAGCTTTTTCCCTGTGACTGCAAGAAATACATCATCCATTCCGCCTTTTACTACTTCATAATCCGTGAATAGGTCCTGATGCTCCACAATAAGCTCCGTAGCTTCTTTCGTATCTCTTACTTTTATCTGATATCCGTCACGTATTTTTTTATATTCTCTGTTCAATGACTTTATTTCATCTTCAGAAACACCATAAACTGACACAATATCCTGTACATAATCATTTTTAAGTTCAAACGGTGTACCTTCCGCTGCAATACTTCCTTTGTCAAGAATTACAACATACCCGGCATTAGCAGCTTCTTCCATATAATGTGTGGTTAGAAACACTGTCATATTTTCTGTTTTCTGAAGCTTCTCAATAACATTCCAGATTAACTGTCTTGTTTGCGGATCAAGTCCTGTGGTAGGCTCGTCAAGAATCAAAATCTCCGGTCTGTGCAATAATGCACGGGCAATATCAATTCTTCTTCTCTGACCTCCCGACAGCTTACCTACCGGTCTGTTTAAAAACTCGTCAAAATCCAGAATCTCGACCAGCTCCTGTAATCTCTTATCAAAGGCATTTCCTGTAATACCATACAAAGCAGCCCTGCTCTTTAGGTTTTCTTTCACCGTAAGCGGTTTATCAAGTACGCTATCCTGAAATACCACACCTAGCATTCGTTTTGTCTGTGCGCCGGCTTTGTCAGTTTCTATTCCATTTACCTGAACAGTTCCGCTGTCTTTTTTCAGCAGTCCGCAGAGAATGGAAATGGTTGTACTTTTTCCTGCACCATTTACTCCAAGAAACGCAAACAATTCTCCTTTTTTCACACGAAAGCTCAAATCATTTACTGCTTTTACTTCGCCAAAGCTTTTATTCAGATGACTGATTCTAATGATATCTGATTCCATATCTTCTCCTGATTGATTCTTCATTCCGCAGTTATCCTGAGGCCTTTACTCATGTTTCAGCAGCCAATCTGATAAATTATGAATCCTGATGCCTTCATAGTCATAGGTCTCATGCCTGGTATTGGCCAGAATAAGCTTGGGATACGCATCCTTGATCTTAAGCAGGGGATCATACTCACGTTCAAAGGTCTCAGGCCGCGATATATCGTCACTTACCTGGATATACATCTTTTCATCGCCACGGACTGCAACAAAATCCACTTCTTTCTGATACAGCTTTCCAACGTAAACTTCGAAGCCACGCCGCATCAGTTCGATGCAGACAATATTTTCATACATCCGGCCATAATCAAGATTCCGTCTGCCAAGTCTGGCAAAGCGTATGCCGGTATCGCTCAGATAGTATTTCACAGAAGTCTTCAGATATTTCTTTCCGCGAATGTCATATCGGCGTACTCCATAGAAAACATACGCATCGCACAGATATTTAATATAGTTTCCGACAGTCTTATGATTGGTTGCTACCGCATTTGCCGTCAGTGTATCACTGATATTGTTGGGGGATGTCAGATTAGATACGTTATCCATCATGAACTCTGCCAGATGCTCCAGCATCGTTGTGTCCGGCAGATGATATTTCGTGACCAGATCCCGGTTGATGATCGTATCGTAAACGTCTCTGATATAGTTTGTCCGATCTCTCTCCGTACGGTATACATAGGAGCCCGCCAGACCGCCCTTGATCACATATTCATCGAAGAGCTTTGCTTTGTCCTGTTCCTCTGCATAGTAGCGACAGAATTCCGCAAAGCTGAACGGGAAAACATGGATCTCAATATAGCGCCCTGTAAACAGCGTCGTCAGATCGGAGCCTAGAAGGAACGCGTTGGAACCGGTGATATAGAGATCATATTTCCGGGAAGAATGCAGGCTGTTGATCGCAAGCTCAAATCTATCGCACAGCTGCACTTCATCCACGAATACATAGTTCTGTTTTCCGGCAGCATAATGGCTTTCAATGTAATCATACAGAGCATGATATTCCTTTAATCCTTCATATTTCAGGTCAAAGAAATCCACAAAGATAATATTGGCCTCTGGCTGCATCTCGCTGATTCTGCGGATATAAGCTTTCATCAATTCAGACTTGCCGCTGCGGCGCACTCCGGTAATGATCTTGATATCCGGGGTTCCCATAAGATCAAGAAGCCGCTGCATATATTCTGGTCTTTCAATATATTTCATACTGCTACTTCCGAAATTGTAATTTTTTTAAAGTTTCGCACCTATGTCCGCAGTTTACTCTGAATTGCCCTGCTTGTCAATGTGAGAAGTCCCTTCCCTTTGGATGCAAAATTTTTCATTTAATTCCGTACAGAAAAACGACGACCATCATTCTCGATAGTCGCCGCATAAATTAACCTATTCTGTTATCTATTATACTGTTTCTTTCGATGTACCATCAGCGTACCAATAGTTACGCTTCCACTGACAAAAAGTAGGATAAACCACAAAAACATATTGTTTATATCGCCGGTTTTAGGACTTGTTGTTTCACTTGTATCCGGTTTGTTTACTTTTAATGTGTTCTGCTTCCAAGGGCTATTTGCACCCTTAGTGATTTTATATTCAGTGGTTGTGCCGGATGCCTGTGGTGTCATGGTCAAATTTGTGTCAACCCACATCGTTGCATACCCACCATTAGGATATTGTAACAGCGGGTCATAGTCGGTAATGTCATAATCGTAATATTTACCATTAATTTTTAATTTTGTATCAGTGGTAAAACAATATCCTTCTTTTGCCTTGAAATAAATTCCATAAGTGTAAGTTTTACCGCTTTCAAATTCGGTAAATAAATCATCTGGATTGTTGTCGTTCCAAAAATCGGCTGAGTAATGGTATTTTTTACCTCCATCTGTACTCCAAAATTCAGATTGATAAATATACGGAACATTCTCAGCTGTTTTTCCAGTGAATACAGGCTTATCTCCGACCTTAAAGCTGATTGTTGCATTATTTATTTCTACAATACTAATATTTTGTAACTGAACAGTTTCAGGTTTTATTGTTCTTACAGCAACTACAAAAAGTCCTCTTCCAGTATTTGTTATATTTGCATTATTTACATTTGTGCCATTCACTGTTACTTTACTATTAGCTGCAAATGTATTTCCATCTCTTGCTTTAAGAGAAAGACTATACATATAAGTTTTGCCATCCTCAAAGGTCGTTATTTTTTTGTCTTGCGCAAGTGCATTATTCTTGCTTTCATCAGAATACCAATATTTTACCGGTATAGATTCACCGTTTACATTCGTTTCCATTTCTTCCCAATATTCGTATTCTATATCATATTGTCCATCCCATGGATCACATTTGTAAGCAGTTGCTTTTGGAACATCTCCAGGCTCATAATTATAAGTTACACCCTCAATATCTACGTCACCAATGCTATTCTGAGAGCTTTCGTCAGTCGCTGTCACCTCTATGTCGTTAAACCAGAGGATTAACTGCTTTCTATCATCGGAGAGTTTGCCCGAAAACGTCGTTATAGTGGAGCCATCGCATATTACAGTGCATCCAACTCCGCTGCCTTTGAATCCGTCATGGAAGTAGTAACCGTCTTTCGCTGTTAATTTCACTCCATAACTGTAGGTTGCCCCTGCAACCGGCTTTTGTGGATTGGTTTTTGCAATTATAGGGCCATCAATAGTCTGCTGCATCCAAAACTCGTCCATAAGCGTCATCTGGTTTGCACATTCCGAGTTAGGATTGACTTCTGCAGTAAATGCAACGGGCTGTGAAGAATCAAGATTCTTCCAAATATTGCCAATGTCAACCTTGGTGATAGCCTCATCGGTGCCGGCGGCAGGAAGATCGATTGAATAAGGACTGTAAATACGCAGTTCCGTACTCATCTCTTTTATTTTAAGATTCGTATGTGAACCCGCCTTACCCCACTCATGATCACCTACGGAAACAATTGTATCGCCGCTGATATAATAGCCGCTATTTGTTTTAAGTACGATATTATAGGAATAATGGTGTCCTGCTTCAAACTGTGTAATCTGTTTGTCTGCTGCAAGAGATGCCATTTTACTCGAATCAGAATACCAATACCGTCCTGTACCTGTCCAAACACTGCCTTCTGTTTTTTGTTCTATTTCCCTCCAATACTCATAGGCAACAGAACATTCTCCCTCTGTCACCGACGCTACAGCCTGCGGTACATCGCCAGCTTTATAGTTTGGTGCAGTGTAGGTGACACTAATTCTGTTAATGTAATTGACTCCTGCCGCAAACGCAGTTGTTGGCACAATCGTAAGTACCATGCCAAGCACAAGTAGAATGCTTAGCAGTTTTCTGTTACGCTTTTTTTGACTGTTCATAAAAAATTCCTCCTTTGGATTAATATGATTTTGATCTTCTCAGCAAAGCATTCGCCAGCATCGTTTCGTTTTCCAAATATTGAGATATTCTATCAGCAACGGCGGTTATGGCTCGCTGTATTCCTTCTGCGGATAAGCCTGTACATGGGCGCACCATTGTGACAAGCAGTTGTGCTTCACCTGTTTATAAATTATAGATGGCATAGGTTCTACAATATATAAGGGAAGTCCGCCAATCTGCTGAAAATGGGGTGGCGGAAGTCCGCCAATCTGAAAATTGAGGGCAAAAAGCTGTTTTCACTACGAAAAGAGCAGAAAAAAAGCCGCCTTCCATTTTCAGGAAAGCGGCAAAGCAAACACTGGGTTCAAAAATTATTTTTTGTAAAGATTGAGTAGTCCGACACGGGATTTTACTCCTGTCTTTTCGTAAATTGCAGAAATGTACCGTTCCAATGTCCGTCTGGAAACATACAGGCTTTCAGCAATCGTCTGAACATTGTCCTCTGTATTGACAAGACAGTTAAACACCGCAGCTTCTCTCTCTGTAAAAGAAAACACTTCAGAGAATTTTCGCAGTTTTTCCTTCTCAGTGATTGCATCAGCTGCATCTGTAACAAGCTGCTCCATAAATATTTTCTTCTGAAAGGTATATGCGGCAGCTAAAATGCTGACGGCCGCAAACAAAAATAGCACAAGGACAATGACTGGAATGCTACTTTCGTTGGAAAGCAGGGTTAAGACAAGACTGGCAATGACTGCGGCGGTAATATTATTGATCGCGCGTCCCATACCTGCCCACAGCGCAGGTGTTCTCATATAACGTGCAAGCTCCATAAAGCCTGAAGTAAAAAACACGGCAAAAAAGCCTGCCGATAGATAAAATACGATCAGTCCTGCCAAAAATGGTCCGGCGAATTTAAGCACAACGATACATATGGTTGACAGTATCATTATGCAGTACATGATAAGCCCCATATATTTTCTGTTTTTTATGTCAAATACAAATCCTGCTGTCAAACCACTTAACGCAAGCAGAATTCTCGGCCATTGTCCGATATCCATTGTTCCATTTGCGTGGGCAAGCGTTACCGCATTGTCAAGTGTACTGAAAATGAATGTCATCAGCACTACAAGCAGAACCATAAGAATACCGACGATTGCTCCATTTTTAGTTTTTTCGGTACTATCCTTACTTCTTTCTTCGTTCAGCGGGGCATCAGTCACTTGTTCGTCTTGTTTACAGTAAATCTGATCATTCTTTATCAGCAACCAAACAAGCAGCAGTAAAAATACCGATAAAATAATAGCTTCCGCAATCTCTAAACGAACAAGATTATTGTTTACAAACTGGAGCAGGATACCCAGTGCATAAGAAATCCCCACAGTCCTTGCTAAATACCTGTCCGTTTTCATCATACGCATGGAAACATAAAAGGCCGCGCTGCCGAACAGACCCAGAAGCAGGAATAAAACAAGTCCCATTATAAACGTCAAAGTATAAGCAGTACCTGTACAGATGAGAGCTATGCATAAGATAGACGCCAGACTGATGACAGCGAAAATTATAATCTTCAACCGATTTTTACAAAATCGATGAAACAACGGATACAGCAGAAAGCCTGCTGCACTTACTCCGAGTGCATAATTCTGTGCCAGAACGGTTTTGCCCTCTGACACCATGCGGGAAAGTACATCTACATATAAATATTCCGCACCTAAAAACAGAAAGGTGAATAAGCCCATCAAAATAACAGCGTTTATATAAGGAATTCTTTCTTTCTTTTTGAAATCAACGCTTTGCGTGATTTTTGTTAAAACATTACTCATTGAAAAAATCACCTTTATATGCTGTCATCGCTAAATTCCATTTCAGCCGTCTTACTTGTATTTTATCAGTTTCTTTTGTTTGAAACAACATTATTTCGTGAACGCGAAAGTAATTGGCTATTTAAAGCAATTATTTTCCATTTCTAACAGCATCAGCAAAGGCTAAGAAACTTTCTGATTTCATGATAGCAAGACCTTGTCTTTCATCACCAAGTACCACAAGCTGATCTCCAGGTGAAATCTCAAATATCTTTCTTGCCTTGGCAGGGATTACAATCTGACCTTTATCACCTACAGTTACCATTCCGAAAAGATGTTTCCCTTTTGGCGGAAGTGCCATACCCATGCTGTCCTCCGATTCATAATTAGCAAGATCATCAAGCGACACTTCAAATATTTCCGCAAGCATTTTACACTTATTTAAGTCAGGAACAGTTTCTCCGGTTTCCCACTTTGCTACAGATTGGCGAGAAACGCCGATTTTCTCAGCAATATCTTCCTGTGTCATATTTTTCATTTTTCTAAGAGTTACCAGATTGTCATGAAACATCGTTTTTTCACTCTTTCTTTATTCCGAGTACCGCCCATCTGAAGAAAGGAATCCTTGATATCACGGCATTCAACGCATATGCTGCCACAAATCCGGCAATCAGGCTGATGGTATAAACCATTGTTGCCGGAAGATTCCCGGGTTTTCCCAGAAGCAAAGCAACTGTTGATATCCCAAGATAATGGAATACATATAACCCGAAATTATTTTTGCTCATCCATGCCGTAAAAGCATTTTGCTTATCAGCATACTTTGATGCACCGCTAAGAATCGCCATGCTCATCAGCCATCCAAATCCTGCAAATAGTACTGATTTGTTAATAGGAGCATCCGCATAGTTTTTACCAAAGTACACGGCACAGAATGAAATTCCCACACCTGCGGCAAGTACAAACAGCAATACAAAATACTTCTTCAGCATCTCGATTACTTCATCATGTGAGAACACAAAATATCCAAGCATATATGCAGCACCGTAATACCCGAACCTATATACCACAACAACCGGAGTATTAAAAATCTGCGCCGCTCCCCAAATTACTACAGTCATCAAAAGTATTGCTATGATGTTAGCCTTTCCTCCCAGTTCCCACAGTCTATCCTTCTCGATTTTTCTTACGAGCAAAAGCGCCATCGAAAACAGCCATAACAGCTGTATGTACCAAAGAACCCCAGTTCCGCTTAACGCCATGATAAAATACTTGATTAGGCCAGGTACTTCCTGCATAGAATCGAAAGCGTCGCTAATTGACATACTGACATATCCCTGGATGAACTGAAATACAAATAACCCTATAGTAGAAGGAATCAACAGTTTTCTTGTCCTGCTTTTTGCAAATTCCTTTGCGGTATGATTATCCAAATAATATCTGGAGCATATTCCTGATATAAGGAACAGCAGAAGCATAAACCACGGATAAACTGCATACAGGAAAATGTCATAATACTGCACATCAAGAGCAGTAATCTTTCCTAAGCCACCAAGAATATCTTCGCCATTATACATGTAAAGTACATGATAAATGACAACCAGAACTACGGTTACCCATCTGATATTGTCTAAGTAGTATTTTCTCATAAACGCCTCACCTTTGCAATTATTTTTAACATTATCGTAATTGTAATTGTAAGGCAAAGAAATGTCCACCAACCAAGCTGAACATTTACATAGGTGAAATGTTAAATTCGGTTGCGAATCTAAAACTCCTTCAACACAAAACATGATGCACTAAGTTCCTGTCCGATCCGGAAGGCATTTTCCAGATCCTTAGGGAAGTTCTTATCGTGTGCTAATTTCTTTTGTCAGAACTTTCTTCTGCCAGCTCCACTTTCCGCATACTGGGCACTTCATATATCTCGTCCGTCCCATATGCATAGCAAGATTTGTCTGCCAGTAAGAAGGATAGAAAAGCCTCCCATCCGGTGATCCATTCGATTTCCGGGTCGGGAGGCTTTTTATATTTTAAGGCATTATTCCGGTGGCAAGATTCGATGACAACCTACAGGTTTCTTTCCCTATTTTCACTTCGCTTTGGTCTTCATTTCTTCGAATAATCGTAGAAGCCCTTACCGCTGTTCACCCCGCCTTCGCCCTTGTCAAGTTTTTCCTTCAGCATGACTGTGACCTTATGATAAACGGAGTTCTCATCCTTACTCTCCTCTTTCATCGAAACGATGTCATAGCAGGTCTTTAAGCCCACGATATCCATGATCTGGAAGGGACCTGCCGGCGCGCTGGTGGCAAGCTTCCATGTGAGATCTATGGTTTCCGGATCAGCTACGCCCTTGGCCCAGAGCATCTCTGCAGATTCCAGGAAAGGAACCAGCATGGAATTTAAGATATAGCCCGGCTGCTCCTTATGTAGAACCAGAGGGATCATATTGATATCCTTTGCAAAAGCAACAACCGCTTCTATCGTCTCCCTGGCCGTTCCCGGATGTCCCATGATTTCTGCTGTGTTGGACTTCCAGATCTCATTGGCAAAATGAAGAGAGCAGAACTTCTCCGGCCGGCCGGTATATTTTGCAAACATGCTGGGCAGAAGGGTCGAGGAATTAGTGCAGAGAATAGTCTTCTCCGGCATCAGATCCTTCATTTTGGTGAAGATATCGATCTTCTTTGCAGGATCCTCTGTCATTGCCTCGATCACAATATCCGCATCCTTCAGAGCCTCTGCCATATCCAAGGTGATATGCAAGAGTTCCTTCTGATTCTTCTCCCACTGAGCCTTACATGCATCGATGCTCTCATTAGTTGCGGATTTCCAGTCAGCTACCAGTCCTCTCGGATAGAGATAAGCGCCCATGGGATTATTGATCAATGCTTTGGCCTGATCCAGAGCCTTTGTCATCTCCTGGCTGTAATGGTCGAGTTTGGGCTGAGTTCGTCCAATCGAGCCCTCACTTCGAAGCCAGAAAGTTACATGATGACCGGTATAAGCCGCCATCAGACCGATCTGCGTACCAAGAACACCGCCCCCGATAATCGTTACATTTGGATACATAGCATACCTCCTTTACTGTGTTAAATATAGATCAGCTGTCAGTGACATGGTGCTTTTCTCCACATTATGTCTGACAACGCAGAAATATTAACCATGTTTACAAAAAACATTCTAACACGAAAAGCCGACTGATTGCCATAGAAAAAGTGGCTCAGTTGACCCGATGAATGGCCTGTTTTGTGGTCAGGGGATAAGAAGCCAATCCGGCTGTATATGACATTCACGGAAGCCTTTTAGCCTCCCCTTCAGTTCGTGGTCGTGGTACTTCTCCTCCAGTACTTTACCCTGACGTAAAGTGTTGATGACATCATCAAGAAGAGAAAGATCCAACCCCCGCTTCTTCATCAGCTTATAGCTTTTCTTGTAAGCCGAAGTAAATTTGACGTTTAAGATCATTCAGGCTTCAAGAGCTTTCTTAAGATCTTCCATGCTGGTGTATCCCGGAACGTCAGGGTCACGGGAAATGCGCTTTGCCTCATCGGCAGCGCTGAGCAATTCATTGGAGTACCGCGGAACCTCAACCTTGAAAGGAAGTCCGCCTCTCAAGATACACTGTCTTAAGAAAATATTGACAGCGCCGGACATGTCCAGGCCGAGTTCATTAAAGAGTTCGTTTGCCTGCTTTTTGACACTGGAATCAATACGGATCTGAGTTGGAACTGTAGACAAATAAATCATCTCCTTTCAGTTCAAATTATAGTTTGATTGGTTTACGTTGTCAATCATAATAACAATTTTCTGGTGGGAGAGGCGTTCTGAATCTCTAAAAGGGTAAATCTATAAAAGCGATAATCCAAATGCCCGATTCAGCCGCGGACAGGATCAAAAATGGGCAGAACTTCGCCCGGTACATCCAGTGTGAAGCTGGATATATTAGTGCCTGGCACCAGCATCCCGCCGCCCGTCGGAATGACAATAAGAGTGCTGTATGAACTGTTGCGATTTATAATATCAAGATTAGCCATAGCCCTTTTCTGATGTTCATATAAGGCACGCTTGTTACTGCCCTTCTTTGGAAAAACGATACCGTTCGACTTTGTTTCAACATATGTTTTCATCGTATCCTCCTCGATTTTGATGTGTTATCTTCTGAGCCTTATGCTCTGATTTTATAAACCAGATTCAATTATTATGGATCATGATGCTTTATCAAGCATATCATGGATATATGTCCGAAGACCGTCCTCCGTGTCTATGCCATATTTCTGGTTTATAAGGATATAATACTTCATAATCCGTTCTTTCGGCAGAAGCTCACTGGAAGGAATGCTGTCTCCATATCCTTTTCTCGCTTCCATCCACGGATCCTCATTATGTGTGATCCTCTCCAGTACCTTTCCGCCATACATCCCAAACGTATTCACAACAAGGTCAATTACACGTTTCTCGTCATCCGTCAGGGCATCCTCTGTCCCTTCCAGAAGCGCGAACCGCGCATCATCTATCGGATTATATTTGAAATCCCGGAACAGCTCATATACCTCCGGATAGACCGGACCGTGTACCCAAGCCCTGCAATCCTCTTCAAAGATTGGTCTTCCATATAATGCGGAATACACTCCCTGGATAAAGTAAAGCAACTTCTGAAGCATGAGGGGCGTTACCTCCTCCAGCTTTTCAAAGATATATGCGATCACCCGAAGCATCTTATCTGATACAGAAAACAGGCTTTCTATGCTTTCTGCCGCTGTAAAAGCTTTCCTGTATGCCGCATCCGTCAGCTTCTCCCTGTTCTCCATGAGCTTCTGCTTCATGTATGCCGGAGATGAAAGCGCTGTTTTCATGATATCCGAATACTCTTTGGAAGGCACCTGTCCTTCCAGGTATCTCGGAATCGTCACCTCTCCGAACCCAAGTGCCAGAGACAACGGAGCCTTTCCAATCTTATAGATCTTCATCAGCCTTTCGATATCATCAATCGATACAAGTCCCTCTGCCATCCTGTACTGCTCATCGATTTCCTGAACATTCTTATCAATAAGACCCGGAATGCTCATTTCCTCCCCACATTCTGCACAAACAGCCACAGTAATTGCAAAGGTATATTTCTTATCCTTTATATTCTTCACGATGTCCTTCTTCTGCAAAAGGTACTCTGTCTCTTTCCTGCACTCTATGCAGAAATCTCTTCTTCCCTTCTCTGTCATAATGGTCACCTCCGATTTGCCTCCTGATTATCTGAAATAGTATGTAAGCGGATATTTCTGTTCATGGAACGAAATGACGATCACAAAACAGTTCTCCAACTTGTTGAACTTGATATACAGAGATACTGTTTTTTCTTCTGTCCCATTTCTCTCCAAAAGGGTTACTCCTTCCCCTCGGAAAGATACTGCTCTATATCTTTCTGATCGATATTAAATACTTTATCCTCTGCAGAGTGTGTGATGTATTTTTTTATTTTTCCCATCATCAGTATAACTCCATGATTGCTTTTTGTAAATTCCCTATCATTCGTGTAAATTTTCTGTCAGATAATTGACTACTACTTCAAATTATGCTATTTAAGAATCAGACAGTTTAAATTATTACTAATCAGAAAGAACTTTATTTTTATTAAATTGATGAGGTGCTTGTATGATGAAAAATAGTTTGAAACCATTCCTATTAATTCCAATTGCTTCGCTATGTGTCGTGACTTCCATTCTATACGTAGGATGTGGGCAGAAAGCATCCTCTTCTACTTCAAATAAGAGAGTAACAAGTGTTTCTGCAACTGCTACAGGAAAAAATGAAAAGCCGATAAGCCTATCGACGGGCAAGGCAAGCTCAACCGTAATGGATTCCGAAGATCCAAACAGAGAATATGCTATGGAACTTGACACGGACTCCGATTACAACAGGCTCGCCATGAATCTGTCGCAGCTGGTCTCAGACTCTGATCTTATTGTGAAAATAAAAGTCAAGGCTGTGAAATCTTTCGTGAATGATAATGGTATGATTCAGACCGAGGTTACTCCGGAGGTACTGAAAACGCTCAAAGGAAACTATGACGGGCAAAAATTGTATGTCAATGGCGGTGAAATGCTCTATAGCGAATATACTGCAAATGAAATCATTCAAAAGTCCCTTGCAGGGCACGAAGATCCGTCGGGTAACGCTACTCAGAAATATGTAAAACAGACTGTAGACAATCAGTATATTCTTTCTCCTGGTGAGGAATATATTTTCTTTGCACAGAAGAGAGCCGACAGCGGTCTATATTTCTCGACATATGCTTATCAGGGGACCTTCAAACTCACGAATGGAAAAGTAGAGAACCAGGCTATCACGAAAGATTCGCTGCTTAAGGACATCGAGAAGAGCATGAATGGATCCGGAAAAGTTCTGAAAGCTGCTAATCTCGGATCAGGCACGCCATCCTTTGAGGAAAGCGGATTCGAAAAACTGCTTGTTTCTTATCAGTAAGTCAGTAAGCGAAATATCAAATATGCTGACAAATTTTCGTAAGATTCGTTTTCCGGCATATCTTCCATACACTTTTCCCTTATCTGCTCTCCGGTATCGGCTGTGCCGTTGCAGGGTATGGCATCGTTGAAGTCATTGAAAAAGACATTATAAAGGAATCGCCAGATGTTTACAGGCAGATGCAGATTGACGAGCATGATGAACGTAATGTCATGATTCAAAATGCGGCCAAGGCAAAGGCGTTTGACGTGATGCAGATGATCTTTCTGATCCTGATTATCACGGTTGGTCTGATGGGCGAACTGACGGTCACATTACTCATGGTCATCTGCTATCTGTCTATTCTTGCTCTTGCTTTCTATTATTGGAAAAAGATGGAAAAAGAAAACTAATCGCTGAGTAAAACATAATAAACGAAACCCTAAACGCATCGATTCCAAATCGGATTGGTGCTTTTCTTATGCCATTTTCATGGGGCTGACATCTATATCCGGACGATCCGAGGCGGCAACAACAATGCAGTTTCTGTTTATGATAGCATAGAAATTCTATTTTTGTAATCATATGTTTTCATCTGCTTATATTTATGCTATAATGAATTCAGAAAAGGAGGTGTCCATTATGGCAAATACACTCATTCAATTTCGTGCAGATGAAACAGAAAGAACCGAGGCCAACAGTATTCTTCAGCAGCTTGGGTTGGATATGCCTTCCTATCTCAGGATGTGTCTGTCCCGGCTGGTCAGTGAAAAGGGAATCCCATTCAGCATGACCCTCAAACAGGCACCGGTGAATAAAGGAATTGAGGCAATGAAGCGAGCCAGCCGGATTGCGGAAGAAAACGGCATTTCAGACATGACACTTGAAGAAATTGATGCGGAAATAGCGGAAGCCAGAAAGTGAGGTGCCTGTGAAATATTACGCTGTCATTGACACGAACGTGCTGGTTTCCGCCGCCCTTAAGTGGAACTCCGTACCAGGAAGCATCATCGATCTTGCCTTCAATGACATCATCGTACTACTGGTGAACAAGGAAATCCTGAAGGAATATCAAACCGTTCTGCTTCGCCCAAAGTTCCACCTGACAGAGGAAATTGTCCAGGACATTTTGGACGAAATAAACGCACATGCTGTCAGCATTTCAGAAGATCCTGTTGACATTGATCTTCCAGATCCAAAGGACCGTGTTTTCTACGAAGTCACGATGGAGGCAAGAAAAGACGAAGACGCCTATCTTGTAACCGGAAATATCAAACATTTCCCATCAAAGCCATTCGTCGTAACACCAAGACAGATGCTGGACTTGATTCTCGAAGACACAAACAGAAATAACTGATCTCTCCTACTATTGTATCTTTGCTATTGATGTATAAAAGGGCTTAAGAATCAGAATTGATATACCTGTTAAAGGGGATCGAGTGTAAAAGTTCAATAAGTCAGGGAACCAAGAATGGAAAAGAAAAACCCAAATCGTGAACAAATCGACAAACATGCCGCCAGCTTTATTTACTAGCTGATAATGATCCTCATTATGCTCGGCATTTTGGTCGTGTGCTTTGGGCTCGTCGCGCTCTATAATTGGTTAAAAAATATGGACACTGTGCATAGTTTTCATATAGAATTTAACTTCTGCAAAGTAGCCGCCCTTGTCAGTCTGATATTATCCATCTGCTGCTTCATCGGACATAAACGCAGTGCCGCCGGCATTCTGGCAGTCGTTTTCGCGATCTTCCTGTTCTTTTCCGTCAGGTTCGCTTGGGATACGCATAATGTGTACAATCCCAGTACACTGACACTGCACAACATCACGATAGAAAAGAAATGGGACTATTGGTCGCACACTACCCACGATTATTACTTGCTGTCTGGCTATGACGAGGGAGGCAAAAAGCATAGCCTGACAGTCAGCGAGTATGACTATTACGATTACCGTGGTCTAGCTGCTGATACCGCTGTGATTACCTACCTGCCGCACTCTAAAAAAATCATGAACATCGACTTTTCCATGACATCTCCAGCAAGCAGTGATTTCCATACGCACTACGTAACTCTTAACGCTATCAACGGAGGCAGTTCCAAAAAGGAAACGTTATCATACGGAATTTTTTCTGGATCTGAACAATCAATCAAGAGCGTTCAGTTGTCTTGTGATGTACGGTCAAATTGTGATCCATATACCATTTTTGTGCAAAGTCCATCGGGGACGGTTGAATCTGTATCCGGGCCAACAAGTAGCAGTACAATATCGGTCGATGGATTTGCTGGAGAAGATCCAAAAGGATCTTGGACAGTATGGATCGAAAATTCAGGAATATCCAATAGAGGCATTACATACTACAGTGGATCATCAGTTAAAATAGAGTTAAAAGGATCTTATCAGTGGAGCTTCAACAAGTAGTATAGAGTTAAAAGGATTATATACATACTGATAGGAATTAATTATCACCGGAACAATACCCATCGTAGTGCTCCGTTTTTTTTCGCCACTCAAATCGCATTTTCTTTTTCAGAAAAGATTTCCTTATAAAGTTTATCATCGAATGTCCATTCCATTAGATAAACTTTACACCCGGGAAATTGGCTTAAAAACAACTGTTATTGAAAAATCAGAGCCTAATTGAATCACATAATTTTCAATTTCACATTTTTCAGATTGGTGTCAGGAACAACCCACAAGAATAAAAAAGCTCCGAAAGGCGATAGAGATCATCGCCATCGGAGCAACTTCCGGAATTCCAGCCGCATCAGAGCATGAATCCCTAAAAAATTTATAAAATTATTAATGCTGGCGGAGGAGCGAAAGCCCTTCCTTTACAGGATCCTTAAGTCCGGTCTCTTTTGCAGCATCCCGGTTTGCACGCTTATCCAGCCATGCAAAGAATCCGGCCAGGATAGTTCCGGAGATCGAATGCCATACACAGGATACGGCAGCGATGATGGCAGCATTGGGAAGGGCAGCGAACTGCGCTGTCGTATTGGCAAGGTTTGTTGCCATACCGGCATTCTGCATGCCGACCTCTATGGAGATGGTTCTTCTCTTTGCTTTGTTCATACGCGTCAGTATTCCGATCAGATATCCCAGGAGATATCCCAGTCCATTGTGAAGGAATACAGCCACAAAGATTATGACACCGGATGTAAAGAAGCTTGCGCCCTGAGAATTGACAACACCGCCAACGACCAGAGCAAGTCCAAGGACGGCAACTGCAGGCATCAGCTGCTGAACATTTCTGAACTTCTCATTCTTTCCTAAGACCGCATTCAATACGAAACCGACCGCAACCGGAAGGATCACCGTCTCTATGATCGACACAAACATAGGGAAAGCCTTGATATGAACTGTAGCTCCGCTTGCCAGAAGGGATATGAGAAGCGGTGTCATGACTGGGGAGAGTATGGTCGATGCAGTTGTCATACCAACGGAGAAAGCCACATCACCGTTACACAGGTAAGACATGACATTCGAAGAAACGCCTCCGGGACAGCAGCCTACAAGTATCAGTCCCAAAGCCAGATCCTGCGGCAGATGAAGCACATGCACGAGTGTGAATGCCAGGAAGGGCATGATGCCATATTGTGCTGCCGCTCCGATAAAGATATCCAGCGGACGCTGAGCCAGGATCCTGAAGTCCTCGGTCGTCATCGACATACCCATGCTCATCATGATGATCCCGATGATAAATGTCTGTGATGTGAAGCGGTTTGTTGCAAAATCCGTAAACCAGGCCTTGTTGACCCAGCCCATCCAGGCAGGCCAGACAAATGTCACAAGGGCAAATGCGATGACGACAAGCGCCGTATGATCCGACATCAGCTTTGCCATTTTTTTCAATGTTTTCATTTCTTATACCTCCGCGAAACAAAAAATCCCTGCCCGACCTTAACGGCTGAGAGGGACGAAAAAATTCCGCGTTACCACCCTGATTCCGCCTCCTGCATGACGACCATGCAGGAAACGACACTTTTACGTACCAGCATACGTTTCCATATAACGGTGGATTCCGGCGCCGCCTAATTGAAACCAATTGATTCCCAGTCCATCGATTCAGGATCAGACATGGATCAGACCTGTTCATTCAAGATAATCAAAATCTGATCTGTCCATTCAGGATCTTCAGGATCGAAATCTGTCGCTTCGTTCAGCTTTGCTTCTCAGAGAGGATATTCAATTCATCGCGCCCGCCTGCTCACACCAGCCACAGGTTCTCTGAATGGCTCTCACTCGTGAACTGAACTTGTTCTCATCAACGAATTTGAAGGCTGTGCAGTTTTCATAGCCGGCTTCTTTTCCCGACTGACGGAGCCTATTATAACATTGATTGAATTTCTGTCAAGTTTGTATTGAATAAAATTCATCAATATAGACAAGGGCCGGCTCCATTCTTCCGTTCTCAGTCAGGGTCTGTTATCGAAAATTCAGAGCCGTTTCTGGTCTTCACCACCCTTATCTGATTTGGCACGCAGTTCGTCAGCTCCTCGCGATGGCTGATGATTCCTATCAGTTTTCCATGTTCCGAGAGACTTGAAAGCGTCTCCAGAGCCTTGTTGATGGAATCCGTATCAAGTGTTCCGAATCCCTCATCAATAAAGAGCGCATCCATCTGAATGCCCCCGAGGTTTGATGACACCGTATCTGAGAGGCCGAGTGCGAGACAGAGCGAAGCCTTGAAACTCTCTCCTCCGGACATATCACAGACAGGTCTTGTGTGTTCCGTGTAATGATCCGTCACTTCCAGATCCAGAAAAGTCTTTTTCCGCTTGTCGCCAATCGAATTCACTCTGCGGAGCTCAAACTGACCGTTTGTCATAGGCAGAAGCCTCCTGTTCGCGGCAGCGATAATCACGTCAAACCCATTAGCCTGTACATACTGTTCCAGGGAGATCCTTGCATTTCCTCCCTGACCTGATACCAGATGATACAGGTTCTCCGCAATGATATGGTCTTTATTGGCCTTCTTGATATCATCCTTCAGATTCAGGATCTGTTCACTCTTCGCCTTATTTGTATCAAGCATATTAATGATTCCGGAATGCGCCTTCCGAATTTCATTCAGTTCAGTCTCTTTTTCACTGCACGCAGCTTTAATTGATTCAATATCAATTTGCTCTAATCCGGCAGATTCCTTTCTTGCATTTTCAAGCAGAGCCTTTACCTCAGTCTCTTTTCTTTCAAATTCCCTTATTTCATCCTCTTCTCTACTAATCACTTCATTCGGCACATAATATTTTTTCATATCCTCGATTGAATCAAATCCGTATTCTTTCAGGCTGTCATAAAATTCCCTTTTCTTTTCTTCCAATGATTCAGTCAGATCCTTAAGCCCTGACTTCTTCTCACTTATGGATGCCGCCAGTTCTGTCAGTTTAAGTTCTGCGTCCTTTTTCTTTTCCGTAATAGAATCGATCTCTTTTTGGATAATATTTACAGTATCTTTCAATTCCTTAAGCTTCTTAACTGCCTCCGACCAGTTTTTATAATTCAGCTGACTCAGAGCATCAAGCTTTGCCTTGCAATCAATTTGCAGTTTCTCATTATCTGCTTTGGTCTTTGTGATCTTCTCCTTATCCTCTTGCAGTTTCGGCATCTCCACATCATTAATTTTATTTTTTCTTTCCTCGGATTTATTCAAAGCCTCACAATTCTTTTTTGTTTTTTTCTCATCTTCTTCAGCTTTTATGATATTAATTCTTATAACCTCCAAATAAGCTGATACTTTAGAAAGCAAATCCTGAAGGCTGTCATCTTCATCGAAATTGATAAAATTATCGACATCTTTTTCATTCACTATATCTTTATCAGCGTCACTAAGGATACCTTTAAGCTCTTTTTTAAGATCTGATTCAAATTTTTCTTTTTCGTTCTTGGAAACAGTGCAATCTGTAAGAGCATCGTTATTCGCTTTGCCTTTCTTTTCCTTTTCTGCCATCAGCTCTTTAAGCTTTTCATTAGTAACCGAAGAGTCAGTCCGGCTTGCCGGATGCGGATGATGACAAGAACCGCAGACAGGACAAGGTTCTCCCTCCTTCAGCTTATCAGCCAGTATCCCTGCGGCTGACATTTCATAAATTTCCTCTGCCTCCTGATAATTTTTAAGTGCTTCGTCGTATTCATTTCTTGCTTTTTTAAATACAACTGACTTCGCGGCATACTCCTCATCCAGACGGATTCTTTCTTTATCTTTAGAAACCGCAGCATTGACTATAGAAAGGTTATTATTAAGTCTTTCCTTCCTGTTCCTTATTTTCTCAAGTTCAATGGGTGAGTCCTTATTTGTTTCAATTATTTTCTTTATTTTTTCAATTTCTTCCTTCAGAGCTTTTTCTCTCGAAGAAATTCCCTGTTCCTTCTCTGATATGTCATCATGCTCCGAAGCCAGACCCTTCAGCTTTTCCTCCAGTTCATCCCTCTTTTGATACTTTTCCTCATCCGACTCGATCTTCTCGATATCCTTTTTTATTTCAGAGACTTTATCTCCAAGTCCCTCAAGTCTCTCAGCCTCTTTTTCGGCAGCCTCAAGATTTTTTTCTGCATTTTCCCTCTCCTTCTCTTTGTCGATCAGCTCATCTTCGGTTTTCTTCACCTCATCTGCTTTCTCCCGATAAGGCTTATAATATTGATTAGAAATATTTAAAGCGTTTTTTCCCTTTTCTAAAAGTTTCTTTTTCTTATCTGTTTCATCTTTCTCAGACTCTATTTTTTTGTTTTTATCTTCAAGGTCGGAAAGTTCCTTCAGCTTCTTATTATTATTTTCTGCATTTATCAAGTCTTTATTTATTTCTCTGAGTTCCTTCTCAGTCTTATCCAAAAGTTTCTTTTTGCTGCCGCAACGATTCTCCAGATCATCATCTACTTTTTCAATAACTTCCATTATTTCGTCAAGATGCCAGTCCGATTTATCATCCTCCATCATTTCCTTCAGCTCATCAAGTCTCTCGGAAAAAGGACATTCCCCGTCAGCTTTTATATCATTCAGATGCACACGGACAGTATTCATGGTCTCATCATATTGTTTTTTAGAAGCCTCATTTCTTTCCTTCAGCTTCTGCCCTAAATTTATATATTTTCCGGTCATAAAGATATTTCTCAAGATAGATGTCCTGTCATCAGTAGAAGCATTGATGAGACTCCTGAACTCTCCCTGGGCAATCATTGCTATCTGCTTAAACTGTTCCTTATTGATGTTCAAAAACTCTTCAATTTTCGGATTGACATTTTTCGGCTGCTCTATCGGCAGCTCATCTCCTTTATAGAAGACGACCTTTTCATCTTCCCTTATCATCTTATCATCCGGGCCTCTGCGTTTTTTTCTCATATAACTCGGCCATCTTTTCACATGACATGGTATGCCCTGATGCTCAAAATAAAAATCGACATAGCTCTCCACTGACTCATCCGCGTATTCACTTCTGAGATTGGATGTATCCCGATAGGAGCCGCTGGTCACGCCAAAGAGAGCGAAAGAGATAGCGTCAAAGATCATTGTTTTTCCGGCGCCCGTATCTCCCGATATCAGGAAAAGTCCGCCCCTCTCGAATTTTTCAAAATCTATTTCCGGCATCTCGCCGGCATAAGGTCCGAATGCGCATATCTTCAATTTAATCGGCTTCATTTATTATCCCTGCCTCTCTGGCTGCATCTCTCATGACAGACATTTCTTCTTCGCTGATTTCTTTTCCATACATCTTCTTAAAGAAATCACTGATAAGCTCATCAAAAGGAACCGCGTTTGACACATTTGCTATATCCACGGTTTCCAATGAACGCGTATGCGAATTATCATAATCCAGCTTCACGGTATTGGGATAGACCTGCCTTAATATACTGATCGCATTCTCGATATAATCCTCATCTGTAAGAGTCGCATAAATAAAATCAGATTCGTCATGCACATCATCAGGATTTACGATCTCACAAAGTTTTCCCCTTATGTGCCTTAAGTCCCTCTCAGGAGACAGATTCAAAAAGCTTATGTCAGACACGCCGTTTCTGTCGATTGTAATAACCGGCGCAGATTTAATGCTGTTTACTTCAGACAGAGAATATTTAAGGATAGATCCCGAATATCTTACTTCTTCTCTCCCCACTTTCTGCGGCGAATGTATATGCCCCAGAGCCACATAATTAAATTTATCAAAGCATTTCCAGTCAATTTTTTCTACCGTACCGACATTTAGAGTGCCTATCCCCTCAGAGCCGCTGAGCACGGGATCATCGCCTCCGGTCACGAACTGATGAGCCAGAAGGATATTTATCCTGTCCGGATCCGGCGATGCGTCTGCTATCACAGTCCTCACCGCATCCTCATATGTCTCTATACCCGCATCAGGAAAGAAGCGTCGCACTACGGATGCCTTGATAAAAGGCATGAGATAGACATCAGCTTCGACTCCGTCCTTTGATATGGTGCGCTTCTCCAGATGGCCGTCGAAAACGGAAGAAATAAAAATATTTCTGTCCGTAAAGAACTTCCTACCGAAATTCAGCCTGTCATCTGAATCATGATTGCCGCTGATTATAAAGACACTTGTCCCCATCTCCGACAGCCTGTTCAGAAAATAATCAAGAAGTCTCACTGCTTCCTCGCTCGGCACGGCTCTGTCATATACATCGCCTGCGATCAGAAGGCCGTCCACATTTTCCCTCTCTATATCCCTGAGGATCTCATCAAGGATAAATTTCTGATCATTAATAAGATCAAAATCCCCCAGCGACTTGCCAAGATGCAGGTCGCCAATATGCATTAACTTCATCAATGCCCCCTTTTCGTATCTGCTTTTTTCTTACATCAGATTCTCCGAAAATTTTTTCAATCTTCCCGATCCATCTTCTCCCGCGCCAGGCTGACGTATGTCTCAGCGTTTTCAAGATTCGCGGCAACCGCCGCGTCGCTCATCTCCTTTACGACCTTGGCGGGATTTCCGAAGGCAATGCTGCGCTTCGGTATCACAGTGTTCTGCGTCACGAGCGCTCCGGCGCCGATGATGGAATCATCGCCAACCACCGCGTCATTCATGACAATGGCTCCCATGCCAATAAGCACATTATTGCCAATCGTACATCCATGAACTATGGCGCCATGTCCGATCGTACAATTATCTCCGATGGAAAGCGGATGTCCCTTGTCCACATGAAGTACGGCGCAGTCCTGGATATTAGTCCTCTCGCCAATTTTAATGCTGTCCTCATCACCGCGAATGACTGCGTTATAAAAAACTCCGCAGTCTCTGCCTATAGTTACATCTCCCTCGATCCTTGCTCCATCAGCAATATACACATTCTCCATAAAAAACCTTTCTAGTGCGCTTTCAATGCGCTTGCCAGTACATTCAATCTGTTCTATTCTGTTATAAATAGAGACAGATTTACTCTGATATGGTTACAGTGTCCGTTGGCATGACAAGACGCTAATTTATGATCATGCGTGGCGGCAGACTTTTGATACTTTAATCATTATATGAAAAAAATGAGCGATTACAAACACATAATTCATAACATTTCTCCGGTCTATGACGAGCACTCTGAAATTCTGATACTAGGCTCTTTTCCGTCGGTGAAATCCCGCGCCGCAGGATTTTTCTACGGTAATCCTCAGAACAGATTCTGGAAAATGCTCTCTCTTATCTTTAAAGACAGCGTGCCCGATTCGATTCCGGAGAGAAAAGAATTTCTACTTAGACACAAGATAGCTGTCTGGGATGTAGTGCATTCATGCGATATAGAAGGGTCAAAAGATTCAAGTATCAAAAACGCGAAGCCAAGCGATATAAATAAGATCCTGAATTCTTCTGACATAAGGCTCATCATCACAAACGGGAAAACATCCGACAGGCTCTACCGGGCACTTCTTGAACCTGTCACCGGAAGGAAAGCCCTCTGTCTTCCGTCCACAAGCCCCGCAAACGCCGCCTGGTCACTTGATAAACTTACTGAAAAATGGAGGAAAGTCATCATGTCCTATGAAGATATGACCACTGATTCCGGCAAATCGATAAAACCGGATGAAAAGATTTCCTCAAATGAAGAAAATATACTTTCTCTTATCGACCAAAGCATGAAAATGATAACAGACACTCCGACACGCCGTATATATGAAGCTGTAAAGAAAATTCCCCGCGGTCACGTCGCCACCTATTCCCGCGTAGCCGCACTCGCCGGCAATCCGAAGATGTCCCGCGCCGTCGGAAATGCCCTCCACAAGAACCCTGATCCTCTGAACATTCCCTGCTACAGGGTCGTAAATTCAAAGGGTGAACTTTCGGAGAACTTCGCCTTCGGAGGACGGGATGCGCAGAAAAAGCTCCTGGAAGCTGATGGAGTAGCCGTGTCTGATTATAAAGTGGATCTTACAAAGTACGGCTTTTGATCATTCGAAAATTGAGCGAAAATTAACCGAATTTTTCACATAATTATCAAAATTTCCGGGAAAGAAATCTGATAGACTAAATGAAAGACACATGTTGAGTCTGGAGAGGAGAAACTTTTGGCAAACAATACAGAAAAATCACTTAGAAATCAAATCATCTATTCGGTATTCGTAAGAAACTACAGCAAGGAGGGCACATTTGAGGCAGTCCGAGCGGATCTGGACCGCATCCGCTCCCTTGGAACCGATATTATCTGGCTCATGCCCATAAATCCCGTCGGCAGAATAAACCGCAAGGGAACGCTCGGCTCGCCTTATTCCATTTCTGATTACAGAAAGGTAAACCCCGAATTCGGGACGGAGGACGACCTTAAAAAGCTGGTAAAAAGCATTCATTCCAGGGGTATGAAAATAATAATAGACATTGTCTACAATCACACTTCCCGCGACAGTGTCCTCTCCCGTCAGCATCCCGAATGGTTTTTTCACAAGGAGGACGGAAATTTCGGCAACAAGACCGGCGACTGGTGGGACGTGATCGACCTGGACTATTCCAATAAGGATCTCTGGAAATACCAGATAGATACTCTGAAGATGTGGGCAGGTGAATTTGACATTGACGGTTTCCGCTGTGACGTGGCGCCTCTCGTGCCTGTTGAATTCTGGGAAGAAGCGCGTGCTGCTGTGGAGTCAGTGCATCCGGGAGCCATCTGGCTGGCTGAGTCCGTGGAGCCATCTTTTGTCACATACAACAGGTCAAAAGGAGTAACGTGCGCATCCGACTCTGAGCTCTATAAAGCCTTTGACATCTGCTATGACTATGACAGTTACTGGCTTCTGGACGGATATCTGAGCGGAAGAAACAGCCTGAAGAAATACCTCGAACGCCTGAATCTGCAGGAGGCCATCTATCCTGATAATTATATCAAGCTTCGTTTTCTGGAAAATCACGACAGGCTCAGAGCGGCATTTATAATAAGAGACATTCCATCCCTTATCAACTGGACTGCCTTTTTATATTTCCAGAAAGGCACAACTCTGATTTATAACGGACAGGAAGCCATGGAAAGTCATACGCCGGGTCTCTTTGACGACGATACCATCAGCTGGAGCCGCATGGATGAATCGCATCCTCTTCAGGATCTGATGAGACGGATGGCACTTCTGAAGAAAAATCCGATCCTTTCTGACAGCAGCTTCCGGGCAGAGTCGCCGTTTGACGGTCTTATCATTGCCACTCACCGCGAGAATGCAGGCAAAATAAACGGCAAGCCCGGAAAACGCCTTGTTGGTTTCTTCTCTACAGACGGCAGACCTCATCTCGTTCATGTGAACAGGTCAGGTGAAAATGATATTCCGGACGGCATATACACAAATCTTGTGGACGGATCACATGTGGAATGCAGCTTTGGAGAAGTGTCACTTACCGGCGAGCCTGTGATAATTGAGATCTGAAATTAACGATTTTGCGGTATATTGGTATTTTGAAATTGACGATTTTGCGGTATTTTGGCATTTTGAAATTGACGATTTTGCGGTATATTAACATTTTTAAATTAACGATTTTGAGTTTCTATGCTATAATGAGCTGAAGATTTGCATAAGCACAAAAAATATAATTGACGATTTTTTTAGAAGGCTGCATTCTTATGTTTCAGCGAAAAATATATGACCGTCTGCTCAAATGGAAAAAGACGTCAAATGGAAAAACAGCATTGTTGATAGAAGGACCCAGACGTGTAGGTAAGTCCACTATAGTGGCTGAATTTGCCGAAAATGAGTACGAGAGTTTTATTATTGTAGATTTTTATACGGCCTCTCCTGAAATTAAAGCTCTTTTTGATGATCTGTCTGATCTTAACTATATCTTTCTCCAGCTGCAGCTGACATATCAGGTCAGTCTGCATGAAAGGAAATCCTGTATAGTCTTCGATGAAGTGCAGCTGTGTCCTAAGGCACGTCAGGCGATCAAAGCTCTGGTAAAGGATGGCCGCTATGATTATATTGAGACAGGTTCCCTGATATCGATTAGAAAGAATGTAAAAGATATCCTAATTCCAAGCGAAGAGAAAAAGATTCATATGTATCCTATGGATTACGAAGAATTCCGCTGGGCTCTGGGCGATTATGTCTCAGTACCCATGCAAAAGCAATTATATGAATCTGGTAAGCCGCTGGGGCAGGCAGCCTTCAGAAAATGTTTCAGAGATTTCAGACTTTATATGCTGGTCGGCGGAATGCCCCAGGCTGTAGAAACCTATATAGCAACAAATGATCTTAGCCAGGTGGATGATGTAAAAAGAGACATTCTGACACTCTATGAAGATGATTTCAGAAAAATAGATCCTACAGGGAAGATATCTGCCATTTTTGATGCCATTCCTGCCCAGCTTATGGGAAATGCCTCCAGATATCAGGTGTCCGGCGTCCTTACTGACAGCAGAGCCGGTGATATATTGGAACAGCTATCAGAACTTTCTGATTCCGGAACAGTTCTGGTATCTTATCATGCAAATGATCCTGCTCCGGGTCTGGCTCAAAATAAGGATTTGTCCAGGTTCAAGCTCTTTACTGCTGATACTGGACTTTTTGTTACGCTTGCCTTCAAGGATAAATCATTCACTGAGAATGATATATACACCAGACTTTTAAATGACAAACTGCCGGCTAATCTTGGCTATATATATGAGAATGTAGTCGCCCAGACATTAGCAGCAAATGGGCATGAATTGTATTATCACACCTTCCCAAACCGGAAAACCAGACATAATTTTGAGGTTGACTTTCTGATTGCTGAAAAAAATAAGATATCCCCAATAGAAGTCAAGAGCTCCGGCTATAAAAGTCATCCCTCAATAGACGCTTTTTCAGAGAAATTTTCGTCCGAAATAATGCGTGAGATTCTCCTTTATACGAAAGATTATAAAAAGGATGGAGTACTTGAATGTATGCCTGTCATGTGGGCGCAGTTTTTGTAACTTGTTTTTTCAAAATGCGATGATTAATTATCGGTAGCGATAAATGGAAAAAGTTGATATATTCATGATGCTGTCGTGATCATAAACACCCGGTATCACTATCATTATTAGAAAGAAACCTGCTATGACTACAGAAGATTACATAAATAAGGCAATGGCACTCAGAAACTCCGCATCTTGTCCCAATTGTGCCGAGACGATCCTTCTGACATATGCTGATGACCTGAATTTGACAGAAGAAACTGCTGCTTCGCTCGCTTCAAATTTCGGAGGCGGGATGAGATCCGGCAGAACATGCGGAGCCATTACTGGCGCCCTTATGGTTCTCGGCGGACTTGGAATTAAAGATCCTGCCTCGATAAATACTCTCTGGAATAAATTCAATGAAAACCATAATGGCATGACTGACTGTGCGCCTCTTCTAAAGGCAAATGCCCTGGCCGGCAACGACAGGACAGGTCACTGCAACGGCATGATTCAGGAAGCCATAAGATATATTGAAGAACTGAGAGCCTGACAGAAAAAAGAACCGGTTTAACCGGTTCATTTTTCTCCATTCAGTTTCACTTATCAGTTTCACTTACCCTCACGGTCGCCACACCGGCTTTATAAGATGTCAATGTTTTCTCCGGCCAGTGCCTTGTTCATGCTTCTGACCGCACAGAACTTACCGCACATGGAGCATGTATCACTGTGATCATCCTCAGGAGCCCGGCTGTCTCTTATTGCCCGGGCTGTTTCGGGATCAAGTGCTTCCTTAAACTGGGCATCCCAGTCCAGTTTCCTCCTGGCCTCGGCCATTCTGTCATCCTGCTCTCTGGCTCCCGGTATTCCCTTTGCGATATCAGCCGCATGAGCCGCGATTTTACTCGCAATGATTCCTGTCCTCACATCATCCACATTCGGCAGAGCCAGATGCTCTGCGGGTGTGACATAGCAAAGGAAAGCGGCTCCTGACATGGCAGCCATGGCTCCGCCGATTGCAGCTGTGATATGGTCATATCCCGGAGCAATATCAGTAACCAGCGGTCCCAGTACATAGAAAGGCGCTCCCTTGCAAATGGTCTCCTGAATTTTCATATTCGCCGCAATCTGATCCATCGGCACATGACCCGGTCCCTCGACCATTACCTGGACATCCTTTTCCCAAGCGCGCTGAGTCAGTTCGCCAAGGCGGAGAAGCTCACCGATCTGGCAGCTGTCAGTAGCATCAGAAAGACATCCGGGACGGCAGGCGTCGCCGAGACTTATTGTGACATCATGCTCCCGACAGATATCGAGAATCTCGTCATAATATTCATAGAAAGGATTCTCGTTTCCTGTCATGCTCATCCAGGCAAATACAAGGCTTCCACCCCGGCTCACTATATTCATCTTTCGTTTGCCGGCTTTTATTTCTTCTATGGTCTTTTTTGTAATGCCGCAATGAAGAGTTACAAAATCGACCCCGTCCTCGGCATGGAGTCTCACTACGTCAATAAAATCCTTTGCCGTCAGCTCTCCGAGGTCTCTCTGATAATGTATTACCGAATCGTAAACAGGAACCGTTCCTATCATGGCAGGGCATTCAGCAGTCAGCTTTCTTCTGAAGGGCTGAGTATTCCCGTGGCTCGACAGATCCATGATGGCTTCGGCGCCCAGATTTACGGCGCTCATCACCTTCTCCATCTCTACGTCATAATCCTTGACATCCCGGCTCACACCCAGATTTACATTGATCTTGGTCTTCAGCATCCTGCCTATTCCATTCGGATCCAGACTTTTATGTGCAGCATTAGCAGGGATAGCGACTTGTCCGAGAGCTACCCAATTTCTTATTTCCTCCTCAGTCCTTCTCTCCTTTGCGGCGACCTTTTTCATCTCAGGGGTCACAATTCCCATCCTTGCGGCTTCCATCTGAGTCTTGTACTCTCTCATATAAATCTCCTTTAAAAAAGCGGCACCCGAAGGATGCCGCCAAAAAAACAAAAAGCTTATGATTCCTACGTTGGCATTATCCAAATCAGGTTTCCGGGTCGTATCAAATCGATACCTCTCAGCCTTTCGGCTCCCCGTGTTTATTATCATGCACTAATGGCAAAAAATCTTTTTATAAGATTATCATAAGATGATTACAGTGTCAAAAGTCTGCCGCCAAAGTGATGTTCAAAGCACGCCGGAAATAAATATCTCTATGCCAATTCCGATAAGTATCAGTCCGCCGGGAATAGAAGCTTTCTCTCCTATCCTCTCTCCGAATTTCCGTCCGAAGAGAAGTCCGGTCATACAGATAAGAAATGTAACTATTGCGATTATCAAAGAAGCCATGACAGCAGAGCATGTGCTAAATGTTGCCAATGTAAACCCAACCGAAAGAGCGTCGATGGATGTGGCAATTCCCTGCACCATCAGCATCTTAAAGCCCAGGTCTTTTGAAGGATTTTTTTCTTCCCGGTCTTTCCCGGCAGATCCGTTTCTAATATCTTTTATCCCGCCAATTAACATGGAGATGCCTATCCAAAGGAGGAGGATAAGGGCGATCCATGGCACAAAAGGCTGAAATTCCTTGAAATATCTGACTGCTGCCGTCACAAGGATCCATCCGATGACCGGCATGATGAACTGATAGAAAGCAAAAGTTCCTGCTATTATTATTTGCTTTCTTCTCCTCATTCCGGGATTATTAAGACCATCAACAATAGATACCGAAAAGGCATCCATGGCCAGGCCCACTCCAAGGAGAATATTATTTATAATAAAAATTAAAGATCTCATCTGCCGCCGGCTATTTTTCTGTCATACCGCATAAGTATGAATCCCGCGAAAAGGAGAACCGCCGCTGATATGAACGCAATTACTGTTACTGAAATATTTCCGCCATTACCGTCAGCCCAGTTTACTATTGACTTCGGTAAGAATTTCTCACCATTATACATCAAAATGACGGATAGTCCATTATTAATAAAATGAATGATCGAACCGCCGAAAATGCTTCCGCTCATCATAACGGTAATTGCCATGATAAAGCCAAGTATGGCTGTGACCGGCAGCTTAATAAGGCTCATATGCATAATGCCAAAAAGAATGGCAGAAATCACTGCGGCAATCTTTCCATTTACAGCTTCTCTAAAAGAAGACAAAATAGCTCCGCGGAACATCAGCTCCTCGCAGATGGGAGGAAGAATTGCGATCAGTATGAAAGCTGCCGGGAATGAGATCTGTCCCAGAAGATTTCCATATTCTTCATTTATTTTTGTTGCGCTATCCTTTAAAAAGGGCGACAGAATATTTGAAAGCGCGAGATTGAATGAGACCGCTCCGATTCCGATTATTACTGCAGAGATCGCCGACAGGGGTCTTATGGGCCGAAGGGAGAAAATACGCTTCATATCGCCCTTTATATAGTAAGCAAACAAAAGCGGCAGAAGGCCAATCACTGCCTGCTGAAAAGCAATGCCCGCTACAGGATTTCTTACGGTCAGAGGCGCTCCGGCTAGGTTCATGAGAAGCAGGGCAAGCACCATGACGAAGATGCTTTCCGATATTCTCATCATGCTGCCGGGTCTCATATTTGACCTTCTGTCAAGGAGTCTCATGGATTCTCCCTGTATTCCGAAAAGGACTCTTTCGCTCGTAAATACGCGTCCGAGTATCCAGACCGCCGCGAAGGCATAGATCATATTTGACAGCATGACTACAACAACAGCCGAATAATTCACATCAAACTTTAAAACATCTCTGAGGAGGAGACTGACGTTTGATACAGGTATTATCTGCCAGATACCCTCCAGCTTTATTCCCGGTACAAATCCTGCATAGGCTGCGACAAGTGAGACCATAGTCACTGGGCCGGTATAGTTTCCAGCTTCCTTGTAGCTGTTTGCGAAGCATCCTATCGCCATAAGGAGGGCTGATAAAAACAGAGCCATCGTCACCATTACAAGAACCGTTATTATTATCGCCGGAGTGAAGGCAAATAAATCAATATTCTTCGGCTCGATTCCGAGTCCTGACATGGTGGAGAGGATATAGATAAGAATAATGATAACCGAAAGCGCGTTCATAAGGACAGAGATGACCGAGATAGTCGCCACGGCGAGAAACTTTCCCGTAAGTATCTCCTGACCTGTAACAGGGAAAGTCATAAGGGTCTCAAGAGTCCCTCTTTCCTTTTCACCTGCCGAGGCATCGATCGCGGGCGTCACGGCGCCGGTAATGATCCCTATTATCAGAAGAAGCGGCAAAAGCTGTGAGAGCAGTGTTCCGACAGTAGATTCTCCGGATGAGAGATCCGATGCCTTTGACACTATTGGATCAAGATAATAATCAGGATCGAGTCCTTCTTTTTTCAGGTTTCCTTTCGCTATCGACTTTGAATACGCGCTGAAACTCTCATCCAGATAGTCGACGGCAGAATTTGATTTATTGTTTCCGGACAAATAATAGACCCTGACCGCGATCTGTCCGTTTGCTTTCTTTCGGGTGCTGATGGCAAGATCGCAGCCTTTTGCGTTTAAAATCTTCTTCGCGCTTTTACTTGTCATGTCAGAGTCATCCGATTCGAATCTGAAGCTGTATTTTGCCTTATTTTCAGAAGAGTCAATCCAGCGGCTGAAATCATCGATAAGTTCGGCGCTCTCACTTGAAAAGGCGACTTTATAGGTATCTTTCTCAGACCTTATCATATTGGATGATACGACCTGCATTGCGATAATGAAAATCAGCGGATACATGATCACAGGAAGTATAATAGAGACAAATACCGTCTTCTTGTCACGGAAGAAATCCGTCATTTCTTTTTTATAAAGTATTCCAGTCATTTTGCCCCTCATGACGCGCTCCTCCTATCATCAATTGCGAAAAATACTTCCCTTAGATTTTTGGAACCTGTGTTCTTCTTCAGATTTTCAGGCGTATCATCAGCTATCAGTTTACCATGCGACAGCATGACTATCCTGTCGCACAGAAATTCCGCCTCCTCCATATAATGAGTGGAGTAAAGCACAGTCTTGCCCCTCTCCTTCTCACTCCTCATGAAGTCTATGATTTCCTTTGCCGAATACACATCCAGTCCCAGAGTAGGCTCGTCAAAAATGTAAACTTCAGGGTCATGCATGAGACAGCGGGCTATGGATGCCCTCTGCGTCTGCCCCGTCGAAAGTTTCTCTGTCCTGTTGTCAAGAAATTCATTCATAGAAAGAATACCGGAAACTTCTTCTACCCGTTCCTTCGCTTTTCCCTTATCCATACCTGACAGTTCTCCGAACATGGTAAGCATTTCACGCACAGTCATTCTCCGGTATAGCTTAGTATTTTCAGACAGATATCCCGTGATGCTTTTTCTCTCAAGCAGGTCTCTTATCTCGCTGCCGTCTCTCTTAAAATAAATGACCTGTCCTTTTGTCGGCTCCATCAGATTCCCAAGCATCCGAAGAAGCGTGGTCTTGCCGGCTCCGTTAGGACCAAGTATTCCCAGTATCTCGCCGGATCCGGCTTCGAGCGATACATCAGATACGGCGTCGAACGGTTCCGTTTTCTTGCCGTTTTGCCTTATAAAAGTCCTGGTAAGATGGCTCCCCTTGATCATAATATTCCTCTCTGAATTTTAACCATTTGATTTCATCTCAAGATACCTTAACATTTTTGCAGAACTGAAAAGTTTTGTCAATTAAAGATTTTTTTGGGATTTTTTGCAAAACTGTCTGTTCATGCTTTTTTCACGAATAAATGGTAGTATTAGTCAAGATAAAACATGAAAGGCAATTTATTATGGAGAGTATTTACGGAGATAAACTTCCCGAGCTTTCAGCTGTGATGGACAGGATCGTTTCATCGATAAACGAGCTCAGGGACAGAATTAAAAATGAGACCGGATCTGATCCGGTCGAGCACTGCGAGGCAAGGATCAAATCAGAAGAAAGCATGCGTGAGAAATGCCGCAGACGGGGACTTCCCGAGAATACTCATTCTGCTCTCATAGAGATTCATGACGCCATAGGAATACGCGTGGTATGCGCCTTTATCAGTGATGTTTATTCAGTCAGAGATCATATAAAAAGTCTTCCCGGTGTAGAGGTGATAGAAGAAAAAGATTATATAAAGCATGCCAAGCCAAACGGATACAGATCGCTCCATCTGATTATTCTTATCGATGGGAAATATAAGGCGGAAATTCAGATCCGCACCATATCCATGGATACCTGGGCAGCCCTTGAGCACCATATGCGTTACAAGAAGAAGGTCGGAGCCAATGCAAAGCTTATAGAATCAGAGCTCAAGCGGTGCGCCGACGAGCTTGCGTCTACAGACATGTCGATGCAGACGATAAGAGATATGATAAATCAGGAGGAGTAAAGTTTCATGAAACTTTTATTTGCAGAAGACACGAAAGACTTGAACCGGGTTATCACACAGATGCTTACCATGCAGGGATATGATGTAGACAGCGCGCTTGACGGCAGGCAGGCGCTGGATCTCGCATTGAAGAACGGTTATGACGGAATGATCCTGGATATAATGATGCCGGAAATGAGCGGTCTTGAAGTGCTCTCAGAAATAAGAAAGCGCCACATCATCACTCCCGTTCTCCTTCTTACGGCAAAATCAGAAGTGGATGACCGCGTGGCAGGTCTGGATGCCGGAGCGGACGATTATCTTACAAAGCCATTTGCCATGAAGGAGCTTCTCGCCAGAGTACGGGCGCTCACCAGACGCACTCACGAATACAGTCAGGATGAGATGCATTTCGGCGATATCAGACTGAATGCGGGGAGTCTGGAGCTTACCGCCGAGAATACAGTCAGACTGTCGATGAAGGAATGCGAGCTTATGCAGGCTCTTATCTCCGATCCCGATCATGTCGTTGACAGCGCATTTCTCCTGGATCATGTATGGCACGATGACGAAAACGCAGATGACAGCACGGTATGGCTCTATATCAACTTCCTTAGGGACAAGCTCCGCTATATAGACTCTCATCTTGACATAGACGGAAAAGAGGGCGGTCCCTTCACTTTAAAAGAACGCAGGGAGGAATAAATTGAACAGAAAATCCATCGAACGCATAAAGAAAAAATTCATCCTCACTGCCATGATATCTTTCCTTACAGTGATGCTATTCATTGCGGGATGCATATATATTGCAAATCTGATCATTACCCGCCATCAGATCAGGCGCGTATTCGATTATATCGAGGCAAACGACGGAGTATTGCCCGAACGTACTTCCAAAAATTCGAAGAAACAAGACACATCCGAAGAACTGCCGGATCTCACATACAATGACGACAGCGACCTCATTTCCGATATTGCCTCTCTTTTCGGCATCACAAACGACAATCGCTCGCCGGAATTTTATTATTCAACCAGATACTTTGCTGTGATTTTCGATAAATACGATAATGCAACGACTGTCATCACATCTCACATAGCCTCTGTAGACGATGAGAGTGCCGAACAGTCCGCCCGCGCCATACTGAAGCGTTTTATAAAATTCGGAGCTTACGGGGACTTTTACTATAATGTCCACAAGCGATCGGACGGCAGCCGTATAGTCACTGTCCTCGACTGCTCTACCCAGATTGCCATGTCAAGACGTATCGTATTCGTCTCGATCTTCCTGATAGGAATAGGCATGCTGATATCTTTTCTCATAATAAGGATCTGGGCAAATAAGATAGTCCAGCCGGAAATAAAAAACGCGGAGATGCAGAAAGCCTTTATTACCGACGCAAGCCATGAGCTTAAAACGCCGCTTGCCGTAATAAGGGCAAACACTGAGATGCTTGAGATGTCAGGCGTATCCAATGAATGGACCGAATCTACCATGCGGCAGGTAAAGCGGCTCACCGGGCTTATTCAAAATCTTGTCACCATCACCCGCGCCCAGGAAAAAGACGCTAAAGAGGACCGCGTGCCTACAGACATCACTGCCGCCGTCTCCGACACCGTCAGCACCTTCATGCCGGTAGCGAGCCAGGATGGAAAAACTATGACTGAAAAAATAGAACCTGACGTAACCATGATGGCTCACGAAGGTGACATCCGTCAGCTCTCCACCATCCTTATCGATAACGCGATCAAATACTGTGATGAAAAGGGAAATATATCGGTCGTTCTGGAGACACGGGGCAGACGGGCTCAGAATATTGTTCTCATGGTTTCAAATTCATATGCGGACGGAGCTGATGTGGACTACAGCAAATTTTTTGCCAGATTCTACCGGGGCGATAAATCCCATAACACAGATAAGGGTGGCTACGGCATAGGGCTTTCCATAGCGGAATCGCTGATGAACCGCTACCACGGCGACATCGATGCTTCATATGCTGACGGCATGATCACATTTACATGCACATTTCAGAGGTAAGATATGCTTTTAGAAATAAAAGACGGTACAGTGACAAGAGGAGGAAACCCGGTTCTTTCTCATTTTTCATTCGGCATAAATGAGCATGACAAGGCAGCCATAATCGGCTCAAACGGTTCGGGGAAAACTACCCTTCTAAATATTTTAAACGGCAGCCTGCCCCTTGATCGCGACGACAAAGCCATGTCAAAAGGCACATTCGGAATAAGAGAAGCCCGTTATGTTACAAAAGCCATGCTTCCGCAAAATCCTGAAATCATCCCGGAAGAGACAATTGACGAAATGTACTTCCGCCTGTGTCCCGGACAGGCTGAAAAGATTACAAAATTCCATAAAATTCTTGAATCATTCGGTGTGGATTCAGGAGACAGAAGCCGTCCTTTGTCCGAATATTCCGGAGGCAGCCGGAAAAAAATCACACTTTCAATTATCCTTACCGCAGAGCCGGACATCCTCCTTCTCGACGAGCCAACAAATCATATCGACACTGAAGCGGCTGATACTCTTTCCGTCTATATAAGAAACTACACGGGCGCCGTCGTAATGGTCTCCCACGACAGATGGTTTCTGGATGAGACAGCCACTGTCACATGGGCAATTGAAGACCGCTCCATCACCCGATACTCGGGAAATTACAGTGCCTATAAAACCGCCCGCGACAGGAGATACATACATGATACAGAAGCCATGCGTTCCTATGAAGATGAGAAAGAGAGGCTTACAGATCTTATCAGGCGCTTCAGTTCTCATCCGGGAAAGGCTTCATTCGCCCGCTCCCGGAAAAAAATGCTTGATCGTCTCGTCTGTCCACCTGCTCCAGTCAGGCGACCCGGCTCCATCCGCTGCAGCGATCTGACCCCATATATAAAGGGTCCCTCGCTTGAATACCGGTGCAAGAAATTGTCAATCGGATACGATAAGCCTGTCTGCTCTGTCACTTTCACATTGAGACGCGGCATGAAAACCGGGATCATCGGACGGAATGGAAGCGGAAAGACGACATTTCTAAAGACTCTGGCAGGTCTGATCCCTCCCCTGCAGGGAGAACAGTACCTCTGTCCCGATATCAAAATCGGTTACTTTGACCAAGAGACGGCGTACTTTACTTCAGAGAAGAATGTATTTGACTATTTCCATGATTTTTTCCCTGAAAAGACCGCAGTCGAGATTCGAGGCGAACTCGCCATGTGGCTGTTTACGGCGGATGACATGGGAAAAAAGGTTTCATCGCTTTCAGGCGGCGAGAGAACGAGGCTTGCTCTGGCAAAGATAATCCTGTCGAGACCGTCTGTCCTGCTTCTTGACGAGCCTTCGAACAACATGGATATACCGGCAAGGGAAGCCCTGGAATCAATTATAAAAGAATATAAAGGCACTGTCCTTTTCATCACTCATGACAGATATTTTCTCTCGGCAGCTGCCGGGTCACTTCTTATTTTCAACGATGAAAAAGCTCCTGCCTTCTATCCGGGTACATACATGAAGTATGAAAGAGATCTGGCATCCGGTAATGGTCTGTCAGTTAAAGAGCAGGATCAGGCTCTATTAGACAGTCTGAAAACCGTTCCCGTGAAGTCGCATCTTCCCCATGCCCTCTCCGACAGAGAGCTGGCATTCGACTATGATATGCGTATGAAAAAAGAGAAACTCGATTCTGCAAGAGAAAGATACGAGAAATCTTCGGCGGAGGACTCTGCAGGAAATCTCTGTAATGACTCTGCCGCTAATGAATATGGAGATTCAAAAGGAGCTTCCGGAAATGGATCCGGTCATATCCCGACACTTGAGGAATGGCTGAACTCTCCCGACGATACCGAATCAGACGAGACGAAAGAAGCCTTCTCTGACTGGACCAGGCAGTGCATAGAAGAATACGAGCTCTGGCGCGAAAATAATAACGAGTGAAATTATTTTACCGGCTCGGTAGAGCTTATCAGCCAGTCGAGTTCTTCTCCTTTGAGGTATGGACTTATCACATTCCTCACCTTCTTATGATAGTCATTAAGGAGCTCAATATCTCTCTTTGTCATATAATTTCCGTCGATCGCATCCAGATCTATCGGCACGAAAGTCAGCGGTCTGAACCCAAGGAAAGTACCGAATTCACCCGAAGATACCTCCACACATTCAGTTATGGATTCGGTTCTTATTCCATACATATTTTCCCTGTATATCCCCGGCTCATCTGATGTGATCATACCTGGCACGAAAGGCGTATCGGCATTTCTTCTCCTGATGCTCTGCGGTCCTTCATGGACATTCAGCATATATCCTATTCCATGACCTGTGCCATGATTGAAGTCGATCTCCCTGTCCCAAAGCGGCTGTCTGGCGATCGCGTCCAGTCCGACTCCTGATGTCCCCTTTGGAAATTTTGCATATAAAAGTCTGAGGTTAGATACGGCAACCGATGTAAAATCAGCTTTCTCCTGATCCGTCAGCTTTCCAAGGACTATGGTCCTCGTCACGTCAGTAGTCCCGCCCATATATGTAGCGCCCGAATCCACCAGAAGAAAACCACTCTTTTGAAGTCGGGAAGCTGAGGCTTTATCCGGCGCATAGTGAGCCATGGCAGCATTTTCATTGTATGCGGGGATGGTCTCAAAAGAAAGTTCAATGTATCCCGGCAGCTCGCTTCTCATCTTGTCAAGGATCTCTGCAGCATCCAGTTCCGTCATATCCACCCGACCCACATCTCTTTTCATCCTGAAAATGAAGCGGCACACAGCGACGGAATCCATGATGTAAGTCTTTCTTATATGATTTAATTCAACATCATTTTTTACTGCCTTCATTAATTCTATCGGATCTGCCTTTTTAATGACCCTGTCAGTTCCAACGCTCTTCTCGACTGTCTTCATGACAAGATCGCTTGTCTCATCAGGATCGATCATAACCTTGCAATCCTTCAAAGATTTTATATAAGAAATAATCTCGTCATATCCGGCCAGAGTGACTCCATTCTCATCCAGGTACGATGACAGCTCCTCCGTAACTTCTTCTTTTCTTATGAAAAGGATCTGTCTCTCCTTACCGAATATCATATATGAAAGAGCCACCGGATTATAAGCTATGTCATTGCCCCTGACATTTAAAAGCCACATTATATCATCGAGCTTCGAGATGATGATATAGTCACCGTCCAGTTTCTCCAGAAGTCTTTCTTTCTTTTTTTCATAAGATTCACCCGTGATGTCATCCGGCAGAATAAAAAGGGAATGAACCGGGAGGTCAGGCCTATTAAGCCATACGGACTCCTCCGGCGCATAGTCATATACCACTTCTGCCTTTTTCTCTCCTGCGATCCTCTCATAATCCGCCGCCCGCGACGAGTTAATTATCATTCCATTGAAGCCAAGCCTTGAACCCTCTTTCAAATGAGAATTAAGGAAATCACTTACGCTCTCCACTCCGGGCTCTCCCGACTTCATCAGCTTCACGCCGCTTCCCACAAGCTCCCCGGCAGCTGAGATAAAATATCTGCCGTCTGTCCAGAGCAGAGCCTCGTCTCCTGTTACGATAAGGATCACATTGTCGCTCGTGCATCCTGTCAGATATTCCGTAAACTTATAATGATCGCATATATATTCAGACGCATGATCATCCGACGATACGGTCAGGAAAAAATCAATTCCGTTTTTTTTCATGTCCTCTCTCAATGCGTCTATCCTGTCTGAATAATTCATAATTCGTCTTCCTTTCTATGCTATTACTTTAGCGGTTTGTCAGAAAATGTAAAGCATAGAAATGAATACCCTGGGAACTGATAAATGCGATAAAATGATACAATGTAATAAGTCTTGCTTCCGCACATCACATCATTTGAGAGGAAAACCATGCTCTACTTAAAACCTGAATATTATGACGAATTTAAATGTCTGATGGGTGCCTGCCACGACACATGCTGTCGCGACTGGGAGATCGTTATTGATGACGCTTCCATGAAGCGCTTTTTGAAAATGCCGGGTGCCATCGGAGAAAAGGTAAGACAGTCCATCCGCACGGCTGCAGACGGATCAAATGTATTTGCCGCAAGGAATAAAAACTGCGCCCTTCTCGCTTCTGACGGCAGATGCTCGCTCCAGCTTCAGGCAGGGGAAGATGCTCTTTCCGATATCTGCCGTTCATTCCCAAGACACATGGAAGAATACGACAGCGAACGCGAATATACTATAGATCCGGCCTGCGAAGAAGCTGCGAGGATCATTCTCACCACGTCAAAAAATAAAATAATCACCTGGGAAGATGACCTGATCGAGGAGTCAGACTACGATGATTTTGACTACTTTCTTTACTCCACTTTAAATATGCTCCGCGAAAATCTCCTCGACAGGACTTACCGGTATCTGGAGCCTGGAGCTGATAGTGTGCCAGGTGTTACGATTCTTTCAGACTCAATTCTTTATCTCGGAAAAACCTGGCAGGATCAAATTGACAGCGACAGAGTATTTGAGATAGACACATCAGCTGAGATATTCACATCCGCCCAGACATCCGCAAACAGTCATCCTTTATCTCTCACTTACGAAAATGAATACAGGATGTATAAGGTGCTTTACTCAATGGAAATGCTGAGAGACGGATATATGGAAAAGCTGGTTGCAGCCGGGGATAAGATATTTTCCAATGAAAAATCATGGAGTAAATACTCAAGCCAGCTTGAGAAATACAGAGAGCCTTTTATCCGCCTTTTAAGATATATGATCCTGAGATATATGGATGGAGCTTCTTATGATTATCATATCATGGGCCGGATGGCTCTGTCCGTATATACATCCAGATGGGTAATTTGGCTTTTTATTTCCTCAGACGGCGATCCACTCAATAGCCTGGTTCAAACGACTCATGAATTCTTCCGCGAGATCATCCATTCAGATGAAAACCTTGCCCTGTTCTATGACGAAGCAGAATCGCCGGCACCTTAAAAAATACAAAATAAAAGAGACTCGGACATCATACACTAATAGGGATATGATAAAATAATGCTGGAAGAATTGCGGGAGTTGCGAAGCAGCGAAGCAATTCGGTGGTATCATTCATTATTAATTAAAACTTCCCACATGCCATGGATCATCTTCGTTGCAAGGATTCATGGAAGCTTGCCAAGAGGTGCACAGATGGTGGCGAACATTGTGTTTTTCGTTGTGAGCGAGCACGCTAGCTGCGGCTCGGAAACTGTAACAGCACGAAGTGGTGTTACATGTGCAAGCGCTCGCAAACGAAGTTTGCGCTTCAATGCGCTTGCATCACTGTTGGTTGACAATCGTTCAAGCAGAAATGCTTCCTTGTAGAATATTGCAACTGCAAAATTTATTTTAAAGCATTTCTGTGCGCTTTTGTCAGAGAGCCGCTAATAAGCGCGTGCGAGCAAACAGAAAAACACAACTTGTGAGCCACCACTGTGACATCTCTTGGCAAAAAGCGAATGGATCCTTGCAACGAAGATTCTCATTATTAATGTGGGAAGTTTTAGTTATTAATGTATCGAAAAGTCATCCCGCGTTGCACGAAAAGCGGGATGACTAATTAATGGCAATACGGGCTGCAAAAAGGCATTGGGTTTTTTCTCATTGCCGTGGTTAATAGTGTATCAGGAGAAGACTAATGGTAACAAATGATGAGACACTCGTAAAACTAAAGCATAAGATAATGGAGATGGTATGCCGCCTTGCGTGGAACGACAACCTCGATCCGGAACACGAGGAACAGCTCGTATATGATCTGATCCCCGGTCCCCTTCCCACATGGCGTTGTTGCGTATACTCCGAGCGTGAGATCGTTCGCCAGAGAATACGTCTGGCTATGGCCATGAATCCATCGCCTGACAACAAGTCAGACAACATAGTACAGGTCATCGCTCCGGCCTGCGATCAATGTCCCATTTCATCATATTCGGTTACAGACAACTGCCGTTTCTGTCTGGGCAAGGCCTGCCTGAATTCATGTAAATTCGGAGCTATCTCACCCGACATCGTCAGGATGCATATCGATGCAACCAAGTGTAAGGAATGCGGACAGTGTGCCAAGGCATGTCCTTACCAGGCAATCGTGCATCTTGAGAGACCATGCAAGAAGGCTTGCCCTGTCGGAGCAATCACCTACGATGAGTACGGCTATTGCAAGATCGATGACAATAAGTGCATTCGCTGCGGCCAGTGCATCCACAACTGCCCCTTCGGTGCCATCGGCTCCAAGACCTTCCTTGTACCTATTATCCAGGCTATCAAAGCCGGAAAGAAAGTGGTTGCCATGTGTGCTCCAGCTACGGAAGGACAGTTCGGACCTGACGTATCCATGGCATCTCTTAAGGAAGTAGTAAAGAAAATCGGTTTCTATGATATGGTTGAAGTCGGTCTTGGCGGAGACATGACAGCAGCTTATGAGGCAGCTGAATGGAGCAAGGCGAGGTCCGAAGGAAAACAGATGACTACATCCTGCTGCCCTGCATTTATTAATATGCTGAAGATGCATTTCCCGGAGCAGTACAAAGAAAACATGAGTTCCACCGTGTCTCCTATGTGCGCTGTCTCACGTTATGTAAAATCGCAGATTCCCGATGCCGTGACAGTATTCATAGGACCCTGCATAGCAAAGAAATCCGAGGCCGCAGACAAAAGTGTTCCCGGCAATGCTGATTACGCCATCACCTACGGAGAATTCAGAGCCCTTCTCCGCTCCTGCGATATCAAGCCCGAATCTATCCCTGCTAGTGAATACCAGGAAGCTTCAAAATGGGGCAAGGGATTTGCTTCATCAGGCGGCGTAGCTTCGGCTGTTATCGAAGTCATGAAGGAACGCGGTGAAGACACCAGTGGCATCAAGGTATTCCGCGCAAACGGCGGTGATGAATGCCGCAAAGCTCTTCTTCTTCTTAAGGCTGGTAAACTCAAGGAAGATTTCGTCGAGGGAATGGTCTGCTTCGGCGGATGTGTTGGCGGACCTTCAAAACACAGAGCCGAGGCCGAGATCATGAGCGCAAGAAAAACGCTCCTGGGCGAAGCTGACGGCAGGAGCGTTCTAAAGAATCTGGAAAATTATCCTATGGACAGTTTTTCAATGCACCGTGACGGACATTGATTTGCTGAGAGGAATCCATACGACATAAGCTATTACGGAGCCGATGGCGGCGGTGATCAACTGCGTAACGGAGAACTGAATCTTCAGCACAGGGAGCATCTTCGTCATCGGCTCCGGCAGCATATGCGGCAAAACTCCCATTGAGATGGTAAGTCCCATAAAAAGAGCTTTTAAGATTGAACCTGCTGCCATCCCCAGAGATATTTTCACATAGTTTTTGTTGCCAAAGATGCATACCATTATCACAAGTATCGCATTACCCGCCATGATAAGCGGCATCATCGGAGGTACAGCTGTCATTACAGGGGCTCCGGTGATAAGAAAAGATGTGACAGGAGTGATCACTGACAATATCAGGGCAGGAATAAGTCCTGTAGAAAGAGCGCAAATAATAAGACAGGCATTTACGACCGGTCCTGTTATGAAAACGCTCATGTTCTTAAAGATCTGAAACACTATGCATATTGCCAGCAATATTCCTGTTATCGCAATATCTCTTACTGTTATCCTGCTTTTTCTATCCTTACTCATTACTGTCTCCTAAATCATGTACTCATCAAGTAATTCAAACACCATCCGGTAATATTCTTTTCTCACATCCTCCGTCGCGTTGAAAATCTCATGCTTCGAAGTCTCGAAACAATAAGTCCTCACGTTTTTGTCCCTGGAAGTGAATATCTCATATCCCCTCTTATCCACCAGATGATCCTTTCCGGCCTCGAAAATAAAAATAGGCGTAGGACTTGCCTTTTTTGCATCCTGAAGTATCAGCTTGTCGGCAGCCAGACTTGCCAGGACCCAGGCATAGGTACCTCCGTAAGTCTGATAATCGCTGTCCTTGCATCTCATATCAAACATATAATCATATCTGACTCTCGACTGGCAGCTGCTGTGGTCGAAAATATTTACGCCGTCAAAATGCTTCTGTCCGACTGAGAGTTTTTTCCAGCGGTGAAATATGATCACATAGAGATGGAGGAGATTTATTACAAAATTACTCATGCCGCCGGTATTCATCATAAGCATGGGGGACGACAAAATAGCTCCGTCGAATTTATTCGGATATTCTTCCAGAAAAAGCGCCGCCACAGCGCCTCCCATTGAATGTGCAAAAAGGACCCTCTTCAGCTTCCTGTCAGCAACCTTGTCCACTACTTTTTCAAGAAAAAGAGCGACATCAATAACATACTGTTCATAGTGCTTTACAAATACGAGATCCTTTTCGGGGAGCTTGCCGCCGGATTTGCCGTGACCTCTCAGCTCCGGGAAGAAAAAGGCATATCCGAGCTGATAAAAATACCATGCCATCTCATGGTATTTGCCGAAAAATTCACAGAATCCATGAACCATCACGATAATGCCCCTGGGATTTTCGGGAATGGCATAATAGTAATGGATCTCAGTAAAATCATAAGACTCGAAATAACCGGACTTCACAGTGCTTTTTATCCACGGCTGCACAGTGCCCTTCATCACATCATAAAAATCATCTTCGCCTAGAAGCTTGATATCATTCATATTCTTTTCCCTTTATTACTGACATGGCCATACCGGGATAATTCGTGATTATGGCATGGACTCCGGCCTTCTGACACATACGGATATGCTCAGGCTCGTTTACAGTCCAGACATTTACATCGAGCCCCAGTCTTCTGCACTCGTCCATAAATCCGGGATAAAGTATCGTATATCCTGCCGGATGAACCGCCTTTACACCGTACCCTGCCGCATAAGAGGGCAAATCAATGATCCCGTCTGACGTCAGAAATGCAATAAGGTTTCCCCTGTCGATCTCGGCCATCTTTCTCGCCGAATAGTGATTGAATGAAGAATAGATCACCCTGTCCTGAAATCCCGCGTCCTTTACAGCCTTATCGACCTTCTCTTCTATTCCGGGATAGAAGAATATACCGGTCTTCAGCTCAATATTGATAGTAAGGTCGGTAGGTCTTAAAAGATCCATGACTTCAGAAAGCGTCGGGATCCTTTCGCCACTGAAGTCGCTCATCTCGTTGGAAAAATCCATTTTTTTCAGTTCTTCCAGCGAATAATCCTTGATAAATCCCTTCGCATCAGCTGTCCTGTCTATGCGCTCATCATGACACACCACGATCTGTCCGTCGCTTGTCAGCTGCACATCCAGTTCAATTCCGTCGGCGCCTTCATCTATTGCCCTCTCAAATGCCGAAAGAGTATTCTCCGGCGCGTGAGCGCTCGCTCCTCTGTGAGCCCATATAAGCGGTCTGTCCATTTATTTCTCCTTCTTTGCCTTATCCACTGCGTCCTTCAAAAACTGCGCGTATGCATCTCTTCCCGGAGGCGTGAGATGGATCCCGTCACTGTAGAACCAGTCAGGATGACCTTGTGAATATGAATCCCAGTCAAGCACAGTAAGATCCTTCCTCTGTGATGCTGCGTCATTTATGGTGATATTGACTTCATGCGACCAGTCCACTCCGTGAGAAGTCACCCAGAAGACTTTTTTGTCCTGGCCTATATCATCAATAATGCTTATGTATTTTTCAACAGCCCTGTTGCCGTTGGTACCGAGATGGATGATCACAATATTTCCAAGTCTTCCCTGCTGCTTCAGCGAATCTATTATGGAGTTGGCATCTGTTATCTGCCTTCCGACAACGGCATCAACATAGATTCCCGGCATGTCGTTCATCATTGAATTCGCCGCTCCGAGCATTACCGAGTCTCCAATCGCTGTGACGTCGCTGTAGTCGATCTGAGCTTTATTTTTTGCATCGTCTGTATTCGATTTTTTCTTCTGCTGACTCTTCAGCATCTTTTTATTATTATTAAGCTCAGCCTCAAGCTCCGCCATGTCTTTATTGCCACCCAGCGCATCAGCTCTCCTTCCCTGTAAGAAAGCAAGTCCTATGCCAAGGAAAAGAAGGAGAAATGGAATCAATACACCCTGAAGAAATCTCTCCGCGTCAAAGAAATGATCCATCGCCTTTATTATCCCCTCTGCCGCAAAATGAACAGCCACAGCAGCTGCAGCAATAAGAAGTGACGTAATAATAAAGTAGGTTGCGTTCCCCCAGCCGTGCTTCATGACCATTTTCTGCATAAAATAGATGCAGGGATACATGACAAGATATAGCTCGTAGCTTACCTTTCCTATGGCTCTTAAGGGCAGGCAGTCCATCACACGGCCAAAGGTATCCTGATCGCATACAACGCATACCATGAGAATCAGATACAGGACTGTTGACAACTGCATCCATATTCTGTAAGTAAGGGCTGATCCCCCTGTAGCCACAAATCCAAGTATGATGAGACCGGCTATGGAAATAATTCCGGCAGAAGTACAGACTATAGAAGAATTCTCAGGATGTCTGTCCGGATAATGAGCCACGGCAAGACCCAGGGCTATTCCAAGAAGAACCGCGAAAAATCTGGTGTCGGTTCCGTAATAGATCCTGGACGGATCCTTTCCCGGCACATATAAAAGAGCCAGCTCGACAGCGGACATAAGGGCAAGAGAAATGATTCCTGTAAGAAAAATCTTCTCTCCCTTTCCCACTTCACTCTTCCATTTCAGCGAATCATTATCGGAAATCAGCGAATTGGCAATAAAGGCTATTACCGGCCAGATCAGATAATACTGAACCGTAAGACCTGTGTACCACATATGGGTAAGCGGTGAAGAATTCAGCATCTTTGTAAAATATGATGAATTTGCTCCGATCTGGTACCAGTTGTTATATCCGAATATTATGCTCATGACTTCAGGAAAAGTATTCCTTCGCATACCAGGGCTCATGATTAAAACAGCTGCCGTGACAAGTATCAAAGTAATGAGAAGAGGCGGATAAATTCTCTTTATTTTCTTAACATAAAATCTCTTCACATTGAAGCTGTCGCTTAGACCATAGGACATAAAGAATCCCATGATAAGAAGAAATCCGTTTACGCCCAGAAATCCGCCCGGGAATACCCCTCCGGCCATGTGGTAGATTATTATTCCTATTATTGCTATGGCACGAAGGCCGTCTGTTCCGTTTATATGTCTTTTATTCATTATTACACCTGCTTTTAAAAATTTTCCTTGTATATCTTACCAAATAGATTCACAATGTGAAGAGGTAAGAAGCAAATTTATTAAAACTTCCATGGATCATCTTCGTTGCAAGGATTCATGGAAGCCATGAGATGCACAGATGGTGGCGAACATTGTGTTTTTCGTCGTGAGCGAGCACGCTAGCTGAGAGCTATTGTAACAGCACGAAGTGGTGTTACATGTGCAAGCGCTCGCAAACGAAGTTTGCGCTTCAATGCGCTTGCATCATTGTTTGTTGACAATCGTTCAAGCAGAAATGCTTCCTTGTAGAATATTGCAACTGCAAAATTTATTTTAAAGCATTTCTGCGCGTTTTGTCAGAGAGCCTCTAAAAGATGCGTGCGAGCAAACAGAAAAACACTACTTGTGAGCCACCACTGTGACATCTCTTGGCAAAAAGCGAATGAATCCTTGCAACGAAGATTCTCATTATTCATGTGGGAAGTTTTAGAACTTTATTGAAAATAAGAGGTGCAGATCATGTTCGGTCGTAATAAAAACGGAAGAGTTGAATTCAAGGATGTAAAAACCGTAAACGAGGGAATAAATATAGTAAGAACCACAAAAGGAGCATATCTTCTGGACATACGCTCAAAAGAATCCTATCAGGAGAAGCATGTGGGAGGAGCTGTAAATATTCCCGCAGACAGGCTGGACTTAATCGGACACAGGATCCCCGATAAATCCGCTGTGATCTACATCTACGGCAGCTACCAGATCAAGCCGAAAAAGACTAAACGCGCTCTTCAGAAGCTGGGCTATATAAATGTCCACGTCTGCGGTTACATTGAGGAGCACAAGGTCTCGCCGCTTTGATGTCAGATCATGTGAGGCTTCATGTCAGGTCGTCCGATTTTTGACACTCATATCATACTGTCGTATATTAAAATATTAGTGGCAAGTGACACTTATATTTTACATGAGGATATTATGAAACAGGAAAAAGAATGGTACAGGCTTGATAACGACGCGAAGATAATTCCGTCATCCATGCACGGAGCAGATACGCGCGTTTTCAGACTTGTCTGCGAACTTAATGAAGATGTTGATCCGGAGATTCTGAATACTGCCCTTGAACATACTACAGATGAATTTCCATACATGAACTGCTGCCTTAGAAAGGGCATTTTCTGGTATTATATGGACGAGATGGACCGGTCGGCTGATGTCAGCGAGGAACATTTGAACCCTCTCCATGCCCTTTACGTCCGCGGTCAGAAAACGCTTCTCTACCGTCTCAACTATTTCGGCAAAAGGATAAGTCTCGAAATGTTCCACACTCTTTCTGATGGAACCGGCGGCTTTATTATTTTCCGCCATATTATTTGTGAATATCTGATATTAAAATACGGCATAGACCCGTCTATACTCGGCGAAGACACATCGTCAATCGATGAGAAAAAGCAGGACGCCTTCAGCAGATATTACGAATCCGATAAGAGAAAACACAGAAATTATATAAAGGAGATGTTTCCTAAGAAAGCCTACGCAATAAAGGGAAGGCTTGATCCAAATCTGGACGAGCACCTTATCGAAGGCACGGCATCAGCTGCCGGAGTTCTTGAGCTTGCCCACAAGTACCATACCACACTCGGCGTATTCGCCACTTCTGTATGGATAGAAGCGATCCTTCTAATGATGAAGCATTCGGAATACGATCATCCGATAGTAGTAAGCGTTCCTGTAAACCTCAGACAATATTTCCAGTCTGCGACTACAAGAAATTTCTTCGGTGTAATAAACGTATCTTTCGATCCTCATAAATATAAAGGCGATCTGGCTAATATTATTTCAGACGTTGACAAAAATTTTAAAGAAGAGCTGACGGATGAAAAGATGAGGGACACCATGAACTCCTATTCATCGCTTGAGCATAACATTGCCGTCAAGGCAGTGCCCTTATTTTTAAAAGAGCTTGGTCTCAGATACATAAAGAGCCGTATGGACGGAGGCATTACTACATCCGTATCCAATGTCGGAAAGGTCAATATGCCTCCTGAAACCGATCCCTATATAAATAAATTTGCTAGCTTTATGGCATGCAGCTCGGAATTCATGTGCATAAGCTCCTATAAGGACAAAATGGTATTCGGCATAACGTCATGTTTTGAAAATCACAGCGTGCCTATGAATTTTTTCAGACGACTTAATGGTATGGGAGTAAATGTAGTCATTGCGACCAATGATTATATGACGCCTCCCAAAGATGTAAAGGAGTAATAATGCTTCACTGCAACAGATGCAAAATGGATATTATTGGAAACAAGACAGTCTGCCCCTTATGTGAGGGACCGCTGACCGGAGAACCGTCAGAAGACGTATACCCTTATATTCCGAAGACAATATCAAAGGCTACCCTAATAAGGGTCTCAGGATTTATTTTTCTGGCAGTCCTTATTGCCATGTGGTCCGTCAGAGCTATCACAGGAAATTTCTATTCATGGATGCCGCTTGTCGTATTAAGCGCTCTTATCGCATTCCTGGATATCTGCGCCACGATCTACACAAGGACAAATCCTCTGAAAATGAGTGTCTGCCAGATATATCTCGGCATGATCGCCTGTCTAATAGTAGACGCTCTTACCGGACGACACGGCTGGTCCATAAACTGGGTCCTTCCATTCGGCTTTATAGGGACAATGTTTTTGGTGCTGTCTCTCGGACTCGGTCTTCATATGATCTTTATGGATTTTGTGCTTTATATGCTTCTCGACTGCGTGCTCTCTTTTCTCCAGCTCATATTCCTGAAGACAGGATATACTAAAATCAAGATCACTCCAATAATCAGTATAGGATCATGTCTCTTGTTTTTCCTTGGGATCCTCATATTCCGGTGGAGAGACTTCCGGTCAGCATCCGAGCGGTATTTTAACATCTGATAAGATTGGCAGAACTAATTGAATAAAACTTACCGTTTCAAAGAAGCAGGAAGCTCGGTTACTTGTAACCGAGTAGTTCACTAAAAACTAACGGATGATATAAGGAGAAAATGCAGATCACATGAAAATAATAAATAAATCCGGTCTTGAGAAAATAGGAAACATTCTCGATAACGCCGTCAGCCGGGGTATAGAGAAACGATATGAAGCTCCAATCCTTTCCGGCAGTCCCGAAAGAGATATATGGTACAGGATTCCGCTGGCTGCCGGCATGTCAGGCGACGGCACCGGGTATCACATTTATCTTAAGACAGGTTTTTTGAACAAGCTCTGCATTTTTCTATCCGGCGGCGGAGTGGCATGGAACGAATACACGGCAGCCCGGCCTGTCACAGGCGGAGCCGTGGCCGCTCATCTTCCAAATTTCTACTGGAACAACCTCCGTCCCATGACTCAGATAATGAATATAAATAATGGCATAACTGATATAAAAAATACTGAAAATCCATTCAAGGACTGGAATTTCATAATAATAACCTATGCCACGGGCGACTTTCATACAGGTGATAATGATTATCATTACAGAAATGAAAACGGCGAGGATGAAGTGCTGCATTTTCACGGACTGAAAAATTTCCTTGCGGGAATGAGAGTTGCTAAGGAATATTTCCCGTCTCCTGAATCTCTGCTTATAGCCGGAGACTCAGCAGGAGCATTCGCCGTGCCTGCCGTAAGCGACAGGATCTTAAGCGTATTCTATCCTGCCTGCAAAGACGTCACTCTTTTCTCTGACAGCGGTCAGCTTATATATAACCGCTGGCGAACGACTGCCCGCGACATCTGGCATGCTCCTTCTGATATCTGGAGTCCTGTGAAAACCGGCAATATAACAGCAGACTGGTACAGAGCTCTTTATAAAAAGTACGGCGACACTCTCCGCTATCTTTATGCGGGTTCACCCAGAGATTACCTTCTCAGCGCCTATTATAACGACGTGGTCACGCACAGGTATTCGTCCGATCCTCAGGTTCAGGAAAAATACCGGCAGAATATGCGCGTCATGCTCCGCGAGCTTAAAGAAATCACCCCTCATTTCGGTTTCTTCATATACAACTGGCCTTCGCTTCGCATTTCCGGCGGCACAGCGCATACTTCCGTACGCCACCATACTTTTTTCATGCGGACCAAGTCAGGCGTATCCATGGCCGAATGGCTCCTGGGATCTGTTTGCGGCGATGTCCGTGACATTAATTTGGATCTTATGAAGGTAAAGAGCTGACATTATCTCATAGTCCGCTCGAAGTCATCCGATCCTCTCTCCTCTTTCATTAAGGCGGACTTACCGGTTTCCGGATCTGTTATATAGACGTATTTCTTGCCCCAGTCATTTATCTCTATTTGCAGATACCTTCCGTCACTCATCTTATAATAATAATTCGGGCTGTATACATTTCCCAGAGTATAGTTCAAGGCAAGGTGATCAGGATGATCTGATGCAAATTTTTCAGCGTCAAAATAGTCATCGCTCAGGATCTCCTTCAGGTCATCATCAGTAAGAATATAAGAATTTTCTTCCGAATAGATCATGTCATCCCCGGTAAAAATTATCTTTCTTCCATCTTTTTTCTCAGCGTTAAATATCCTTATCACATCAGCTTCTGACTCAGAATAATCTATATCATCCCACCTTTTATAGTCTTCATTATTGTATGCTTCGAGCTCAGCTGACGTAAATGACATACTGGAAATACCATAGTTATTTTCTTCGCCCTTCAGTTCATTCTGCCAGATAAGGGAATAGGATATATGCCAGCAGTCGCCCCTGTCGTTTGGATCGTCTTTCCCTGCAATCACATAGAAATCTTCCGTGCTCTCATTTTTCTCCCTGCCATTCCTTATCTTGCCGCTGCTCACACGACCTTTGGAATCGTACTTAAGCCTGCTTATCTCTTTGCCCTTAAAAGTCAAAGCCATCTCCGAGAGCTTCTGTCCTGCAGCATCGTTCCAGGCATGAGGAGAGAAAAGAGCTTTTATTTTCTCTGTCTCGCCCGATTTTATATAGTAATAAATCTCATTAGTGTAATCCCTTATGGCCTTATACTCGGAACTGTAAAGATTATTCCTGATCCTCTTCTCCCTTGTCTTTCTGTCATTACTGTCTGATTCAGTGAGATTATTTGCTTCCTTTCTTAATGACATTTGTAACCCCGCAGCCGTTCAGTGAAAGCGCTGCAGAAAGAAAAAAAAGAATAAGCGCCATTTTCACTTTATTCATCAATCCACCTCCGCCAGCTCGATTCTGAATACAGTGCCCTTTTTACATTCACTCTTTGTAAGGAGTCTTATTGTTCCATTATGACCCTCTACAATGCTTTTTGTGATAGAAAGCCCCAGACCCGTACCCCGGTCTCCTCTTCTTGCGTCATCTCCGGTTACGAAGGGAAGAAAGGCATTCTGCTTCAGCTCCTCAGGCATACCCGGACCATTATCTCCAAAGAGAATCACTGCCTTTTTTCCTTTATGGGAAAGCGAAACCAGGATTTTCGTTCCCGTCTCTGTATATTTCCTTATATTTGACAATATATTGTCAAATACTCTATCCATTTGTTTTTTGTCAATCAGGGCAAAAATACTCTTTTCAGGAATATCCGTATCTATAGAATAACCGGCCATGGTCAGCTCGTCATACTTTTCCGCCACATATCCTCTCAGATATTCCGTCAGATTCACCCGGACACGATCATATCTGAATTCAGGATGATCAAGCCTGCTGTAATCAGTAAAGGCAAAGATAAGTTCAGACATTCTGTCAGTCTTGTCAATCATGATGTCAATGTATTTCTTCCACTGATCCTCAGGTATCAGACCATCTTTCATAGCATCAAGATAACCTTGTATTACAGTGATCGGCGTCTTCAGATCATGAGAAATGTCAGCTATCATTCTCCGTTTATCTTCTTCCGCCTTTTTATTCTTTTCCTCGCTCTCCAGGAGCTTCTGCTCCATATTATTATATGTATCGATTGCTTCCTCAAATTCCCTTGACCCGTGAAAATCAGAAATAGCCTCGTGCCTGCCTGCAGCTATGGATTTCAGTGCATCATTTAAGACGTTTATCGGTCTTTTGATTTTTTTTGCAAGCGCTATGGCAAAAAGCATTACTATTACGATCACCGCGACAGCAAAAGCAATATCAGTCAGAATATCTATTCTGACGCCTATGTTTCCGCTTCTCCTGTCAGTAGTAGAAGTGTGGAGGATAAGATACCGCCTGTTTCCGCCGTTTGTCACAAAGGAAAATTTCTGCAGAAAAGTCTTGGCTACGGTGCTGTCGTCAGTTGTTTCAAGCATAACCTTAAGATCGCTGTTTGTAATCTTCCTGCTGCCGATATTAAGACTTGAATATAAAATTTCCCGGCTGCTGTTTATTATTGCTATGCCTTTCAGATCATCAGGTTCGGATTTGTCATTCAGTTTTTTCAGGACATAAACATATCCCTTTTTCCCGTTTTGAGAAAAAGGGATAACCTCACTGTATGTATCTTCTTCAATATCACTTATATAATTTAGTATTTCTTTTGAATATGACCGCATTTTGTCCGAGCGGCTGGAGTAGAGAGCCTTGCCGTCACTGTTCAATATCTCATAATATCCGTTTTTCCCAAGCGAGTCTCTGAAGTTCAGCTTGTCATAATCTCCGTTTTTAAGCGTGTCTATATGACGGAAGACATAGTCCTCCGGATTCATGGCTTTCATGCTTGAATCAAAAATTCTCTGCTTCGTAAGTATAAGCAGAGCCAGCAGCATGAAAATACTTAAGAAAAGAAAAATAAGCCAGATAAGAATTATATATCTGATGCCGGGCGACTTTTTTCTTCCGGATCTACTCATTTGCCAAAACCCTGTCTTCCGCGAATTTATACCCCAGACCGCGTACGGTGATAATGTACCTAGGATGTCTGTAGTCATCTTCTATTTTGCTTCTCAGATTTGATATATGCACCATGATGGAATTCTCATCGCCGTCAAAATATGTTCCTCTGAGATGCTCGTATATCTGTGCTTTAGTATACACCCTGTTAGGGCTCTTCATGAGAAAAATAAGGATTTTGAGCTCTGTCGGAGTCACATCGATATTCTGTCCCCTCTTCGTCAGCGTGAATGAATTGAGGTCAGCCTTCAGATCTCCGTATGAGACAGTATCAGATTCCTTACTGCTTCCGGTATTCAGATCATAATATCGTCTGATCTGCGCCTTCACTCTCGCTATGACTTCAAGCGGGGCGAAAGGCTTCGTCAGATAGTCATCCGCGCCCAGATCAAGTCCTATTATCTTGTCGCTGTCCTCCTGTCTCGCTGACAGTATGATGATGGGAATGTTCATGGTCTTTCTGACTTCTTTGATAAGGTCATAACCGTTCATTTTCGGCATCATTATGTCAAATATTCCCAGATCCACATGATTGGACTTTAAGACAGAAAGCGCCTCCTCTCCATCCGGAGCGGAGAGCACAGAGAATCCCTGGCTGCCCAGATAAAGTTTCAGGACTTCCACGATATCCCTGTCATCTTCTGCGATTAGGACGGTATATCCCATTATTCTTCACTCAGCCTCTCTACCATAGCGAGTATATTCTCCGCGGAATTAAAATTCTCGTTTGTCATATCCGCAGCCTCGATTGAAATGTCATAGTGATCCTCAAGCTCAGACACAAGAGAGATAATATTGAATGAAGTGAGAAGGTGATCATCAATAAGATGCTTCTCGGTCTTGTAGTCGATGCTGTCGTCAATGTCATTTAAGATTTCCAGTATTTCGTCCATAATAGTTCTCCTTTTTAATATTTTAATATACTATATCTGCCATATTGAGCCGGTAGCTTTCCCGCATGGAACGAACAAGCTTTGTGCCATCCGCCTCTGAATACATTACTATTGCCGGCATCTCATGACTCAGGAATGTTGACATGCCCTCATTAAGAGAATAAGCGCCGACGTTTCTGAATACAAGTATATCGCCTGTGGTCAAAGGCTTCGTCTTAAAATTTGCTGCCAAAATGTCATTCACTGTACAAAGCGAACCGCATACGGTGTAATCTTCTACCCCGTCAGCTCCTGCCCTGCCTCTTCTTATCACATCCATGATCGGCTGATACATTCCCTTGAACTGACCGTCATAGTGAATCTGGTGGATGCCGCCGTCGGTTATGCAGTAATTGATTTTTCCTGTCTTCTTCAGATCCATTACTGACGTAATGTATGAACCGCAGGAGAAAGCCAGGGCTCTTCCCATCTCCACTGTGAAATGACCCCGGTACTTCATCCCGTCAATAAGAGCTCTGAACTCTTCCATGGAATCTGCCTCCGTCGGTCCCTCATCCTGATCAGTAAATACCGGCACATCAAATCCTGTACCATATTCTATCATTGATGTCTCATATCCGTACGATGAAAGTTCTGACACAAGGTCATCGAGTTCTTTTATCTCCCGTGCCGTCTTTTTCAGATTTTTCTTCTGGGTGCCGGAGAAAAAATGAAGCCCCTCAAAATAAAGGTTCTTATATTTCGATCTTTCCCTTATCACATCAGATATCGTATCTCTGTCCATTCCGAACTGGTTTCCGGACGAGAGACGGAGAAGGACATGAAGATCAAGTCCGTACTCTTCTCCTTCCGTCTGAAGAAATCTGATCTGAGCCGGAGATTCGGCAGTGTAAAGAGCTTTATCCCTGCAGTGATCCACGATTTCATGAAGATCGCACCTTTTCTTCAGGACGCCGGATATCAGAAGCTTTTCAGGAGGGATTTTTAAGTCTCTTACTATCTCGAATTCTCCGAAGGAACATACCTCGATCCGCTCCACATGGTCAGCCGCCACTGACGTGAGAAATGGATTTGCCTTCATTGAAAAAGTAAGGGTGGCTCTTCCCAGCCTTTTTTTCATAAGAGAAAGCCTCGCTGCAAAAGCATCCGTATCATAAATATACATGGGAGTGCCGAATTTTTCTGCAGCATCTTTTATTTTTTCAGATGATAAATAATTCATATATTCCTCATTCTATGATGTGGACTGTAATCATTCTATTGTCTTCTCAAAAGGAAGCCTTCGCCTGTCAATCTTTCCGTTTTTCGTAAGCGGCATACTGTAAATATGATTAAATCTGTTCGGAACCATATATACAGGCAGCAGCTTTTTAAGCCTTATATGAAGATCTTTTTTCCCTATGTCTCCCGTATAATATGACGATATGATTTTCTTTTTGTCATCAAAGATGAGCGCGCACCTTTCCACACCCTGTATCTGCATGATATCACGTTCTATCTCCTCAAGCTCGATTCTGTGACCCATATGCTTGATCTGGAAATCGCTCCGGCCGGCAAATCTTATTGTGCCGTCATCCTCTATCACTGCCATATCTCCGGTATGATAAGTTCTTGCCGGCTGTCCATTTTTATCTTTCATATCAGAAAAGGCGGCGGCTGTCTTTTCGGGGTCTCGGAAATATCCTATGGCAAGCGACTCTCCCGATACGCAGATCTCACCTTCGCTGCCGGGAGACGTAAGAATATTTCCATCAGAATCCCTTATTGTCACTTCTCTTCCCGGAAATGGAATTCCGAGAGGCAGGGGATCATCTTTTTCATATTTTCCCGGTATCTTATAGTAGGTACAGTTGCATGTGATTTCAGTCGGTCCATATAGGTTTACATACATGGCATCCGGCAGATTTTCCTGCCATATACGAAGCTGCTTTATCGGCATTACTTCACCTGAGAACATCACCCGCCTTATTTCAGTCGGTATCTTATATTTAAATCCCTTCATACCTGATATGATGCAGACGGCTGACACGGCCCAGGTCAGGCTTGTGACATGATTATCAATAAGATAATCGATGAGCTTTGCCGGCATAGAGAAATATTCCCTTGGTATGAGAATAAGGCGGGCACCGGTGAAAAGAGATGTATATATGTCTTTCACGGATACATCAAAGTCAAACGGAGCCTGATTTCCTATGATGTCATTTTCGGAAAAAGAAAAAATACGAGAAAAATGACCTATAAAATCAACTACATCCCTGTGGCTTATAAGCACGCATTTCGGAATGCCGGTAGAACCTGATGTGAATATGCCGTAAAGCGGTGAATCAGGCTTTATTACTGAAAGACCCGGGCATTCTTCATCAGATTCGTCCGCACCTTTTTCGATCTCAAAGAAAGAGATTTTCTTTCCCTCAAAACTGATTTCTTCAGTTTTATCCCTTAGGCTGTCTTCAAAAATCAAGGCGGCCGGTTTCAGAACGTCCAGAATCTTATTGATTCTCTCGCCCGGCTGCTCGGGGTCTATCACCACATAAAAACAACCGGCAAAAAGTGACGCAGCCATCATTGTAAGAAGCCTTGAGGACTTATCTGAATAGATGGCTATTGGTCTTACTTCTGATTTATTTCCTCCGATCTCTTTTCTTATGAAATTTCCATATCTTTTAGCCAGACCGTATATTTCATCAAAGGTAAGACTTCCTATTGGATCAGATACAAATGTCTTTCCGGAAAAAATCTCTGCGTCTCTTTTTATTATCTCAGGTATTGTCATCATGCGATCCATTTTCAGCTCCCTTTGTCTCAATGCTCATCCTGTATTTTAAGTCTGTTTTGTCAATCTTCTTAAGCGCTCTGTCTTCTGCCTTTGCATATGTCAGGTATTCCCTGTCCCATAACCTTTCGGTATGGATATCAGCTGAATATTCAAGATCAACATTATCCATTATCCATCTGCCGAGATATGCGGTGGTCTTCATGGCTCCAGATGCATTCAGATGGTCTCCGTGGTCTCTCGTATCCGTCTCCCAGCTGATGTTCATGTCCTTTACCCGGCTGTTAAGATCCACATAAGGGATATTCCTTTTTGCCGCGAAGCGGGTAAGAAAAGCCGTCTTTTTCCTGTTATAGCACCTCGGCGAAGGGGCGGAATACATCACAAGCTCGGCGCCGTTTTCTGCGCAGAGCCTCCGGATCTTTTCGAATGATCTGACTCCTGATCTCGTGATCTCGTTTCCTGTCACGACCTTGTCATTGGTTATGCGTCCATCATAAGGTCTCACCTTTGCGCTCACATTATAACCTTTATAGACCTTCCGTCTCTTGCCCGGATCCACTGCCAGTTTCCACATGCTGTGGTTTTTGATAAATGGAATTCTTTTATAAATAGCCCCTGCCAGCTTTCCGCTGTCATTATCCATCGGCTTTGAACCGCCGCTGAACCTGAAGAGGTTATTGGTCTCCATCAGTACCACCCTGGGTTTCTGTCTCTTGAAAGCAAATTTCAAAAGGTCATAGGTCTCTCCAATTTTAGCTCCCGCCTGTCCGGCAGCAAAACTGGTGATGCCGTACTCCTTCCAGAATGACATAGGAGAAAAGCTCGTATAGCTCTCCGAATCTCCGATCACAAGGACATCTATCGAATCTTTTTTCTCCTTTGCAAGCTGCATGTATATCCTGTTTCTGCCGAAATAGAGATTGTGTTTCTGCATAAAATCAGGTGTAATAATAACATTCATTATGCTTATCACCACAAGGAGAATTGCCAGAAATACTGCCGGTTCCGCCATCGTTCTCTTTTTCATCTCTACTTGCCTCCTAAAATCCTGCATAAATAAGGTCTACCGGCTGATATCCGGGTCCGTATGCTCCAAAGATGATGATCGAAAATATCAGGAAATAATATACGCTCCACCTCTTCGGCAGCGACAAAGACGGTATCTTTTCAAAAAGATCCGGATCTTTTTCGAGCTTAAGATTAATAAAAATAACAAGGGCGCTCGCGCATATGATCACAAGCAGATCACCCACATCAGCTCCTATCTCAAGAAGCTGTCCTGACGAAATGTTTCCATCCCAGGGTCCCTGGAAAAGCCGTCTCATCATTCCGGCAAACTGAGAGAAAGTGTCGCATCGGAAAAGTGTCTCTCCTGTAATGATAATAAGGAATGTCCTTATTCTCCTGTAAATCGTGAGTCCTCTTGAATTCCATGCCACACCGGCCTTTTCAGCCAGCTTTTTCTCTCCCGGTTCAATGGCCACTCCGATAAAGAGGATGATGAAATAATAGACTCCGTACAGGATATAGGTCTCTTTCGGTCCGTGCCAGAGACCGTTCAGCATCCATACAGGGAAGAGGGCAATAGCTGAAACTACAAGGTTTGTAAGATATGTACCAGCGTGTTTCCTGCCATATTTTTCCCATTTCTTCATAAGCTTTGAAGCAGATACGGGATAGAAAATATATTCCTTGAACCATACGCCCAGAGTGATATGCCATCTTCTCCAGAATTCAGCTGCGTTCTGGGAGAGGAAAGGCTGCCTGAAGTTCTCCGGAAGTCTGATTCCGAAAAGTCTTGCAGAGCCGATCACTATATCTATGGTTCCGGAAAATTCCATATAGAGCTGGAACGTCACGACCACTCCGGTAATAAATATCATAAGTCCCGTGAAATGGCTCTTTGCATCGAAGAGAATGTTTACCATGTTGTTCATCCTGTCGGAAATAAGCATTCTCTTGAAGAGTCCCCAGCCTATCCTTAATACCCCGGGAAAGAAATTCGCTGCCGTAATATCAGCACCGGCAAAAAGCGTACCGGCTACATCATCCCATCTGGCTATGGGGCCTTCCATTAAAGTCGGGAAGAATGTGAGGTAGAGGAGGACTTTAATTGGATTTTCCTCTGCCCTTATTCTCTTCCAGTGCACATCCAGGAGATAGCTCACAGCCTGGAGAGAGTAGAAGGAAATTCCAATCGGAGACAGGATCTTCATCGGAGAGAAAGCTCCTCCCCTGCCGAAATTATCCGATAATCCTGAAATAATCGAGAGTGTAAAATTGGTATATTTAAGACCGGCAAGGATCAGCACTACAAGAGTTACTGAAAAAGCCGCTATCCTGCCTGTCTTTTTCTTAAGCTCCGCCCTTTTAAGTCTCTCTCCCTTCGGCTTCGCACTGTTCTCATCAATGATTCTCTGCATGATGAGCCCGCCGCCCCAGGTAAGTGCAGCCGTCATAAGAGTCCATACGATAAGCTTTCCGCTGAAGGAGAGGAAAAAGATGACGCTGAATACAGCCAGCGTGATGTATCTGTATTTCTGCTTTGTAAGACTGTATGATATAAGTGCTATCGGCAGGAATATCATCAGGTATATGTTTGTGTTGTAAGCCATAAATAACCTCATTAATATACGGCCTGTGACTGCCGGCGTCTCCGGCATCCCACAGACCGTATCTTAATATAGGCTACTCGTATTAAATAATAATAAATATATTCTTAAGATTCCTTAAGATTACGAGATTGCTTTTACTTCAGTTCCTCCTCTATGGATTCCTTCAATTGTTTGAATTTACCAAGTCTCTCCTTTGTAACCTCCGGATAATGAGGATCCATATCTACAAGAGTGTTGCACAGTATCTCGCTCACCACATACCTCATATACCATTTATGATCAGCAGGCACCACATACCACGGTGATTCAGGAGTTGAGGTCTTGTTGATGGCATCCTCGAAAGCTTCCTGATATTTGTCCCAGTATCCTCTCTCCTCCCAGTCGCTCTCAGAGAATTTCCAGTTTTTCTTGGGTTCTTCGATCCTAGAGAGAAATCTCCTGGCCTGTTCTTCCTTTGACACATGAAGAAAGATCTTTACGGTACGTATACTGTTCCTATAGAGATAATGCTCGAAGTGCCTGATATCCTTGTACCTGTCTTCTATCACTTTATCGGTATCGATCCTGTCAGCATGGGCTTCGGTAAGATAGAGTTTTTTCACCTTGGCGATCAGCACATCCTCATACTGCGAACGGTTGAATATGGCTATCTCGCCCTTTGCCGGCACTTCCTTCTCTATTCGCCATAAGAAATCATGCGCCTTTTCTTCGGAAGATGGCGCCTTAAATGCGGCCTCATGCACTCCGTGCGGACTCAGGCAGCTGAGAACCGACCTTATAGTTCCGTCCTTACCGGCTGCGTCCATTGCCTGAAAGAGGAAAATAACCCCCTCTTTCTTTGCGGCATAGAGTTTTGCCTGCAGACGGTCCATCTGCTTATCATTCTCCTCCATCTGCCTTAAAGCCTCATCCTTGTCATGACAAAGCTCAGTCTCATCTGTAGGAGCATCTTTTATCGAGAAATGTCCTGAGCCGTCAAAGCAGTATTTTTTCAACAACTTTTCTCTGTCTTTTCCCATAACTTTCCTCTTTCCTGGCTGAAATCTCACGCGTCATAAAACTCAATGATTACATGAAGATTATACAGCATTGGAATGAAGAGTAAATATTCCTGATGCAGCAGTAAGAGTAAGCATAAGCGCCAACATTAAGATCGCGTTCTTATTTAGATTTACTCCGGTCTTAGGAGATCTGATATCAGACTTCATTCTTCCGTTCGGTTTTGAGCCGGCATTTTTTGATGCTCCATTTATTGTTTCTGCCTTTACGGATGTGCCTGCGGCAGCTTTCTTCGGAAGAATGTGGAAGGTGGTTTTCACGGGATTCGTCGTGCCGTATTTATATTTAAATTCTACGATATGATCGCCTGCAGAGAGCGTATTTAGGAAGGAATCCTTAAGAGTGACTATAGTAGATCCTTTCTTTACGGTGTAATTTGACTTGTCGACCAGCTTGTTATCGATATAGAGAGCCTGGAACTGGTCGAAGTCGCCGTCCGACTTTATCGTGAGGCCTTCGCTGCTGCCATAGGTATATGACGGCTCGACGGTTGTGATCTTGTAATCCACAGCCTTTGTCTCAGTCTTTGCAGCGATAGCTGTAAGGACACCGGAATCATTTGAATAATAGACCGTACCGTCAGAGCCTACCGTCACCTGAGCATCACTAAACTGATCAGCAAGGCCTTTTGTAAGTTCCTGATAACTTACCGCATCCATCAGCTTATTATCTTTGAAGGAAGAACTGATGACGCTTCCGGGCCGGTTAAACGATGCAGTATAAATTAATGTATTATCCTTGTCGGCAGGATCTGTAACTGCTTTTATATCGTAGAGCTTGCCTGTTCCCTTGGTATCAGCCGAAGCCAGAAGATCCAGTGAATTCTCATCATATACAAATATGGAGCCATCATTTTTATCTTTCTGCCCGCTGATATAGATTTTTCCGTCCTTTATCTCGGGGCTGGATATCGTATAATCTGCATTGATATTAACTTTAGAATCCACTCCAAGAGTTCCATCAGCCTCATCGAATTTCGTCTTATGAAGTTCCGGAACCTTTCCACCTGTGCAGGTCAGATAATATAAATAACCATTATCATATTTTATGGAAGAATAAATGCGGTTTTCAGATTCCTTTGTCTGACTGTTGACTTCTCCATCCTCATCAGCTCCTGCGCTATATACTTTGAGGTAACCTCCGTTGTCTCCGTAAATTACAAAGTTACCGACAGCTGCCGGAGCCGTATTGCTTATGGCTGAATCACCAGAATGAGGATTATTATGAGGATTATTATCAGTATTTTTCCAGACCATAGAACCCGTATCAGCATTCAAAGCGAAATCGTCCGAGCCGTTATTTCCATAAATATAACCATCATAGAAAGTAAGAGGTGAATTGCCATAGGATGTTGAAGCAACATCGTCGCATTCCCATGCTTTTTTCAGGTCATCGGCATAGTAAGCGCTGACACTGCTGTAAGAAATCGCGCAATTTTGCACAAGCAGGACATCCCTGCCGTTTGATTTTCCTTGGGACAAAAAAACGTTATATCCGTTTTCAACGCCGGATACACTCTCAAGGCTCTCCGGATCCACTTCTCCGCTTACTGAGCCTTCCTTTATCTTATAAAGATATCCGCCTGATACTATATATACATAGCCATTCAGCAAAACTACCTGTGTAGGATTGTTATACCAGGTATTAGAGTCTCTTTTGACCTTGCAGGACCATTTCAGCTCAGTATCGGAAAGCGTGCGTGGAAGATAGCCATATGTTCCGGCTGCTCTGACAGAGAAGCTATTCCCCGGTGCATTCGAAACAGCACCGGCAAGCATAAAGCCGGCAAGCATATAAGACAGTAATTTTTTCTTTTTCATAGAATTTCCTTCCTGTATTTAATAAAAATTATTGAAACCATATTTTACTTTTATTCTCTCCAGTTTCCTTAGTACCGTATTACCAAAGAGAAAAGTCACAAAAGCCGCTCTGAACGCGTGCCAGAGATCATAGGGCAGGCCGCTGATATAGAAAATTTTAAGAGTATTGCCAAATGATCCGTCAAACCCGTTTCCGGGAATTGCAAGAGATGTCACTGTGGCGCATAGATTCATCACACCTCCGTAAAGTATCAGCACCGTAAAAAAAGTAAAAACAGTAAGCGTGATATTGTCAGCCGGCAGACGCTTCCTCTGCAGCAGCGCACCTGCTATTAGACCTGCCGCGCCGAAGAGATAAATGCGCCAGCCGAAAAATGTATTATCTCCCATAGGAAAGATGAGAAAATGCAGATAGGCTATAGCTTCAGCTATCATTACAGTAATAAGGGGACCAAGTATGATCCGGAAGCTTCTGGAATTTATCCTGTTTTCCTCAAACCATCTGCCGTGCCTTATCGATGCCGGGTCAACCTTATTAAAGGAAAACCCTGCCAGATATCCCATCATTCCCCAGGCAAACATCTGCCAAGGCGTCCATGCCCCCTGCCCCAGAAAGAAGTTCACGATAAATCTCGATAGCGCTCCGACAAGAAATCCGGTTTCCGGACCGAATGCTATTCCCGATATGATTACAAGTGAAGTGCCCATCTGGACAGGGAGTATCTGAAGTGACAGGAGGTCTCCCACTACCGTCATCGCAGAGAGTATAGCTGTCATTACAGTCTCTCTGGCTCTCGGCGGCCGTTTCTCATACATAATAAAAAACGGTAGAATAGTCTCTGCAAGGATCAAAAGGCTTACCAACATATAATGGCGTCCGAGAAAGAGAAAAAACGTGATTCCGATAGTAACCGGGATCAAAAGAAACAAGACGGCAAGTGAAAAGAAAGTAAGCCGCTTTTTCTGTTTCTCATATGATTTAATTCCTGCATCTTCCATATTCATACTTCTCTTTTAAAGCCGTGACGCACTGCTGTACAGTCACGCAGTCTTTCAGATACCCGCTTGATATCCTGGCAGCTGCTGTAGTATAGAATCTGTTTTCCGAGAAAAAGGTCTTCGGATCTGATCCTTTGCCAAGTCTCCCGTCAAACATCATAGCGGTCCTGTCAGAATACATAGCGGCAAATTCCAGGTCATGAGTCACCAGAACCACGGTCTTTCCCTTGTCCTTTAATTCCATAAGTATGTCGGCCAGACTCTCTTTCGAATAAGGATCGAGTCCCTTAGTCGGCTCATCGAGAAGCAGAAGTTTTGGATCCGGAAGCAAAAGTTTCCCAAGTGCCAGCCGCTGCTGTTCCCCGCCGGACAGGTCGTATGGGTTTACATCTCCTTTCCCGGTAAGTGAAAGTCTTTCGGCAAGGGCAGAGAAAATTTCATTTTCTTCTCTCTCTTCATCAGGATCAGACGGACTCTTCCTCATCTCCTGCCACTCCTCTCTCGCGCTTATACCGTGGAAAAGAGCCTTGGGATCCTGGGGCAGGAGAACGAGCCCTCCGCTGCCCCTTTTTATATCAGAGACAGTCTTTACCCTTTTACCAAAAGATATGTATTTACCGTGACGAAAAGGCAGAGCTCCGGACAGGAGCTTTAACAGTGTGCTCTTGCCGCTGCCGTTTCCACCAACGATTGAAAAAATCTCGCCACTTCTTATCTCTAATGAAAGGCCATTAAGAATCAGCGGTCCGTCTCTCGTATATCTGAAACTGATTCCATCAGCTAGAAGAAGAAACTGATCTTTTTCTTCTGACTTTTCATCCATCGTCCGGCTGCCGGGTTCAGAAGATTTACATGCCCTACTGCTGCCGGGTCCAGAAGATTTGCATGCCATGCCATTCCCCGGTTCACAAGATCTACACGTCATGCCATTGCCAGGTTCAGAAAAAATACCTGCCATCATCTGCCTTCCGTCTCTCACCGATATCGGCATGCTGCTGTCGTCAATAATCTTTTCACCTGAAACGGAATTGTACCCGGCCGCTATCCTTGACGCCGACGGATATTCCGGGTCATCCATGCGGCAATGTGCCAGAAGCTGACAGGGAGTGCCCTCGTATTTTATCTCTCCGTCCTGAAGCCTCATCACATACTCAGCCATTCCGAATACTTCTTCCAGCCTGTGTTCGGTCATTATTATTGTAGTGCCAAGCTCGTCATGGACACGCCTCACACATTCCAGAAAACGGGATGCTGCGAGCGGATCAAGCTGCGCCGTCGGCTCATCCAGCAGGAGGACTTCAGGCTCCATGACCACCACCGAAGCCAGATTCAATATCTGCTTCTGCCCGCCCGAAAGCTCGTCGGTATCAGAATAAAACCAGGGCATAATGCCGAGAAAATTCACGATCTCGCCAATACGTCTCTCCATCAGCTCCTGATCGCAGCCCAGATTTTCCAGTCCGAATGCCAGCTCATGCCATACCTTATTTGTCACTATAGAAGCGTCAGGATCCTGTGACACAAAACCCGTTATAGTAGATGCAGCCTTTAGATCCATGTCAGAGACCCTGCTGCCGTGAATGAGAATTTCTCCATTTAACAATCCGTAAGGCGCGGCGCTTTTTTTCATCAGGCGAAGAAGGGTGCTCTTGCCTGAGCCGGATGGTCCTGTGATAAGATAAAAGCCGCCTTCTTTAAACGATACATTTATATGGCGAAGAGCTGCCGTTTCACAGTTCGGATAAGTGAATGACACATCATTAAATGTAATTATTCTTTCAGGCATTATCGTCACCCCTCTTCCATCTGATCTCAGAAACTACCTCCATGCAAAGAGGAAGAATGAAAAGCAGAGCTGCCAGAAGATAAAGAAGGGGTTCCAATCCCGTCGCTGAAAAAGCCATCATTAAAGACGTTTTTTTACTCCCACCCATCGGGTATGACGTAAACCGCCCGACTCCCTTTATGATAAGAAAGAGGCAGACTGAGGCCAGAGCAGATTCCACGGCAATCACCGGAATGTCACTCTTTTTTATATGATATCTCATATATGAAGTCCTCTTTCCTATTCCATATCCTCTTTCTTCCATGGCGTTGCCGCGCTCTATGGAAGTCTCGAGGCTCCATGTCAGGACGCAGTCAAATTCACGTACCGACTGTCTCATTTTTCCGAAGCCTGAATGTCCGTCATGTCCCATTGCGATCTCAGCGGAATGCACTTCCGTAAATCTTCTCTTCAGCATGGGTATGTATCTAAGCATCATTGATATTGTAAGCCCGGTCTTGGGGGCAACGCTGCCAAAGAGCCATATCATCTTCTCATCCGTAATTATTTTATTTTCAGACATAAACCATAAGATTACAGCAATAATGATAAGACCATTTAAAAAACCTCTGAGCATAGCTTCAAGCGTCATGGGATTGCCGTTTAAGTAAAAAAGAACGTGGGCTCCTGTATGCACGGTGAGAAAGTTCACCGCTCCTGTCAAAGGGATGATCAGGCAAATCTTAAAAATGGTTAAAAGCGCCTTTTTCCCGGAAAGACGAAGAGAATAAAGTCCGGCAGCTGTCAGAGATATTGCTGTTATTATCGGATTATTTGTGCTCATTGTAATGATCTCTGCATATGAAAAAAATAAAAACGCAGTCAGGGGATGCAGGTCATTTAAACTGTCGTATGTCACTCTTTCTCCTTCATGTCATATTTGTATAATCATTTACATAGGTCCAGACAATTCTGTCGCCGTCAGAAAGCTTATAATCTGAGCAGCTTCGCTGAGGAAAGCTTCCGTTGACAGAATACATCCATCCGCTTGCGGAACCGCTGTCGAATTCCTTGAATGAATCTATCTCATATACATACATATCGTATATACTGTCTCTCGCTCCCATCTCTATTCCCGCTGCCTGACAGGATGTGACAAGAGCGTCATATACGGTATCAGTGTCTTTCATGGAAAGTTTAGTCGAAAGAAGTGTCCCGCCTGATGACGCAGCTCTCTCTCTGTCATCCTGGTTTATAAGTTTCTTTGAATTTTCTCCGCTGATCCTTGAAATATCTATAGTCAGGGTAACTGTGACATTGTCTTTATCGGCAGTGCTGTCTCTTGTCTTATCATCTGAAATTCCATTCGATGAACTGCTTTCTTCGCTTTTAGCCGCCGGATCATTATTACCGGATTTACCTGCCGGATCATTATTACCGGAAGATGGGGAGGATTTTTCAGTGCTCTTCCCGGAAGATTTTTCTGTGATTTTATCAGAGCCTTTTTTCGCTGAAGACGTAGATCCCTTAACGGATGAAAGCTTCTTTTTATTTGATTCGGATTTTTTATCATCAGAAGAAGTATTATTTTTATCAGAACCGAATTTTTTATCAGAAGCTTCATCTTTTTTATCAGAAGCAGATTTTTTATCCGTTTCGGAATTTTTCTTATCGGAAGAATTGTATGTATGTGACGATGCAGAGTCTTTCTTCATCGAAATGACATGGCGCTTTGCCATCTTTGGAGCAGAAGCTGACTGTATATTGGAATGTAAAAACCAGGCCGCTCCTATGAAGAAAAGAATAAATGCGATAAGAATGTATCTTCCTGCTCTTTTATGGAACAGGGCATAGCTTATTTTCACCAGAATCTTTTTAATTTTATCAATAAATTTCCGCATAATAAAACTCCGCTCAAACGGGCGGAGAAAATACGTACACGAAAAAGAGGCTATGCCATACATAGTCTTTCTGACGCGAATAAGCTCTGTCCCTCTGCCCGGACAATCTTAGTCAAAGATATAAGACAGGTCTCCTGACTCCAGTGATTTTTTTCCGACGCGCCTTCTCAGGATATATCCCAATGGCATTCAAGCGTCTCAACTGCTACAGTAGTGGCTGCTGCTCCGGATTCGCACCGGATTCCCTATTAAGCAAAGAGGCCGCGCTGACCGCGTTACCTCTTTACATCTTATACCCAGTCAGCTATTTATTATAATTATTTAAGCGAATTAATCAATTATAGTTTACTTTTATTGCTGATTATAAAATAATGCAATTACTGTTGAATCGCAGCTTCAGAATATGCCGGACACCGGCAGCTTTTCGATCCCGCCGAAACGCTCCCTGAACGCAAAGCGGAAGGGATAACCGGTTATCCCTTCCATAGGCGCGAATTCAATTCTTAATTTATCACTCCGGCAGCTCATTCGAGATTCTCCGGTCCGAAGCTCTCCGGCAGCAGCTCCTCAAGAGTAAATATTCTAAGGTCATCCGGTTTACCCAGGATTATTCGAAATTT
>Ga0256404_1000798_pt1 | contig 80744 bp, 75 predicted proteins | sample RumenRJG_01DNA_FD_185990 | JGI IMG/M metagenome (GOLD analysis project Ga0256404, IMG submission 185990) | Bovine rumen microbial communities from Lethbridge, Alberta, Canada - RJG_01 | ecosystem: Host-associated > Mammals > Digestive system > Stomach > Rumen | place: Canada: Alberta | collected...
CGGGTATATGTGTATGATATTTTGCGCAGACCCGAGGCACCCCCTACGTTGCTGATCTCTGGCGATCTTCAAGGGGGTCGTTTTTCAATTAGCGCAAGGGGGTCATTTTTAGGTTAGCGTGAGCAGTGTTATGTCGTTGCAACCATTCGTTGCTCTATAAGTCTTGCATTGCTGTTCACTAAGTTGATGATGTCGGCATGGTGCTCGGTGTCCTTGTTCTGTAGTCCGTGGCATTGTACGACTTTCATCTGTTCGAGAGAAAACTCCACGGTCTCAACCCTTTGTTCGGCTATTCTTGCAGAGAAGATGATGCAGTCGGGATTGAGTGAATAGTTTGTACCGCTGCCTACGCAATGATGCATCGCCTTGCCCTCAAGAACGTGCTCCCTGACGCTTTCAAGCATTCTCACCACGATATTGCCGTCCGTGAACATCAAACCGAAGAAACGGCTCTTCATTTCTTTGAACTTGTCCTCGTTCTTCAATGCCTTGCGTATCTCCTCCTCGGTGCGCTCCTTTTCTTTCTTTGCTCTGATTTTCTCGGATATTCTGTCGTGCTCGGCTTCAAGATTGTCGGGGCAAATGTAATGTGGACTTCTGATGTCTTTGCCCATTTCTACCAACATACAGATGTAGTCCGCCCATTTGCCGATGTCTGTAATAAGGTAATGGTTGCGGTTGGCTATCTTGTAGGCATTCCAACAAGTTTCCAAGTGCCGTGGGTGGTCTATGAAGTGGCGGACGTGTCCGTAACGACATTGCTTCATCATCGTTTCGATGCGGTGGTCTGTCAGCATCGCCTTGAACAATGTAAGCGGTTCGATGCCGTGAAACGCTCCGTCAAAGCCGTTGCGCCATATCTGAGGAATGACTTTCATATCGGGGCATACCGGAAATGAAGCAATATGCTGATAGGTGGTGTTGTCCCTGCGCAGTTCAATGTCGGAGTCGTAGCAGAACGTGTCCATATAGATACCCATTGTGCGCTTGCGTGCCATAACCTCCACCTTGCCTTTCTCGTTCATCCAATATCGTGCCACCTCCCAACAATAAATGTCTGCCTTTTGTCCCTTGCGGTAATAGGCTTTCATCTGAAATGCTCGCATAAGTTGCAGTCCCTTACGCTCAGTGAGTACGCTGAAATAAGTAGAAGACATTGCCTTCTGTCGCTTGGTGCGCTGCACTTCCAACTTTGCCTTACACTTCGGGCAGACACATTTGTCCGCATCCTCGTCCGTAGTCCAAGTGTGTCCGCAGTCCATGCAGGTGGTCTGTCCGTGTTTCAACTGAAAGGCATAGTGGTCAAGACATTCACGGAATGCCCATTGCATTTGCGCTCCCTTGATAGGTTGTAACCCCTTGTTTGAGGTTACGACTTGCTTCTGATATTTCGTTCTTGGTTTCATAACGTGTCGAATAATGATGGTTGATGTATTTCGTTGTCCGTTCTCTGTGAGGTGCGCTTGGCGGTATCTCGGTTACGCATCTTGTTCATCTGCTCTTGCTGATATTGGCGGATGGCTTCCTGTCTTGCCTGTGCCTTCTCCTCCTCTGTGAGTTCGATGTGGTGGTTAACAGACACTTGGCAGTTCAATGGTTTGCCGACCTCGATGTCCTTCTCCTCGTAGTAGTGGATGGCTTGCCCATATATCTCGTCATCGCAAAAGCCGTTGCAACCGCTCTTCTGCACCCAATTAAGTATGTAGGTGACGCAATCGTCTATGTTCTTGTCGGGGTTGTCATACTTGGCTGCAAAGAGTTCGTCCTCCATTGCTCGCTCCTCCAAATAGGCTTGTATGGTTCTCTTGAAATATTCTGTAGTGTTCATATCTGATGTTGTTAAAGGGGTTGTTACTCGTGATAGATGATGTCGCAGTCCTCAACTTCTGTAGGCAGTCCGAAGAACGGATAACGGCTGAAGTAAGGTTCTGTGCACATGTCCTCGTTGTATCTTGGACTTACTATCTCTATATTGTTCTTGCGCATGGCTTCGTCCACCATACGGATTTCCTCGTCTGTCAGTCCGCTTGCATCGCCATTGATGATGTAGCAGAGTGCCCATGTAGGTATCGCTTCAATGCTTCTGTTCATATCGCTTGTACTTTAAAGTGTTAATAACCAAATGAAAGTCCCAATCAGCACCGCCACCGAGAATATTGCTATGATGATGCCGAAGATGAACTTCACAATTCCCAATATGACTTCACCGACTATGCAGAGAGCCATATATCCCAACCAAGCCACCAAAGTGATGAGGGTTGAGCCGACTGCGGAGAGTAATCTCCACCAAGTCTGTGTTATATTGATGTTTGTTGTCATATAGCCTTGAATTAAATTTATTTGCGGTTCCAGGAGCTGAAGGGAAGTTCTCGTTTCTTCACCTTTTTGTCGCTCCCTTTTCCGACATTTTTTTTGCGTCTTCCTGTCGCATCGGTCGTTTCGTTTCAGGTGCCTTTCAAGGGCGGCGAGGCTGGAAATACAAGGTTTTTCGGAAAAATACTACCCAACGGTGTGGAGATTTTTTCGAAAACCGAAGGCTCGACCTTTTATTTCCAAAGCCCGCTGCCATACCTTTGCACCTGCACGATAACGGTTGATGCCAAAAGGAAAGACCCTGTGGAGGAAAGAAAATCAGAGCGGCAAATGAAAATAGAAACTTCACGGAATTTTTTGGACTGCACGATTATCGCATACTCATTTCTGAGAAATGGATACAACTTCGTTTTACAAACGGTTTGAAAAATGGAAATCGCATACAAGAATGGCACAGCCTTCAGAGAAATTCCGGTGAAAGAAGAGTATGGCTTGTCCATGCTTCTTGCATCGGGTTTTCTCCAAGGCTGTGCAGCCAAGCATGAAAGTGGTCGTTGGGGTTTACAGCAATGACTTTTTTCTTGCGGTGGAGTATGCAAACAAAATTGTACGGCAAATCAAGGAATGGTGTTTATTTTGATCGGTTAGCCTGCAACCGACAAAAAGAAACACTTTTCCTCCTGCCGTACTACTGAGACATGAAAGGGTGGCGTGCCACTGTTTCATGTCGTTTGGATTGTGCGATAAAAATGGAACTGCGAGTTGTGGCTATAAAAGTCAGCCGTTGTCAGCACGGCAAACAAAGAAAAGTCCTTGGCAGTATAGTCTTGAAGTATTTCAAGGCATACCGCCAAGGATTTTTCTTGCCGTGCTATAGTCGGAGGAAGTTAGTCTGAGGTACGAGGACTGTCTTTCTTCGACGACGGCTGACTTTTATACAAAACACACGAAAGGATGAGAATATGCAAACGAAATAGACCATTCAAAAAACAGGAACCCTTGCCACATAAGTTTGAATGGATTGAAATGGGAATAGCAAAGAATAGAGAAGAATATGGTTTAATGAAAACAGATTTATCCAAGCAAAAAATCGAGGATAAAAAATCTTAAAACATTCTTTATCCCCGATTAAATATCGTACCTTTGCAACCGAAAGAGTTCTTTGGATGGTTATGCAAATCACAGCAGGATGCTACATTCTGTTTATTTCTAATTCGTAACCTCTTCTTTTTATGAGATAAAAACTTATCTCATTCTCAATCACTTATAAAAAATACGTACTTTCTAAGCACGAAACTGTTAGTTTCTCGGTGAGAAACTAACAAGACACGGGCAAAATGGTAGTACTGGTATTGCCATTCTCTCCCTAGGGAGAGTTAGAGAGGGTCTATAGGGTTAGAGAGGGTCCTACAACCCTCTTGCCTTCCATATGGTCTCTTTTGCGGCGTTGATCTCCTGGAACTTCTTCTCTGCTGCCTTTCTGACATCCTCGCCGAGTGTCGCCACGCGGTCGGGATGGTTTTTCAAAGCCAGTTGTCGGTAGGCGGCTTTCACCTCATCGTCGGTAGCCGTTGGTGCGACGCCCAAGACCTTATAGGCTGCGTCGAGACTCGTGCCCGCATCTTTCAGGTTGAGCATGGCGTCGACATCGGCTTCGCTCAGTCCCAGTCCTACAGCACACTCCTTCAGCGCGCTGACCTCTTGCGGAGTCACCACACCATCGGCCTGCGCGATCATCGCCAGGAAGTTGAGCAGTTGCAGTCGCTGCTCATAGAGCATGTTCTGCCGGAGCTGGTGACAGCTGCTGATGACGGCGCTGCGGTACTCCTCAGCGCCGAGACGCTTCTGCTGCTCAAAGAGTTTCAGCAAGATGTCCTCGCCTTCCTCTACGGCCTCCTCACCAAAGTTCACCCTCAGCCAACTGCGCACCACGTTCATCTCGGAGTGCATCACCTTGCCGTCGGCCTTGATGATATAAGAAGCCAGGACGAGCAGTGAGAAGCGGAACGTATTGCGCTCGCCCTCGTAGATATGTTGTTGCGCGTAAGCCTCACCGCCATTGGCGTTGACAGCATCCACGCTGGAGTCGAAGATGGAACCTAAGACAAAGCCTGCCAGTGCGCCGAGTGGTCCGGCGGTGATCAGGCCCAGGAAGCCACCAATCCATTTACCTAATTTTGCCATATTGGTGTTTTTGTTCTTTATTGGTCTTCTGCTGTGACAAGATAGGGAACGTCATACCCTCGTCAGTCAGCTGTGTTTTGGGGAATATCTCCCTTGCCTCGTTGAGGATGCCCTCCTCGTTGTCATATCGTGCACTGAAATGTCCCAACAACAGTTGTCCGACGTGCGCGTCTTTGGCCACTTGTGCGGCTTGCGTTGACGTGGAGTGGTTGTAGAGCGCAGCCCGTTCTTCCATGCTCTTGTCGTAGGTGGAGTCGTGGTAGAGCACGTCGACGCCCTCGACCAACTCGTGGAGCGAGGGGATGAAACGGGTATCGCTGCAATAAGCATAGCTGCGAGGCTTGTCGGCCGGACTGACGAGACGCTCGTTGGGAATCACCTCGCCGTCCTCGGTTGTCCAGTCGGCACCGAGTTTGATGTTGTTGATCTGAGACACCGGTATCTCGTAGCAGTCGATCATGTCGCGGCGGATGTGGGGCAGGGTAGCCTTCTCGCGGAAGAGAAAGCCATTGCAGGGCACCCGGTGCTGCAAGGGCAGCGACTCCACAGTGAGACTTCGGTCTTCATAAATGACTTGATGTCTCTTGGTGTCAACGGCGTGAAAGACCACGTTGAATTCCAGTCCCGTACAGAACATTTTCAGTTGCATGTCAAGCAGCGGTCCCATCTCTTTGGGTGCATAGACGTGTAGCGGTGCAGTACGCCCCAGCATGCCCATGGTGGAGATGAGGCCTATCAGTCCGAAGCAGTGGTCACCGTGGAGATGCGAGATAAACACCGTCTGTATCTTTGTGAAGCTGATATGGTATTTCCGCATCTGCAGTTGTGTGCCCTCGCCACAGTCGATCATAAAGAGTTTGCCCCGCAGTTCGATGACTTGCGAGGAAGCACTGTGTCGGAGTGTAGGCAGGGCACTGCCACAGCCTAAGATATGTATGAGGAAAGGCTCCATCTATTTCTGTCGTGTATAGACAAAGATGCCCTGACGGTTCTCGAGATAGAGCGAGTCGCCGCCCAGGCGGTCGATGCTGAACGTGTCGGTGTTGAGTATCAGCTGTCCGTTGAGGATCTTCCAGCTGGTCCAGGGATTCTTTTCTGCCTGTACGTTTGACTTCACCGTGCCGCCCTCAAGGATTTCGAAGTTCTTGTCGAGACTTGTCCACTTACCTTGCAGTGTGGTGAGGTTGATGACCTTCTTGGCCACCTTCATGCCGTCCATCGTTCCACCAGCAATGACAGCCAAACGGTCGCCGGCAAGCAATCCGCCGAGCACAGCGTCCGTGCCGTCGTCGGTTTGTGGCAACTCAAATTCGATGCTGTCGCCGGCATCGGTGATCAGCTGTACGACGTTCATGGACGTGCCGTCACCGCAGACACCATAGATGGTGGAGTCGGAAGTGTTTTCAGCCTTTACCGAGTCGTTGCTTCCAGTTGTTGTCTTTGTGCTCTTTCCTTTGCAGCCCGTCATGGCAAACGCCGTGACCAGGGCAGCAAGGCATATCAATGTGATTTTCTTCATCTTGCTTTCGTTTTATAGGGTTCGATAATCAATATTCCGCGTCAACAGTTCAGAGTCTGCTTTTAGCTGGTATTACTCGTCTTTCAGCACGCTTTTGGCCTCGTTCCATAGCGCATCCATCTCTCCGAGTGTCATGTCCTTGAGACTCTTGCCTTGCTCTTTGGCTTTCTGCTCGATATAGCCGAAGCGCGCGATGAACTTGCGGTTGGTGTGCTCCAGCGCGTTGTCGGGGTTGAGATGATAGAGGCGTGCGGCATTGATGACGCTGAAAAGGAAGTCGCCCAACTCCTTGGTAGAGTTTTCCTTGTCCTCCTTCTTCAGTTCCGTCTCCAGTTCGCCCATTTCCTCTTTCACCTTGTCCCACACATCCTCTTTCTTCTGCCAGTCAAAGCCGACGTTGCGTGCTTTGTCCTGGATGCGGTAAGCCTTGATGAGCGAGGGCAGGGCAGCGGGCACACCACTGAGCACGCTGGTGTTGCCGTCGCGCTCGCGCTGCTTGATCTGTTCCCACGTCTGTTCCACGCTGGCAGCCGTCTTGGGTTTGTCGGCACTCTGATTGCCACTGGCCTCGCTGTCCTTGTAGACCACCTGTCCTTTGGCGTTGATGGTCATGTCTGTTGCCGACACCGAGAAGGGCTCGTTGTCGATCGTCCAGTCGCCTTGATCGTTGTTCCAATTGATAAAGGGATGGCGGAACATCAGCTTGTCGGCCTCGCGGTTGCAGACATCCGCCATGTCGAACTCTCCGGCCTCGTCGCCGATGAGGGCATAGAAGATCACATGCTCCATGACATCGCCCAACTCCTTCATCACTTCGTGGTAATCGCGGCGCATCAGAGCGTCGGCGAGCTCAAAGACCTCCTCGATGGTGTTGGGGCGGAGGCTCTCCATGGTTTGCTTCTTGTCCCAGGGGCATTCCTTGCGCAGGCGATGCTGCACATCGAGCAATCGCCCGAAAGCTCTCAGTTTTTCTTCGCGTGTATGCACTTCGTTTATCTTTTTGATGCAAAGTTACTGATTTTCGGGGGATTTTTCGTACTTTTGCAGCATTAATTATAAAATAAGGTATAAAAGATAAGAATACATGGAATTAGCAAGTAAGTACGACCCGAAAGAAGTAGAGTCGAAGTGGTATGAGTACTGGCTGGACCACAAACTTTTCAGCTCCAAGCCTGACAATCGCGAACCCTATACCATCGTCATTCCCCCACCAAACGTGACGGGTGTGCTGCACATGGGTCACATGCTTAACAATACCATTCAGGATATCCTCGTGCGCCGTGCGCGCATGGAGGGAAAGAACGCCTGCTGGGTGCCCGGCACCGACCACGCCTCTATCGCCACTGAGGCCAAGGTTGTCGGCAAGCTCGCTGAGCAGGGCATCAAGAAGACCGACCTTACGCGCGAACAGTTCCTTGAGCATGCCTGGGACTGGACACGCGAGCACGGCGGCATCATCCTCAAGCAGCTTCGCAAGCTCGGTTGCTCCTGCGACTGGGACCGTACGGCTTTCACCATGGACGAGACCCGATCCAAGGGCGTCATCAAGGTCTTTGTCGACCTCTATCGCAAGGGCTACATCTATCGTGGCGTGCGCATGGTCAACTGGGATCCGAAAGCCCAGACCGCACTGTCGGATGAGGAGGTCGTCTACAAGGACGAGCACTCAAAGCTCTACTATCTGAAATACTATGTTGCTCCTGAGGACCAGGCGTCTATTGAGCGCAAGGACGAGGGCAACGTCATGCATAAGGACGAGAAAGGCTACTACGCTGTCGTGGCCACCACACGTCCTGAGACCATCATGGGCGACTCGGCGATGTGCATCAACCCCGAGGACGTGAAAAACACGTGGCTCAAGGGCAAGCACGTCATCGTGCCACTGGTGAACCGTGTGATTCCCGTCATCGAGGACAGTTACGTCGACATACAGTTCGGTACCGGCTGTCTGAAGGTCACCCCTGCTCACGATGTCAACGACCACATGCTCGGACTGAAGCACCACTTGGAGACTATCGACATCTTCAACGATGACGGTACCATCTCGGAGGCTGCAGGACTCTATGTCGGTCAGGATCGTATGGATGTGCGTAAGCAGATCGCCGTAGACCTGACCAATGCCGGACTGATGGAGAAGATCGAGGACTATGACAACAAGGTGGGCTTCTCCGAGCGCACCAATGTGCCTATCGAGCCAAAGCTCTCGACACAGTGGTTCCTGAAGATGCAGCACTTCGCTGACATCGCCCTGCCTCCGGTGATGGACGACGACATCGAGTTCTATCCTAAGAAATACAAAAACACCTATCGCCATTGGTTAGAGAATATCAAGGACTGGTGTATCTCGCGTCAGCTGTGGTGGGGACACCGCATCCCGGCTTACTATTTCAAGACTGCCGACGGCAAGCGTGACTTTGTCGTGGCTGAGACGGCCGAGGAGGCTTTGAAGCTCGCTCAGGAGAAGAACGCGTCGCTGACCGCCGCTGACCTGGAGCAGGAGAGCGACTGCCTCGACACGTGGTTCTCTTCCTGGTTGTGGCCGATCTCAGTCTTCGACGGTATCAACCATCCCGACAATGCCGAGATCAAATACTATTATCCGACATCCGACCTTGTCACCGGTCCGGATATCATCTTCTTCTGGGTGGCCCGCATGATCATGGCCGGTTACGAGTATCGTGGACAGATGCCGTTCAAGCATGTCTACTTCACCGGTATCGTACGCGACAAGCTCGGCCGCAAGATGTCGAAGAGCCTTGGCAACTCCCCCGACCCGTTGAAGCTCATCGAGCAGTATGGCGCTGATGGCGTGCGCATGGGCATGATGCTCTCCGCTCCTGCCGGCAACGACATCCTCTTCGATGAGAGCCTCTGCGAGCAGGGCCGTAACTTCAACAACAAGATTTGGAACGCCTTCCGCCTCGTACAGGGCTGGCAGACCGATGACAGTCTGGCTACTCCCGAGGCCAACAAGCAGGCTGTGGTCTGGTTCACCGCCAAGATGAAGGAGGTCAACGCTATCATGGACGACCAGTTCAAGACCTACCGCATCTCAGAGGCGCTGATGACCGTCTACCGTCTGTTCTGGGACGAGTTCTCAAGCTGGTATCTTGAGATGGTGAAGCCCGAATACGGCAAGCCCATCGACAAGGCCACTTACGAGGCTACGTTCGGTTTCTTCGATGACTTGTTGAAGATGCTGCATCCGTTCATGCCGTTCATCACCGAGGAGCTTTGGCAACATCTCTATGACCGCAAGGATGGTGAGAGCATTATGAAGGCTACGCTCAACATTGCAGCTCCGAGCGACGACGACAAGAAGCTCTGCGACGAGATCGAGCTGGTGAAGCAGGTGATCTCCGGCGTGCGCACCATCCGCAATCAGAAGAACATCGCACCGAAGAAAGCGTTGAAGCTCCAGGCTGTGACTGCTAACCCTTACGCTGCTTACAACGACATCGTGAAGAAGATGGCCAACGTGGAGAGCATCGAGGTCGTGAGCGACAAGTCGGCCGACGCCAGCGTGTTCATGGTGGGCACACAGGAGTATGCCGTACCGGTGGGTGACCTCATCGATGTGAAGGCCGAGATCGAGAAGCAGGAGAAAGAGCTCCAGCATCTCGAAGGCTTCCTCGCTGGCATTCAGAAGAAACTCGCCAACGAGAACTTCATCGCTCATGCGCCTGAGGCTGTCGTGGCCCGCGAGCGCAAGAAGCAGCAAGACTCTGAGGAGAAGATTGCCGCGCTGAAGGAGTCGCTCAGCCATTTGAAAGCTAAATAAAGAATCTCTTTTTTATATTCCCCCACCCTCTTTAGGGCGGGGGAGTTTTTAGTAAATCGTATATGAAGCACCGTATCTTTCTTTTTTTGTTTGCTTGTGTCAGTATGCTCTCTTTGGTGCTGACCTCATGCAGTGACGACAGCGTCGACGTGAACGAGATCAACAAGCAGACGATACTCATCTTTATGCCGTGGTCCGGCTCGCAGTCAAGTGTGGGCCTGTATAACGAGTTGAAGGCAAACCTTGACAGCATTGAGAGTGCCATCGTCGATGAGAAAGGCATGAACGGTTGCGTGCTGGTCTTCCTCTCCTCCTCATCGCAGTCGTCTTCGCTCTATGAGATCACCTATGAGAATGGAAAGATTGAGCATCATACGATTAAGGAATATACGGGCAACGAGTATGACACGACCCAGGGCATGCTTCAGATTCTCAATGATGTCAAGGCTAATGCCTACGCCCTCTACTATGCGATGATCATCGGAGGTCATGGCTCGGGTTGGACATTCAAAGAGGATTGGAACGACTATCCTAACAATGCGAAGGCTTATGGTGCTGTTGGTGCAAAGGGCAACAAAGCTGTTGCCGACGGTGTGCTGCCCCTCTATCCTCAGACGCGCTTCTTCGGCAGTGTGAGCGACATGAACTATGCCTTTAACATCACCGACTTGGCCGATGCCATTCAGCAGGCTGGAATGAAGATGCAATACATCCTTTTCGATGACTGCTATATGGCCAACATCGAGACGGCCTATATGCTCAAGGATGCCACCAACTATCTGATTGCCTCCACCAGTGAGGTGATGGCGATGGGCATGCCTTACAGAGAGCTGTGGAGCAATCTGGCCAAGAGCACACCGGGCTATGAGGCGATCATCAACAGCTTCCATACGTTCTACTCCAATTACAAGGTCTACTACGACCGCAATACGAAGTATATCATTCCCGGTGGTGCCTTGTCGGCCATCGACTGCCGCAATCTTGAGCAGCTGGCTACGGTGATGAAGGAAATCAACAGCCATTATACTTTGGCCGACAGTCTGCGCGACAGCGTGCAGGTGCTCGACGGATTCAACAACCATATCTTCTACGACATGGGCAGCTATGTCGATCATGTCTGCAACAATGCCAACCTGAAGAGTGATTTCCATGCCGCATTGGACAATGTGGTGAAGTATAAGCAGTCGACCGACTCGGTGTTTACCAACCTCTATCATTCTGCTTACTCTATTCCCGTGAAGACTTTCAGCGGCATCACCATCTCTGATATGAGCTTGAACAGTGTTGCCCTCAAAGGACGTGAGAAAACAGCTTGGTGGAGACGGACCCATTGATCACGCCTACACCTTATTATATATAGGGATTGCTGAACAAAGACACATGACGAATCTACTGAAAAAAACGCTCCTCGTATTTCTCAGCGTCTGTATGCTGGGCAGTTGTTCTTATCGTCAGGCTAAGGATGCCAAGGGTAAGAACGAGTTGCAGTATGCCACGTTTTTAAAGATGAATGACCTGGACGACGGGACTTCCATCACCGTGATGGATCCTTGGCAACAGGGCAAGGTCTTGCAGCAGTGGTTGCTGGTCAAGGCCGACAGCAAGGAAAAGGCCCACGGTACCTTGCGTCCGCTTCGTCGTGTGGTCGTGTTCACGACATCGCATTGCCAGTTGCTGGAATATCTCCATCTGCAAGACCGCATCGTCGGCGTATGCGACTTGCAATATATCCTCATCCCCGACATACAGCGGCGGGCAAAGGCCGGCGAGATCGTGGATTGCGGCAACTCCATGTCGCCAGACATAGAGAAGATCATTGCCTTGCATCCCGACGCGATGATCATCAGCCCTTATGAGGGCAATACCGCGATCACGCAGCTCGCGCGCTTGGGCATCCCCATCATCCAGGCTGCCGACTACATGGAGACGTCGGCTCTGGGGCGTGCCGAGTGGATGCGCTACTATGGCCGGCTGTTTGACTGTGGAGCGCGTGCCGACTCGCTGTTCCATGTGGTGGACAGCACTTATCAGAGTTTGAAACGCTATGCCGCCAGTTTGCCATTGGGCAAAAGCATCATCACCGAGCGGATGACGGGCAACGTGTGGTATATGCCCGGCGGAAAGAGCACGATAGCAGCGTTGATTCGTGATGCTCACGCACGCTATGCCTTTGCCGACGACCAGCACAGCGGCAGTCTGCCTTTGTCGCTGGAACAAGTCATCGCCAAGGCCGGACAAAGTGACGTGTGGGCTCTGAAATACAATGGCCCGCAACCGCTGACCAAACAGACGCTGTTGCTGGAATGCAAGGGCTATAGCGTGCTGAAGGCAATGAAAACCGGACAGATCTATGTCTGCGACTGTTCGGTGGTGCCTTACTTTGAGGAAGTGAGCTGGCGCCCGGACTGGCAGTTGCGCGAGTTCATCCAGCTGTTGCATCCTCAGGCAAAGTTAGGCAAACTGAGATATTATAGAAAGGAGAACAACTAAAATCCATGAGTCAAAGGAGATGGATCCTAAGCGTGGCAGTGCCGGTCATTGCCATCGTGGTGTTTTTCGCATTGAGTCTGCTGCATGGCAGTGTGGATATTCCCGCACGTGCTGTGGCCGGCATACTGTTAGGCGAACCATCGTCTATGAGCGCATGGGAGTATATCGTCTTGCAGACACGGCTGCCGCAGGCCATCACGGCGCTGTTGGCCGGTGGTGCGCTTGCCGTGAGCGGTTTGCTGCTACAGACGGTTTTCCACAATCCTTTGGCGGCTCCTGATGTCTTCGGTGTCTCGAGTGGGGCAAGTCTTGCAGTGGCTCTCGTCACGCTAAGCCCTGTGACTATGTTGCCTTCCGCGCTGAGTGCGCTGTCATCGGTTGCTGCTGCCTTTGCGGGCGCTATGGCGGTGACGGCTCTGATCTGGGCCGCAAGCCGCATGGTACGCAACAGCGTGATGGTGATCATCTTGGGCATGATGGTGGGCTATGTCGCTTCGAGTGCGATCACGCTGCTCAACTTCTTTGCCTCAGAGCAGGGCGTGAAGGTTTTCTCTGTGTGGGGAATGGGCAGTTTTGGTGGTGTCTCTATGGACGAGATGCCGCTGTTCGCTGGTCTGACCATTGTCGTCACAGCTATATCCTTATTGTTTGCCAAGCCTCTCAACGCCTTGCTCATGGGCGAGGGCTATGCCAGCAACCTCGGCGTGAAGGTGCAGCGCATGCGCGACCTGCTGCTGTTGCTCACCGGTTTGCTCACCGCTGTGGTGACAGCCTACTGCGGTCCGATCGCTTTTCTTGCTTTGGCGGTACCGCATATTGCACGCTTGATGATAGGCACGAGTGACCATCGGCGACTGTTGCCGGTGACGATATTGTGTGGCGGTGCCATCGCCTTGCTCTGCAACATCTTCACCACGATGCCGGGGAGTGGTGAGGTGTTGCCCCTCAATGCCATCACGCCACTCATCGGCGCGCCGGTGATCGTGTATGTCGTTTTGGGTAAACGGCACTAAGAGACGGTCGTGTACGATAGTTTCATTTGATTTTTAACCTTCTAATACTGAATTTATGATTATCACAACAAAGACTGGTGACCACGGGACAACATCGCTCTACACTGGAGAACGGGTGGAGAAAGACGACTTGCGGATAGAGCTCAACGGAGAAATGGATGAACTCAACGCTCTCCTTGGACTCTGCAAGGCACAAAGCGGACAGCAAGAACCTTTTGAGACATTGCAGCGTCAGCTCACTGACGTGATGACGATCGTGGCCAGCAATGGCAAGGCGGAGGAGGATACCTTGCTGGCGTTGCAGCAATCCATCGACAAGATGGAAGCACATATCGCTGAGGTGGGGCGTCACCGCCATTTCACGTTTTTGCTTCCCGGCCGGAGTGTGGCAGACGCAACCCTGCATCTTGCGCGTGCAAAGGCACGCACCTGCGAGCGTCGCTTTGTGACGTTGGATCGACAAATGAGTTTCCCCGAGGAGATCCGCATCTATCTCAACCGCCTCTCGGACTATTTGTTCAGCCTGATCTTGGAAGATGTGAAAGCGGAATAACAGAAAAGTGATGAAAACAGGAAAAGTTTACTATAGCCGTCGTTTACTCTTCCAGTGAATTCAGAGAATCATAGTATAGGGTTAGCCCTTTTACAGTCAGAAGATATTTCTGTCGTGGATGTCGTGGCGTATTGGGATACAGCAAGCGGACATAGCCGTTTTCGATTGCCGGATTCAGATAATTATCCATGAAGTTCTCCCGATTCTTCAACTCTGCTGCTGACATCATCTCCTTCACTGACAGTTGGCTGTCACCAATAGCCATTATCAGACTCATTATATTTGGGTCGCCGGTGTGGAGCAAGTCTTCAACTTGTCGGGTACTTGTCGGGTACTTGTCGGGTACTTGTCGGGTACTTGTCGGGTCTGACAAGTTCGGCTGGTCCTTCCACTCCTCACTTGCACTGACATGAAGGTATCTGTTGCGAAGATCCCATTTGTCGCCTAATATCAAGTTGCGGAAGAACCTCTCAAGATACACAGGTGTATAGTCTATACCCAGTCGGGCATTCTTGTAGTTTGCTCTGACGAGTGCATTTCTGAAATACCACGAATGAAGGGCAAACATGTCGTTGTTCACCTCAAAGCCAATGGAGCGGAGATAGAGTATCGTAAATACAGCCGTTGTTCTTGTATTTCCCTCGCAAAATGGGTGAATCTGCCACAGTCCTGACACAAACTTGCTGATATGCCCAATCATAGCATCCGGAGAGATACCTCTGTAGCTGAATTGACGTTCTTGTTCTATGTCATAATCAATGGCACGGCGCAGATCTTCCCAGTTCAGATAATTCACCGTATCACCGTTCAGCACCCATTCCCGCTTTGTTATGTCATAATCTCTTAGCCTGCCAGCATGCTTGAACACACCTTCGAAAACTCTGCGATGAATGGAGATAAAGCCACCTGTGGTGAAGTCGAGCGACTGTGAGGAAAGTATCTTGGTGATGTTGGCAGAAACCTTGTCGGCCTCCTGCTTCTCATCATCGTCAGGCTCACGTTGTGTCTTCGACTGATAGTAGCTCTTGATGAGCTGACGAGCCTCGTCAATGTCTATTTCTCCTTCAATATGCTTGCGTGCTGTCTGCTTTAGATAATCAGAAGTCTGCAAGCCATCGACGGCCTGCAAGCCTATGGCTGTCTGCCAGATGCTTGCTTTTTCTTTCTTGTTCGGCTCACCTTGACGGATGTATTCGTCGAAGTCGAGGGGATGATGTGTATCTTGCTGGGTCATAATTAACGTATTCACTTTATATCTTTTGGGATATTTAGTTACTTGTCTTTTTATAAGGCAGAGTCTTCCCACAGGATCTTATCTGAACCACAAATTTAAACATAAAAATCGATACTATGAAATAATGAACGCGAAAACTTACTAAGGATGTCTTTATTATGAAACGGGCAAAGTCCCAAAGACATATATTGGCTGCTGTAACTGCTCACCGAAAGATTTCTGTGTCTATTTTATCTCAAGAATTTGAGAATAAGAGAATTCTTCAATCGACAGGAATTCAAAAGAATTATTAGAATGAAAGCAGCTTTGCTGCTCATATTCTCCAATTCTTATCAATTCACAACGGTGTGCAAGTTATTCTCTAATTCTCAAATTCTTGATAAAAAGAAAATAGCAAATGGAAGGCTTCAACTTCTTTCATTGAACTGTTGTTAGCTGCCCTGCTGCTATTAAAAAATCCTAAATACACAATAAGATGTTGGGGTTTATTGCTTAAAAGGTTTATCTTTGCAATAAAAGAAAATATACGCGTATGAAAAGATATCTACTTGTCTCATGTATGGTCCTATCTGCTCTCTTAGGGGGAGCAAACCCAAGTTGGGCCATCTCTACCGTTCCTGACATGGACAGGGTGGAGAACGACATCCAGGCTATCAGCATTTGGGTTGTCGGTGAGTCGGTGCTGCGCGTGACAGGTGCGGCAGGGCAGACTTTGTCCATCTATAAGGTGACGGGTGTGAAAGTGATGAACATTCGGGTCGACGGGTCGGACAAGAGCTATCATCTCAACTTGCCACAAGGTTGCTACATTGTGAAGGTTGGGAACGTGGTGAGAAAGATTGCCCTCAGATAATTCTTTTTGAGAGAGGGAATAATGACAGATGAAAGGACGTATAGGGATTATTTGTCTTTTCGCTATTTTGTTGGGCGCATGCAGGGAACATGTGCCTAACCCGAATGTTGAGCTGACGCTATCGTATTTTGATGGCTTGCGTCAACGTGAAAAGCACATTACCAGTTTTCAGGTCAAGGAAGCATTGGACTCTATGATCCGCAACGACAACGACTCGATGTTGGTGGATCGTAGGGTGAAAGGCTATTATCTGCGCCATCGCCCGCTCGTCTGGATCACCCGGAAAGGCGTGGACAGCCGTGCCGACACATTGCTGGCTTACCTGCGGGAAGTGGACAGCATCGGTTTCAGCGAGGCGAAGTTCAGAATGCCGCAGATCAGAAGAGACCTGCAGCGAATGAGGTTGCTCGACTTCGACAAGCGCAACACGGCAAGCAAGGTGGCGGCCCGGCTGGAATATAACCTCACCAAGGCTTATCTCCGCTATGTCTGCGGGCAACGCTTTGGCTTTGTCAATCCCACGGATGTCTTTAACCGGCTGGATCTCAGAAATGGGGATTCACAGTCAAAAGTATATCGGACGCTCTTCGACTTGAAGATGGAGCATCCCGACCGCGCTTTCTTCCAGCAGGCATTGCGCGCCGTACAGCCCGACAGTCTCCCGGCGTTTCTGAACAGCGTGAATCCCTCCGACCCTTATTATCTCCGTTTGCGTCGCACCTATCTCGATAAGGCGATGCGACAGAAATACGGTGCCCTGCACCTGCTGATCAATATGGAGCGGTGCCGGTGGCGGTTGAGCGACTATCCCCATGCGCATCGGCGCTTTGTGCTGGTCAACATTCCGGCTTATCATCTTTGGGCAGTGAATGGAGACAAGACGTTGACGATGCGGGTGGCCTCGGGATCTTTGGAGACGAAGACACCGCTGCTGTCGAGCTATTTCTATTGCATGGATGTGAACCCGCAGTGGATCATCCCCAAGAGCATCGTAAAGAAGAGCTTTGCCCACAGATTGAGTGCCGGATATTTCCGCAGCAAGCATTATTTTATCCGTGAACGGGCTACGGGGCGGGACATCCCCGTGTCGCAATGCAGCCGTGCCATGCTGGAGAGTGGAGACTATCTCGTCATCCAGGAGGGCGGGAAAGGCAATGCCCTGGGACGCATCATCTTCCGGTTTGACAACGATTTCTCGATCTATCTCCATGACACTTCCTCTCGTGGCGTCTTCCAACAGGAAGATCGGGGAGTGAGCCATGGCTGCGTGAGGGTAGAGCATCCTTACGAGCTGGCGCTGTTCCTCTTAGGCGATGGCCAGAACAAGATGGCAGAGAAAATCGCTTATTCCATGCAGGCTGACGTCTCGCCATTAGGCAAGAAGGCGGAAGAACTCACCGACAAGCAGCTTGCTGTTGCCGACACGCTGAAAAGAAACATGCTTGTGGGAAGGGTGAAGGTTGAGCCGAAGGTGCCGATTTTTATTACCTATTTCACGCTGTGGCCATCGGCCGGCGGCATCCTGCAACGCTACGACGATGTCTATGGCTATGATCAGGTGATGGCGGTGTGGCTGAAGAATTACTGGAAGGAGACCACCCTTTAACAAAAACAATATCATGGGGCAGCAAGATCATTTTCCTAATAAAGAAGACCAGATACTGAAGAGGGAGCTGACAGATCCCTCTACATGTCGGGCTGCCTTTTCCAAAATGGTTGCGCTCTACAGTGAACCGCTGTACTGGAAGATCCGACGCATGGTGCTGACCCACGACAATGCCAACGATGTCTTGCAGAACACTTTTCTGAAAGCATGGAACAAGTTGGATTCTTTCCGGGGGGAAGCAAAACTCTCGACATGGCTCTATCGGATTGCTGTTAACGAGGCTTTGGACTTTCTCCGACGCCAGCGGAATGTGCCGGAGGCCGGCGACGAGGCCTTGCTTTCGGCTTCACGGCAACTGATGGCCGACAGCTATTTCGACGGCGACAAGCTACAGAGCCTTTTGCAAGCCGCCATCGCCTTGCTGCCCGATGCGCAGCGTACGGTGTTCTGTATGAGATACTACGACGAAATGAAGTACTCCGAGATCAGCAAGGTGTTGGGAACCAGTGAGGGGGCTTTGAAGGCCAACTATCACCTTGCCGTGAAAAAAATTGCCGCGGTGATTAAACAATCTGAGATCTGATGCGTCTTAATCATAGTAATATCATAGAAACCATTAATTTTGAGTTGATAAATAATCATAGGGGATCATTAAATATGGATAAGGACGAAAGATATATCGAAGAGCATCTGGGTCGCGAGAATCCGTTTAGGGTTCCTGACCACTATTTCGAGGACTTTGCCAAGCAGTTGGAGATGCAGCTGCCCGAGCAGCCTAAGGAGGCTACAGCCTCTGTTGTGGCGCTTCATCCTCGGAAGCCCTGGTGGCATCGGCCTGTTCTGCTGTGGTCGGCCGGAAGCGTCAGCGCAGCTTGTCTGGCTCTTTTCTTCCTCCATTTGGGGAGTGGGAAGATGACGCAACAGCCTGCCACAGCATCCAGTCAGCATGTTCAGACCAGCACATGGTCGGGCTTTGACCAGATGGCGGACTACACGATGACAGACACCAACGATATGTACGCCTACATGGCGGACGCTCAATAAAGAATAGAAAACAGAATGAAGAATATCAAGCAACGATTAGGACTGTGGATGGTGACCATGCTCCTGTCTCTGGTCGCCTTTGCGCAACCACCGCAGCCGCCCCGTTTCAATCCCGCAAAGTTTGAAGCGGACATGGAGCAGTTTATCACTACTGAGGTGGGATTGACACCGATGGAGGCTTCACGCTTTTTCCCTCTGTTCAGGGAGATGCAGAACAAGCAACGCGCGCTGTTCGGAAAGATGAGATTTTATGCTCATACCGACACCAGCAATGATGCGGCAAGCCTCAAGACCATCAAGGAGTGCGACAAGATAGAGGTGGAGATGAAGAAAATTCAGCAGGAATATCATCTGAAATTCTGCAAGGTGCTCTCTCCCGGCAAGGTGCTCGCTGTCATCAAGGCTGAGGAAAAGTTCCATCGCCAGGCGTTTAAAAGGATGGCAAGGAGGAAACCAAGATAAACAGAAGCATTGCTCCTTCGTTATGCAGTCCCGGTAAGACCCTCCCCAGATATATTTCCAAAGATGCGCAGGATGTTCTCTCATTCTCAAATTCTTGATAAATTTTGCCGCAACCTCGCTCTTTCTGCGTGGCTGCGGCAAATTAATTTGAGGGTTTATTCTATTTCTATGAACACGGGCTCGCCCTCGTCGCAGTGGTCGATGACTTGCATCAGACGGTAGAGGGTGCGGCGGCTTTCGGTGACTTTGCCGACCTCAGTGTTTTTGCCTACGAGGATGCAGCCTTCGGTATCCTTGGCGGTGTTGCCGCTGTGGATGCGGATGCCACTGTAGTGGGGCACGCCGACGAGCAGGGGCAGCCAACGCTTGAACCGTGGGCTCATCGTCACCACTATCGGGTAACGGCCTTCGGGGATGGCGGTCTTGCCCTTGGTCTTGCGGCCGCCGTGGTGGAAGTCGACCCAGTGGGGCTCAAGGGTGTCGCAGAAATAAGTCCACGGGGTGAACGTTCCACGCTCACGGCGGCGGATACTTAGGCGGCCGATGGTGTAGGTCGGACGCTTCGCGATGCGTTTCAGATGTAGTTCTATCATGATTACAAGACCCTCCCGGCCTCCCTAAAAGGGAGGAGAATAGCCCTACCAAAGAGGAGGGAGGGATTTTTTTAATGGGTTAAACAATTGAATGGTTTTGATGGTTTTGCGATCCTCTCCCCTTGGGGAGAGTTAGAGAGGGGCTCGAGTTAGAGAGGGGCTCGAGTTATCGGATACCTATAAATGTAGCGGTGTAGCGGTGTAGCAGTGTAGCGCTAAAGTTTCTTGTATTTCATCCCCTTGTCACCCTTATGCCTCGGCAATGCGCCAATCCATCCGGCTTCCTTCCATCGGCAAATGATGGTGCGGGCAGTGGATTCGGATACGTCCGTTTTCAGCGCAAGGATGTCGTGAGAGGTGAAGGTGTCGGCGAGGCGGTCGAAGACGGCTCGGTTCTTCGAGTTGCGGCGGGTGTCGTCAGCGTCGGCGGCATACTGCTTGCGGAGGACGTCGCCGAAGAGGCGGCACTGCTCCTGAAGAACGTATTCGGCCATCATCAGCGCGAAGTCGATGACGTGCTTTGTCTCCTTCTCTCCCGAGAGTAGGCACGCTACCACGCCGCAGCGCATGCCGATGACGGCGGCACGGCGGCGGTAGGTGTCCATCACCCGGTCGATGCGCTCCATGGCCTGCTGACGTTTGTCCTCGACCCACTGGGCGATAGCCTTGCGCAGCCGTGGGGTGTCGACAAATCCATGCTTGGCGCGCAGCGTGCCGACGGCATCGAGAATTGCCTGGGCATCACGGTCTTTCCGGTCTTGGAAGGTGGGCATCGGAGCGAAAGCCGAGTCGGGCATCTCACTGACGATGACGCGCGAGGAGAGTCCGTTCTCGATGTTCTCACCCTTGAAGCACTTGCCGAGGGCTCCATAGGTGCCGAGGATGGTCCAGTTGTAACCCACGCTGACCATTCCGCTCTCAGCCTGGTCACTGTTGTAGTCCTGACCCCACTCGTCGTGGTCGAAGGCCAAGCGGTAGATGTCGTACTTCGACGACCACGAGCCCGCTCCGTTGGTCTTGCGCAATGTGTCGAGCTCCGAGCAGAAGGAGTAGAGCGTATGACCCTGAGCGTTCTTGAGTCTTTTGAGGAGCGTGGAACATGAGATGGTGATGGGCACGTCGCGGATCAACACCTCCGGTTCGGGGTCGAGTTTCTCGTTGGCTCGCCGGTTTTTGCGTTTCTTCTTCCACTCGTCCTCCTTGCGCCGTCCCTGCTCATCGTCCTCGTCCATGGGCTGCCGCCACAGGTCGATGATGTCCTTGCAGACGCTCTTGCCCGAGGCCTGCTCACCGACGACGATGCTCATCAGTCCGAGCCGCTGCTCACGTCCGTCGCAGTAGCGAAAGGTGACGTCGTCGGCATAGGCGGCAGCCATCGGCAGCAGGGCACAGAGAGCGGGCATCCGCATCTGCTCCGGCACCCCCGTGAGGCTCTGCTTCAAGCCGGGGATGGGAGGGATGGCGGTCTCGCCGTCGGAAGGGTTGGCGGGCGTTGTGTCGGCGGGCTCTTCCGGTTCTTCCTCGTCCTTATCTTTCTTCTCCTTAGAGAGTTGTGCGAGCTGTTCAGCGCGTGCGTTGATGCGCTGCACGGTAGTCGACATCATCTTCGAGTCGTCGTGGTACTTGGCGTAGAAGTCGTGGATGAGCTGGCGGCAATCGGGCTCCTTGAAAAAGTCCGGCATCCGCTGGGCTACTACGGCCATCGCCTCGGCCTCAGAGAGCAAACGTGCGGCCCCGACGCTGAGGATGGCGAGCAGGGAGTTGTGGCGAGAGCCGCGTGCGTTGATGTCCACGTCTTTCAGTCCGGCCTGCTCACGGCAGAGGTCGAAGACGAAAAGGAGACGAACAGCAGGCGCAGCCTCACCCCCGTTCCCCGGAGCCTCACCCCCGTTCCCCTCTCCGAGGGAGAGGGGCGTAGAAGGGGCCTCACCCCCTTTCCCCTCTCCCAAGGAGAGGGGCGTAGAATGCTCTGCGGGTGATAGAGCCTCACCCCTATGCTCTGCGGGTGTTATGGCTGGCGCGTTGTTAGAGGATGCAGGGTTGTCTTGAAGCATATCACTCCCCTCTCCTTTGGAGAGGGGTTGGGGGTGAGGCTGCTGGGCCTGCTGGGGCTGCTGGGCCTGCTCCTTGAACAGCTCCTCCTCATCTATAAACAGCACATATTCCTCGGGCACCGCAAATGAGCAACGGGCCAAGTCCTTGCAAGCCTCATCAAACTCTTTCAATCCAATCTGCTGAGCCAACCACTGCTGACCTTCCACAAGTCCCATACCCTCAGGAATAACAAAGACAAGGCGAAGCCCCTCGCCACTCGGAGTCTTATGAACGAGGACAATGCCCAACCGCTGCAAGGCCGCCATCGTCTCCTCGTCGGTGATAGGCGTGGCAGTGAAGAGGTGCTCCTTGAGCGTCTCCATCAGTGTAGAGGGCTCTTTCGGTTGCTCCTTCGAATCTTCTTTCTGAGGCTCTTCCGGCTGCTTCTTCGAGGGCTCTTTCGGCTGCTCTACTCCCTCCCCCACGGGGAGGGCCGGGGAAGGGCCTGCCTTGGGTCTCCCTATGTGATCAATGTCGAGAATGCTCAGCCCCGACGGCACGGCGTCGGCATTAAGCCGTCGCCCGTTCTTAAAGTGAGCGTGGAAGCAGAAGGCAGGGAGACGACGTTTGAGCTCCGATTTCTTTGTCTCGAAGTTCTCGCGGCTCATCTCGCCCCGCAGCATCTGCTCGTGGCAGTCGGCAATCTCGGCGCAGGTCTGGCCGACGATCGTCGAGCGCATCACCGTGTGAAGAATCACGGTGGTGCATGGCACCGTATGGTGCGAACGAATGTTTTGAATGTAGTCGAACATAATTGAAATTTAAATACCAGCCTCACCCCCTATCCCCTCTCCAAGGGAGAGGGGCGTAGAATGCTCTGCGGGCGTTTGGGCTGACGCGTTGTTAGTGGATGCAGGGGTGTCTTGAAGCATATCACTCCCCTCTCCCTTGGAGAGGGGTTGGGGGTGAGGCTCTCTCACTCCCTTGGAGAGGGGTTGGGGGGTGAGGCTGAGTTGGGGGGGTGAGGCTCTCTCCCCTCCCCTTGGGGAGGGGATTAAAGGGGAAGGGCTTGTTCCACGAAGCTCGCGGCGTCGTCCACCTCGTCGTAGATGATCTCCGCCGGGTCGGTGGTCTCCTCGCGCGGAATACTCATATAGAGCCGGATGCGCTTGCTGTTGACCGTGGTTGTGGAGTGCTTCGTCTTGAACTGCCGCTTGGGCAGCTGCTCAGATTCATTGCTCTCGCTGTAGGCCCGGAAGCAGAACTCCTCGGGAGAGTTTTGGCAGATGGTGCCACGCACACGCTTCGGCGTGGCAAGGATGCGACGGTAGTCGTCATCGGAAATAATCAGTCTTATCTTCATCGTTTCTCTATTTTAATAATTCTAATGTTGTTAAACCATCTCCCGTCTTTCTCATGGGCGAAGAAGCTCAGTGCAGCTTCCACGATGTCGCCTTCCTTAAAGTCGGGGTTCTCAGCCCAGTCGCCGCGCAGGGTGGCCACGATGAGGTCGGGATACATTACCGCCTCGGTTGACTCGAGCACCACCTCGCGGCTCTTCCATTCCTGTCCCGTACGCTCCGATGTGCCCTGACGAAGGGCGAGGAGCTTCACAATCTTGAATTCTTTCTTCATAGACTTGAAAAAATTAAATGTTAAACTATTGTTGAATGGAAGGTGGCCACCTATCCGAGTTTGTGCCCATCGTGAACAGCCTCAGCTATAACGAAAAGCACCGCAACCAGCAGCTGACTGATTACGGTGCAAATTTAAGTAAATAAGAACACCCTGCCCCATGATGTTGGAGCAGGGTGGATTTATGCTAAAGAAAAGTTGTAGATGATAAATCTATGATAAACTACATGTTGGAAAGAGTCTCAATCATGGCTACCATGTTGTCTATTGTGCTCTCGTATTTTTCCTTGTAATCGAAATATACACTGTCATGCCGAACTGTATTGGAAGAAATGCCTGCGATCCGCTCTACCAATTTTCCGAATTCGGTAGGGCCAATACGACCGATCAATCCCTTACGAATCAATGCTTGGTAGGCCAGCCCCCATTTGTATGTTCTGCTACGATTGCATTTTTGGGCAAACATCAGAATGGCGGCTTTCAGCAATTCCTCCTGGTCAGACGTATTTTGAGCACTATTGCTCTTTTCTTGCGGAGTCTCCGCTGACACTTCGTTTGAATCCTTAGCTTCTGATGCAACCACGCTCGGTACGGGGTTGATCATCTGCGTACCGCCGAAACAGTTGTACTGGACGCCTAAGTGCTCGTTGTAGTTCGAGCCTGGCATCATGATGATTTTCACGTCTCTGTCCATAGCTTATGCTGTAGCTGAAGGGTTGTAAACAGTGGGTTGTGAGGATAGTCCTGTATTGGTTTGATGCTCTACATGAGCATTGTAGTTGCCCCTATTAATAAAGACGGTTGGATCCGGGCGATTCAACGCTGTAAGAGCATCCCTCACGTGCCGATACAACTCCCGGGTTTGACTGCTCTCCTCGCTCAGAAGCATATGCTCAAGAGTATGCTTATAAGTGTTCAACGAGTCAATGTCTTTTTCTTGTATAGCCATCTCCACATACCGTTCAAGTCCGAGTTGTGGAGAAGTCTTTTGTTTCTGCTTCTTGTCTTCTTTTGGTTTACTATTCAACAGCCACATCGCCATCTCCTCAGCTCTATTTTCATAGGCTCGCAGCAGCGTATAGGGCAGATGCGCCTTAAAGTATTGAGGGCTGATATGTGATGCTTGACCGAAGAGGTGCATGGCCAGCTCCGTGTCGCTCGCCTTGGGCAAGTGATCCACCAACCAGGCCAGGAGGGCAAGCAGAGCCGAAGCCATCTTGTCTGCTTCTGTCTTGTTTATATTCGGAAAAGCCTGCCGACAAGCCAGCCGGGCATAAGTAGCCAGGCTTCTCGCCTTCTCTGAAGGCGGACAGTCGAGCGGACGTTCTTCGCAAAGCTTAAAACCGAGACCGCCACAGCCTGCAAAGATAGACAGAACTCCCTCCATGGAGGAAGTTGGCTCTTCAATGTCCATCACAATATCGGAAGTCATAACCTCTGCTATAGCCTTTACCATTCTTCCGAACTGTTTGTCGACACTTTCTTTTCTTAGTGTAACTTCAAAACCTTCAATCATAAAATATGTTTTATGTGGTTTTCCCAACAACACCATTGTCATTGGTTCTCGAATTCAATGATTTTCTCGTTGATATGGTCGAGTGTCTGACTCAGATAGTAAGTCGCACTGCCATCATCACCGAAGATGGTCACGCCATCCATAAAGTCGGCAATGTCGCGTGCGGGCAGCGCAAAATGCGCCCACAGCGATTCACCTGCCCTCACCATGCTCATGTCGTCGAAGGTGACATTGAGCTCGTAGCGGTTGCTGCGAGAGAAGAGTTCTATGGCGTTGATGTCTTTCTCCAAGCGTCCTATCTCTTCCATGTCACCACGCGCATAGCCTATGCGTACCTCAGCCTCACTGCCTCCCATGGCACTGAGCAACTGCTGTGACAACTGGATGGCCCCCTCATGCTGCGCAGCGTCGTCATCACCATGATACGACAACTCTATGGACCTCACCCGGGCTTTGCTCTTGCGAATGCGGTGGCTGACGGTGGCCCATATCTCTCCGTCGTGGGTCACCGGCGTAGCCTTCATCTCAATGCCATAGGCGTGCAGCATCTCGTTGAGCGAGCCCACAAGAATGTCGCGCACGCGCAGCGTGGAGTTGCGGTCGTGCGGCCGCTTGGAGAAAGCCTTGTTCTTCTCGATGGCCATCAGACAGCGTCCCGGGCGATTGTCGAAGATGATGTCCACGTAGGGATAGGAAGGCTCATGGATGCGCTCAAAATTTTGCTTCCACAGCGGTACCTGGCAGTTGTTCTTCAGCCGGATGAGCGTTACGCCACAAGCCGGTGAGCAACACACATTGCCGTATTTTTCCACACCGCCACGGCGGTCGGGGCGGTGGATGGGCAATTGTTTGTCCGAGAGCACGGCATCGAGCGCAGCCGATGGCGAGGGCGCTTTCTTTTGTCCGTCACCGAATAGCGATTGCTCTGTCTTTACTGGCGTGAAGCCATAGTGGTACATATAGAAGTCTGACATTTGTTTTATAGAGGCTTAAATTTTTAAGTTAACGGAGCGACTTGCTGGGTGGTATTAAGGTTAGCGTCGAGGTTGTTCTTCCCCCTGTTCAGTCCCCAATAAATCAATCCTATTGCAAATGTACGTGATTTTTGTTAAACTGCCAACAAAGAAGCCAAAAAATGCATGAACTTATATCTATTATTCTTCTGCTATAAGGTTTTATCGATCCCATATCTTAATTTACACTCAAAATGAGAGCAGCAAGAGGATTAATTTTTTATACCTTTGTAAAAAAGGAAATAATGAAAACAGCCTTCCAAAACGAAGTCGTCTTTCGCATAAAGTTATTACGCGAAAAGAACGGATACAGCCAGTCGCGAATAGCCGAACTGTTAGGTCTAAGTAGTGGTCAGGTTGGAAATATTGAGACACCCAAACAACCTCATAAATATACGTTGGCACAGCTTGAAGTGCTTTGTAAAAAATTCGACATTCCCATCGAACAGTTGTTTTGTTCATCGCAAGAGGAAGCTGAGAAAATATCTATTAAGGAATTAGTTCACAAAATAATAGAGTACCAACAATGAAAAAAAAGATTTCAAACCAAGAGGTGGCAACTTTGTCAAACGCTTCTGTTTACCCTTTCCCCAAGTACACTACAATGTTGATCAATCAAATCAATCAGACAGCCCAAGGCACCCGACCGAAAGTTGTGGGACAGATGTCTGACCTTATTCAAGAATTCGATGGTCAGACACTAAAAGAGTGGAAGAAATGGTATGACAGCAAGCAGCCGGAGGCTATTGAAAAAGCTACGGCAAAGATTTATGCCCAATTTCTCAAATTGAAGGAGGCTATGAACCAGATAGATGAGAACCTGATTAGAGAATGGGTCAAGGACCTTGTTTATAACAAGACGTTCTGTGGGCTAAAAGTGCAGCAGGCTGTCATCTCGTTTATTGCTGAGGAGGTTGGCAAAAAAGGCAAATGGAGATTGGCCAACAAAGATGAAGAGAAAGAGGGCATTGACGGTTATATTGACGGAAAGCCCGTACAGGTCAAATCCTCAACCTACAAGACTGAGGCTCAACTAAAGGAAATCATAAAGGCACCAATAGTCTATTATGAGAAGAAAAAAACAGGATTGGAAATAGAGTTCAACCCTGACGACTTCATATCATAAGAAATCGGCAAGAGGGCGAATCTTCGCCGTAAATGTATTCTTGTCCTCCTTAAGATTGGGAAGCTTCTTAAGGGGGATAGGATGATTGTTGAAATGAAGCACAAAATAATAGTTGGCATGAGTTGGAGAGAATCCTAACTTCTCAAGGTCTTCTTTCTTCCAAATCTGATACATTCCTTTTTTTTGTAGTTTAAACAGCTCTGCTTCATTTCCATTGGTATGAAGCAACAGATATTCAAGTTGATCAAAACCTGACTGTATGAGCAGGGATCCCTTTACATCACCTGCCCGAAGATAACAGATGCCCTTTTCTCTCATAAGAAGTCGTGTGGATGGTCGGGCATGGTTGACCAATACCATGGCTTGTTTCGTTTCCAACAGGTAGCCATGGGAAGACAATTCGTTTCGTGTGGCACTGTCCATAGCCACTTTAGATCCATACGTATTGTCCGCCTCTTCTCTTTTCCTACTGATTTTTATTGTATCAATAAATCTGTACGGCAAACTTTCAAGCAGCTCCTCTCTGTCAATGAGTGATCTGTCTTCTGCAATCTCAAAAGTATTTTCATTACGCAATGGATCCATTACTTTTTCCTTGTAGAATACATAAAAATCTTTGTTAATCTCATATCCGATGGAGTTGCGTCCACAATGAGCAGCCGCCAATGCGGTGGTTCCACTGCCCATAAACGGATCCAATATAGTGTCTTCTGTGAAAGAAAACATGCGGATAAGACGCTTGGGCAGCTCTTCGGGAAATACAGCAATATGTCTATTCTGCCGCGCTCCGTTGAACGTCCAGTGCGAACAGAAATACTCATCCCACTCCTCCGGCGTAAGCATTGACGCATGTCGCCTGCTTTCTGTAACCGAGGGTGATGCCCCATGCTTTTTAAACAGCAATATATGCTCAAAGTCTATCTTTACGATGCCATTTCTCGGGTAAGGATAACTTCCCATGACCTTTTGACCGCCAGTAGTGTGCATATTGGTCGGCTTCTGCCAAATGATATCGCCCATATAGTCAAGGCCGATAGTTTCACAAAATCTGATAATCTCAGAGTGTATGGGGATCACCTTGTATCGGCCATAATAGGCTGTCCTTGCGAATTGGTCACCAATATTGATACACATCCGACAGCCGTCTTTCAGCACGCGGAAACACTCCATCCAAACGAGGTTCAGATTGTTGATGTATTCCTCATAGGCATCATTAAAGCCTATTTGGTGGCAATTGCCATAATCTTTCAACTGCCAGTATGGAGGTGAAGTGACAATCAAATCTACCGAAGCGTTAGGCAAGAGCGACATTCTCCTGCTGTCGCCGAAAACAAGAAGATGTCTCATACTCACACAATAGCGGCGAAGAGACCTTCGCTGACTGGTAAAGAATTCAGATTGGAATGTTCTTCTAACTCAACAGCACAGCCGGTACGTCCGGGTAGCAATGAAATTTGCTTGAGATAACACAGTTCCATATTCTCCTCTTGCTTGGTCATCACGTCAACATTCATCAGTGCATTGAAGTGCTTGATAGCTTTGCCCGAAGCCTTTCGGTCTCTGATGAACGCAACATGATTGTCGAATCTTTGCTTAATGAGTGAATTACACCGGTCGGTGCTCATCGATTGAAGGCCATCAATAATAATTTCTCCCATGTGCGGATCAATGTCATATCCTATGCTGTTTCGCCCTAACAGTATAGCAGCCTGCATGGTAGTGCCTGTTCCCAAGAATGGATCAAGAACAATATCACCCAACTCTGAATACATATTAATCAGCCTGTAAGGAATCTCAAAAGGGTATGCAGCGCTCCGATCCCGTGACTTCGATTGATGCAAACTCTGCTTGGTGCCTTTAATGTCCCAAATATCAGAAAACCATGTGTTTCGCTCTTCCCAAAAGAAGGCGCTCTTAGAACGAGTCTGTTTGGCCTCAGCATTCTTGAATTCGCGCTTGTCGCCTTTGCGGAAAATCAATATCCATTCGTGTTCAAGAGTGACATATGCACCACAAGGCAGCATGCCACTACCCATAAACTTATTTGGGGCATTGGTTTGCTTACGCCAAATGATATTGGGCAATCCTACGAATCCCATTCCAAGGCAGGAAGTGATGATTCGACTATGGTTGTTATACAACTGGAACCGACCATTGATAGTCCGTGTAGCGTCACCGATATTGATGCACAGGAAGCCTCCTGGCTTTATTACACGCAGACATTCACGCCATACTTTGTCAAGCTCTAAGTGCATCAGCTCGAAAGCTTTGTCTGGATCAGATACTAAATAGTCTTTTATCTTCTTATTCTGATCGGCCATAATGTCGTCCCACATCTCTATCATCGGATAGGGAGGTGAGGTGACGACTAAGTCAACAGTATTGTCGGCTATTGCTGACATTTTTTTAGAATTGCCTATATAGTAATGATGAAATGTATTCATAGAAAAACTTTTCTGCAAATATACAACCTTTTTCCGAACTCTCCAACTCCCCGCCCTTTTTCTTTTCCTCCCCTCATCCGCTACACTGCTACACCGCTACACCGCTACATTTATAGCTATCGCATGTCGGGAAAATCAATATCGTAAAATAAAAAGAAAGATTATACAAACAATATAAAATACTAATTATTAATATATTAATTAATATTATAATATATAATAATATAATATATTTTTACTCTATAGTCTCTTTTTCTGTGTTTTTCTCGTCGCATGTCTGTATCGGCCTTATGTAGCGGTGTAGCGGTGTAGCGGTGTAGCGCAAGGGGGTGGGGAGGTAGGAGTTGGGAGTTTCGTCCTGCCAAGCAATATGTTTGCTTTGAGCGAATAATAATTACGCCCCTCGCAAACCATAAATTCAGAAAAATGATGTTTACGCGCTGCTGTTAACAGATTTTAACGGCAATAGAAGCCCCGGATTTGGAAACGGGGCGATTGTGTAGTAACTTTGCATCAGAAACTTTTAAATCTATTTGCTTATGCTACACTACAAAATCTATCAAAACAAGTCCAAGGGCAACAAGGCCTACGGCAAGTGGTTCGCCCGTGCCACCGTCAACCAAACCATCGACCTGGAGCAGCTCGCCGAGCACATGGCCAACCACAACACCCCTTACTCCAAGGGTGCTATCTTCGGTGTGCTGACCGACATGGTGAACTGCATCCGCGAGCTCGTCCTCGAGGGCAACGCCGTGAAGATCCCCAACCTCGCCATCTTCTCCGCCGGCCTCACCACCAAGGCAGCATCAACTCCTGAGGCGTTCAAGCCTTCCGCCAACATCAAGTCGGTGCATCTCCGTGCCCGTTCCACCGGTGACCTCACCCGTGCCGTGCTCACCACCGCCGCAAAGGTGCAACAGCTCGTTCCCTACGATCCAAGCAAGGGGGCGGTTGAGACCGAGACCCCGACCGACCCGGACGGAAAATCGGTCAACCCGTAAAAAAAGCCTCACCCCCTAACCCCTCTCCGAGGGGAGAGAGAGAGCCTCACCCCCAACCCCTCTCCGAGGGAGAGGGGAGAGCCTCACCCCCGCCCCCTCTCCAAGGGGAGAGAGAGAGCCTCACCCCCTAACCCCTCTCCGAGGGAGAGGGGAGTGAGATGCTTCAAGAAACCATTTATCCATTACATTAACACGGCAGTCCACCCACCCGCAGAGCATTCTACTCCTCAGCCTCACCCCCCAACCCCTCTCCAAGGGAGTGAGAGAGCCTCACCCCCAACCCCTCTCCAAGGGAGAGGGGAGTGATATGCTTCAAGACACCTTTGCTTCCGCTAACAACGCGCCAGCCAAAACGCCCGCAGAGCATTCTGCTCCCCTCTCCTTTGGAGAGGGGCAAGGGGGTGAGGCTGGAAACGGGGGTGAGGCTTGCCCCTAACTCCTAACTAATTATGTCCACAGAAAACAAGAAAGAAACCTGGAAGCTGATCATCAACATGATTATCTCCATCCTCACCGCCATCGCCACGACCTTCGGTCTGACCAGCTGCATGTAGAAAATCTTGTCAATTCATAATGATAGACAGGATATTCTATAATTCTCAAATTCTTGAAAAGAAATAGCGAGTACTTCATTCATCGAATTCCCCCGCTCCCGTCCGCTGGCCACGGAATGAGAGTGGGGGATTTTTATGCGATCAATGATGATGGAGGCTATGGCTATGTGATGTCTATGAAGAGGAGCGGCGAGAAGAGAGCTTCTTGAGCTTTTCCGCGATGTGCGGGTATTCTGGGTAGAGTTTGAGTGCCTTCTCGTAGTTGCGGATGGCGGCCTCGGTGATGCCCTCATGCTCGCACTCCTTGCCCATGATGACATATTCGGCGGCGAGGTGCTTGAGGAATTCCTCGGTTTTCTTTTCCTTCTCCTTCAGTGCCTCGATCTGTCTCTGCTGCCGGTTGATGATATCGAGTTTGCGGCGGATATATCTTTTCGCTATCGGCTTCTCGATGTCGTAGCGGCTGTGGATGGCGATGAAGAAATGATCCAGCGCGCCCTGCATGTCGCCCTTGTCAAAGGCGCAGACGGCATCGAAGTATTCCTTGTCGGCCTTGGACTGCTGAAGGGCCTTGCTGATGATCTGCGTGTTGTTGTAGTTGCTCTTGGCATAGTCCACGACATCCTGCCGGACAAAGATCTCGCTGCGCTGGATAGGATCCTTCAATGTGATGCCCTCCAGGGAGCGGCAGCGCGAGAGAGCCACATAGGTCTGACCGCCGGCGAAGACTCCGCCTGTGAAGTCGATGCGCACGTGGTTGAAGGTAAGGCCCTGGCTCTTGTGAACGGTGATTGCCCAAGCCAAGCGCAAGGGAAACTGGGTATAGGTTCCCAACTCTTTTTCTTCGATCTTCTTCTCCTGCTCGTTGTAGGAGTATTGCATGTTGCTCCAAATCTCGCGTTCCACGTCCACCTCCTTGCCGTCCTCTGTTCTGACGAGGATATGCTCCTGCTCGTCCTCATCAAAGGCGATGATGGTGCCCAGTGTGCCGTTGACCCATCGGTGCTCTCTGTCGTTCTTAACAAACAGCACCTGCGCGCCGAGCTTGAGATGGAGCTCCTGTGGGGTGGGGAGGCTGCCCAGCGGGAAGTCACCCTCTATCATGCCCATGAAGACGGCTGGGTTGCCGGGAAGTAGTGCCAACTTTTTCTCATTGATGAAATCGACCGTGTCGCGGCGGGTGGAGAGCGTGATGGAAAGCTCATTGCTTTGTTTTTTCCCTCCTTCCTTGTTGCCGCCGGAAGGTGCTGACGACTCTGATAGCTGTTGGTTGTCCTTGGCTTCAGAGAGCGTGGCGGGGGAGGACGGGGAAAGATGACCTGTGCTTTCCACTTGCAGATTGAGTCGCTGCAGATCCGCATCGGTCACCTGCGCGGAGCGGATGTGGTCGAGGATATGTAGAAAGGTGGGATCACTTTGCCGGTAGACCTTCCGCAGTTCAATAGATACCAATTGCAGTTGCTGGAAGACATGAGCCTCGAAGAAGAAGGCGGAGCGGTAGAAGGGGCTGAGCAGCTGACGGTCTTCCTCCTTGACGACAGGCTCCAGCTGATAGACATCGCCGACGAGCAACAGTTGTTTGCCTCCGAAAGGCTCGCGCATGCGGTGGCAATAGACACGTAGCACCTTGTCGATGAAGTCGATGATGTCAGCGCGGACCATGCTCACCTCATCGATGATGATCAGCTCAAGGCTTTTGATGATCTTGATCTTCTCGGCATTGTATTTCAAGGTGTCCCGCAGATGTCTGACAGTGTATCGGATGTCATTGGGAACGAGCGGATGGAATGGGATCTTGAAGAAACTGTGAAGTGTGGAGCCACCGGCGTTGATGGCGGCAATGCCTGTCGGGGCGAGGATGACGTGTTTCTTCTTGGTGTGGGCGGCAACGTATCTGAGAAAAGTAGATTTACCCGTCCCCGCCTTTCCGGTGAGGAAAAGCGAGCGATGGGTAAACTGTATGATTTGGAGAGCCTGTTGCATCTCCGGGTTCTCCAAATCGATAGGATCGTCGTGATGATCGTTCATGAAATCGTAGGGTCTTGAACTTTACAAATTGTTGAAGTTGACCTCTTCGGTTGTCTTTTTGTGTTTCTTGGTATTCTTGTTGTCGTCGGTCTTGCTGCCTGTCTTGCTGCCTGTAGTAGCAGAAGAGGAACTTGTGGAAGACGAAGTCTGTCCTTGCGGCTCCTCGACCGGGTTGCCATCCTCGTCAAGGATCACCTCCTCGTTGCTGACGAAGTGTGCGCTGTCGTGGCGGACGGTGTCGTGCTTGACAGGAGCAATGTAGGTCACGCAGTTGTACATGCTCGAGGTGATGCTCTCATCATCGGGCTTGGCGAAGTGACCATGGTATTTTTTATAGGCGGGGTCGCTGAAGACCGACTTGATGAAGTAGCCACAGATAGGTAGCGCAGAGCGGGATCCTTGGCCCAGCCGGCCGCTCTTGAAGTGGATGCTGCGGTATTCACCGCCTACCCAGGCACCGACGCAGAGCTTGGGGCTCACGGCCATGAACCATGCATCGGCGTGGCTGTTGGACGTTCCCGTCTTGCCGCCAAAGTCAGTATCGCGGAAGAAGGAACCGGCATAGTCGGACGAGGAGAGCGAGGTGGACGTGCCGCCCGGATCATGCGTACCGGCCATGAGCATTTGCTGCATGAGGTATGCGCTCTTCACGGGGATGACCTGCGTAGCCTGGCTGTTGTCGGTATAGACTTCGTTGCCGTCTTTGTCTACGATGCGTGTGACCATGACGGGATCGTGGTGCCGGCCGTTGTCTGCAACCACGCAATAGGCGTTGAGCAGTTCGGGGAGCTTCACGTCGCTGGAGCCCAAAGCCAATGAGGGCTCGTCGTCGAGCGGACTCTTGATGCCCATGGCCTGAGCAGTCTCGATGATGCGCTTGATGCCGACCTCCTGACCGACACGTACGGCTACCGAGTTGATGCTTCGGGCAAAGGCACTGCGCAGTGTCAGAGAGTCGCCGGAGAACGTGCCGTTGGCATTGGTAGGTGTCCAAGTGGTCATCTCATGTTTTTTCTTGTCGTAGACCTGCATGGAGATATACTCGTCGCGGCGCTTGTCGCAGGGCGTGAGTCCCTGGTTCATGGCTTCGGTATAGACAAAGAGCTTGAAGGTGGAACCCGGCTGGTGAGTAGCCTCGGCCTTGTCGAACTTCCATGTCTTGAAGTCTACGTCACCCACGTAGGCGCGAATGGCACCAGTCTCGGGCTCCATGGCCACCATGGCACAGTGCATGAAATGGACCATATAGCGGATGGAGTCGAGCGAGGACATCTCCTTCTCTACAGTGCCCTTGTCATAGTCAAAGAGCTTGACCATGTGGGGCTTGTTCATGTAGTAGGAGACAGAGTCGGGATTGTTGGCGTATTTAGCCAAGAGCTGCTTGTATTGTGGCAGTCGCTGAGCGATGTCCTCAATGAAATGCGGCACCTCGTTGCCATTCTCGTCATACCAGCAGACACCCTTCTTGTCGCCTCCCCATTCGCTGTCGAAGTTGCGCTGGACAATTTTCATCTGCTTGAGGACAGCTTCCTCGGCGTATTTCTGCATCTTGGGATCCAGCGTGGTGTAGATCTTCAGACCGCTGCTGTAGAGGTCATAACCATTTTCCTTGCACCAGTCTTGAAGTTCGTTGGCGATGGCCTCGCGGAAGTACATGGCCTGTCCGTCGTAGTTCTCCTCAACTTTGAAATGAAGCTGGATGGGGATCTGCTGTAAGGAATCACATTCCTCACGGGTGAGATCACTATGGGCATAAAGGTTGTGGAGCACGGTGTTGCGGCGTGCCAGACTGTTCTTGGGATTGGTACGCGGGTTGTACATCGTGGTGGCCTTGAGCATACCGACCAACAGGGCACACTGCTCGGTGGTCAGTTCTTTCGGCGTGGTGTCGAAATAGGTCTTGGCAGCCGTCTTGATGCCGTAGGCGTTTGAACCGAAGTCCACGGTGTTGGCGTACATCGTGAGGATCTCTTTCTTGTTGTAAACGGTCTCCAGTTTGGTGGCGATGATCCACTCCTTGCTCTTGACAATCAGAATCTTAAGTCCGGGAATCTTGCCTAAGAGTCCTGTGGAATACTGTGAGCGCACGCGGAACATGTTCTTTGCCAACTGCTGCGAGATGGTGGAGGCACCTCGGCCGTCGTGGCGGAGCACAGCGTCCTTCATGGCACTGAAGATGCCTATCGGGTCAACAGCCATGCCGCGTGGGCGCTTGTAGTAGCGCTCGTCCTCGGTATCGATGAGTGCTTTGAAGAAATAAGGGTTGACCTCTTCGTATTTCACGGGAGAGCGGTTCTCATTGAAGTACTTGCCAATGAGCGTGCCGTCGGCGGCAAAGATCTCAGAGGCCTGGCTGGTCTGGGGATCCATGATGCCGGAGAAATAGCCGGGGCTCTTGCCAAACAGCCATAGAAAGTTGATGTCTACAGCGCCCAAATAAAGCAGGAAGGCAACGATACAGGACGCAAAGGCGATGAGTGTTTTGGTATACCACTTTCGTCCTTTGTAGAGTGATTTGTACCAAGGCCAGAAGTTGCGTGCTTTTCTCCAGCACCAACTCATGAAAGATCTTAATTTTCTCATTTTCTTTCTGTTATCGCGTGACTACAGAGAGCTGTCCCTCGTCGTTGACGGTATGAACGTGCATCCCTGTGTGTGACTGTATGGGGGTGGTTCTGTTGTTTACAAAAGTAATAAAATAATAGTTGACTATGACACGGAATCTATATATTTTAAGATATCTTCAATGTTGTCGGGTGAGAACCAGCGGATGGAGCTGTCTTTCTTGAACCATGTGAGTTGCTTGCGCATATACTGCCGAGTGTTGGACTGTATTTGCCGGATGGCCTCTTCTTTGGGGATGAGACCGTCGAAGTAGGCAAACAACTCCTTGTAACCCACGGTGTTGAGCGAGTTGAGGTGACGAAGAGAAAACACGGTCCGAGCTTCCTGCTCAAGGCCTTCGTCGATCATCCTCAGCACGCGGGCGTTGATGCGCTCGTAGAGTTCCTCACGCGGGCGGTTGAGTCCTATCTTGACGATGTTGAAGGGCCGTTGCTTCTTCTGATGGGTGCGGAAAGAGGTGTAGGTCTTGCCGGTAGCAAGGCAGATCTCCAAAGCGTGGACGACGCGGCGGGGATTGTTGCGGTCGACGATAGCCCAGTGTACGGGATCGAGTTGACGGAGCTGTTCGACAAGGGCGGGAAGACCTTCGTCGGCCAACCGGCGCTTGAGCTCCTGACGAATGTCATCGGGGACCGTCGGGATGTCATCTATGCCATTGCACACGGCATCGATATACATCATGCTGCCGCCGGAGAGCAACAGGCTGTCGTGTGCACTGCCGTCCTCCTCGCCACTGAACAAGCGGGTGATGAGCTTCATGGCATCCTGCTCATACATCGAGGCGCTGTAGTAGTCCTGGAGGCTGTGGTTGCCCACGAAATAATGGCGAACGCTCTGCTGCTGCTCTGCTGTAGGCGCGGCGGTGCCGATAGGAATCTCTTTGAAGATCTGCCGTGAGTCGGCATTGATGATGGGGGAATGGAGATGTCGGGCTATGGAAAGGCATAGCTCAGTCTTGCCAACACCTGTTGGGCCAAGGACGACGAAGAGTGTTTTCATAAAAAGGAAAATGAGTTAGGGGCAAAGTTGCTCCTAACTCTTAAAGAATGACAATAGTTTCTTGACTTCATCGTTGTGTGTTTTCGTCTCTTCGGGCGGAAGGAGTCATCATCTGATGATGCCACGCTTGGAAGACTCGACAAAGTCGCAGATATATTGAATTTCGGGTGTCATCTGCAGTTCGCTCTTGATCTTCTTGATGCCGTCTTTGAGAATGCCCTCGGAATAGAGCAGGCGATAGGCATTGTGGATGAGCTCAATCAGATCGTTGCTGAAACCGTGACGGCGCAGGCCCACGAGGTTGATGCCGCAGTAGCGTGTGGGCTCCTTGCCGGCAATAATATAAGGTGGAATGTCCTGGCTGAAACGGCAACCGCCCTGGATCATCACGTAGCCGCCGATGTGGCAGAACTGATGACAGAGGATCTCGGCACTGATCACGGCAAAGTCGTCGCAGGTGACCTCGCCGGCAAACTTTGTGGAATTGCCGATGATCAGTCCGTTGCCGAAGAAGCAGTCATGGGCGATGTGCATGTTCTCCATCAGCAGATTGTTGTTGCCCACGCGTGTGGTGCCTTTTGAAGCAGTGCCGCGGGAGATGGTCACGTTCTCGCGAATGCTATTGTTGTCGCCGATCTCGCAGATGGTCTCCTCGCCCTTGAACTTAAGATCTTGTGGCTTGGTGGAGATGCTGGCCCCGGGGAAAAACTCGTTGTTGTTGCCGATGCGGGCACCATAGTTGATCGTGACGCTGTTTTGCATCACGTTGTTGTCACCAAGTACTGTATTCTTGTCGATGTAGCAAAAGGGGCCGATGACGTTGTTGTCGCCTAACTTGGCCTCGGGATGCACAAATGCTAAAGGACTAATCTGATTCATTCTGTGTAAAATGTGGTCTTGAAATTAATATAGGTGCTTATTTGTTCTTGACGATCTGAGCCGTGAAAGTGGCTTCGGACACGACATGGTCACCGACAAACATGTATCCCTTCATGGAACTGATGCCATGACGCACGGGGCCAAGCAGCTCTACGCGGAACAGCAGTGTGTCGCCGGGCACAACCTTATGGCGGAACTTCACGTCATCGATCTTGAGGAAATAGGTCGACCACTTCTCGGGTTCGTCGAGCTGGCTGAGCACGAGCAGTCCGCCGCACTGTGCCATGGCCTCGATCTGCAGCACGCCGGGCATAACGGGCTCGTCGGGGAAGTGACCTTGGAAGAAGGGCTCGTTGGCGGTGACGTTTTTCACGCCGATGATGCTTGTTGCTCCCATGGCTACAATCTTATCGACGAGTTGCATGGGATAACGGTGGGGGAGTAGCTGACGGATATGAATGTTGTCGATTATCGGCTCCTCATTGGGGTCGTAGATAGGAGCCTGCACCTCATGCTTGCGGATCTCTTTGCGCATCAGACGCGCGAACTTGTTGTTGATGGTGTGGCCGGGTCGTGTGGCGATAATGCGTCCCTTGATGGGTTTGCCGATCAGGGCCATGTCACCGATGATGTCGAGGAGCTTGTGACGCGTGCACTCGTTGTCCCACATCAGCGGCTTGTGCTGGATATATCCGATCTTCTTCGCATCGATATGGGGAACCTTCAACAGGTCGGCAAGCTTGTCGAGCTGCTCTTGTTCCTCGGGCTTCTCATAGATGACGATGGCATTGTCGAGGTCGCCGCCTTTGATGAGGTTGGCATTGAGCAATGGCACGATGTCACGTACGAAGACGAAAGTACGGGCTGGTGCTATCTCTTCGGCATAGTTCTCCATCTTGTCGAGTGTGGCAAACTGGCTGGAAATAAATTTCGAAGGGAAGGAGCACATGGCCGTGATGGAGAAATCTGTATCCGGGAGAATGGTGATGCATGAGCCGCTCTCGTCGTCCTTGATTTCTATCTTCTTGCGGATGATATAATAGTCTTTTGGTGCGCTCTGCTCTACGATGCCCACCTTTTGGATTTGCTCGACATACATGGCAGCCGAACCGTCGAGAATGGGGAATTCGGGACCATTGACCTGAATGAGGCAGTTGTCGATGCCCATGGCATAGAGGGCCGACATGCCGTGCTCCACAGTAGAGACACGCGTGTCTCCCTGCTGCAGGACGGTGCCTCGCTCGGTGTTGCCGACGTTCTCGGCAATCGCCTCGATAATGGGTTGTCCCTCCAAGTCGATGCGTTGGATTCTATAGCCGGTGTTTTCCGGTGCGGGATTGAACGTCACCGTGAGGCTCAGACCCGTGTGCAGTCCCTTGCCAAAGAGCGAGAAACTGCCGCCAAGCGTTTTTTGCTTTTCTGTATCCATCTTTATATCAATTGCTTAACAATAAAGCTAAAGTTCTTGTGTTGGATTATCTATTTGTTGTTATGTAGGCAAGTCTTTATGATCTTTTCTTCAGCTCATCCACTTCTTTCTGCAATGCGTTCAGCTGCTTGTAGATTTCGGGAAGTCTTTGGAACAATGCCTGACTCTTGAAATAAGCGAATTGTGGCATAGGAGGTGTGCCGATCAGCGTCTGGTTGGACTTGATCGATGACGGAGCACCCGACTGAGCACCCAGCAGCACTTTGTCGCCGATGGTGATATGTCCGGAGACACCGACTTGTCCGCCAAACATGCACCATTGTCCTACTTTGGTGGAGCCAGCCACACCGACCTGTGCTGACATCACAGTGTTCTCTCCAATGTCGGTATTGTGGGCGATCTGCACAAGGTTGTCGAGCTTCACGCCTTTTCTGACGAAAGTAGAGCCCATCGTGGATCTGTCGATGCAAGTATTAGCACCGATTTCTACATTATCCTCAATGGTGACGATGCCGATCTGAGGAATCTTGTCGTACTGGCCAGTCTGAGCGTTGGGAGCGAAGCCGAAGCCATCGGCACCGATGACACTGCCGGAATGGATCGTGACATTGTTGCCAAGCTTGCAGTCGTGATAGATGCTCACCTGAGGATAGATCAGACAGTTGTCGCCAAGAGTGGCGTTGTCCATGATGGTCACATTGGGATAGATCTGTGAGCCGTCGCCGATGGTCACACCGTCAGCGATATAAGCGAAGGCACCCACATAGACATCTTTTCCGATCTTGGCCTTTGGCGATACAAAGGCCAGGGGATCGATGCCGTGCTTCTTGGGCTTGGCAGCCTCGTAGAGCTGTAATAACCGGGCAACGCAATCGCGGGCGTTGTCTACACGGATGAGTGTGGCGGTCACCGGACGGTCGATGCTTATTTGTGAGTCTACCAAAACAATGGTGGACTTGGTATCATATAAATAGTGGATATACTTGGGGTTGGCCAAAAAGGAAATAGAGCCTGCCGTGCCCTCCTCTATCTTGGAAAAGGTGTGCACGCTGGCGTTCTCATCTCCTTCAATAGTGCCCTGTACAAACTGAGCGATTTGCTTTGCGGTAAATTCCATCTTCTTTAGGATTGAAACATTTTTGCAAATATAATAAAATATTCTCGAATCCTTGAAGATCGCTTGAGTTTTTGTGTATTTTAAATAAAAAAAGGTGTACTAATTGCACATTAGTACACCTTTTGTGAAATGAAAAGAGTGCAGAAAGTACTCTTTTCACGACTTGTGAGTTAGCCTATTTTGTTCAGTTCTGCTTCCATCTGTTGTTGCAGATCCTTGGCTTTTTCTGCCGATGCCTGTGCGAAGTCCTTGTCATGTCCGGCATAGATGATGCCTCTGCTGGAATTGACCAACAGTCCGCAATCTTTGATCATGCCATATTTGCAAACCTCCTGGAGGGAACCGCCCTGTGCACCAACGCCCGGAACCAGCAGGAAATGGTTGGGGGCTGCTTTGCGGATGTCTTGGAACATCTGTCCCTGAGTGGCTCCGACCACATACATCATGTTGTCAGCATTGCCCCACTGCTGTGATTTTTTCAACACTTTCTCGAACAGTCGCTCGCCATCCTTGTCCTCTGTGAGTTGGAAATCATGGCTGCCCTTGTTGCTCGTCAGCGCAAGCAAAACGACCCATTTGCCTTGATACTCCAGGAAGGGCGTGACGCTGTCCTCACCCATATAGGGGGCCACGGTAAGAGCGTCGACGTTATATGCTTCGAAGAAGGTGCGCGCATACATGGCTGAGGTGTTGCCGATGTCACCACGCTTGGCATCAGCGATGATGAAATGATCGGGATAGAACTTCTGAAGATACTCTACTGTACGCTCGAAAGAAGTCATGCCCTTGACACCCAGACATTCGTAGAATGCCAGATTGGGCTTGTAGGCAACGCAGTAGGGAGCTGTGGCGTCGATGATCTGCTTGTTGAAGAAGAAGATGGGATCTTCCTCTTGCTGAACACATTCCGGCATCTTGCGGATGTCGGGATCCAAACCCACACAGAGGAATGTCTTCTTCTGGAATATCTGTTCGACTAATTGTTTGCGATTCATAGTCTTCGTTTCTTAACTATTATCTGTTTTCTGTTACTAATCAGTTGTTTGCAGTGACCAAATATCTGCTCGCTGTGCCCCAACGTTTGCTCGCTGTGGCCAAGCATTTGCTTGCAGTGATCAAGCTATCCGTATTCGGTTAGCTTTTAATGGCTCTGCTGTCTGTCGCTCAGCTTACAGTTCGTTCTCTTTAAGTTTCTCGGCATTCTCGGCCACGGTGAGATGGTCGATCATGTCTTGAATGTTGCCACCAAGGAATCCTTGCAGGTCGTGGATGGTGTAGCCAATACGATGGTCGGTGACACGTCCTTGGGGGAAGTTATATGTACGGATCTTCGCACTGCGGTCGCCGGTAGACACCAGGGAACGGCGGCGGCTGGAGATGTCGTCAACATATTTCTGATGCTCGTGGTCATATATATAGGTGTAGAGACGGCTCAAAGCTCTTTCCTTGTTCTTGGGCTGGTCGCGAGTCTCGGTACACTCGATGAGGATTTCCTCTACTTCACCCGTGTTGGGGTTTTTCCAGGGATAGCGCAGACGCACACCGGAGCTCACCTTGTTGACGTTCTGACCACCGGCACCGCTGGAGCGGAACGTATCCCACTTGATGTCGCCCTCGTTGATGTGAACTTCAAACTTCTCTGCTTCCGGAAGTACGGCTACGGTGGCGGCAGAGGTATGCATACGGCCTTGAGTCTCTGTTGCGGGGACACGCTGGACACGATGCACGCCACTCTCATATTTCAGTGTGCCGTAGACATTATCGCCACTCACGGCAAAGTCGATCTCCTTGTAGCCGCCGACAGCACCTTCCGAGACGCTCGTCACACTGACGGTCCAGCCTTTCGACTCACAGTATTTCTTATACATGTTGAAGAGATCACCGGCAAAGAGGGCAGCCTCGTCGCCACCGGCTCCCGCGCGGATCTCCATCTGCACGTTCTTAGCGTCTTCCGGGTCCTTCGGCACAAGAGCAATTTTGATGTCTTCCTCAAGTTGTGGCTTAAGGTTTTCATTCTCAGAGAGCTCCTCACGGGCCATCTCTTTCATGTCGGGATCTTTCTCGTTGGCCAGTATGTCTTTGGCTTCTTTGATGGCATTGAGACAGTCGATGTATCTCTTGCGTGCCTTCATGATGTCGTCGAGATCCTTATACTCTTTGGTGAGCTTGACATAACGTTGTTGATCGGCTATGACAGAGGGGTCGGTGATAAGAGTGCTGACTTCCTCATAGCGAGCCTCTAAACCGTCGAGTTTCTCCAATATGCTGTTGTTTTCTGGCATAAATCGTCTTATAGTTTAATATTCATACGCTTGTTTCTTAAAAGCAAGCGTTGGATTTAATATTCAAACGTTCCGAATTCTGACTTGATGGTCAGAGAGCGCTTGCCTTCTTCGATGTGTCCGATGACCTGGGCATCGATGTTGAAGCTCTTGCTTACGGCGATGACCTGATCTGCTACTTCGGGCCGTACATAGATCTCCATGCGATGTCCCATATTGAAGACCTGATACATCTCTTTCCAGTCTGTGCCGGAGCAGTCGTGTATGGTCTTGAAGAGTGGGGGAACGGGGAACATGTTGTCCTTTACCACTTTGCAGTTTTCGCCTACGAAGTGCAGTACTTTGGTCTGAGCGCCACCGGTGCAGTGCACCATACCGTGAATCTCGGGACGCAACTCGTCCAAGAGTTTCTTGATGACCGGAGCGTAGGTGCGGGTCGGAGAGAGGACCATCTGGCCGGCATTGACGGGCACTCCTTCAATCTTGTCGGTGAGGTGATATTTTCCGCTATATACCAGTTCGTCGGGTACGGCATGGTCGTAGCTCTCGGGATATTTCTCAGCCAGATACTTTGCGAAGACGTCGTGGCGGGCACTTGTCAGTCCGTTGCTGCCCATGCCGCCATTGTACTGATGCTCATAAGTAGCCTGACCGGTAGAGCTGAGACCTACGATGACATCTCCCGGGCGGATGTTGGCATTGTTGATGACATCCTTGCGCTTCATGCGGCAGGTGACCGTGGAGTCGACAATGATGGTACGCACCAAGTCGCCGACATCAGCCGTCTCGCCGCCTGTGGGCCAGATGCCGATGCCCATGCCGCGCAGTTCAGCAAGCAGTTCATCTGTGCCGTTGATAATAGCACTGATGACCTCGCCGGGAATCAGCATCTTATTGCGGCCGATGGTGCTGGACACAAGGATGTTGTCAACAGCTCCCACACAGAGCAAGTCATCGGTGTTCATGACGATAGCGTCTTGCGCAATTCCCTTCCAAACGCTCAGATCACCCGTCTCCTTCCAATAGAGATAGGCCAAAGAAGACTTTGTGCCGGCGCCGTCAGCATGCATGATATTGCAGTATTCCGGATCGCCACCGAGGATGTCGGGGATGATCTTGCAGAAAGCCTGGGGGAAGATACCCTTGTCGATGTTCTTGATAGCGTTGTGCACATCTTCCTTGGCGGCACTGACGCCTCGCATCATGTATCGATTATTCATTTTTTCAATCGTAAGTCTTGAATGATAATAATATAATATGGTATGATAGAATCTGCGGAATGTGGAGTCTTACCTTTCGTCATTCCAGAACTGCCAGCTGGCAAAAGCCTGGAGCAGGAGCATCTCCAGTCCGTTTTTCACTACAGCGCCATGCTCTTTGCCTTTCTTCATAAACAGCGTCTCATCGGGATTGTAGATGAGATCATAAAGAAGAGTATGGTTGTCCATGGCATCGTAGGGGAGGTTGGGGCATTCGTCGGCGTGAGGGTACATGCCGCAAGGGGTGCAGTTGACGATGACGTTATATTCCTTAATCGTGTCAGCAGTGATGTGGCTGTACTCAATAGTCCCCGGCTTTTCGTATCGGCTGACTTTCATCGTCTGCAATCCAAGCGACTTCAGACCGAAGTCAATGGCTTTCGATGCACCGCCGGTACCGAGGATGAGCGCTTTCTTATGGAAATGCTCTAATAGCGGTTCTATACTCTGGGTGAAGCCGATGACATCGCTGTTGAAGCCCTTAAGAATGGTTTTCTTGTTCTTATGGGTGACTTTGATGACATTGACAGCACCGATCTCACGAGCTTCGGGAGAGAGAGAGTCGAGATAGCTGATGACCTTCTCTTTGTAGGGAATCGTGACATTGAGTCCTCTCAATTCAGGATTGGAGTCAAGGATCTCCGGTAGTTCCTCGATCGTGGGGATCTCAAAGTTTTCGTACGTAGCGTCAATGTTCTCGTTTTGGAACTTCTCATTGAAATAGCTGATGGAGAAGGAGTGTCCAAGAGGATAGCCTATCAGTCCGTATTTGTCCATTGTGCAGCTGGTGTTACTTGTTTGACGTGATGGTTATTTTTCGGCGAAATACAGAGTGCATATTCCGAAGGTCAGTCGCCGGAAGGAGACCTTGGAGAAGCCAGCCTTTTGCAGGATGCCCATCATCTGCTCTCCTTGTGGAAAAGCTTCGATGGTGGCTGTGAGATAGCTGTATGCGCTCTTGTCTTTAGAGATGATGCTGCCATAGACCGGCAGGAAGGTGTGGGAATAGAGTTTGAAGCACTGCTTCATGGGGAAGTGCACAGGCTCGGTAAGCTCCGCAATGCTCAGATGCCCACCTTTCTTCAATACGCGGCACATCTCGCGCAGTCCCTGGTCGAGATCCTGAAAGTTTCTGATGCCAAAAGCCGCCGTGACAGCATCGAAAGTGTTGTCGGGGAATGACAGATGCATGCAGTCTTCCTTTTGGAAAGAGATGATGCTGTCCAGTCCTGCCGCTTTCACTTTCTGTCGTCCTACGTTCATCATCCCTTCCGAGATGTCGGCACCGATCAGCTTCTGAGGATGAAGCATTCGGGCAGAGAGTATGGCAAAATCGCCGGTGCCTGTTGCCACGTCAAGGACAGAGCAGGGATGAAAAGGCGCAAGGGCCTTGATAGCCTTGCGTCTCCATCCTTTGTCGATATTCCATGACAATCGGTGGTTAAGGGTGTCGTAGTTGTCGGCGATGTTGTCGAACATCTCCTCTACGAGCTGCCCTTTGTCACCCTTGCCATTGTAGGGCTTGATGCGCTCTTGTTTGTACATTCCTGATGCGTTGAGCTTTTACTTACGTGTTGCGAGATAGTTCTTCACATTGCGCTCGATGCGTGCAGCAATGTTGCCTTCCTCAGCAGCCTTGTCGAATTTCTCACCCGTGATGTGCTCATAGAGCTCGATGTATCTCTCCGATACGCTCTCGGCATACTCGTCGGTGATCTCCGGCATGGTCTGTCCGGGCTGGTTCATGAAGTTGTGCTCGATGAGCCACTGTCTTACGAACTCCTTGGAGAGCTGACGCTGAGGCTCGCCCTTTGCCAGGCGCTCCTCGTAGCCGTCGGCGTAGAAGTAGCGGCTGGAATCCGGTGTGTGGATCTCGTCGATGAGATAGAGCTTGCCGTCGCGCTTGCCAAATTCATATTTGGTGTCGACGAGGATCAGACCATGCTTAGCGGCAATCTCCTGTCCGCGCTGGAAGAGCTTGCGTGTCCAGTCCTCGATGACAGCATAGTCCTCGGCAGACACAATACCCTGCTTGATGATCTCCTCACGAGAGATGTTCATGTCGTGACCTTCGTCGGCCTTGGTGGTTGGAGTGATGATGGGCTCGGGGAAGCGCTCGTTCTCGTGCATACCTTCCGGCAATTTCACGCCACAGAGCTCACGGCATCCGTCTTTGTAAGCGCGCCAAGCAGAACCGGTGAGGATAGAACGGATGATCATCTCCACACGGAAGCCCTCGCATTTCAGTCCTACGGTGACCATTGGATCGGGTGTTGCCAGTTTCCAGTTAGGGCAGATGTCGGCCGTCTGGTCAAGGAACTTAGACGCAATCTGGTTCAGCACCTGACCCTTGAAAGGAATACCTTTGGGCAAGACCACGTCGAATGCTGAGATACGGTCTGTTGCGACCATAACGATGAGGTCATCGTTGATGTTGTAAACGTCGCGTACCTTGCCATGGTAAACGCTCTTCTGTCCTTCGAAATGGAAATCGGTATGAGTTAAAGCTTTCATAATAGTATGAATATAAAAAGTGTTTTATGAAATGTCTTTTATGTGTAAGGGGGAATATCAGTTTTCGGTGAAATCACCTGTGCCGATGATGGTCAGCTCTTGCCCGTCGTCGTTGCTTTCAATAGAGTCTCTTCTTTGTCTCTCTGCCCGTTTTCGGTGCTCTTCCTCCTGGCGTTTGTCGTAAGCCTCATAAGCGTTGACGATGCGGGTGACGAGTTGGTGTCGGACGATATCTTTCTTGGTGAGTTCGATGACGGAAATGCCTTCCACTCCTTTCAGTATTCTCAGCGCTTCTTTCAATCCACTCTTGTACTCCTTGGGCAGGTCGATCTGTGTCATATCACCCGTGATAATCATCTTGGTATTCCATCCCATGCGGGTGAGAAACATCCTGATCTGTGCCGTCGTAGTGTTTTGAGCCTCGTCGAGGATGACAACGGCATCGCTCAGTGTACGGCCGCGCATGAAGGCGAGTGGCGCGATTTGTATGATGTGCTTCTCCATCAGATCGCTGAGTCTTGTTGCGGGAAGCATATCCTGCAAGGCATCATAGAGCGGTTGCAGGTAAGGATCGATCTTGTCTTTCATGTCGCCGGGGAGAAATCCCAGCTTTTCTCCGGCTTCCACAGCCGGTCGGCTGAGGATGATGCGTTTGATGGCTTTCTCTTTCAGTGCTTTCACGGCGAGTGCAATGCTCAGATAGGTCTTGCCGGTTCCGGCTGGTCCTACGGCAAAGATCATGTCGCTCTTGTTGAAAGCATCGATGAGTCGCTGTTGGTTTTCAGATCTGCTCTTGATGGGGCGCCCGGAGATGCTGTAAACAAGTACGTCTTTCACTGCGTCTGCTTTGGTCTGCCGTCCTTTGATGATGTCGAGAATGTCTTCGTCTGTGATGGAGTTGTATTTCACCACATGTTTTCTCATCTTCTCGATGTCTTCTTCGAAACGGGCCATGTCTTCCTCGTCTCCAAGCACGCGCACGACATTATCCCGCGCAACGATACGCAACTTGGGGAAGAGAGCCTTCAGCATTTGCAGATGTGCGTTGTTGACTCCGTAAAATACGACGGGGTCGATATCCTCGAGTACGATATGTTTTTCTATCAATGTATGTCTTTTAAGTACGTAATATATTACACTGCAAAATTACAATAAAATACCGAGAAAAGGCAGATTAAAGGCAAAAATATGTTTTCGAGTCGCACGATTTCTTCTTGTTTGTTTTGATATTCTTCTGATTTGTGTTATTTTTGCATGTGAAATGAGAATCACGAAGAAAAGATACCTGCAAAGTTTTCTGATTGTCACGGTGGTGTTGGCCATCGTGCGTCTGCTGTTTCCTTCTATCGCAAAAGACCGTGCGGCACAGACGGTCGCGCGGGAGAAAGAGACTGCGGATAGCGTGAACGTGCGATCAGAGGCTGCTCAGGACGGCCAGACTGTTGCTCAGGCCGATGCAGGCGCAGATACAGACAGAGTGGTGTTGGAAGGAACCTATCTGAGTAAGTTGACCCCGTCACCAATGCCTCCTTTGCGCTATCCGGCAGGTGTCTCTCCCTTTTTTAAGTCTGATGGCTCGTTGCGCCGCACACCTATCTATAGTGTCCCCGGCTATCAGCGTACCTTCGAGGATCAGCAGGACGTACAACTCGTGTCAGCCAGTAAGTGGGGAATCCAGCCTGTGCAGAACCGTGACGAAGCTGCCAGACGTAAATCCGGTCTGGTGTTTGTGGGGAGCAATCCCTATGTCTATATTGACAAACTACATAGCAGCATTCCCTATTTGGTTCCCCGTGCATCCATTCTTTTACAAGATATAGGCCGCAGCTATTTCGACAGCCTGACGATGAAGGGCATTCCCTTGCATAAGATTATTGTCACCAGTGTGCTTCGGTCCAAGGATGATGTGGAGCGTCTTCGTGGTCATAATGGTAATGCCACGCAAAACAGTTGTCATCTCTATGGCACGACTTTCGACGTCTGCTATAACCGCTATAAAACTGTAGAACCGCCCGGAGAGCAACGGCGTGTCGTGCGCAATGATACGCTGAAATACATTTTGGCCGAAGTGCTTCGTGACATGCGCGAGGAAAAGCGCTGCTATGTTAAGTATGAGGTCAATCAGGGATGTTTCCACATCACTGTGAGATAGTGATGTGGAAAGGGTTAATCCATTCTGTTCATGTAGTCTTCGTATGAGAATTTGCGGAGCATCTCAAGTTCTCCATCGGGGTGTGCCAGCATGAGAGAAGGATGGGAGATACCATTGAACATTGTTGTCTTTACGGTCGTATAGTGGATCATGTCCTCAAAGATAATATTCTCGCCAACCTGTAACTCATGGTCAAACTTCCAATAGCCCATGAAGTCACCGCTAAGACAGGAGTCTCCTCCCAGGCGATAGATGTGTGGGGCATTTTCTGCCGGGTAAAGACCGTCGGCATCGGTGCCAACACTTTCTGCAAAACGCACTTGTGGCTGATATGGCATCTCCAGGCAGTCGGGCATGTGGCAAGTGAAGCTAACGTTGAGAATGGCTGTGCGAATGCCATGGTTCTCGACAATGTCGACTACTTGGCTTACCAAAGGCCCGGTCTGCCACAGGAAAGCACTGCCCGGCTCCAATATCAGTTTCAAGTGGGGATAGCGCTTGTGGAAGCCATTCAGAATGTTGACCAGCAACTCTGTATCGTAGTCTTTGCGGGTCATCAGATGTCCACCGCCAAAGTTGATCCATTTGAGTTGTGGAAACCATTTGCCGAACTTTTCTTCGATATGAGCGAGCGTACGCTGGAAGACATCGGCTCCACTCTCGCAATGGCAGTGGCAATGGAAGCCTTCTATATCTTCCGGTAACTCTTCCGGCAATTGGTCGGCGGTGACACCAAAGCGCGATCCCGGTGCGCAAGGATTGTAGAGCAGGGTCTCCACCTCACTGTATTCCGGATTGACGCGTAGACCGAGGCTGATCTCAGGATTGGCATCTTTTGCTTTGGCAGCGTAGCCTTGGTATTGGCTCAGTGAGTTGAAGATGAGATGGCTGGAGTAGTGCGCGATCTCAGCGATGTTGTCATTGGTATATCCGGGACAGAATGTGTGAACACGACTGCCAAACTTTTCGTAGCCGAGTCTTGCTTCGTAGAGTGAGCTGGCGGTTGTAGCGGGGATGTATTCCCGGAAAATAGAGAAAGTCTTCCAAAGGGCAAACGCCTTGAAAGCAAGGATAATCGTTGTGTCAGAACGGCGGGCTACACTGCTGATAAGTTTGAGATTCTTACGCAAGCGTAGCTCTTCGAGCACGTAGGCTGGGGAATGGAGTTGGCTAAAAGTCTGCAAATCTACCTTCATAAATCAATTTTTTAATGCAAAGATACGTTTTATTTTCCAATATTATTGTGAGTGTGAGAGAAAATTCCTACATTTGCATCATCAAAGGCAATGACCATTACACTTTTGTTATATAAACGCTAAACAAGATGAGTGAAAAAAACTCTTTTTTGGTTTTCTCGGGAACAAAGACGAGATACCTTGCAGAAAAGATTTGTGCCAGCTTGGGTTGCCCGTTGGGCAATTTAGTCATCACGCGCTTCTCTGACGGTGAGTTTGCTGTCAGTTATGAGGAATCGATCCGTGGCCGTGATGTTTTCTTGGTGCAGAGCACCTTTCCGAATTCTGACAACCTTATGGAATTGTTGTTGATGATCGACGCTGCCAAGCGTGCATCCGCACGCCACATTATTGCAGTGATTCCTTATTTTGGTTGGGCACGTCAGGATCGCAAGGACAAGCCACGTGTAAGCATTGGAGCCAAGCTTGTCGCCGACTTGCTGAGTGTGGCAGGCATTGACCGTCTGATCACGATGGATCTGCACGCTGATCAGATCCAGGGCTTCTTCAATGTGCCTGTAGATCACCTTTATGCTTCTGGTGTGTTACTGCCCTATCTGCAAAGCTTGCGTCTGAAGGATCTTGTGATTGCATCGCCCGATGTAGGTGGTTCTAAGCGTGCCAACACATTTGCCAAGTATCTGGGTTGCCCATTGGTGCTGTGCAATAAGACAAGAGCACGTGCCAATGTGGTAGAAAGCATGCAGATCATCGGTGACGTGAAGGGCAAGAATGTGGTGCTTGTCGACGATATGGTAGACACTGCCGGCACCATTACTAAGGCTGCCGATTTGATGATGGAGCATGGTGCACTGAGTGTGAGAGCCTGTGCCTCGCATTGCGTCATGAGTGGTCCGGCCAGTGAGCGTGTCGAGAACTCTGCTCTTGAAGAGATTGTTTTCACAGACTCTATCCCCTACACACAGCGTTGCCATAAGGTGAAGCAGCTCAGCGTGGCTGATATGTTCGCTGAGACCATCCGCCGTGTGGTTAACAATGAGAGCATCTCCTCTCAGTATCTGGTATAAACAAAGACGATTATCGTCAAAGAATATAAAAAAAGCTCCCGCCGGGTTGGCGGGAGCTTTTTTGCGCTTGTACCTTGTCGGGGAGACGGGGGCTCACTATAGAGGGGGCGTCACGATATATCGTGACGAACAGAACTGCAAGACGAGTGGCTGCAAGACAGGGGCCTGGATATGGTGGCCGGGTACTGTCTTGCAGGGCTCAGTAGCTACAGTTTTGGCGTGATGATGCCATGGCGATAAGCGTAGAGGAGCTCCATGAGGTCATCGATCTGCTTGCGCAGTTCCACTCCCTTGTCCGTATCCGCTACCAGCATCCGGTGGGCAGACATCTCGACAATCTGTGTTGTGGACTTGATGTCGGTACCACGCAGGATGGCATCTTCTGTGCTTGTGAAGGGCTCGTGTTGCACGAGTTGGAAGCCACGGCTGTGATAGACAAGTGTGTAACCGGCAATGCCGGTCTGCTTGTGATAGGCTTGTGCAAAGCCACCGTCGATGACCATCAGTTTGCCTCCCGCCTTGATAGGATTCTCTCCGGCACCTACTTTCACGGGCACGTGACCGTTGATGATATGTCGGTTAGGGCCAGTGACACCAAAGGCATCCATGATTTGCTCGCAAATCTTCTCATCGTCGCGCAGTTTGAAGTAGTTGCCCTTATGCTCGGCATGGGTTTCTTTATCTTCGATGAAATAGCGCTCGAACGTTGCCATCTTTGACTTGTCGAAGAGCGGGCTGTCCGGACCGCACCAGAGATAGAAGAAGTAATCAACAGCATAGTCTCGCTCCACCGGGTTGGTGTCGCTTTGGAAGGCTGAGCGTACCAGATGTCCGACGCTCTCCATCAGTTCCATGCCTGCCACGGGGTGGCCGGGATAGACTTCCACTTTCTTCAGACTACCATCTTCTTCGAGAGGTACGGAGGCATGATAAAGCAGGTTGTTGTTGCACACCTGATACATACAGCCATGATCGAGCAGCATGTCGATATGTTTGTGGAGCTTTTCGCTGACCAGAAAGTTATGGTGAAGTTTTTGCAGCAGTTGATGCTCATCGTCGGTAAGGACGCAAGGATTAGCCGGGTCAATGGTTGGGAAATGACAACTGAGCAGTGGGTAGACTTTACCCTCAAGCATAATCGTGCCATGATCATAGTCGATGAAGTTGAACAGCTCACGGTCTTGCATCTTCCATTCCGGATGCTTCTCATAGAGTTGTGCTTCCAGCTTGAACTGCATCACAGCGATTGCCTTGTGCATCTGAGCTGTGAGTCTAATAGTCTTCTCATTGAGATTCTCAGCCTCACCCGAGAGAATGGGCCGGAACTCTGTACAGGGATCATCGGCGTAAGCATCCATGGCAAAAGTAGCCAATGGCACCATATTAATTCCATATCCTTCCTCGAGTGTGGTGAGGTTGGCGTAGCGCAGCGAGATGCGGATGACGCTACAGATGCAGGCATCGTTGCCGGCGGCAGCTCCCATCCACAGCATGTCGTGGTTGCCCCATGTGATATCCCAGTGGTGATAGTTCTGGAGCATGTCCATGATCTTGTGCGCACCGGGACCGCGGTCATAGATGTCACCGAGAATATGAAGTTGGTCGATGGCGAGACGCTGGATGACATTTGCGATAGCGATGATAAACGCATCAGCCCGTCCCGTGTTGATAATCGTGTCGATGATGACGTTGACGTATGCTGTCTTGTCTGAGTCCTCCGTACGTTCATGGAGCAATTCTTGAATGATATAGGAGAAGTCCTTGGGCAGTGACTTGCGCACCTTACTGCGTGTGTATTTGCTGGAGACATCGCGGCAGACGGCTACGAGATGATGGATCGTGATATGATACCAGTCGTCAAGGTCTTTTTCCGAGGCCTTGACGAGCTCCAATTTTTGCTCGGGATAATAGATGAGCGTGCAGAGTTCACGTTTCTCTGTCTCGCGCAGTGTCGTACCGAAGAGTTCGCCTACTTTACGCTTGATATTACCGGAGGCATTCTTCAGTACGTGTTGGAAAGCCTCGTATTCACCATGCAGGTCAGCCAGGAAATGCTCTGTGCCCTTTGGCAAGTTAAGGATAGCCTGGAGGTTGATGATCTCTGTGCTGGCATCAGCCACAGAGGGGAAGGACTGAGCCAAGAGTTGTAGGTATCGTACGTCGAGTTTCTTGTTGTCGTTCATATTAGATGATTGATTTAAAATGAAAGTTGTATAGAATGTATAGGTTGTTAATGTCTCATGTTGATGGCATAGCCATCGGGGAGTCGGAGTGTCTTTTGCAGTTTCCTTATCACCTTTTTCGTAAAGGCAGCGAGTCCCATGGCTTTCAATATGTCTACCACCCGGTCTTCGTCCATTGGTATGAAACGGAGAGTCGAATAGACGTTGGCCAAATGTCTTAGAGGTACATGACCATTCTCTGTCTCATGATGTAGGTTGATCATTTCTATGGCCAGTTGGCGCTCACCCACTTCATTTTTGTCGACGTTCTCGCTGAGTTTGCTACGGACAAGGATGGAGTGGGGGATCAGCGTGTCAGACGGCAGATCTCCCTCTGCGTATTTCCAAGGAAGAGGATACTTGTCGATATCGTGCACGTTGAGTTCCGGCTTGCTGATATTGAGTCTTTCCAGTCCCCGGCTGAGATAGTCGTCGACATGCTCATCGGTTGCGTAGATCAGTATCTTGCGCCACTGCTCATTGGTGAGTTGGGGCCATTGCTGATTTAGTTTCCTGCATTGCTCATGGTCACGGAGCATGAAGTCATCAATACCCAATTGTATGGTACCACAAAGCAAAGCGTAGATTTCTTCCGTGATCGAGAAACGTACGTTGGAGTCAATGACTTTGCGATAGAGCTTTCCCGTAGCCTGTGCCACAGACTCAAAAGTCACCAGACTGGTGAGAATGGGATTCTTTATCAATACAGAGCGAGCATTGAGATGAAGCTGTTGGAAAGAGTGCTCCTCCAGCTTACCACACACTTGCACCGCGCTGGCCTTGGTGATGACCTTTTTCCATTTCAACCATTCATAGGAATGCTGATGCTGGGCGTAGACCCATGGTTGCAGGTCGCCCAATGGCGTGATGACCACAGGAATGTGCAGGCTGTAGGCCTTGTGCAAGAGGTGGAGGACAGAGCGGTGCCAAAGGGTGAAGACATGGATGGCATCATAGTCTCGCAGAGCGGACAGGGTAGAGCGGTCGAGTGAATGGAGGCAGGTCACCTCATAGTCCTGGGCCAACAAAGCCTGCAGCTTTGAGACATAAGCCTGTCCCAAAGCATAGTTTGCTGATCCGGAAGGAAGGAAGATGAGGAGATGCTGCTTGTCCATAGATAAATATCCAAAGTTTATTGTTTATGTGTCGTGAAGTCGTAAGGGCTGGCAAACAGATAGCGCATGGCAGTGCCCAAGCGTCTCCAGATTACGGTCAACTCCAATGGTAACACAGCCCACAAGGAGATGGGTTCGCGCAACCGGCTAAGAGCTCGGTGTGCGCCCCATAGGCGGAGTATCACGGTGAGGATGAAAGCAAGACCGGCAGCGCCTGTCATCACCCATTTCTGCGCGAGGACTCCCCATAATGCAATACCCAAGATGGTGCAGGCATTCAGGTGGAGCAGAATCTGATCAGTGAGAAACAGCAGACGGTGGGCAAGGCTTCGGCTAAGATGACGACGGGTCGCCAGATAGAAAAGACAGTTGCTGCGCCAAGCGCGTTTGGTAGGTGTGTCGTCGGTCATAATCGCTTGTGGATGAGTGACAATTTGCGTCATACCCTTTTCAGCGTATTTGTTGACCAGACAATCATATTCGCCTCTTACCAGGCTTAGTGATCCCTCAAAGCCGTCATTCTGCATGAACTCATCCTTCTGTATTGCAACCGTATGGCTCAACGTGCGGTAGGCAGTGCCTTTGACGTCTTCACGGAGGAGATAGCAGGCTGCCTGTAGACGGTCAAAGCGCCAGGTCGTCGGTGTCTCCGGCTCAAAATGACCATAGCCGATGACCATTTTTGTGTCGGGCATCGTGCAAGCCTTGCCGATATGTTGCAGCCATTGACGGCTTGACGGTGTAGAGTCGGATTCTATAAATACCACCCACTGTGTCTGAGCAGCCTTCACGCCTAAGGTCATGGCCAAACGTTTCCGGCTCATGTAGCGTGAGGAGTTGGGGATATAAGTGACATAAAGCGACACGTTTGGATAGGCATCAGGCTCTGTTTCCATGCTGTGCTTGAAACGTTTCAAGACATCCAGCGTGTCGTGTGCGCCAAATTCGGTGACCACGATCACTTGGTATCCGGCAGGATAATCCTGCTGTAGGATGTCAGGAAGGTGCTGCTCCAGCTTCTCTGCTTCTTCGTGGGGCGTGAGAATCACTGTCAGCTTAGGGAGAGAAGACGTTTCCTGGTCATTGGCGTTTGTAGCTTTCTCTTCCTGATTTTCTGAAGTCTCAAGAGATTCTTCGCCTTCCGAATCAGAAGCCTCAAGGGCTTTATCGTCTCCCGAAGCAGTGTTTTGCTCTGAGTTTGTGTTGTCGTTATCCTCTTCCGGTTCCTCTTCCTCATCGTGTGAGGGCAAGAAACGGAAGAAAGGATTCATAAGAGATGACAGAACAGCCAGGATGATGACGGCTGCTCCGCAGATGATCGTTGTTGTATCAAAAAATAAAGCAATGTTCATTTTTTATATAAAGTCTTCAGTAATGTAGCCTTTTGGCAAAGGACGGCAGTTGTATTGGCTGGCCATGATCTCACCGTAGGCGCCGGCCGAGCGAAGTGCGATGAGATCTCCACGGTGTGTGGTGTTGAGGTCGACAGCCTTCGCAAAGACATCACTTGATTCGCAGATGGGGCCTACGACATCGTATGTTGCGGCAGGCTCATCGCTTGACAGATTCTCTATCTTGTGGTATGCCTGATAGAGTGCAGGACGGATGAGATCCGTCATACCGGCATCTACGATGACAAACTGCTTGTAGGTGCCCTGCTTGACGTAGAGCACTTTGGTGATGAGACTTCCCATCTGAGCCACCACAGCACGTCCAAGCTCGAAATGAAGATTCTGTCCCGGACGCAGACGCAGGTGTGTGGCGTAGGTCTTGAAATAGTCGTGAAAGTTGGGAATGGGCTGACGGTTGGGATGATCGTAGCTGACGCCCAGTCCGCCGCCTACATTGATATTTGAGACTTTGACGCGATGCTTTTCCAAGAGGTCCTGGAGCTCGTTGATACGATTGCAAAGAGCCTCAAAGTCACCCATGTCGAGGATCTGACTGCCAATGTGGAAGTGAAGACCGAGAAACTCGATGTGCTCCATCTCCTTGATGCGCTCAATAGTCGGGAGCATGTCTTCCATGGCAATACCGAACTTGTTTTCAGCCAAGCCGGTAGTGATGTTGGCGTGTGTGTGTGCTCCTACGTTCGGGTTGATGCGCAGACAGATGCGTGCCACGGTGTTCTTGGCCGATGCCAACTCATTGATCACTTCCAGCTCAGGAACACTTTCCACGTTGAAACAGAAGATACCTGCATCCAAAGCCAGGTTGATTTCCCAATCGCTCTTGCCCACACCGGCAAAGACGATCTTGTTGGCGGGGAAACCTGCTTTCAAGCTTGCGCGGATTTCTCCGCCACTGACGCAGTCAGCGCCTAGGCCACTCTGACTGATGATGCTGAGCACCTTGGGATTGGCATTGGCCTTCACTGCATAGTGTACGTTGAAGTTGTCATACGACTTACACTCGTCGTTGATGGCTCGCAGCGTATTGCGCAGGAGGGTTGTATCGTAATAATAAAAAGGAGTCGTCACCTCACTGAACTTCTCAATGGGGAAACGACCTTTGGTCAGCTCTCTTTCCATATTCTTGTCTTTCATGAGAGGGATCCGCGAGGGATCCCTCATGTTGTCTGTTGACGATATGTTTTATTTGTTGTTGAACAGCGTGTCGCTGAGGCTTTGCAGCGCTCTCTTCTTGTCGGCCTCGCGGATGAGGAACGAGATGTTGTAGTTGCTGCCGCCATAGCTGATCATTCTCACAGGAATGTTCTTCATGGCTTCTGTTGCCAACGTCTCGAAGCCGAGGTTGCTCCAGTCAAGATCACCCACGACACAGATGATGCACATGTCGGTGTCAACGGTGACGGTACCATATTTCTTCAGTTCATCAACGATCTCGTTCAGATGCGCATCGTTGTCGATGCTCATGGACACGCCGACCTCGGAGGTGGCGATCATGTCGATAGGGGTCTGATAGCTCTCGAAGATCTCAAAGACCTTGCGCAGGAAGCCCGTAGCCAGCAACATTCGTGAAGACTTGATCTTGATGGCAATGATGTTGTCCTTGGCGGCGACGGCTTTGATCTTGCCTCTGACGAGGACGTTGTCGATGATGGTACCCTCAGCGTCCGGGTCGAGAGTATTCTTCAGTCTTACGGGTATTCCGGCATACTTAGCAGGCTGCACACAAGTAGGATGCAGAATCTTTGCACCGAAGTAGGCAAGCTCAGCAGCCTCCTCAAAGTTGAGCTGATGGATAGCCTCTGTGTGATCCACCACACGTGGGTCGTTGTTGTGCATGCCGTCGATGTCGGTCCAGATCTGAATCTCGTCAGCGGGAAGCACCGAGCCGATGAGGGATGCCGTGTAGTCAGACCCGCCACGCTGCAGGTTGTCTACCTCGCCGTAGGCGTTGCGGCATACAAAGCCCTGAGTGATATAGATCTGATGGCCTTGGTTCTTCTCCATCACCTCATGGAGCTTGTCCTTAATATAAGTGGTGTCAGGCTCGCTGTTCTTGTCCGTGCGCATGAAGTCAAGGGCATTGAGCAACACAGCATCGATGCCTTGCTCCTGGAGATAGTTGACAACCATGTTGGTCGACATCACCTCGCCCTGAGCCACGACAGCTTTTTCCTCAAAGCTGGTGAAGAGGTCTTTGGTGAAAGAGCGCAGGTAGTTGAATTCGCCCGTAAGGAATTCTGTGGTTTTCTTTTTGAAGGTGTCTGTATCGTAGAGTTCGTCTACATGCTTCATGTATTTCTTCTCGAGGTTGTTGATCACCTCGTTGGCGCCATCGGGATTCTTCTTGTAGAGATAGTTGCTGATCTCTACGAGAGAGTTTGTGGTGCCGCTCATGGCTGAGAGGACGACAAAGGTGGGCTCGCCTGAAGCGGTGACGAGACCTGCTACATGTTTCATTCGATCTGGTGATCCAACGGAAGTACCTCCAAATTTTAAAACCTTCATATTGCTTAGTCTTTATGGATTGACGTGTTATATATAATAATAGGAGTGGGTGCCGGCTACATCGTTGCCTCGTCTTCGGTGAGGTCGAGGTTGGAGTATTCTTTGGTGACATCGCTGAGCTGTCCTTCCTTGCATCGGTACACGATACCCGGGAAACGGTCGAGCAACGGAATGTTATGGGTCGACATGACGACAGCCGTACCCGTGGTGGTGATGTCCTTGAGCAACTTCACGATGTTGCAAGCCGTCTCCGGGTCGAGGTTGCCGGTAGGCTCGTCGGCAATGATGATCTTGGGGTGGTTGAGCAGGGCGCGTGCGATGGAGATGCGCTGCTGCTCACCGCCAGACAGTTCGTGGGGCATGCTCTCTTTTCGGTCAGCCATGCCCACAGCCTCAAGCACCTCGTCGATACGCTGGTCTATCTTCTTCTTGTCTTTCCAGCCCGTGGCCTTGAGCACGAAACGCAGGTTGCGGTAAACGGTCTGGTCATGGAGCAACTGGAAATCCTGAAAGATGATACCCATCTCCTTGCGGAGGGCAGGCACCTCTTTGCGTCGGAGTGTCTTCAGGTCACGTCCTAAGACTTGTGCCGTGTCTGTTTCTTTCTGTGGAAGGTCAAGCTCACAATAGAAAGTCTTGAGCAGTGAGCTCTTGCCGGATCCCACTTTTCCTATCAAATAGATAAATTCTCCTTCCTCGGCATGGAAGTCCACGTCGTGGAGGATGAGTTTGTCTTGTTGGTAAATATTTACTTTATGATAATCGATAAGCATGATCAACTGATATATTATTCAAAGAGACATGTCTGAGCAGAACAGTAGCAAAACACCTTCTACTCGTGTGACTTCTTGATGCGACGGGCCTTGTCCCAGTTAGGGTTATGGCGCTTGGCGAGCTCGTTGGCGAGCGTCTCGATGCGCAGGCCTTTGGCACTTAGCAACACGATGAGATGGTAGAGAAGGTCAGCGCCCTCATAGACCAGTTGCTCATCTGTGCCACCGACAGCCTCTATTACTGTCTCAACGGCTTCCTCACCGACCTTTTGGGCAATCTTGTTGATGCCTTTGCGGAAAAGACTCGTTGTGTAGCTGTTTTCCGGCATCTCCTCTTTTCGCTTGTTGATGAAGTCCTGCAACTCGCTGAGGAATTCCACGGGATTGCAGTCATTGGTATCGCCCCAGCACGTGTCAGTGCCTTTGTGGCAGACAGGGCCGTCGGGATTGACTTTGATCAGCAGCGTGTCATTGTCGCAGTCGTTTTGGATAGAAACCAGATGCAGGTAGTTGCCTGATGTCTCGCCCTTTGTCCAAAGGCAGTTGCGTGAACGGCTCCAAAACGTGACCAGCTTCGTGTCCATGGTCTTCTGATAGGCTTCCTGATTCATGAAGCCCAGCATGAGCACGTTCTTGGTGGTAGCATCCTGTATGATGGCAGGAACCAGTCCTCCCATTTTCTCAAAGTCTATTTCCATGTTGTCCTCTATTTACGAATGATATGTTGCGTGTCTAAATCTGTTTATATTCTCACATTGATACCCTCGCTCCTGAGATACTGCTTCAGGTCGGGGATGGTGATCTCGCCGAAATGGAAGACAGATGCTGCCAGTGCGGCATCGGCCTTGCCCAACGTGAAGGCGTCGCGGAAATGCTCTTTCTTGCCTGCACCGCCGCTGGCGATTACCGGTATCGACACTTCCGACGACAGTTGTGCCAGCGCCTCATTGGCAAAGCCCTGCTTGACACCGTCGTGATCCATGCTGGTGAAGAGGATCTCTCCGGCTCCCCGGTCAGCGACCTCGCGTGCCCAGTCCATGAGCTTGAGCGGTGTGCGCTCCCGTCCTCCTTTGATGTAGCAGTGCCAGCCGTCGGCATCGTTGCGTGCGTCAATGGCACAAACACATACCTGTGAGCCGAAGCGCTTGGCGATCTCGTCAATGAGTTCGGGATGACGGATAGCTGCCGAGTTGATGCTGATCTTGTCGGCGCCGGCATAGAGCAGGCGCTCCACGTCGGCAATGCTCTCGATGCCGCCTCCGACAGTGAAAGGAATATTGATCTCCCGGGCCACTCTCGTGACGAGGTCCGTGAAGGTCTTGCGCCCGTCGGATGTTGCTGTGATGTCGAGATACACCAGCTCGTCAGCACCTTGCCGGCTATATTCTTTTCCCAGTTCCACGGGATCTCCGGCCTGTCTAAGGTTGACGAAGTGTGTGCCTTTGACGGTCTCGCCGTCTTTGACATCAAGGCAGGGTATGATACGTTTTGCTAACATCTTTATCTTTCTTTGACGTTGATGTATGGTTGTATGTCTGCGGCACTAATCTTTCCTTCGTACCATGCTTTACCGAATACCACGGCTGGCACCTTGGCCTGGTCGAGTGCGGCGATGTCTGCGATGCTGCCCACACCACCGCTGGCGATGAGCTGCAGATGGGGATAGCGTGCCATGATGTCGCGATAGAGTGCTGTGGAGGGGCCTTGTAATGTTCCGTCGCGCGAGATGTCGGTGCAGAGCACTTTGGTGATGCCGGCCTCCACCCATTCATGCAGGAAATCTGTCAGACTGACGGAGGAGTCTTCTTTCCAGCCGTTGATACTGATGCGTCCGTCGTGAGCGTCGGCGCCGAGGATGATGCGGTCGGCACCAAAGTGGTTGATCCACTTTCCTACTTCTTCAGGATTGGTGACGGCGATGCTGCCTGCGGTGACCATCGAGGCTCCCGCCTGAAAGGCACGGTCGAGATCGTCGTTGCTCTTCACGCCACCGCCAAAGTCTACGATGAGGTTGGTGGAGTGGGTGATAGCGGAGAGTACGTCTACGTTGACGATATGTTTGGATTTGGCACCATCGAGATCCACGACATGCAAGCGACGGAAGCCAAGCGCCTCAAACTGCTTGGCCTGATCCACGGGGTCGTCGTTGTAGGTAGCCACCTGCTGGTAGTCGCCGCGCGTGAGACGCACGCATTTGCCGCCGATGATGTCTATGGCTGGTATGAGTTCTATGTTGTGCATGGCTAATCCTGATTAATCTTTCATCTCTAAGAAGTTACGCAGAATGGTCTCTCCCACCTGACCACTCTTTTCCGGGTGGAATTGTGTTGCCCAGAAGTTATCCTTATGGATTGCTGCGGAGTAGGGGAGAATATAGTTGGCCTGAGCGATCGTGTTTTCGCATACAGGTACGTAATAGCTATGGACGAAATAGGTGTAGTCGCCGTCGTGCAGTCCTTTGAAGAGGGGTGATTTCAGATGTGTGAGCTCATTCCATCCCATTGCGGGCACCTTCTCGTCGTGGTGGTTGGGAACAAACTTCTTCACATCCACGTCGAAGATGCCCAAGCAAGGAGTGTCACCCTCTTCGGAGTGGCGGCACAACAGCTGTTGTCCCACACAGATGCCCAACACAGGTTGGCGCAGACCTGTGATGATCTTGTCCAGTCCATGTTGGCGCAGATAGTCCATGGCAGTCTTGGCATTGCCTTGTCCCGGGAAAAGGACACGGTCAGCTTTCTGTAGCTGTTCTGCCTCGTCGGTGATCTGTGGGGTGATGCCTAACCGTTTGAGGGCGTTTACCACTGAAAACATGTTGCCCGCATTGTATTTTACGATCGCTATTTCCATAATTGCTGCAAATTTACGTTTTTTTGGCTACAATCGTGCAAGAATGCAAGAAAAACAGAATACCAGCTATCAAATTTCTTGTATTTTGGGCTTCAGAGCTGGCAAAAGAGGCCTATCTCAGTCGCATTTGCAAGCGTCCGGTATAACTGACGGTCAGTTGCACTTCGTAGCTGCTCATGCTGTCCGGTATGACTAAAACAGCAATGTAGTGGACTCCGTTCTTGTCGATGGAGTCGAAGATCAGGTCGCTGAGGATAGCCTGGCTCAGGAAGTCTTCGGGTACGATATGCTTGAATTGCTGCTTACGGAAGTCGCCGGAGAAGAGTTTTGTGGCGCCATGATAGACATTGAGGTTGACGATATTGTCGTAATAGACATTGTCTACCTCCACGCCTTCGTCATTGTATGAGGCTTTGACAACCTTGTAAGTGGTAGGATTGACCGTGACATAGCAGTGATAGCCCACACCATTGTAGCTGACGATGGTGTCGCGCTTGATGAGCTGGTTTTGGTTGACAGCCTTAGGCTTTTGGTGCGTAAACTGTGCGGCGTCATCCGGATCATCACTTTTTTCAAGTTTTACTTCGTCACCGTTTTGGTTTTTGAAGATAAACAGGTGGGCGGTCTGCTTGATGATGGGATATTTGATGTCCTCAGCGCCATGCAGTACGAGCGTGTCACCAAATATCTGGAACCTCACGGGCTGGCTGGTCGTGTCGGGATAGAAGATCGAGTCGCCTTGGGCTTCGAAGGCGACGCTCTCCTCATCTTCGTTCACCCATATACCTTGTAGCATCTTCTTGGCTGCGAGGTCTTCTTGCGGAGCTGAAACTTGTTTAGCCCGGTTACGGCATCCGCCAATACTCATCGCTAAAGCAGTGAGCAAACATATCAGCAGAAAGAAATGCTTTTTCATAGACTACTATTTATATATAGGTGTGTCACGATACCTTGTTGACAAATGTTGATGGACTATTGTCCAATACAGTGATATTCGATTCCGGCCTGCCCGAGTTCCTTGGCATCGAAGATATTTCTACCGTCGATGACCAGTGGCCGTCGCATGGCATGGGCGATGACATTCCAGTTGGGCAGACGGAACTCTTTCCACTCGGTGAGCAGAAGCAATGCGTCGGCCTGGTCGATGGCGTCGTACATGTCGTGGCAATAAACGACAGCATCGCCGACACGACGTTTGCACTCGTTCATCGCTACGGGGTCGTAAGCACGGATCGTGCAACCGGCTTCCTTCAGCAGTTTGATGATGACCAGTGCTGTGGACTCGCGCATGTCGTCGGTTTCCGGCTTGAAGGCCAGTCCCCAAAGGGCAATGGTCTTGCCTTTGAGGTCCTCCGTGCCATAAGCCTTCTGGAGTTTCTCGAAGAGCACCGCCTTTTGGTGCGCATTGACACGCTCCACAGCTTTGAGCACTTCCATAGAGTATCCGTTGTCGTCGGCGGTCTTGATGAGTGCCTTCACGTCTTTGGGAAAGCACGAACCGCCGTAGCCACAACCGGCATAGAGAAATTTGCGGCCAATACGGGTGTCGCTGCCGATGCCCTGTCTGACCATATTGATGTCGGCATGAACCAGTTCACAGAGGTTGGCCATGTCGTTCATAAACGAGATGCGGGTGGCGAGCATCGAGTTGGCGGCGTATTTGGTCATCTCGGCGCTGGGAATGTCCATGAAGATCACCCGGAAGTTGTTGATCAGGAAAGGCTTGTAGAGTCGGGTGAGAATCTCTTTGGCCCGCTCAGACTCTACGCCGATGACCACGCGGTCAGGGCTCATGAAGTCCTTGATGGCGTTGCCCTCTTTGAGGAACTCCGGGTTGCTGGCCACGTCGAAGTCCACCTTTGCGCCCCGCTTGTCCAGCTCTTCCTGGATAGTGGCTTTGACCTTCTTGGCCGTACCGACGGGCACTGTGCTCTTGGTGACCACGACGACATATTTGTTGAGACTCTGTCCAATGGTCTTGGCAACCTGCAACACATAGGTCAAGTCGGCCGATCCGTCCTCGTCGGGTGGCGTGCCGACGGCCGTGAAGATAATCTCCTGGTCGTTGACGATGGAAGCCAGATCCGTCGTAAATTTCAGTCGGCCTGCCTTGACATTCTTCTGGACCAGCTCCACGAGACCGGGCTCGTAGATGGGAATATCGTTGTTCTGGAGACGCTGGATCTTTTCTGCATTGGTGTCGACACAAGTGACGAAGGCGCCTGTGTCTGCAAAGCACGTGCCGCTGACAAGTCCGACGTATCCAGTACCTACAATTGCTATATTCATTTCTATACGTTTAAGCTAAGTCTGTGCTTAAAGGTGAACTATTCAAAGAAGTCGGCGTCTTTGAAGTCTTTGCCTTCCAAGTCCTTGGGGCTGGTGACAACGTCTTTCTGGTCAATGGGCCAGTTGATGCCGATCTGCGGATCGTTCCAGCGGATGCTTGCCTCGTGGGCAGGAGCGTAGATGTTGTCAACTTTATATGTGAAGATGGCTTCTGGGCTCAGCACCAGGAAACCATGGGCAAAGCCACGGGGAATGAAAAGCTGACGCTTGTTGTCCTCAGACAGTTCGACCATCACATGCTTGCCAAAAGTCGGTGAGGACTTACGAAGATCAACGGCCACGTCGAGCACCTTGCCTTTGATAACTCTGACCAGCTTTGCCTGAGAGTATTCACCCTTTTGGTAATGCAAGCCACGCAATACGCCGTAAGAAGACTTTGACTCATTGTCCTGGATGAAATCCACCTTGCCCACATGAGCCTCAAAGTCACTCTTTTTCCAAGCCTCGAAGAAATATCCGCGGTTATCGTTAAATACTTTTGGAGTCAATATCCAAACTCCTTTGATACTTGTCTCTTCGTATTCCATATTGTCTTTCGTAATATTTTGCCACAAAGATAACAAATTCATTTGAATAATTTGCACTGTCGTCTAAAAAAAATGTTAGTGCTGATTTTTACTATGCTATTTTTTGGTGTTTATGACCTTTTTTCTTAATTTTGCAAACGTGATAGAATTAAGTAGACATATAGAAATATTGCTTTTGGACAATGATTGTGTCATAGTTCCCGGCTTCGGTGGGTTTATGGCACACTATGTCAGCGCAATATACGATCAGACCGACGGCACTTTCCTGCCGCCGAAACGGACGGTGGGCTTCAATCCAAAGCTCACCATCAATGACTCGTTGCTGACTCAGTCGTATGTCGAAGCTTATGATATCAGCTATCCCGATGCTTGTAAGCGTATAGAGGAGGAAGTGCGTGAGCTGAAGGGACATCTTGAGAACGAAGGCTTTTATGAGTTGACCGACATCGGAGTGCTCCGGGTCAACAGTGAGGGCCATTACGAGTTCTCGCCTTGTGAGGCCGGAATACTTACTCCCTCGCTTTATGGTTTGGGCGCTTTTGAGATGAAGGCGCTTGCCCCTGCCGTCAAAGAGACACAAGAAGGGGAGAAGGCTGCGGCTCCCTCTGTTGCTGTATTGCCTGTTACCCAAAGTAGCGGCAGCGAGGAAGAAGCTATGACCAAGCGTGACAAGCGCGACGCACGGCTGATCGCCTTGTGGCGCAACTTGGCCGTGGCATGCATTGCCATGATCGTATTCTTGCTCTTGCCGACACGCTTGAGCAATGGTCAGGGAGTCATCGAGAGCCGCGTCAACACCGATCTGCTCCAACCCATTTTGCCACAGCAGAAGACATTCGGCGAGAAGTCGGTAGGGGAGACGGTCAAGAACGCCAACGTGAAGGCTTTGATACAGAGATCTAAGCAAGATAGTGCAGTGAAAGCCACCCGTACTGCGCAGGCTGTAGAGACAGGCTACACCATCGTTTTGGCCAGCCACGTCAGCAGAGTGAATGCTGAAGCTTATGTACAGAAACTTCACCAAAGAGGCCTGGACAGTGCGAAGGTGCTGATGCTTAGAGGCAGCAGAAAGGTTGTCTATGGCTGCTATCCTTCGGCTCACGAGGCTCAGAAGGTTCGTAACCAGCTTGCCAGCCATGAGGAGTTTGCTCAAGGTTGGGTGATGGAAGTGAAGTAAGAATGATCCATTGAACCATGAAAAAGATTCGTTGCCCGAAATGTGGAAATACCATCTTCTTTGATGAGAGTGAGGTGGATGAGAACGGAACGTTTGTGACATCATGTCCAGAATGCGGAAAGAAAATCGGAGTCAGACTGAAGACTGCTAAGAAAGCCGCTGCTCAGGCATCACAGTCAAAAGAGGAGAATAGCAGGGTATCTGATACTGCAACAGCGTCTACAGAAGCCACACCATCTGAAAACTTTGGAAAGTTGGTCGTGATAGAGAATCGTTTCCATTATAAGCAGGAGTTTCCTTTGCATCTTGGCGACAACGTCATCGGTAGGGCTTCACGGAGTTCTCATGTCGACTGCGCGATCGCTACGGACGACCCGAGCATGGATATGACGCATTGTGTGGTGAATGTGTCGCGTGACCGCAAAGGCCGACTTAAGTATGTGCTTCGTGACGGCCCGAGCAATACCGGAACCTTCGTTGGCAACGAGTTGCTGGGCGATCATGAGCGTAGGGTGATAGAAGATGGTACATTGTTCACACTTGGTGCCACTTCCATCATCTTGTCATTGGAATAAAATCAATTGTGATATACAACAGATCCAAACAGCAATGTGGTTTTGGATCTTTGGAAAAGAAAAAGCAGCGCTCTCTGTCGTCAGGGAGCGCTGCTTTGCTATTTGTTTACTTGTCGTTTGCCTCTTTCATCTCACCTTCGATGTAGAGTCTTGTCATCTCCGGTACACCATTGGTGCGGACGGTGATAGCCTTCTTGAAATGGCCGGGAAACTTGCCCTTGCCGTTATAGGTCACTGTGATCATACCCTTCTCGCCTGGTTTGATTGGTGCCTTGGTGTAGGAAGGAACCGTGCAACCGCAGCTGGCCAGCGCTTGGTTGATGACCAGAGGCTTGTCACCGACGTTGGTGAAGGTGAAGGTGCATTTCTGCACGGGTTGACTCTCGGAGAAGGTTCCAAAGTTATAAGTAACCTTGTCGAACTTGATCTGAGCCTGCGCGAAGGCCTGTCCTATGCAACAGAACAGGAGCATGGCGAACAATAAAACTTTCTTTTTCATCTTATGATACTCTTTTTTTTGTTTTCTATCTGATGTACCCCTAATATATAAAGGAGTGCGTTTCCTTATTATTGGTTTGTTGATCAGCGGGCATCACATCCCACCTACATTATTTAAGACTTACAAAAATAGAAAATGTTTCTGACAGATGCTTCTTTTTGTTATACATTTAACAGAAATAAGTGATTATTAAAACTAAGTTAGGACAAAAATAGTTGTTTATCTCAATAAATCCACGTATATTTGCAGCAATTATACCTCAAACCTATAAGTATTCATCTAAAAGCATTTAGTTATGACGAAGGAAACGGAACAGAATGTCGTTACTGGTCACTTAGACAAGAAGAAGCTGATCTGGTTCTTGATCACTGCACTGGTAACGCTGATTATTTGGAATCTGCCAAGCGCCTGCTTTGGTATTGCTGGGCTTACTGTGGTACAGCAGAGAGTGATTGCCATCTTTGTGATGGCCGTGATGTTGTGGATTACGGAGGCGATACCCGCGTGGGCGACGTCCATCGCAATCATCTTTGTACTATTGTTCTGTGTGAGCAATTCCTCGTTCAATTTCTTGCAAGGCAACGAAGGACAGTATGGTCAGCTGTTGGACTCGGTGGGTATCATGGCCTGCTTTGCCGACCCTACGATCATCCTTTTCCTCGGTGGTTTCATCCTTGCCATTGCCGCTACAAAGTCGGGGCTCGACGTATGGATGGCAAAGACGCTCATCAAGCCGTTTGGCAAGAAGAGTGAGAACGTGCTGTTGGGCTTCCTGCTCATCACCGGCGTCTTTTCCATGTTCATTTCCAATACGGCTACGGCCGCTATGATGCTGACGTTCCTTACTCCTGTCTTCAAGGCGCTGCCCGCCAACGGTAAGGGACGCATCGCCTTGACGATGTCTATTCCTATCGGTGCCAACCTCGGTGGTATGGGCACACCGATCGGCACACCGCCCAACGCCTTTGCATATAAAGTTCTGAATGATCCTGCGGGACTGAACATGCAAATCGGTTTCGGACAATGGATGATGATCATGGCACCACTTGTTATTGTACTTCTTTTGATCGCGTGGGTCGTATTGAAGAAGTTCTTCCCCTTCACACAGAAGACCATTGAGCTGAATATTCAAGGCGATATGAGCCACAACTGGCGTACCGCTGTTGTCGGTATCACGTTTGCCGTGACCATCTTGTTGTGGATCATGGGTAAGTATGTCGGTGTGAACTCCAACACGGTAGCTATGCTGCCAATCGCCGTCTTTGCCATCACGGGCGTAATCACAGCCAAGGACTTGCAGAAGATCGACTGGGGTGTCATCTGGATGGTGGCCGGCGGATTTGCTCTCGGACTGGCTCTCAATGGCACGGGATTGGCAAAGGTGGCCATCCAGGCTATACCGTTCGGCGACTGGAGTCCGATCGTGATCTTGATCATTGCGGGTCTGGTATGCTACTTCCTTTCCAATTTCATTTCCAACACGGCAACGGCAGCTCTGATGATTCCTATCCTCACGGTTGTCTGCGAGGGCATGGGCGATAAGCTGAGTGTCATCGGCGGCACATCCACCATGCTGATCGGTATCGCTGTGGCAGCATCTGCCGCCATGACTTTGCCGATCTCAACTCCTCCAAATGCTATCGCTTACTCTACAGGTCTGATCGATCAGAAGGATATGGCCAAGACAGGTATTATCGTCGGTTTCCTGACGCTGGTCATCGGCTTTGCTCTCCTCATCGTTGTGGGTAAGGCTGGAATATTCTGATGCAGCGTATCTGTTGACGTAAAAAACTATTTCGGGGCACTCTATCGGGGTGCCCTGAATTGTTCTTGGCTATGTACTGACGCGAGAATGTCTCCCTTATATATAATAAGGTGCTGGTTCGCTCGTTATTAATTCATATCGGCGTCACGGAAACGAAGACGCTGTGATCATTAATCAATCCTGACATGTTAGACACAAAACAAATAAAGACCCTTCAGCAGTGTAAGTTGTTCGCTGGTTTCTCCGAGACTGAGATCTTGCATTTCTTCGACGACATCAATTACAAGCTCGTAGCTTTCAGCAAGAATGAGATCTATTCACTTGCCGGTATGCCTTACCGGCATGTGGACATCGTATTGGCTGGTACCATGGTGTGCCGGATGACTTCTGTCGGCGGAAAACAAATAGAGGTGAGCCGCCTTCGGGTCGGTCATCTCATTGCGCCGGCCTTTATCTTCTCGGCCAATAATCTCATGCCTGTGAGCGTGGAGACGGTGGAGCCCTGCTCGATACTCCGCATCGACAAGATGGACTTTGCAAGGGCAATCGACGAAAACAGTCGGCTGCGCATGAACTTCATCCGTACACTGTCCGACATCAATGTGTTTCTGACGCACAAGATCAACGTGCTTTCGCTGATGACGGTCAGGGAGAAGGTGGGCTATCTGCTGATCAAGAGAGCGAAAGAGCAGAACTCCCGCGTCATTCATCTCTATCGCAGTCGCCAACAGATTGCTGACAGCTTCGGCATCCAGAAGTTCTCTTTGCAGCGCGTGCTGGCCGATTTCGAAAAAGAGGGTGCCATCGAGATAGATGGACGGAGCATCAAAATCTTGGACAGTAACAAGCTGAAGTGAACGTTTTAACTTTATTTGTCCGCAAAGGGGCACAATTGTTATCTCTCATACTTGAGAGATTGTGCTATCTTTGTCGTGTTAAATATCAGATTGATCATGGGTGAATTAAAAATCAAAAGAGTCTATCTGCCTGCCGAGGAGCAGGATGGCTATCGTGTGCTGATCGACAGACTGTGGCCGCGTGGCATCTCAAAGGATAAAGCCAACATCGATGAGTGGGACAAACTGCTTGCGCCGTCTACTGAACTGAGAAAATGGTTTGGACACCAACCCGAACTTTTTCCAGCCTTCACGGAAAAGTATATCGGGGAGCTCGATCATAACGCTGAAGCCCAAAACTTTGTTGAAAGATGCAAGTCGCTCCTGCAGCAAGGCAATGTGACGCTGCTCTTCGGTGCAAAAGATGAAACGCACAACCAGGCTGTGGTCTTGAAAAAGTGGATGGAGACAAAGTTGTAGTGTTAATTTATTAAAATTGTCAAAGAAGGATAATCATCCTTTACCATCTTTTTATTACCTTTGTAGTCGCAATTGGAAGATTGGCAGAGTGACCGAATGCGCTGGACTCGAAATCCGGTATACCCCTTTCGGGTATCGGGGGTTTGAATCCCTCATCTTCCGCAAAGCATGAAAAGAGAGGCTCTCTGAGAGCTTCTCTTTTTTGTTAAGCGTGATTTTTATTATAGTTTATTATAAGGTAATGTTGTCAGTCTTTTCGTGCCGACGCAACCTTATTTGTCGTTATAATGTTCTTCTACTTGGATAACAAGAACTGTTACTTCTTCCTCCCTTATGTCGTAAATGATTCTGTCATGAGCAGAGATATGTCTTGACCATCTGATGCTGTTGCCGCCAATGAGTGGCTCAGGATGCCCCTTCCCTATCTTAGGATGCAACATTAATTCTTCTAAGAGCTCAGAATACTTTTTGAAAAACTGTGGTCTGGACTTCTTCAACTTCTTGAGTACTTTTGCTACTTCCTTTGTAAATTCTATGTTATAGCTCATAAGGAATCTAGAAAAGAATGGAGTTCTTCAATTGTATTACATTTTATCGTATTGCCATTTTCGTGGTCTTGCTCAGCTTTGGCGGCAAGCGCTGTAAGAGACGCAGCTTGCTTGTAGTCTTCAACCTCTTTGTCGGTTTCTGCGATAGGTTTTAGTTCTGTATATCCTTTCTTAGATGAAAGAATCACTCTCTCACCTTTATGAGCCATATCAATGTACTTACTTTGATTAGCTCTGAATTGTCTTCCTGTGATTATAGTCATCGTTTATCTCCTTCTTTTTTGCAAATATAGCCTTTTAATTTGAGTTACGCAAGGATTCATGGGTTAAATCTACTGTGATGTTCCTATAATTCTGATACCTTCTCGCTGGTTGTGTGGGTTCTTTCTACCTGTATTTGTAACAGAAAAGACAGACTTTGTTATCTATGCGATGGTGATTTATGTTGACAAAAGTATGCTCGTCTCAACTTGCAATCTAGAGATGCGAAAAAGGGAATTTTGATTTCTCAGACTCATTTTTGCCTTGTCTCACGATCAAAAAGGCTTTTTCTTGTTATCATCTCGGCTTTTTGACATGGTCATCTCGGCTTTTTGACAAGGTCATCTCGGTAGTTTCATCGTATCAAAAAGCCTTTCTGACCAGAAATTCTCTAGAGAATTTTCGGTCAGAAAGGCTCTTTGATAGCTGAAGCAAAGAGACGTGTTTGTAACATGCTGATTATTAGTTGCTTATAAAAACGCACGAATTTTAGCGAAAATCAGAGCGAGACAGGTCTTCGTCGAAAAGAATCGATTCTCGTGGCAGGAAAAATGTCAGTTTATAAGACAAAGTAGACAGATGGTACAGACCCGGGGGCGAATGTTGAAGACTGAAAGACATAAAGGACATGTTCCTTTCATGTTGTTATTTAGACAGAAAGACATGAAGGACATATTCTTTCTGTATTGCTATTCTGGCAAAAAGACAATAAAGGCATCACGATAAATGAGATATTAGCAGAAAAATGTCTCAAATAGCAAGGCTTACGAGACGTTTGTCGTACTAATGGAAGATTTTTAAGTTGATATACTGACAATAAAGTTTTTGATACGTGTTGAAAAGTAAGCAATTACCTAAATGCATAATTTTGCAAGTGAGCAAATCAAATCCTCAATCTCATTTTTATTCAACCGTTTTATTCAATCTTTTGTATGAAACACTTTCTATTATCCCTGACCATGGCAGTGATGCCGATGGGAGCGTTTGCCCAGTTTGGCGTGGTAGCACCACTCCACGTCAGCGGCAAGCAACTGGTCGACCAAGGAGGACATGCCGTTGTGCTCCATGGCGTGATGGACACCCCTAATCCCTATTTCAATCGTTATCGATGGGGATCAGCCTGCAACGATGGCACCGTGGCTTCGTGCATCAACTACTTCGACAAGGTCTTCGGGGCCCTTCAAAACCCGGCGAAGGGTACGTATTGCAACATTTTCCGACTGCACCTCGATCCCTGTTGGACCAACAATGGACACGCCAGTGGTGAAGCCGACATCTCGAAGTTCAGTGCCGACCGCTTGCGCAAGTATCTGCAGACGCTCTACTGGCCTATTGCTCAGAAAGCTTTGAACCACGGACTTTACGTCGTCGTGCGTCCGCCGGGGGTATGCCCGAAGGATCTGAAAGTGGGAGACGCCTATCAGCAATACCTCAAGACGGTATGGAGTATCGTGTCAAGCAATGCCAACTTCAAAAACAACTCGGGAACGGTGTCGCTGGAACTGGCCAACGAGCCTGTGCATGTCTATAACCAATATGGTCAAACTTCATCATCTGCTCTGCACGACTATTTTCAGCCGATTGTCAACATCATCCGTCAGAACGGATTCAAAGGCGTGATATGGATTCCCGGTACCGGCTATCAAAGCCAGTATCAAGACTATGCTTCACATCCCATCACCGACAGCAACTTTGGTTACGCTGTCCATGTCTACCCGGGATGGTATGGGGCCAGTGACAAGAGCTACGACCACAACACCTTTATCAACAACTTCCAAAAGCAGGTGCCTGTGGTCACTTCCAAGCCTATATTGGTGTCGGAGATAGACTGGAGTCCGGAGAGACCCGGAGCAGGAAAATACAATGAGTTTGGACAGTGGGTGGCCAGCAACTATGGCACCTGGGGCACCGCGTCGACCAGCAAATGGGGAAATGCTTGGAAGGCTGTGATGGATCACTTTGGCAATATCAGCATGACGCTGAGTTCCAATGAGGACTATGTCGACATCGACGCTTTCTTGAAGGATGGTACCATCAAGGCCAACTTCAACGAAAACGTAGAGTGCTGCGCCAAGGCATGCTTCTATTGGTATTATGAGTATTCAAAAAAGAACTATGCCCACAAGAGCGAGTCTTCCTCTTCGTCGTCATCGACGGGCAACACCTCAAGTTCTTCCTCTACTACAACCGGTGACAATCTCGTCAAGGGCTGGGGCAACGTCAATGATGTCATCCCCGTTGGATGGACGGCCGTGGACAACGGAAGCCAACGGCAAACGGGTAGTCAGAGCAGTGGTCCGAGAGTGATGCAGTTCTATCAGGGTGGTGACATGACCACAGCCTTCTATGTGCGTGAGATCAGCCCGGACAAAGCCGGATACATAGAATATGGTGGGCAGAGCGGATACACGCTTCCACTGGCCTATGGCGAGTATCAGCTCAGTTGCAACATAGCAGCATGGAAAGGCAGTCCGTATGTAAAGGTGGAGGTGTTTGATCCTACCAACACTGTGGTGGCCTCAACTATCGTCAAAGCCAACGGCTGCGTCAATGGCACCAAGAGTACAGCCATCAAGGGCAGCACCCGAGTCAACCTTTCGTTCTATTCCATGATCAGAGGCAACTACAAACTGCGCTTCACGCCGGTTGCCGATGCAAAAGGCAATGGCGGTAATTGGGAAGAAGCGCTCGTCGGCAATGTAGGACTCTATTTTAAGGGAAATCTACTGGCCTTCCAAAATGCCAACACTGTACCGGAGGGCTGGAGTATCCTCGATGCCGGGCAAAAGGTTGCTGCAGGTTCTGCTGCGTCAGGGCCGCGCATCTTCCAGTTCAGCCAAGGTGGTTATCTGCCCACCGGCCTCTACATCCGTCAGAGCGACGCCTCGAAGACCGCTTATGCCGAGGTGGGCACAGTCAACGGCTATGGACTTTCGCTCAAGAGGGGAAATTACACTCTCAGTTACTACGCCATCGGCTGGTCAGGAAATCCCTATGTGAAGTGTGAGGTCTTTGACGAGAGCAACAACTGCCTGGGTTCGCAAATCATACGATGCAACAACAATGTCGGCAAGAGCCTGAACACAAATACTTATGGTGCCAGCTATGGAGTCGTCAATTTCTATGCTAACCATACTGGCTATTATCATTTCCGCTGGACACCCGTAGCAGATGCCTATGGAAACAGCGGCACATGGCTGGAGGTGGTCTTCGGACACATCAAGATACAGCAGGGATCGGCCAGTGCCAAGAGCATGGTCATCGGCTTCAATGACGGCACGACGACAGCCATCGACAACGCTGTAGAGAGTGGCGAGAAGCAGGATGTATGGTACAACTTGCAAGGACAGCGAGTAGCTAAGCCTTCGCGTGGAATATACATTCACAACGGAAAGAAAGTCATCTGCCGCTGATAAAGGACATACAGACTTTTAGTCGCATAGAAAGGAAATCCCCGGCACGGCTCAGTGTCGGGGATTTTTCTTGCTGATAAAGATATTTAATAAACACTTGTTGAAAATATCCACCCATATATTTGTGTAATCAACAAAAGTTTATTATCTTTGTGGTGTGATTAAAAAGAAAGGGCGTAATGAAGAGGAAACGAAAATCAAAGGAACTTAAGGAAAAAGAAGATGACCTGCTGTTCTATTTAGAGTATTGAAAAAAGTTCCCCAATCACTTTCAGAAGATAGCACAAAAGGAAATCGACGAACTTGAAGACAAGATTAAAAACGATAAAGGCGAGCTTCCTGCAAAGGAGGCAAACCTTCTGAACAAATAGAAAGAAAATGAAAGAACAAATAAAGTTGCTCGCAGAAAAAAACCGGTTGGCGAAGACTAAAGAGGAGAAAGAGGCTGTGGCCAAAGAGATGGAAACTTTGAAGAATCAGGATCCCAAGGCATTCACTGAGGCTCTTGAAAGTCTTATCCATACGACTGCAAAGGAAGTTGAAGACCTTACTATCGCAGAGAAGATGGGGGAGGTGACCAAAATGATCTCAATGGCATACATTGCCAAGACCTATTTTGGCAAGTCACGTTCATGGCTTGCCCACAAGATTAACGGCAATATAGTGAATGGCAAGACAGCCACATTCACTGATGAAGAGCGTGGCACGTTCAAGCATGCCCTTGCTGATATGTCGCAGAAATTAGGCTCATTGGGCATTTCACTTTAGCCTTTTTTTAATCACACTAAGCCCCGACACAGAGCCGTGCCGGGGCTTTTTTTTATGTTTTTACTTATTACACAAAATCCTGCGTCCCCTCCACTTGTGATTAGAAAAATTTGATTATCTTTGCAGAGACTGCAACAACTGAATGATGTCAGTGCGGTAGCCGCATCACTTTTGTCACATTACGTCAACTCATACTTTTATTTATCAATTCATCAACTATGGCAAAATACACATACACCGTGAAAGTCGGTACCATCGAGGGTAGCCAGTCCGACTGCACCATCTTGGAAGGCGAGGACTACCCTTATATGAACATTCAGATCGTTTCCACTCCTGCCGACGCCCGCGAGAAGATTATAGAAACCCTGCGCAGAACCCATGTCGTGGCTGTCGTCGAGGGACGCAATGACTTCGTGGCGATACAGGCCGGAGGAGGGAAGAAGCCCATCGACATCAACCAACAGAACCATAAAGAGGTGATGGCCGCCCTCATGGACTGTTTGAGCTATGCCGCCGCATGGTGGGTGTCGCCTGACGAGCCGGAGGATATTCTGCCACAGGTGCATCGTCTGGACATCTTTGAACCGGATGATCCGCGAAGTCCTTACTATCATCCACAACAGGCGAAGAAATAATTTCGCTCTATCCAAACGCAAAAAATTGATTACCTTTGCAAAAGCAAAAACAATTTTCCAGTCGCAGATGGTTTGCGTCAGGCGTTGTGATTAGCATAAAATTGATTACCTTTGCAAAAGCAAAAACAACAGACGATGTACTAAAGAAAGTTGATCAGCGTTGTGATTAGCATAAAATTGATTACCTTTGCAAAAGCAAAAACAACTTTGCCCACGGTCTGGAGATGGCCGAGCATGTTGTGATTAGCATAAAATTGATTACCTTTGCAAAAGCAAAAACAACCTACCTTGCTGTACACGTCGCACCGATAATGTTGTGATTAGCATAAAATTGATTACCTTTGCAAAAGCAAAAACAACTTGGCGTTGGCGTTGGCGTAGGAAGAATTGTTGTGATTAGCATAAAATTGATTACCTTTGCAAAAGCAAAAACAACCCGAACGCAGCATTTATCTGTTTAGCAGAGTGTTATGCAAGACAACAGAAATGAAAAAACGAGGCTGTTTTGAAAAGGGATTTCACCAAAATGGTCGAAATCCCTTTTTGCATTTCTAAAGTTAGAAGAGTTCAAGCTGTTGGTATGGCTGATTGGTCTTTTCCTCTTTCTTACAGATGAAGAGTTGGATAGCAGCAAATTGTTTGTCAGTGACACTGAGGATGCCTACATTGCCATACTTTGGCAAGATGGACTTGACGCGTTGGATATGAACGAGCGCATTATCCATGCTTGGACAATGGCGGATATAGATAGAGAACTGAAACATGGTGAAACCATCACCCATGATTCGTTTTCTGAAGAGTGCCGCGTCCTTACGCTGTTGCATGGTTTCAGTAGGCAAATCATAAAACACAAGAATCCACATGACACGGTATTCGTTTAGACGAGTTTTCATGGAAAGCAGGGATAAGCAATCTTTCTTGTTTCACCGCTAAAACATTTGGCAAGGCTCGCTGTCGTTTGAGCCACAGCCACCATGAGAGGGCTTCGCTTGCCTCCTATTCTCACATCTGTAGTAGGCAATGAAAGCAAATCACGTTTCATCTCTGTTGTAAGTTTGTCAATCTCTTCACTCTTGGCCATAATGTCCAATACCAGTTGATCGACGAATGGCCGGTATGGCTCCATGACGTCATCTGCAAGGCAATAAGCATCATATTTGTTGTGGTGGTGAATGCCCATCACTGGCAACAAGCCACTGCCCACCAGAGAACGGGCGACGATAGCGCGAAGGATGGCGTAACCGTAGTTGAGTAGATTGTTGGGCGGTAGTCCATCCTGCCCTCTTACGAAATTAGGCAGTGAGGGGAAGATGTTCTTCCAATAATATGCGGCGGCCAATGCCTCTTGGTTGTCGCTGTCTCCACTCTTCACATTACCTGCGCAGACATGCAAGTAAGCGATGGACTTAGTGGTCCGTGTGCCGATGAGATAGGCTTGGTTCTCAATCTTGCACTTGACGGTCTGTTGCCACAACTGCTTTCTGAGAGGAAGGGACGCTTCGAGCTGGTAGCGCATCCGTTCGTTGAAAGTGGTGTTGCCCACCATTGGCAATGTCAGGCCAAGAGGAAGATGGTGGTCATCGCAGGAGACGATGGCTACGCAGTTGGCAAGAAGCGCGGATACAAGGCCATGTGTGAGCGTTATCTGACGATTGTCAAGCACTATCATCCCCAAGTCCTCAATGGGCAACGTTCTTACAGCTTCTTTCTTGATGACATCGGGAATGCCCATCTGTCGTTCCACCTCGGGCAGCTTGATGATAAGCTGTCCGTTGGAGAGCGACAGATAGGCCGGATTTCCAAAGTAAAGGGTCTTCTTAATCATAGGCTATTATCTTATGCTCAGACGCTGACGTGTCCAAGACGATCGACCTTGAGCTTGACGCAGGATTCTTTTATCATCTCTCCATCAATAGATTTTTCCATTTTATACTCGTAGTCCTTGTTTATTGGACTGGCCATACTGTAAGGAATGAAGAAACATTGATGTTTATTGCAGGACAATTCTTTATATATTCTTCTCACATCTAATGGCAGAACGACATGCTCCCCCTCTTGTGGGAGGTAGACCAAATCACCTGGTGATAGCGTAAATAGTAGCTTGTCACCTTTGTCATTGGTTATGGGTGCCACATCCATTTTATTCTTCATACGCTCCACGACTATGTTTAGTGGGATACTCTCAAAAGTGCGTTTGCCTTCTTCATCAACATAAATTGCAAAGAAAAGATTACCTCCATCATCTTGCTGCACAAATTGCTTGCTCTTTGTCCCCTTGCCCACATTGAACTTCATCCCGAACGATTCCTTCTTTCTCACCTTATATATCGGCTGATGGGGCTTGCCGCCGTTGAGCTCTGCAATGTGGTTATTCATCTCAGCCAGCCCTTCGGGTGAGAAGGCCGCTGCGCAGTCGTAGCTGCCCTTGGAAGTCTTGTAATGCTCCAAGTGCCGTTTGAGGATGGCCTGAATGCCCGTGTCGGTTACTTTTTCAATATCCTTTTCTGTAAATTTTCCATCCAAAGCGACACGAGAGGCTGAGTAGTTGGGTGCATCGGGAATAATGCGCACATCAAGTTTACTGAAGTCAACACCCTCCACGAGGTATTTCCTTGCCTTGAAATACTTCAGCAGAGTGGCATTGTCAACATGGCCATGATACCCATCGTTGATAATATGCCTGATGATTCTCCGTGCCTTTTTGTCGCAGATGGCATCGATGTTCTGCAAAGCTACTTTCAGACTCACTCGCTTTACTTCAGGCAGGCGTAAGGCGCCCGAGAACGTTGCTATGTGTAGCGACTTACGAATTGCCCAGTGGTCACCCCGTGTCTGCTTGTCCATCACCTTCTTGCCATCACAATAATGCCAGTAGCGATTGGTAGTCTGGGTAATGACCCTGTTGTTCTGCTTAAAGCTGACGACAATATGTTCGAGCACACGCCGTGCATCCTGCGTGAAGGTGCCCCATGGCTTTTTGACAGTCCAAGTGTAGTTGCCACTACCATCAGCATCCACATTCTTGAAGCATACCGCATGTCGGAGGTCGTAGCGTGCTTTGTCGTCAGCCCCCGACGCATTGTTGAGGTAGTTGACGATGCCGCGCGTGGTGCAAGCAATGACAATGGCATCCATGGCATGGTGACGGTGGTCGATGCGCTTCTTGCTGAAACCCTTGGAGAGAGCGAGAGGCACATTGATTTGGAAGTAGCGCTTCCCGTCTTTGTTGACCCACTGTCCATAGTCGGTCGATTGAGTGATGGCATTCATGCGCTCGAAGCGTGGGGTGATGATGTCATTCCAAACGTCGTTCACTCCCCAGTCCTTTTTCAGCCGGTCGGTGATGATGCCGTTGCAAGCGATAACGTTTTTCGACGTTGCTTCCTCATCTTTCTCTTCTGCTCTCACGAGATGCGAGAAGATGTCCAAGGCCTTGCGAGCCATATATCGGGTGTTGTTCAACTGACTACTGGTATTACAGGTTGGAATGTCGTCAAGCAACAGATTGCGCATCTTCTTCTTGTTCTTGGCGTAGTGTGTCTTGACGAACTCCTCATACTGCACGGTGTCAAGAATCTTAAATTTCCGCCCTCCTAGCCCTTCGATAATCATGCTACCAAAGGTTTTTATAAACTCGTAGGCCAGCATTTTCCCTTTCGTGCGGTTGACCTCCGTCTCGCAGATGACCTTGTTGTTCAGCGAATCATCATTATAGCGAGCCTGTGGGATGACGTGCTCTATCTCGTAGTCTGTCGTGAAGAGGCGGGCCAGCGAGATGGGCTGTCCCGTATAGGGCGATTGGTACCTTTGCTCGAGCCATAACTTGTAGCGGAGCATGTCACTCTTGCTCACATTTGATTTTGTATCGCCGATGTGGTCGATAATAAGTTGAATGTCGTCGGGAACATCCTCGTTGTCCAACACTCCTTGCTCGTATATCTTGAGAAGTTCCTGCTGACTGGGGGACTGTGGCCGGACATTGTCTATATGGAAGTCCGGGTCGGCAAACTCCTGTAGCATACAGCGAATGCGCAAGTTGGTTTGCTGGTTGGCAAGCATCGTGGACATTGCTTTCTGTCGTTGCGCGGCATTCTGTTTGAGGTCGCGCCCCATCTCTACATGTACCTCATCGGGTTTGCCGTAGACTTTCCAAATGTCCCGCACCACACGCAACGACTCAGACAAGACACTCTCCACAACAGGATTGCGGAGTGTCCCCTGGCGCAATTCTTTTCTAAGGTATTGGTCAATATCTTCTGTTGTCGTCCATCGTTGATTATCGGTCGCCTCAGAATGACGGTTGTAGACCACGTAACAAACCATCCAGTCAGGCAGGAACTGATATTTCTCTAAAGCATCGAGCTTGGCGCATATCTCTCGTACACGATTGCTAATACTGTCGTCTGCCTCGCCATTGACGAGATGCTGGATTCTGCTCATGGTACGCGCATCGATGTTATCGGCATTCCAATAACGACCCGTGCGCATCAAGGGGAGCATACGACGGTAGGCCTTCTCGGAATATCTGACATAGTCCTTGTCGAAAGCCTTCATCTTGATAAAGGACTGGGCAAAGCTGTCGACATCGAGCAGATTCTTCTCTGCGAAATGCTTCAATGCCTTTTCCAACTCGAAGCGGTCGTCAACGGAATACAGAATATGCCACAACTGTTGCTCCTGCTCTGTGGATAGTACAGGTGTGCCGTCCACATCCTTCAGGGCCTTGCAGATGTCATAGTGCGTTGGACAAAGTGGATAGGCACGCTTGTCATCGTCGACATTGTTCCAACGGTATTTCTTGGCATCCTTTCCAAGATGGAAAGCCGGATAGGCAAGAAACTGTTTTTGAGTAATCTCACTCTTCTCTTTCAGCCAATCGAAAAGTTGGCAATAATCTTCCGGCGACGAGAAGAAGCGTGAAGTAACGTCGACATCCAGAACAAGACGACCATCCATCTCATCTTCCCGCTTATATATTCTCAGATCCTGAATGAACTTCCAAAGACGGAATTCTTGGAAAATGGGATTAGAACGAGGAGTACATTTTATGGGTCGATGCATCCATACGCCATCCTTTTTATAAGGATAGTATTCGAGAGGACAATCGGCAATAAGGCTCTTCTTGCTTTTGAGAGGACGCTGGTAGAAGATAATATCGTCTACGAACAAGTGCGTGAAGCCTTGCCTCTCAACGATGCTACGGTGACCATCATTATGATGATAAAGTTCCTCGCTGCATCTGCGTAGCAAGTCTTCGTCGGTGAGTTCTGGTATGAACTCTTTCTGTTTGTCGAGGATGGCACGCAACTCGTCCTTATAGTATTTTCGCTCGATGGTATGAACGAACTTGCCACGAATCTTGTCCTGTGGATTGGTCATCAAATGGTCATAAATATGGTTCTTCCGCTTTTCTCGTTGGTAGGACCGATTTTTGTAGGTCCTAAATACAAAAAGAAGCCTAATTCCGTTTATATATTTGTATTCACCACAAATCAAATATATAGCACATGGAACTAAGC
>Ga0256404_1000799_pt1 | contig 80703 bp, 74 predicted proteins | sample RumenRJG_01DNA_FD_185990 | JGI IMG/M metagenome (GOLD analysis project Ga0256404, IMG submission 185990) | Bovine rumen microbial communities from Lethbridge, Alberta, Canada - RJG_01 | ecosystem: Host-associated > Mammals > Digestive system > Stomach > Rumen | place: Canada: Alberta | collected...
CTATTGTAGCCTTGCTGGGCTGAGGATTGTACTCGCCAGTCTGCAGATAGTTGTAGAAAATATCGTTGGCGTTGTTGGCAGCTATGAAGCGATGGATGGGCAGTCCCATCTCATGACCGAAGAGTCCGGCTGTGATGTTGCCGAAGTTTCCGCTGGGCACGCAGATCACCAACTTGTCTGCCAGTCCCTTCTCCTTCATGCGTGCATAGGCGTTGAAGTAGTAGAAAGCCTGAGGCAGGAATCGTGCCACATTGATAGAGTTGGCCGAGGTGAGCTTCATGTGCTTGTTGAGTTCCTCGTCCATGAAAGCCGACTTGACAAGCGCCTGGCAGTCGTCGAACACGCCATCCACCTCGAGGGCTGTGATGTTCTGTCCGAGGGTGGTGAACTGGCTTTCCTGAATCTTGCTTACCTTCCCCTTAGGATAGAGCACATAGACGTGAATGCCGTCAACACCGAGGAATCCATTGGCTACAGCCGAACCTGTGTCGCCCGAAGTAGCAACGAGCACGTTGACTTCCTCCTTGCCTTCCTGACGCACGAAGTACTGCAGCAGACGGGCCATGAAGCGCGCGCCTACATCCTTGAAGGCGAGGGTAGGGCCATGGAAGAGCTCCAAAGAGTAGATGTTTGGCTCTACCTCTACCACAGGGCAGTCGAAAGCCAGTGTGTCGTAGACGATCTTCTTCAAAGACTCAGCATCGACGTCCTCGCCGAAGAAGGCGTCAGCCACCTTGTAGGCAATCTCCTGGAAGGAGAGTTTCTCGATGTTGTCGAAGAAGTCCTGTGGCAACTTCTTGATGATTTCGGGCATGTAGAGACCACGGTCTTCTGCCAGTCCTTTTACTACCGCCTTGTGAAGATCGGCGATGGGTGCTTTCTTATTTGTTGAATAATATTTCATTTTCTTTATTGTTTAATAAGTTTCGCAAGTAGGTCCATACGCCCTGAAAGGGCAGAAACTTTAAAACTCCAGGCAATACATAAAGCTTTTGCCCTTACAGGGCGCCTTGTCGACTGCCATTATACCCAGGGCGCTGCCCTGGGCTATGAGCTTCTGCCCTTTACCTTTCCCTTCGGCCGGTGACCGTTGGTTCAGGGCGTACTGCTTATAGGAGCTTTTGGGCCTTCAGCCCGTTCTTGAACCACATGCGAAAGTTCTGTTCTTGATTTTAATTGATTGCCATAAATGTGTTCATGAATTCCTGCAGTTGCAGCAGTCCGTAACAGCCACTCACGCAGCTTACCTCGTCATACTTCTCTACGCTATCCGGCTCAATGCCGGGATAGTAGATGATGAACGGTACGGGCTCTTTCACGTGGGTGCGGATCTCTACCGGAGTAGGATGGTCGGGCAGGATGGCGATGCATACTGGCTCGTCCCAAGTGCTTACCTCGTCGAAGATAGGTTTGATGAGTCGCTGGTCGAGGTTCTCGATGGTTTTGAGCTTCAGTTCCAGGTCGCCGTCGTGGCCAGCCTCGTCGCTTGCCTCTACGTGCACATAAACGAAGTCGTCGCCGTCCTTCAGCGCCTGGATAGCTGCTGCTGCCTTTCCCTCGTAGTTGGTGTTGGCAAGACCGGTAGCGCCCTCAACGATGATGTTGCGCAGCCCGGCGTAATGGCCGATGCCTCGTATCAGGTCTACTGCAGAAATCACAGAACCCTTCTTGATTTGCGGATACATCTGCGAGAGGGTGAGCATGTGCGGACGATAACCTCCTCCCCAAGGCCAGATGATGTTTGCCATGCGCTCGCCACGCTCCTTGCGCGCCACGTTGAAAGGATGGCTCTCCAGGATTTCCTGACTCTTCAGAATCAGCTCGTTCAGAAGGTCGGCTGTCTGCTGGGCACTCATGCGATATTCGTCGCTCAGGATACCGCCGTTCTCAGCCACATCCTCGGCAGGAGTCTTGTCGCTGTTGCCGGAAAGAAGAGCCTCGTCAACACCTTCCATCGGTTTCACCAGCAGCGGTTTCCACTCTTCGTTAGGATGATCGTGAGGAGGAGCGCAATCTACATATTTGTTTCCGCCCTTGATAATCAGAAGGTGTCGATACTGGATTCCGGTGATGAATTTCACGATGCCGGGATACTGGCTGGCAAGCTTCTCGTTGAGGTACTTGATGAGTACGTCGGCGTCTTCTGTCTCCAGGTTTCCGCCGTTGTGGGTCACGATGATTCCATTGTTCACGTTGATGATGTTGCAGCGCAGAGCGAAGTCGTTAGGACTCATCTCGTAGCCGATGCTTGCAGCTTCGAGCGGTCCGCGTCCCTCGTAAACCTCGTTCTGGTCGTATCCCATGATAGAACTGTTGGCAACCTCAGATCCAGGATGAAATCCGTCGGGTACGGTTACCAGTCGTCCAGTCTTTCCTTTCTTTGCCAGCATGTCCATATAAGGTTTGTTGGCGTATTGCAGGAGCGTCTTGCCTCCCAGTCGTTCTACAGCGTGGTCGGCCATACCGTCGCCAAGTATGATAATATGCTTCATAATTGTTATCCTTTCTATCTGATAAGACAATATTAAATATTAGCGATACTCATGATGTTGGCAAACACACCTGCCGCTGTTACGCTGGCACCAGCGCCATAGCCCTGAATCATCATCGGATATTCCTTGTAGCGCTCTGTGGTGAGCAGTACGATGTTGTTGCTTCCCTCCAGGTTGTAGAATGGGTGCTCTGGGCCTACAGCCTGCAGGCCAACGCTTGTCTTTCCACCATCGAGGGTGGCAACGAATCGCCATCGTTTGTGCTCCAGGTCGAGAGTTTTGCGCTTGGCCTCGAAGTCAGCATCCAGCTCTGGCAGTTTTTTCCAGAAGTCGTCTATGCTGCCCTTGAAGTAAGAGTCGGGCACGAAGAGGTGCTTCTCCACATCTTCCTGTTCCACTCTGTATCCAGCCTCGCGAGAGAGGATGACGAGTTTTCGTATTACGTCCATTCCGCTGAGGTCGATGCGTGGATCGGGCTCGCTGTAGCCTTTCTCTTTGGCCATGCGTACGGTCTCCGAGAATGGTACTACGCTTGAGATGGCGTTGAAGATGAAGTTGAGCGTACCAGATAGAACTGCCTCAATCTTAAGGATTTTGTCGCCCGAGTTGCGCAGGTCGTTGATGGTTCCGATGATAGGCAGACCAGCACCCACGTTGGTTTCGAATCGGAACACCACGCCACGCTGTATGGCGGTTTTCTTCAGTCGCTCGTAGTTTTCGTATTCGCTTGAGGCAGCAATCTTGTTGGCTGCGATGATGCTCACGTTGTGCTCGAGCAGACTCTGGTAGAGGGCAGCCACGTCCTTGCTGGCTGTACAGTCAACGAAGACGCTGTTGAAGATGTTCATGGCGAGTATTGTGTCTCGCAGCACCTCGGGTGTGCTGGGGTCTGAGTTCTTCAGTTCCTCGCGGTAGTTCTCCAGGTCGAGTCCGTCGCGGTTGAAGATGGCGTTCTTTGATGAAGCGATGCCCACCACGTTGAGCTTCAGTTTGCTGCGCTCCATCAGGTCGGCATACTGATTCTTGATCTGTTCTATCAGCTTTCCGCCCACGGTTCCCACTCCACAGATGAAGAGGTTGAGCACCTTGTATTCAGAGAGGAAGAAGCTGTCGTGCAGCACGTTGAGTGATTTGCGCAGGAAGTCGCTCTTGACGACAAACGAGATGTTGGTTTCTGAAGCGCCCTGTGCACAGGCGATGACCGAGATTCCGCTTCGTCCGAGCGTTCCGAAGAGTTTACCGGCAATACCTGCAGCATGCTTCATGTTCTCGCCCACGATGGCGATGGTGGCAAGTCCGCATTCTGCGTGCATGGGGAACATGGCTCCGTCGGCAATCTCGTTCTGGAATTCCTCGTTGAGCACGCGTACAGCCTCGTCTACGTCCTGCTCGCGCACACCGATAGAGGTAGAGTTCTCTGACGAAGCCTGCGACACCATGAACACGGAGATTCCCTCGTTGGCCAGGGCGGTGAAGATGCGTCGGTTGACACCGATGACACCCACCATCGACAGACCTGTAACGGTGATCAAAGCCGTTCCGTTGATAGACGAAATACCCTTGATGGGTTTCTGGTCGCCGTCAATTTTGTTCTTGATAATGGTGCCTGGGGCATCAGGATTGAAGGTGTTCTTGACCTTGATAGGTATATTTTTTACGCAAACTGGGTAGATGGTAGGAGGGTAGATGACCTTTGCTCCAAAGTTGCAAAGCTCCATGGCCTCGATGTAGCTCAGTTCGTTGATGGTATAAGCTGATTTGATGACACGTGGGTCGGCTGTCATGAATCCGTCGACGTCGGTCCATATCTCGAGCACCTCGGCATCGAGTGCTGCGGCGATGATGGCAGCTGTGTAGTCGCTTCCGCCTCGTCCCAGGTTGGTGGTGCGTTCTGTGTGCTTATCGCGGCTGATGAAGCCAGGAACGAGTGAAATGCGGGGAAGCTCGTCAAAGGTGTCTTTCACCAGTTGGGTGGTCAGTTCGCTGTCGAGGGTGTGCTTTCCACCGATGCGCTCCGTTTTGATAAACTTGCGCGAGTCGAACCACTTGGCGCCACGTATGAGTGTGGCCACAATTTTCGAGCTGAGCCTTTCTCCGTAGCTCACGATGGCATCCTGTGTCTTCTCGCTGAGGTCGTGGATGAGGTAGACACCGAAGTAGATGCTCTTCAACTGTTCGAAGAGCGAGTCAACCGAAATGAATAAGTTTTCTCTGTCTTTGGTGTCTGTGATGATTGTGTCGATCATCTTGTGGTGACGGTCTACCATGGCGTCGAACTCTTCTTTCCATTGTTCGTCGCCTTTGAGGGCAAGCTGTGAGGTTTGCAACAACTTGTCTGTGATTCCTCCGAGGGCGCTCACGACTACTACAACACTCTGTTTCTTGGCCTCATTCTCTACGATGCGTTTTAAGCTGAGGATGCTTTTTACGGAACCAACCGATGTTCCGCCGAATTTTAATACTTTCATTGCTTGTTTATTTTGGTAATGTAATGCCACCCCCGAAACGACCGGGGCCGAGACAAAACTTGGTTGCAAAAGTAAACAATTTCTATCAAACTGCCAAGGATTTGCTCAAAAAAGTTACAATTTGTTTCTGAATCCTTGTTTGCGTGCAGTTTTTTATGGGGCCGTATGTTGAGTTTTGATGGAAGCGAATCAGTTTGGGGTGTTTATGATTTTTCCGATGACGATTCCTGCTATTGCCATCCCGAAGGAAGCGGTGATGTGGCAGAGCGAGCCGTTGATCTGCGCCTTCGTCGAACACCATTCGTGCTCCACTAACTGCTGGTCGCCGGGAGCGTCGTAGACGGCAGTCTCTGTGCCTCTCTCGCCGCTGAGCAATTTGGCCTTGGGGCAGAGGCAGCCTCCCGTGCCGCAGGCTTTGTTCACACCCAGGTTCTGCATCGGCTTCTCCTCGCTGTATACGCATTGGAACTTGCGGCGTGGGAAGGTCTTGTCCTTCTTGAATTTCTTGCGCAAGGCCCGTGCCAAGGGGTCGCCCTCTATCTTCCAGAACTCAGCCTTCCTGATCATGAAGGGGTCGCAGCGCAGGGCTGCACCCATGGAGGAGACGAAGGTGATGTGTCGGGGCAGGGCTGTGGCACGTAGGATGAGGTCGGCCTTGTCCTTGAGCGAGTCGATGGCGTCGATGATGTAGTCGTATTCCTCCATGTGGAACTCGTCGGCTGTCTTGGCCTCGTAGATTTTCTGATAGGCTGTGATGTTGGCGTTGGGGTTGATTTCGAGAAGGCGTTCGCGTAGTGCGTCGACCTTCACCTGTCCGATGGTGCGGCTTGTGGCCATGAGCTGTCGGTTGCAGTTGGTCACGCAGACGCGGTCGCTGTCCACGATGGTGATGTGGCGCACTCCGCTTCGCACGAGTCCCTCGGCGCACCATGATCCCACACCTCCTATTCCGAAGATGAGCACGCGTGCTGCCTGCAGTTTCTCAAGATTGTCTTTTCCCAAGAGCAGTTCTGTGCGTCGTTGCATTCCTTGCTCCATTCTTGTTATTTTGTCTCCCATCTTTTCTTGAAAATGTGTAATGTGTTGTGTAGAATGCGTTATTTTAATTTGCAAAGGTACAAAATAATCACTCAATTTTTGCAAATGGGGAAGTTAAAGAAATTAAAGAAGTTGTCTTTATTCAGGAGTTAAGGAGTTAAAGGAGTTAAGGAGTTAAGACACTACTCCTATAAGCAGCACGCCCTGGGACCGTGGTGTGATGTACGACACGAGCAGCATCGAGCGTGTGCTTCTCGACATCTTCGAGCATGGTGAGAGTGCTTACAGCAACTGATTTTTGTAACATCTGAACCCATCGGCGGGTTGATCGTCGGTAGATATATAGAGAAGGGGTGCATGGTTTCCCCCTGTAGAACTCCTGTAACGACATTGTAGCATTCGTTATGGCCTAATTAAAATCGTTGTAACCTTATTGACACATGATAGCCGTACTTTTGCACCCGGAATTCAACAAAGAATATTTAATAGTCATATTTTAATAAAAAGAAAATGGAAAAGAAAATTTCGGGAAAGCATGGCAACAGAGTTGCTGTGATGAAAGAGAGAATGGCAGCTGTGGTTTTGGCTTCAGCATTATTGTTGGGCGGCGGCTTGACAGCAAAGGCTCAAAACACGGCAGTAACCACCTGCTCGCAGAGTGCGGCGACCGCCATTCAGCAGAATCCTAACTGGAAGGCGAATGCTGCAGAATGGCAGAAGCTGAAGGGCGAAATCACACTCTACATGACCAACGACATGGGCCGCAACGGCTATTACGACCAGAAACCCATTGCCGAACTGATGGGCGAGATGGCCGACGTGGTAGGTTCTGAGTGCGTGATTGCAGCGGGCGACATTCATCATTTCAACGGAGTGGCTTCCACCCAGGACCCATTGTGGCTCACCAATTACGAATGGGTTTACTCTCATCCCGAACTGATGCTCGACTGGTTCGCCGTTTGCGGCAACCATGAGTATCGTGGCAACACACAGGCATTCATGGACTACGGCAAGGTGAGCCGCCGCTGGATGATGAGAGAGAAATATTACACCAAGGTGTTCGACCACAAGGGAACCACCCTTCGCGTGGTGTTCCTCGACACCACTCCTCTCATCGACTCTTACCGCAAGGCCTCTGTCAAATATCCCGATGCCTGCAAGCAGGACGTGGAGGCTCAGCTCGCCTGGCTCGACGAGACCCTGAAGAATGCCAAGGAAGACTGGGTGATTGTAGTGGGCCATCATCCCATCTATGCTTACACCACGAAGAAGGAGAGCGAGCGTCTCGACATGCAGAACCGCCTGTTGCCCGTACTCCATAAATATAATAATGTGGCCATCTACGCCTGCGGACACATCCACAACTTCCAGCACATCCAGAAGAAGGGCGACAACATCGACTACGTGGTCAACTCCTCTTCTTCTCTGGCCCGTCCCGTGAAGCCTACCGATGGTACTGTGTTCTGCAGTTCAGCCGACGGTTTCTCGGTCATTTCAGCCGACAAGAAGCAGCTCCGAATGTCGATGATCGACAAGGACGGAAAAATCATCCACACCATAGAAAAGGTGAAGAAGTAAATTCAAATCAAAAAATCATTATACAGGAAAATTTTATGAATCTCAAGAAAGTATTATTCTCGGCCCTGATGCTGACAGCCACAGGCGCAGCAGTCGCCGTGACAGAACCCGAAACCAATGTCCTGATGGGCGGAGTCATCAGCGGACGTGTTGTCGACGCAGAGCATCAGGCTTTGCCAGGAGCAACCATCATGGTGGAAGATTTGCATACAGGAGTAACAAGCGATGTGAACGGTTTCTACACCCTGCCCAACATGAAGCCCGGAACCTACAAGGTGAAGGTGTCCTACGTGGGCTATTCGCCCAAGACCTACGTCATCAAGCTGGTGGGCAAGAACGTGGAGCGAAACATCATCCTGAGCGAGGGCAACGAACTCAAGGAAGTGGTGGTGAACGGAGCTTTCTACGGTCAGCGCAAGGCCCTGCAGATGCAGAAGGAGAACATGGGTGTGACCAATGTGGTGAGCGCCGACCAGGTGGGCAAGTTCCCCGACTCTAACATCGGCGACGCCCTGAAACGCATCAACGGCATCAACGTGCAGTACGACCAGGGTGAGGCCAGGTTCGGCCAGGTGAGAGGCACTTCTGCCGACCTTACCTCTGTGACCGTCAACGGCAACAGAATGCCTTCGGCAGAGGGCGACACCCGCAACGTGCAGCTCGACCTGATTCCTGCCGACATGATTCAGACCATCGAGGTGAACAAGGTGGTGACCTCCGACATGGACGGCGACGCCATCGGAGGCGAAATCAACCTCGTGACCAAAAACACCCCCAGCCACCAGGTGCTCAACTTCAACGTCGGTTCAGGCTACACATGGATCAGCGGCAAACCACAATGGGACCTGGCAGCAACATGGGGCAACCGATTCTTCCAGAACCGACTGGGCATCATGGCCTCTGCCTCTTATCAGTATGCTCCCGGAGGTTCCGACAATACCGAGTTCGAATACGAGGAGAGCGACGACAAGGAGATAGAGCTGAAGGAGGCTCAGGTGCGCCAGTACTACGTCACCCGTGAGCGTCAGAGCTACTCCCTGGCTTTAGACTATAAGTTCAACCCCCTGCACAAGATTTCGTTCAAGGGCATTTACAATCGTCGCAGCGACTGGGAGAACCGTTACCGCATCAGCTACAAGAAGCTGAACAGCAAGGCTTCCAAGCAGAGTGTCGTGTTACAGACCAAGGCGGGCTCGTCCGACCAGAAGAACGCCCGACTGGAGTTGCAGCAGACCATGGACTACACCCTCGACGGAGAGCACCAGCTGGGCAACCTGAAGATGGACTGGGCTGCCAGCTACTCGCGAGCTACCGAGGAGCGACCCAACGAGCGCTATGCTTCCTATAAATATAAATATGGTAAGAGTGAAACCGAGTTCATCGACTTCGGCGACGGCTTCCAGGACGTGGGCGACAAGCAGCCTTACTACGCCAAATCGCTCCCATCACTCGACGACAGCCACTGGGTGCTCGACGAGCTCAACAACTCCAACCAGGACATCGTGGAGAACGAGTGGAAGGGACGACTCAACTTCACCCTGCCGCTCTGCAAGGGGCTCTACGGCAACACCCTGAAGTTTGGTGCCAAGTACACCAGCAAGAACAAGAAGCGCACCACCTCATTCTTCGACTACGACCCCGAGGAGGTGCTGGGCGACGACTGGCGCAGCAACACTTCGCTGCAGATTCGCGACGGCTTCATGCCGGGCAGCCAGTATCCTGCCAACTCGCCATTCATCTCGATCGGCACGTTGGGCAAAATCGACTTCAGCCAGTATGAGGGAACAGAGAACTACGAGGAGGAAGCCGGCAACTATAAGATCAGCGAGCAGATAACAGCCGGTTACCTGCGCTTCGACCAGAAGATAGGCAAGAAACTCTCAGCCACCCTGGGTCTGCGCGTGGAGCGTACCGACCTGAAGACCAGCGGCTACAATGTGGACATTCCCGAGGACGGCGACCCAACCATGAAGCCCACAGGCGACATCAAGAGTCACTATACAGACCTCCTGCCAAGCCTCTTGCTGAAGTACAAATACTCGGACGACGGAAGCCTCAGAGCCTCCATCACCAAGACCATCTCGCGTCCTAAGTATTCGGCACTTATCGCCAACAAGACCTTCAATATTGCCGACGAGGAGGCTGCCATCGGCGATCCAAGCACCAAGCCGGCAAGAGCGCTCAACATCGACCTCTCTGCCGACCACTACTTCAAGAGTGTGGGACTGGTGAGCCTGGGACTCTTCTATAAGGACATCAAGAACGTGAACGTGGAGTGGGCTTCCAACAAATACTTGGGCAGCGACATCGGACTCTCGGGCGACAATGCCGACAAGCAGTTTGCGGTGACTCAGAACATCAACGCCTACGACGCCCGTGTGTATGGTGTGGAAGTGGCTTATCAGCGCGACTTTGGTTTCATCACACCAGCCCTGAAATGTCTCGGTTTCTACGGCAACTACACCTACACTCACAGCACCACGCGCAACTTCAACGAGCGCCTCGGCATCGAGGACGGCGACGACGTGAAGGTGGCAGGCTCGCCTGAGCATACTGCCAATGCCTCGCTCTTCTTCGAGAAGTGTGGACTGAGCCTCCGTCTGTCTTACAACTTCGCTTCTTCGTTCATCGACCAGATGAGCACCAGCCGTGCTCTCGACCGCTACTACGACAACGTGAACTATCTCGACCTCAACGCCAGCTACACCTGGGGAAAGAAGCAGAAGTTTACAGTCTACGCCAACGCCAACAACCTGCTCAACCAGCCTTTGCGCTACTATCAGGGTGAGAAAAACCGTACCATGCAAGTGGAGTACTACGGTGTGAAGATCAACGCAGGTATTAAGGTCAACCTGTAAGAGACACAATCAGCACGCCCCTGAACCAACGGTCACCGGCGCGTAGCGGAATTGAAAATCGCAGGCCGAAGGGTAAAGCAAAGGTAAAGGGCATAAGCTCTTAGCTGTAAGGTCAGCATTTTCAATAATCACACGCCCTGAAGGGGCAGAATCTCTTAGCCCAGGGTTATTATGAACACAATCAGCACGCCCTGTTTTACTCTAATTGAGCAAGCTTTGAGCGCATTTTTTAACGTTAATTATGTTTAACGAGCCTTGGATCTTGTCTGATGTAGTTTACGTCATAGAATTCACCTTTTTCCACGAGGGTGAATATGATTCTTAGCAATTTGTTTGCTATGGCATTTAGTACATAATGACGCGGCTTTTTATCTATTAAAGTACGTCTCTCATAATACAGTTTAATCTCCTTGTTGTGCAATCTGGCGCTTTCTGCGCAGATGTACAACAAGGTCTTTGACCGTCTATTACCAATCTTGGATATATGTGCTCCCTTGTCCATTTTCCCCGATGATTTTTCGTATGGCGCAGTTCCTGCATAAGCAGCATATTGGCGCGCTGTAGTTATTTTTGTGAAATTATCCGTTTTTACCAATAGTTCTACTGCGGTAACCAGACCAACTCCTTTGACACTTTTAACAATCTCATAGTTGTGATGAATGCTGTCATGTCCATCTATGACTTTCAACATCTCTTTTTCCGTCTCGGCAATTTCCTTGTCCAACATCTCTTTTATACGGTCCATGCTTCGCTTGACGGCAAGACTTCTGATAGGACGGCAATCCTCGCTCTTGTCGGCTGTCATCAGCTGCTTACGCTGTTCTACAAGCATTTCTCGGTGGCGTGCCAATTGACGAAGCTCATACAGAGCCTCTTCAGGGAACTTCCTGTATTTCAGCTTATCAGGATATCTCTCGCCAAATTCTCTGAGCAGTGCGCAATCCAGGACATCCGTCTTGGCACGGTCAGGGGTAGCTCTGTATCTATGGATGACATATCCACCCACAAAGGCAATCTTCACATTGCTGTCCATGCAGCACTTCAAGAGAGTATCACCATAAACTCCGGTATGCTCAGCAACCAATACTGCATCGCTTGGAAGGGTTTCTAAAAACCTTCCGATACTCTTTAAATTGTTCTTTACAACCTTATGTGAAGGTTGGTTTGATACTTTTTTTGATGTCAAGTCGAAAAAACTTACGTCAAATTTCTCTTTTGCCAAATCTATTCCGTATATTTGCATATTGAATAAAGTTTTTTATAAGAAGGGTGCTCCGTTCTGAGCGGCTACAACTATACTACGAGTCCTGTCTTGTTCTACACAAGCAGGCTAATTTACTCTCAAGCTTCTGCTCAGAAAATATCCAGTTCCCAAAACAGGGCTAAGCCTTTACTATGCTAGAAGGGGCACAGGGTTAACGCTGGATATGGAGTATTCTTCTTTTTTATTGTACTTATCTATTTTCCTGCAAAGTTAACAATAATTTGCAGATATAAAGATTTTCACCTCTTTATTTTTCCAAGTGCAAATATAATAGAAGGGGCAGAAGCTCTTAGCCCAGGGCAGCGCCCTGGGTATAGTAACAGTCAGCAATGCGCCCTGTAAGGGCAAAAGCTTTATAAATTTCCGTGTGAGTTTTAAGGCTTTTGCCCTTACAGGGCGTCAAGTTTGCGAACATGATAACCCAGGGCGATGCCCTGGGCTAAGAGCTTCTGCCCCTTCAGGGCGTGTAGAGATTATTTACGAAACTTCAATCCGTAATATACCCTTTGGTAAACATATCGTAAGACAAAGCTTCCAGCTCGGAGAGCGTCATGTGCTCCACGGCATGCTCTATCTTGCGAATCAACTCGTCTCGCTTGTAATCGTCATTATCGCTCAGGCGTGATGTAAATCTATTGCTCATTGTTTTGAATGTTTAACGTGAGTGTTTAATGTCAGCTTCGCTCATAGATGTCGATGACGTTGTCATCGTATTCCGCATGACTTATCGGCTTCACATCGTGAGGAAGCCGAGGAGCCTCGGTGCCTGTCTTGACAAACTTTGACGTAGCTGTCTCTATCCTAATTTCATCCCAAAGACCGGCATCAAGGAAAGACTGGTGAGTGATGGCTCCACCCTCCACAATCAGCGATTGCACCTTATTAATATATAGGAAGTTCATAATCTGGCGCAGCACCGCCTCGTTGCCCTTGGAGAAGTCCAAGCCCTCGAAACAAGGATGATGGCGGTCTATCACCAAGCGCACAGGATTCTTACCATACCAGTCGCGAACATTCAGCTGACTGTGGTCGCGCTCATCGGTAACACGTCCCACCAGGATGGCGTCGTTCTCAGCCCTGAGCTTATGAGAAAGCATCTTGGTAAAGGCCGAAGAGACTGCCATTCCCTTGCCTTCATTGTCGAGGAATCCATTGGCAGTCTGCGCCCACTTCAGTATGATGTAAGGACGCTGATGCGTGTTGTAGGTGATGAAGCGCTTGTTCAGTTCGAGACATTCCGACTCCAAGACGCCTACCGTCACCTCGATGCCTGCCTCACGAATCTTCTGAATGCCACGGCCCTGTACCTTGGCAAAAGGATCGACACACCCACAGACACATCTTTTCACCCGCTTGCGCACGATGAGGTCGGCGCAGGGAGGCGTCTTGCCATAATGCGAACAAGGCTCAAGGCTCACATAGATTGTAGCTCCTGCCAACAGATGCTCGTCCTCGGGCTTGACCGATGCAAAAGCATTGACCTCGGCATGACCCTCGCCACAACGCACATGATAGCCCTCGCCCAGGATTCTGCCATCCTCACTTACGATAACGGCTCCCACCATGGGATTGGGCTTCGCATTCTGACGGCCATTCTTCGCCAGTTGCAGACAGCGGCGCATGAAGTGTTCGTCTATCTCCTGCTGAGAAGGGGAAGGTTTGCCCGCAAGAGGGTTTCCCAAAGATATATTATTCTGCTCCATATCACAATTTCTTCGTTGTTTTTTACTTGCTTTCGATAAAATGTCGTATCTTTGTTCTCGAAAAATAAATCAAATCATTGTAGACTGACATGAATACGTATCAGCAACTTTGGCAATCACTCACCCCTCTCTACGATGCAGATGAAGCAAGGGCTATCGTCCGCACCGTACTGGAAGTGAAATACGGAATGACGCTGACCGACATAATCTGTGGCAAAATTACTGAATTATCTGCAGACGAGAGCATAAAACTCGAAGAAATTATGGCTCGACTGCAAAAAGCTGAGCCCGTACAGTATGTATTGGGCGAAGCCAACTTTGGCGGAAGAAAGTTTCGTGTAGAGCCGGGAGTTCTTATCCCACGTCCCGAGACTGCCGAACTTTGCAAGTGGATAGTCGACACACAAAAGGAGAAGGAGGCTGCAAAAGGAAAGCCAGCTGTTCATCACCCCAACATCTTAGACATCTGCACAGGCTCCGGCTGCATTGCCATCACACTAAGTCTCGACATTCCACAATCGACGGTAACAGGAATAGACATCTCGGAGAAAGCCATTGCCACAGCTACAGAAAACGCCAAGAAGTTGAATTCCAACACAAAAATAAAGCATGCTGATGTGTTCGACTTGCTCAAGATGACAAAAGAAGGCATAAAGAACAAGCCCAGCCTCGACATCATCGTGAGCAACCCACCCTATATCTGCGAGAAAGAGAAAGCAGACATAGCGAAGAATGTATTGAACTACGAACCCGGCCTCGCCCTCTTCGTTCCCGATGAAGACCCGCTGAGATTCTATCGGGCCATCGCAGAGATTGCCGCCCTGGAGCTTGTCAACGGAGGAAGGCTTTACTTCGAAATCAATCCCATCTACGAGAAGGAAACAAGGGAAATGCTCGAAGGATTCGGATTCGAGAACATAGAGACCAAACAAGATTTCTATGGCAAGAAGAGAATGATGCGAGCGATGAAGAAATAACCGAGGAGACTGAAAAGCCTCAACTTTTCATATGAAAACAGAAGAATGAGTATGGAATACAGCAACTACAACAAGCCCAAGCGACCCAAGAAACCCATGACCGAGCAACAAGCCCTGATGAAGCTCACCACTCTCTGCACCCAAGCCGAACATTGCTCGCAGGAAATGCTCGACAAGATGAAGAAGTGGGAACTGAGCGAGGAAGCCATTGCACGAAACATGGAGTTCCTGACACAGAAGAAGTTTGTCGACGACGAACGATTCGCCCGCTTCTTTATCAACGACAAGATAAAATACAACAAGTGGGGACGGCGCAAGGTGGAACAGGCTCTCTGGACGAAACACATACCTAAGGAAATATCCGACCCCATCTTCGAGGAGATAGAAGACGGACTCTACATGGAAACCCTGCTGCCCCTGATGCAGAGCAAATACAAAACCATCAAGGCGAAAAACGACTATGAGCGTTCGATGAAGCTCATACGGTTTGCCATGGGAAGAGGCTTCAGCATAGACCTCATACACAAGTGCATCGACAAGATGGGAATGGAAGCTGAAGACGAAGACTTCGAAGAGGAACAATTCTAAAATACGACCGGCCTATGCGACTCAGCCTATTAGCCCAGATTCTCGACCTGCTCTGTCCACGCCATTGCCTTATCTGCGGCCAACGACTGCTGGGCGAGGAGGAAATCATCTGCATAGCGTGCAATCTGCATCTGCCACGCACCAACACCTGGCAACAGCCAGAAGACAACGACATGGCAAAACTCTTCTGGCACAGTATTCCCGTAGAGAAATGCTGCGCCCTGTTTCATTATCACGGGCACGCTCCTGCCAGCAACCTGCTCTACCAGCTCAAATACAACCAGCATGAGGAAGTAGGCGTAGGCATGGGACACCTACTGGCCAACGAAGCCCTCCGCATACAGTTCTTCGATGGCATAGACGCCATCGTGCCTATCCCTCTGGCGCCCAAACGAAAGAGAGAGAGAGGCTACAACCAGAGCGAGGCCATAGCGCGAGGACTGCACGAAGCCACAAAGATTCCCATACTCAACAAACTCGTCACAAGAAAGACTTTCGTCGAAAGCCAGACACACAAGAACCGATGGGAACGCAACATCAATGTGCAGGATGTATTTGCCCTGTCGCCCGACTACGCACCAGGAGGAAGCAAGGCCGAAAGCCTCGAACACAAACATCTGCTCATCGTAGACGACGTGTGCACAACAGGAGCCACCATCATTTCATGCTGCCGGGAACTCATGAAGGCAACAGACTCGATGAAGTTCAGCATCCTCACCATAGGATACGCCAAAGGACAATAAGTTCAAAAAATAAATAATAAATTTGGTTTTGTCTGCGTTTTAACGTACCTTTGCAAACAAAACTTTAATCCTTTAATGATTATGGACAAACTGAAGAAAGATTTCGCATCAAAGTTGTTAAACGTCAAGGCTATCAAACTGCAGCCTAACGACCCTTTCACATGGGCTTCTGGCTGGAAGTCTCCTTTCTATTGTGACAACCGCAAGACTTTGTCGTTCCCAGAGTTGCGCAACTACGTGAAGCTCGAACTCGTACACACCATCCTCGAACAGTTCCCAGAGGCTGACGCCGTAGCAGGTGTGGCAACTGGTGCCATCGCACAAGGCGCATTGGTGGCCGACGAACTGAACTTGCCTTTCGTTTACGTTCGTTCTAAACCCAAGGACCATGGTATGCAGAACCTCATCGAGGGCGAACTGAAGTCTGACGCTAAAGTTGTGGTTGTAGAAGACTTGATCTCTACCGGCGGAAGCTCACTCAAAGCCGTAGAGGCTCTCCGAAAGAACGGAAACGAGGTTATCGGCATGGTGGCAAGCTACACTTACGGTTTCCCTGTTGCCGAGAAAGCATTTGCCGATGCTGGTGTCAAGCTGGTAACTCTTACCGACTATGAGCACGTTGTAGCCGAGGCTTTGGAGACTGGATACATCGCACAGGAAGACGTAGAACTGCTCCACGACTGGCGCAAAGACCCAGCCAACTGGAAGAAGTAATATTTCCTACAACTCCTACAACATGAGCACAACGACATTTGAAAGCAGCATCAAGCAGATTCCACACAAGCAGGAATCTGTATACAACACTTTGAGCGACCTGAACAACCTGCAGCGACTCAAAGACCGCTTCGAGCAGGTGAAAGACCAGATTCCTGAAGACAAGAGAAAGGAAATGGAAAAGCTGAAGGACCTCAAGTTTGATAGCGACAGCATCTCTATTACCGCACCTATGGTGGGCGAAATCAAGATGCGAATTATCGACCGCGAGGAGCCTAAGACCATCAAGTTTGAAACAGAAAACAGCCCCGTTCCTTTCAACTTCTGGATTCAACTGCTGCCCACAAGCGACACAGCCTGCAAGATGAAGCTTACCATCAAGGCCGATCTCAACCCATTCATCAAAGGCATGGTGAAGAAGCCGCTCGAAGAAGGCATAGAGAAGATTGCCAATGCCCTGGCAATGATTTCATACGAAGATTAAAACAACGACATTTCCCCTCAAGAGGAATAAGCAACAAGACGATTCCAGGCAAGAGGAACTTTAGTAACATGAAGTAAATCAACATAAGAAAATGGCACAAAAACTTTGGGAAAAAAACTTTGAAGTGAACAAGGAGATAGAACGCTTCACCGTAGGACGCGACAGAGAACAGGACCTCTATCTCGCCAAGTATGACGTACTGGGAAGCATGGCGCACATCACCATGCTCGAAAGCATCGGACTGATCGGCAAGGAAGAGTTGCCACAACTCCTTGCTGAACTCAAGAACATCTACGCCATAGCCGAAAAAGGCGAGTTCGTAATTGAAGACGGCGTAGAGGACGTACACTCCCAAGTGGAACTGATGCTGACACAAAAGTTGGGCGACATGGGAAAGAAGATACACTCCGGACGCTCGCGCAACGACCAGGTGCTGGTAGACCTGAAGCTCTTCACACGCCACGAGCTGAAGGAAATCGTCGATGCCGTGAAGATTCTCTTCGATGAACTCATACAGAAGAGCGAACAGTACAAGAACGTGCTGATGCCTGGCTACACACATCTGCAAGTAGCCATGCCATCGTCCTTCGGCCTGTGGTTTGGCGCTTATGCTGAGAGTCTTGCCGACGACATGCTCTTCCTGCAGGCAGCCTATCGCATGACCAACCGCAACCCCTTGGGAAGCGCTGCCGGCTACGGAAGCAGTTTCCCGCTCAACCGAACCATGACAACCCAGTTGCTCGGCTTCGACAGCATGGACTACAACGTGGTTTATGCCCAGATGGGAAGAGGAAAGATGGAGCGCAACGTGGCTTTCGCCATGGCTACCGTGGCGGGAACTCTCGCCAAGATGGCTTTCGATGCATGTATGTTCAACTGTCAGAACTTCGGATTCGTCAAGCTGCCTAAGGAATGCACCACTGGCTCGAGCATCATGCCTCACAAGAAAAACCCTGACGTGTTCGAGCTGATTCGCGCCAAGAGCAACAAGTTGCAGAGTCTGCCACAACAGGTAATGCTCATCATGAACAACCTGCCAGTGGGCTACTTCCGCGACCTGCAGATCATCAAGGAGGTGTTCCTCCCTGCCTTCGGCGAGCTGAAAGACTGCCTGCAGATGGCTGCCTACATCATCAACAAGATGGAGGTGAACGAGCACATCCTCGACGATCCTCGCTACGACCCTATGTTCTCGGTAGAAGAAGTAAACCAATTGGCTGCCAACGGAACTCCTTTCCGTGATGCTTACAAGAAAGTAGGACTGGAAATCGAGGCTGGCGAGTTTAAGCCCAACAAGGACATTCACCACACCCACGAGGGAAGCATCGGCAACCTGTGCAACGACAAGATTCAGGAACTGATGGAGAACACACTCTCCGAGTTCCACTTTGAGCGCATGGAGAATGCTGAAAAGGAACTGCTCGGAAGGTAAAAACTAAAAGCAGAAAGACAAAGAAGTGAAACTCTCCTATATATATAATAAGGTGAAGCATGGCTGGGCGTGGAGCATGGCCTTGCTCTTCTGCCTGACAGTCCTTGCCGGCTGTGATGCGGAAGACCTGATCAGCACCCGCTTCCCATGCAGTTTTTACTTCAATCCCAAACTGCATCCAGGAACCTCCATTGAGACAGCCCTGCTCAATCCCGGAAGCTACACCTTCATCAGCGTGAAGAATCTTGGTGTCTGGCACATTTATTCCACACTCAACGACGGAAGAAACATCACCGAGGACATCAAGATTACTACCGACCGCACAGAGGGATGGGACAACCGCATCAAGACTCACCCCTTGGGAGCCAACAACGGAATCATTATCGGACTCAGCAATTTCCAGGGAAAAGTGGCCTGGGACAGACAATGCCCCAACTGTATCACACAATACGGCGGCACCAACTATCCACTCGAGCTGAACGGAATACGCCAGTCGGTCATGTGCAAGAAGTGCAAGCGTACCTATTCCTTAGAAACAGGCGCCATTACAGAAGGAGCCAAGGGCGAGGCGCTGATGAGATACGGCATCAGCTACGACGGACTTGGCTGCCCAGTAAGCGTAGGAAACTAAGCCAGAAACAGGGAAGAAGCCAAGAAAAAACAACTTTTCATCTAAAAAAATGTGATTTTTTTTGGCTGTTCCAAGAAATAACACTATCTTTGCACTCACATTTTGCGGAAATAGCTCAGTTGGTAGAGCACGACCTTGCCAAGGTCGGGGTCGCGGGTTCGAGTCCCGTTTTCCGCTCTCTTTTATTGTTTACCATGCCGCAATGGTGGAATTGGTAGACACGAGGGACTTAAAATCCCTTGGCCAGTAATGGCTGTGCGGGTTCGAGTCCCGCTCGCGGCACTTTCCTCCTACATATGAAAAAATTTGCTTATTTTTTTATTCTAATAGCAAGTCTTACACTTACCGCCTGTGGGGTAAGCGGCAACAGATTTCAGCTCGAAGGCAGATTTCTTCACATGGACCAAGGTGAATTTTATGTTTACAGTCCTGATGGCGGCATCGAAGGTGTCGACACCATCAAGGTGATAGACGGACGTTTCACCTACGAGGCTCCCTGCAAAGACAAGTTTACCCTGATGATTGTGTTCCCCAACTTCTCCGAGCAGCCTGTATTCGCTGAGCCGGGAAAGTCGGTAGACATCAAGGCTGACGCCTCTCACCTCAAGGAACTTACTGTAAAGGGAAGCAAGGACAATGAGCTCATGAACTCGTTCCGCGAACAGATTCTCAACGTCTCACCTCCCGAAGAAACCCGAATAGCCGAGCAGTTTATCAAAGACAACCCTGCCTCGGTAGTAAGCGTATTCCTTGTCAGAAAATACTTCGTGGCTGCTCTTTCGCCCGATTACGCCAAGGCTTCACAACTGCTCAGCATTCTGAGCAAAGAACAGCCCGGCAACGGCAATCTCGCAAGACTGACACAGCAGCTCAAATGGCTCAAGAGCGCAGGCATCGGCTCACAACTGCCTGTATTCACAGCCTACGACACCAACGGGAAACTCATATCAAGCACATCTCTTGCCTCGGCACCCGTAGCCGTCATCACCACCTGGTCGACCTCCGTCTTCGACAGCATGGATCTCTTGCGTGAACTCAAGAAGCGCCAGCGCAGCTCGCAGGGAAAACTCAAACTGATGAGTATCTGTATAGACGGCAATAAGACCGACTGTAAAAGAAACCTGGAGCGCGACTCCATCTCATGGCCCAACGTATGCAACGGAGACTTGCTTGCCGACAAGACTCTCCTGAAACTCGGACTGATAGGCATCCCCGACAATATCGTGCTGAAGAATGGCAAAATCGTGGCGCGGAGCCTGAAGAAGAAAGAGCTGAACAGCAAGTTGGACCAACTGCTGAAATAAAGCATATCAACACCCCCCGAAACGACAACAATCTTCATCACCATCTAAAACCTGAAGACATGTTAGTAAAAACCTATTGCGCAGCCGTAAACGGTCTGGAAGTAACCACCGTAACCATAGAAGTAAGCCTCAACCGAGGCGTACAGTATCATCTCACGGGTCTTGGCGACGAGGCTGTAAGAGAAAGCCGCGACCGAATAGCCGCCGCCCTGCAGTATAGTGGCTTCAAGTTTCCCGTGGCTGACATTACCATCAACATGGCTCCAGCCGACCTTCGCAAGGAAGGAAGCAGTTTCGACCTGCCCTTAGCTATCGGCATATTGGGAGCCAACAGCAACATCATAGAAGATCATCTCAAGGAATATATGATGGTGGGCGAGCTGAGTCTCGACGGAACCTTGCAGCCCATCAGGGGCGCACTGCCTATTGCCATAAGGGCAAGAGCCGAACATTTCAAGGGACTCATCGTACCCGAGCAGAATGTGCGCGAGGCTGCCGTGGTCAACAACTTAGAGGTGTACGGCATGAAAAACCTGCTCGAGGTCATCCAGTTCATGAACGACCAGAGCAATCCTTCTCCCACCATCGTCGATACCCGCAAGGAATTCTACGAGAACCAGAGTCATTTCGACCTCGACTATGCTGACGTGCGAGGTCAGGAGAATGTGAAACGTGCCTTGGAAGTAGCTGCTGCAGGCGGACACAACCTCATCATGGTAGGGCCTCCTGGTTCGGGTAAGTCGATGATGGCTAAGCGTCTGCCTTCCATTCTTCCTCCTCTCACGCTCTCTGAGAGTTTGGAAACCACACAGATACATTCCATAGCTGGCAAGTTGGGCAAGAACGTATCGCTCATCTCGCAACGTCCTTTCCGATCTCCCCATCACACCATATCTCAAGTGGCTTTAGTAGGTGGAGGAGCAACTCCTCAGCCTGGCGAAATCTCGTTGGCACACAATGGCGTGCTCTTCTGCGACGAGCTGCCCGAGTTCAACAAGACGACCCTCGAGGTGCTGCGCCAGCCTTTGGAAGACCGGCACATCAACATCAGCCGCGCCAAATACACCATCGACTATCCTTGTTCTTTCATGTTTGTGGCAAGCATGAACCCTTGTCCCTGCGGCTATTATGGCGATCCAACCCACAACTGTGTCTGCACCCCAGGACAGATACAACGCTACATGAACAAAATCTCTGGTCCCCTGCTCGACCGCATCGACATCCAGTGTGAGATACAGCCCGTACCGTTCAGCGACATATCCACGACGAAGCCGGGCGAGCCGAGCTGCGAGATACGCCGCCGTGTCATAGCAGCACGCGCAATACAGGAGGAGCGGTACAAGGACTTCAAGGACATACACTGCAACGCACAGATGACAGAGAGCATGATACACAAGTACGCCGAGCCTGACGAGGCTGGGTTCCGCCTCCTCAGCAACGCCATGGAGCGCCTCTCGCTATCAGCCCGCGCATACTCACGCATACTTAAGGTCGCCCGCACCATCGCCGACCTCGCCGGCTCAGAAAAAGTAGAATCCATGCACATCGCCGAGGCCATAGGCTACCGCAACCTCGACCGTGGTGACTGGGCGGAGAGATAGTCAACCGAACCTTAAGGACCTCACGAACGTGCGTACCCCCCCAAAAAAACTTGGTGATGCCACGATGCTTCCCTTAGCAAGGATAAAGAATAATCACTATAAAATAGTAAAATTTACAAATTAAACGAGAATGATAGCCTCTCTATAATTAGTCGAGCCTTAAAAACTTCACACATGCGCGCATGTGAATGCATTATATGTGATAACCGACCATTGTCCCTCTGTCATGAACCTCCTAATGACCCATTTGAAAAGGCACAAACACAGGTGTATGCCGATGTGATTATGGAAACAAAGGTTGAAGTCATTAGCCGAATTTCAAATTATTTTTCTAACTTGTAAAATACAAGGCTGCGCCGTAAACCTTAATTACGACACAGCCCCATATTTTCATCATTACTTTATTTTATATGCAGCTTTACGTGGATTATTTTTTCCGATAACCACATTTTGGGCATACTCCATCCGCATTGAGGGCGACACCGCAAAGAGGACAGCGGTCGATGTTATTCTTTGTGGTAAACTCGGCAGACGCGGCATTCACACCGCTTGTGAAAGTGATTTTTGCGATGTTCAGTTTGTCTTTCAACAAGTCATATACAATCTTAATCATACCTTCCACTGTCATGGTTTCTTTGGTAACAACCAGACGGGCATCGGGGTAAGCCGTTGCCAATTCGGTCTTGAAGGCCTCTCCTTTCATTTTGTTTTGCGGATGGCCGTTTTTGATGCCTTGCTTTTCATACACATCAAGAATGGCAGGAAGCAAAGGGTCATCTTCGCGGAGCACCAAGGCATGGTCAAAATTCTTCAACAGGCTCCATGCCACCTTTTGGATTTCATTACAAGGGTACACCATGTTTACACCTTCTTCAACCGTATCTTCCACCTCAATGGTCAGTGTGCCAGTGTGACCGTGAAGATACTGGGCTTCGCCTTGGAAGCCATAGAAGCGATGTGCATACTGCAAATCGAAAGTCGTGATACTTCTCATACTTTTTACTTTTTAGAGTTTAACTTTAGGTTATTTATCGTTATCTGCACCTGTATTCGGCTAATGTCAACCGATGCAAAATTCTTTTCTTTCAAATACTGTCGTATCAATTCCGTAAGCTCTTCATCCATATAATCCAAGATGCTCTCTCCCTCGAATATGTGGTGATGCTCTGTCACGGTAATGTCATAATAGCTTTTCCCCACTTCGGGATGGAACACAAGTGACAACAGATTAGCCTTGCAAAACGAATCAAGAATGCGATAGATGGTTGAGATGGTTATCTCATTATCTTTGGATTGCACACACTTGATTATTTCATCAATGGCAGCATGACGCAATTCCATCATAACCTCATAAACCACTTTACGTTGCGGAGTGATTTTTAGGCCTGCATTCTTTATAATCTCCGTACTTTCCATTCTTCTCGTATTTTGATGCTACAAAGTTAATGATAATATTTCGCATTTGCAAATTTTTACCAACAAAATTATTTTTTTTTAAGAATAAAGCCGCATCACCTATTTATCTGTTCGAAGATAGTGGCATACTGGTGGGGGTTCACATATAATGATGTGGTTCCCGAGTGTTATATTATCACTATGGATGGTCTTGAATCGGAACCTTTCGCCGACGTTGCGCCCTACATTTTTGAGGATATGGGACGCGCCTATGCTGTCGTAAAGAAGCAATACCGCAATACAGACCTCAAAAAACATGTTATCGGACTCAACCTCGTCGAAATACATTCCTTAGATTCTGTCTATCAGAAATTCACCTGGCCCATGTGGGAATGTATAGAGTCTATGCACAATGGAGCAATTCTAATCAAAAAGGCTCGACTAATTAAACAAAAAGTGTTATCTTTACATCGTGAACATAAACAATGGCCATTCACCTATGTCCTTGATAAATCATCGTAGGCGTAATGCTATATGGCATGGAGCGAGCCAAAAAGTGGGACAAACAGCGGCCCCTCTTTTCTTAGACCGAATAGACATCCAGTGCAAGATAACTCCCGTTCCCTTCAAGGACATCTCGAAAGCGGCACAAGGTGAGCCAAGTGCCGAGATACGCAAACGTGTGATAAGGGCAAGGGAAATCCAGGCGGAACGCTTCAGCGGACAAAAGGGAATCCACTGCAATGCACAAATGAGCGAGCGCATGATACATCAGTATGCCGAACCCGACGAGGCTGGCATCAGCATGTTGAGAATGGCGATGGAACGTCTGTCACTATCTGCCCGCGCCTACAACCGCATCCTGAAGGTAGCACGCACCATTGCCGACCTGGAAGGCTGCGAACATGTAGAGTCGCACCACTTGGCAGAGGCCATCGGTTATCGCACCCTCGACCGTGGCGACTGGGCTGAAAGAGGGGTATAGCAGTTAGAGGGCACACCTATACATTTATTTAGAAAACGCAAACAGAATTGTACCTTCACAGAATTCTGTTTGCGTTTTTACCTTATATTCATTATCACCATAATATTTTTCCATCTAAGACAGCTATAAATTGGGAGATTTTCTCTTTTTGTTCATTTTTCAGGCAAAATGTTTTGTGTTTGAAATAGTTTTTTGTAATTTTACCGCCGATAAATAAAATATTAATGCCTATGATATAAAAAGAAAATAAAGACATTTAAGATATAAAGCGTTAGCTTATATTCTTGCACTCTGAAAATTGGGGAATTGGACGAATGTTGCAAAGAGTAAAAGTTAGTGCTCACGTCCTTTGGGCGTGGGCTTTTACTCGTATATAGCAACATAGGTTATCCCCAATATCCTCAGAGTGTATAGACGAAGCTAAAAAGTCCACGCTTTTTCATTGTCTATATCCACGTTTATTTGGACTTCCTATAAATTTACTAACTTAATAAACATAAAAACGTATTTAATCTTCCTGTTACTTTATCTCACATTAGCAGAATTTAGGATTTCATCTTTCACAAGTGACGATGATGACGGAGAAGGAAACTATAAAAGTTGTAAAGACTATTGTACCTAGCCTTTTATATCTGTTTCTTACAGCAACAATTTATTAATACTTAAATTTGAATGATTATGAAGAAAGTTAATTTTATGATTACGATGTTTGCAATAATGTTTGCGGCATTGAGTTTTACCGCTTGCGGAAGCGATAATGGTGACGATGCGACTGGTGGTGATTCGTCAGAAGGTTATATTGAAGTTAAATTCAATGGAAAAACTTACAGAGAAGCGATTAATAATTGGGAGTATGCCCAAATTGACCCAGTAGGAAAGGATGACCAAGACAGAAAACTCACATTTACTTATGATATGCAGTCGCACTTCGAAAACAAAGGATTCTCCTTTATGTTAGGTATTGTTCACTTTAGAAATAGAAGCGAATTGTTAAAATCTGCATCTGGTAGCTATCCTTGCGCCAAGGACATACTTGATGATAGTTTTTACAACAATTTAACCTTTGTTCCGAATTTTCACCTTGATGGAGATGAATATGACTTTGAAAGAGGAACTCACCAAGTTAAGAGAATAAGTGGTGCAGAAAATGCTGTCTATGTAGAAGGTAGCTTTACGGCTTCATTCAAGCTAAATTCAGACAGACAAACCGTGTCTGGCTCATACAAAATACGTATCCCGGATTAATGAGTAAATGCTAAAATCATAGAGCTCATTTTCCTGATGATTTTCATAAAAATTAATGAGCCCACTTGAAAAAGTCGAAAATCGCATTTTTTCTTTGCAACTTATTGATTAGCAATAGCTGATTTTCGTAAAATTTTTCAAGTGGACTCATTAATATAAAATCGCAATTCAAAACTAACTAAATAAAAATAAATATGAAAAAAACATATCCAATATTCCTATTCCTTTGTCTCATGTTAGCTGGATTTAATCTGTCATCTTGTACAAATGATGCTAATGGTGATGGATATGAAGACAGTGAGGGTGGTGAAGGTAGCGAAGACGACAATGACTATAATGGCAGTGAAAAAGCAACTCTTTACATAGATGGCGTTGCTTATTATACAAGACATGGTTATTCACATGATAATTTTGGTTCCTTCAACCGAGAAGGTTCTGGTCGTTTATATTTCGAAATAAATGCTTTTAAAAACTCAACAACGAGTTTAGAGGGGTGGACAGTAGGTTTAATACTGAATGGCTATTCTAATGTCTTTGACCTGAAAAAAGGACAAACTTTTGATGCAGACAATTTAACGGTTCGTAATTTTGCCGTTGCATTAGTAGCTCCACAAACGTATTGTTGGGATATTATAAGTGGTAGTATAACAATTGTTTCCATTACAGAAAAAGAGATTACACTTAAGTTCAAAAATTTCAAGTGTGAGCATCATGAGAAAAAAAGATCTCACACGATTGATGGCACTGTCAGTTTGAAATACAATCCAGAAGAGCTTAATTAAATACGCTCTAGTCAAGTGGTGTTTAAAATGAAACAAACTTAATTATGTAACTTTGCTGTTTGATTTCAATAACATTAAAGCTGAGCTACCGGCATGACGGGCAAAACTCATAAAAAATCTCTCGTTTATATCGATTCTCTTTGCCTTATTTTCTATTGCATAGCGCGAAAGATAGGAGCAGACTCCAAAATAGACTTCAATCAATATGCGGGAAACGGCTATCAGGTACCAGGTCTGTACCACGCAAGTGTTACTATGGTATTAAACAGCCGACAATCCAGTACCACCCGTATGAAACTCCAGTACCAGTTAAGCTACACAAAAAGTGGTACTGAGTATAGGAAAACAACTATTAGCTTTAATTATTCAAAAAGCGGACATCGGGATTGACTCCAATGTCCGTTTTTTCATTTTTCATTTCTTGCGAATTGATCAAGAACGCTTGATAGTCCACTTATGACCAAAGCTAAGATGATTTCCTTCATAATGGTTTACTTCCACAATGACCTCATCACTGGTCAGCTTCTTGTAGGTCATCTTGAGAGTGAAAGGCGTGTCTTCTGTCCAATCGCAGTGATACTCCTTGATCAATCCCTTGGAGCGAGTGCCCAACTTGCGGCACACTGGTGTCACAAAGCACGAGCGACGTCATCGAAGCTCCGACGAGTGGACTCTACATCCTAACATCAAAAGACAAGAAAACTAAAATCTTTGTCAAGTAAACCACAGAATAAAGTTCCACGATAATAACAGAAAACTTCGTTCCGTACATGGAACGAAGTTTTTTATATGTAACTAAACTTTCTCAAGCCTACAAAAATCTATGTTCTAAAGTATCGAACTTATGTTCTAAACTTTAGAACATAGATTTTTCGCAAGATTCAGAACAATTTCATATCGAACAAAAAACAATTTGCATAGTATTAAAGTAATTACTCATGGCTATAGGGGTGCCGGGGTGTTACTTTTTCATGTATCAACGACCAATTAGCTAAAGAAAAATGCAAATATTTCCTACTAATTACAGTATTTTTTTGTAATTTTGCAGCCAAATAACAAAAATATATTAGCTAATATGGAACAGAAAAATTTCAAACGTACCACTGTGACGGCAGCTTTGCCATACGCCAATGGTGGTGTACATATCGGACACCTGGCAGGTGTATATGTGCCAGCCGATATCTACGTGCGCTATCTCCGACTCAAAAAACAAGACGTTGTTTTCATCGGCGGTAGTGATGAGCATGGTGTACCTGTAACCATCCGTGCCAAGAAAGAGGGCATCACCGTACAGGAGGTGGTGGACCGCTATCACAATCTGATCAAGAAAAGTTTTGAGGACTTCGGCATTTCCTTTGATATCTATAGCCGTACGACCTCAAAAGTTCACAATAAGTTTGCTTCTGATTTCTTCCGCACTCTCTATGACAAGGGTGTGCTCGAAGAGAAGGTAGAGGAGCAGTTCTGCGATGAGGTAACAGGAGAATTCCTCACAGACCGTAACATCGTGGGTACTTGTCCTCGCTGTGGTGCTGAAGGTGCCTATGGTGACCAGTGCGAGAAATGTGGTGCTACACTTTCGCCTGAGGAGTTGATCAACCCAACCAACAAGAACAATCCTGGACACGGTCTCGTGAAGAAGCCTACCAAGAACTGGTATCTGCCTTTAGGAAAGTATCAGGACTGGCTGAAGCAATGGATTCTGGAAGGTCACAAGGAGTGGAGAACTAATGTTTATGGTCAGTGCAAAAGCTGGCTTGACATGGATTTGCAGCCTCGTGCGATGACCCGCGACCTGGATTGGGGGATTCCTGTTCCTGTGGAGGGTGCTGAGGGCAAGGTGCTCTACGTATGGTTTGATGCACCTATCGGTTACATCTCAAATACCAAGGAACTCTGCGATGCACAGCCTGAGAAATGGGGCACATGGCAGAAATGGTGGCAGGATCCTGAGACTCGTCTCGTTCACTTCATCGGTAAGGACAACATCGTGTTCCACTGCATCATCTTCCCTACTATGCTGAAGGCACACGGCGACTATATCCTGCCAGACAACGTGCCTGCCAACGAGTTCCTGAATCTTGAGGATGATAAGATTTCTACCTCTCGCAACTGGGCAGTCTGGTTGCATGAGTTTCTCGTAGATCTCCCTGGCAAGCAGGATGTTTTGCGCTATGTATTGACAGCCAATGCTCCTGAGACCAAGGACAACAACTTCACATGGAAGGATTTCCAGGAGCGCAACAACTCTGAATTGGTTGCTGTTTATGGTAACTTCGTAAACCGTGCTCTCCAACTCACTAAGAAATATTGGGGCGGTGTAGTTCCTGCTTGCGGCGAACTGCAGGAGGTAGATGAGAAGGCTATCGCAGAATTCAAAGACGTGAAGGAGAAGGTAGAGCAGTATCTCAACGTATTCAAATTCCGTGAGGCTCAGAAAGAGGCTATGAACCTCGCCCGCATCGGTAATAAATACATCACAGAATGTGAGCCTTGGAAGGTTTGGAAGACCGATCCTAAGCGTGTGGAGACTATCCTGAACATCTCCCTCCAGTTGGTTGCCAACCTCGCCATCGCTTTCGAACCATTCTTACCTTTCTCTTCTGAGAAACTGCGCAAGATGATCAACATGCCAACTTTCGAATGGACCCAGTTGGGCAGCACAGACTTGCTCAAGGCGGGTACTCAGCTCGGTGAGCCAGAGTTGCTCTTCGAGAAGATTGAGGATGAGGTCATCGAGAAACAATTGCAGAAACTCGCTGACACCAAGAAGGCCAACGAGGAGGCTTCCTATAAGGCAGAGCCAGTCAAGCCAGAAGTAAGTTTCGAAGACTTCGAGAAACTCGACATACGCGTAGGACACATCCTGAACTGCGAAAAGGTAAAGAAGTCGAAGAAGCTCCTCAAGTTCACCATCGATGACGGTACAGGTACCGAACGCACCATCTGCTCAGGCATCGCTGCTTATTATGAGCCAGAAGACCTCATCGGAAAGGACGTGCTCTTCGTTGCCAACTTTGCTCCACGCAAGATGATGGGCATAGAGAGTCAGGGCATGATTCTCTCGGCTGTCAACTTCGACGGAAGCCTCAACGTCACCTCTCTCCTGGGCAAGGTGAAGCCAGGAAGCCAGGTGGGATAAAGAGTCCTAACAAACACCAAATAGAACCCCATATTGCATTCCTTTGCGATATGGGGTTTCTCGTTTTGCACAAATTTAATCCTCATTATTTTGCACAAAACAATATTTTTACTATCTTTGCAACGATTAGGAAGAAATAGCGAATAATGAAGGGGAAAATAATGATCATTTAAAACAAAAACAATGAAGACAACATCAGAGATACTAAACCTTTTGAAGTCGTACAAGAATATTGCGACTGCAAAATATGGATTGCCAAAGATTGGCATCTTTGGCTCTGTTGCTCGTGGAGAACAGACTGACGAGAGTGATGTTGACGTTTGTTACGAAGGCAAGGCTCCTTCTTTCTTGACATTAGACTTAATACAAACCGACTTGGAAAAGTTGTTTGGAGCCAAGGTCAATATGGTTAGGGTAAGAGTCAGGATGAATGGCTTGCTTAAACAAAGAATCATGAAGGAGGGGATTTATGCCTAAAGTTCTTCTATACATAACAGCCAAAATCATTTGGAACTTTCTGTTCTATAACACAGATTTCCATGAGAACAGAGCTCATGTTCATGTAGGTAAGCGAGGAACAGAAGAACTCTGTAAGATTTGGTTGGAGCCAGAAGTAGAAATGGCAAAACAAGGAGACCTCACTGACAAACAGGTCAAAGAGGTTCTTGATATAGCAAAGAGATACCAAACTAAACTGCTTTACCAATGGAAGCAATTCAAGGAAGGTAAAACTATAAGAATAATAAAAATAAAAAAGTAAGAATATGTATCAGAATGAAGGTTATTGGAATGTGAAGCCTAAAATCAAGGCTGTATCGTTCCCAAAGAGAGGTAAGTTTGAAGTTACCCTGCAAGACGGTCGTTCTATAACGATGCCTATTTCTGCTTTTCCAAGCATGAAGAAAGTGCCTGTTAAAGAAAGAAGCAACTGGTATCTAATGGGAGGTGGCTTCACATGGGATTCATGCCCAGAAGTTATCCATATCGAACAAATTTTGGGTAACTATGCTAACTATTCACATGAACAAGCTCATGCCATTGTATGACAAGATTCTGTTGCGCAAAAGATCTGTCATAGAAACCATCAATGACGAACTTAAGAATGTTGCACAACTTGTACATTCAAGTCATCGCCCAACTCAATCCCGTCACGATTATCGACGAGAGCCATAACTTCGACGGAAGCCTCAACGTCACCTCTCTCCTGGGCAAGGTGAAGCCAGGAAGCCAGGTGGGATAATCCCTATACATTATTATATATAAAAGGTGGATGCTGGAAATCTCGCTTACGAGACTCAGCATCCACCTTTTATATGACTTCGTCATTGCGTACACCAAAATTCTTCGTCAATGTCTTATACGTGAAAAAGTTGATAGACGACCCACTTTTCCAAAGGAGTTTTTGCCACGCTATTGAACTCATTGACACGCACTAACATATATGTCGGGAAAATCTCGGAAGGTGATTTCCTCACAATGTTGTCCTTCTCCTTGGTACTGATAATGAGTTGGTCTTTCGTATGTAAGCCCACAAAATTATTCTGACCAACATAGATATAGTCAGAGCCTTTGCCCAAGTCAAAGTACAGAATGCTAATGGAATATACTTTCTTCACCTCCTTGTAACTATTGCCAAGATTGATGTGTTCAGTGATAGCTTTGGCTACACCATAAAGAACACGTTCCAAATAATACAACTCACTTGTATTCTGCACTTCCACAATGATGATTTCACCCTTGCTATTCTTGGCTTTGATATCGACCCTATTAAACTTGTCATCATAATCCGTTTGGTTTCCTTCGCTTTCCAAAATATCTATGATTTTCACCTTTTCATTCAAGAAAACGGTAAGGAAGCCCTCTAACACATCGAAGTTGGCCTTTTGACGGAGCAATCTCTTAATCGCCCAGTCGAAACGAATATATCTATCTCTAAGTTCTGCCATAATAATCTCCTCCTTATATCAACATAAAACATTATCGCTTACAAATGTACAACAAATTATCGTAACTTCCAAATATTAAGGCGAATTAAAAAGGAGAGACGAGCTTCACAGCCCACCTCTCCCGAGAGATTTATAGAAAATGCCACTCATGGCATAATCTCTTGATTAAAAATACTGTCTTATTAGTTTGCCTTTGGCAAGGTATTGCTCCACTCATTCTGAGTAACACCAAAACCTGCATTGATTTCGTCAACAGGAATTGGATATACAAAGTCTGAAATCTTATAATTGTTAAAAGTGAACTTCACCTCTGGGGCACCATAAGCATATACAGATGCCTTTTCGTCCCAACGGCGCAAATCATACAAACGAAGTCCCTCCTGGAACAATTCGCGAGCACGCTCATCCTTCAAGAAAGCAAGAACCTCATCCTTTGTTGTACCCAACTGCTCGGCAGAAGTAATATCCGCATTACGCTTTGCCACAACTAACAAAGAATTCCTAGCCTCATCAAAATCTGCGGCAGTTGTTCCATGAAGCTTAGCCTCTGCCATAATGAGATACATTTCTGGCGCATTGATCAAATAGTTTGTCGTTGTTACGGTAGGGAACTTACCACCCTTAAAGACAGGCTTGGTTGGTGTAGATGAAGCATCCCAAATGAAGATTGAAGTTCTGCAATCATTTGCACCATACATCTTCTGAAGCTTAGGACTTGGACTAAAGCTGTAAGTTGACCACAATGTACCGCAAGATTGTGCTGACCAGTTATGCTTGCCATCAATAGACAAATAGAACAAGCTCTCCGTATTGACACCTGTAGAAGAATACATTGCCTTGTAATCATCTGCCGTTGTTGCAATAGCAGACACATCTGCATCATCAAGAGCTTGCTGAGCATAAGACGCAGCTTCAGACCAATTCTCCATATAGAGATAAACACGAGCCAACAATCCTTCTGCTGCAGCCTTGGTAAAGTAAACCTTCTTGCCTCTATCTGCACCAGCTTTGCCAAAATGCTCTATCGCATTTTTCAAATCACCAACAATAGATGTATAAGTCATACCTACTGTTGAACGAGAAACCTGCTCGAAAGCCTTAATTGGCTCCTCTGAGATTACAATACCTGGTTGATCAGAAAAATCCTGACCATTTACCTTGATTTGATGACCATAGATATTGACTAAAGCAAGTTTAGCATAAGCACGAAGAGCGTAAGCCTCAGCCAAAGCGACATCCAAAGTCTGCTTATCTTCCTTTGTGGAAGTCTCATACAATTTCTTACCTGCATTAATTGCTCTCGCTGAATTATCGATTACTTTGTAACCATAATTCCAAATATAACGCAAATAGCTTTCCTCATCTGTCATCGTATAAGAATAGATGGCATCCATATGACTTGTAGAACCATTCCAATACGACAAGTCTGTTGGAATATCACCAATCATTGTTGCAAAATCTCCTGCAAAATAATAATGATAAAACCAATCGTACTCACCATTTACGGCATTACTTACAGAAGATGCATCTGTCAAACCATTGTCCACATCTACACCAGAATAATTCTTGGTGTCCAAAAAGTCATCTCCACAACTTGTCAAACAAGTTCCTGTTACTGACAAAAACAGTAAACCTAATATATGTTTCTTCATATTATTCCTTAATTTGAATCTTTTTAGAAAGTAATCTGAATACCACCAACAAATGTAGTCACACCAGGATACTGCCATGCGATAACGCCATTATCGTATGTATCAGGTGTATATCCAGTAAAGTCACTTGCAGTAAAGGTGTATAAGTTATCTGCTGAAATGTAAATACGTACCTTTTGCATGAAAGCCTTCTTTGTCAAAGAAGATGGCAAAGTATAGCCTAATGTAATATTACTCAAGCGCAAGTAGCTTCCGTTCATGAGGAAACGAGAAGAAGTCGCTGTTGAATTATCTGGATCATTGTAAACATAACGAGGATATTTTGCATTAGGATTATCCTCTGTCCATGAGTTAAGAGCCATATCTTTGAGCGGTGTCATCTCACGCATACCCCAACCAGTGAAAGCTGCACCATAATCATAAACCTTGGCACCCAAGCGATAATTGAAACTTACACTTGCATCAAGTCCTTTCCAATTTACAGAAGAACCAAATCCACCGAATACCTTTGGATCAGCAGAACCCAAATGACGCTTTGCAGCCTCCCTATAATTGCTTGTTGTCTCATCACCAGTTTCATTCTTATACCATAAAGGCTTACCATTGGTTTTATCCACACCTGCATATTCTCTCATATAGAACTCATTGTATGGATAACCCACTTCGTTGATTGTCAATGTATTAACGATAGGTTCACCACTAGACAACTTAACCACACGGTTTTGGTTCCAAGTCATATTAGCATAAGCATTCCAATCCAAGTCCTTACTATGCATGATAGTAGCCTTCAAATCTACTTCGATACCTTGGTTACGAATCTTACCAATGTTCTTATAAGTGCTAGCCAAACCAGTTGTCATAGACAAAGGCATTTTCATCAAGGCATCAGATGTTGTCTCATTATAGTAATCCAAAGACAAATGGATGCGATCAATAAAAGAAAGATCAAAACCAATATCAAACTTCTTAGAAGTCTCCCATGTCAGTTTTGTATTAGAGATTGACTCAGGGGCAATACCTACAACACCATTATAGTTGTGACCTGCCATATAATAACCACGTGCAGCATACCAATCGATGTCTTGATTACCTACCGTACCATAAGAAGCACGAAGAGTTGCATTCGTGATAACAGGATTATCCTTCAAGAACTTCTCTGAAGAAAGGCGCCACTTTGCACCAACAGACCAGAAATTACCCCAAAGGTTGTCTGTTCCAAATACAGAAGAACCATCACGACGGAAAGATGCAGACGCATAATATTTGTCAAGATATGAATAGTGAGCATCTGCGAAGTAAGAAGCCAATCTTGCCTCTCTCTGCTTGTATGCAGGGTCTTCCCACTTACCAGCTGTAGAAAGCTTGTTCATTCCCAAAGAAGCAAATGGGAAATCATAACCTGTATAATGATCAGAATAGTAAGACTTCTTCTGCATTTCCTGTCCCAACATCACAGACACATTATGCATATCGTTGAAAGTTTTGTTCCAACCAAGCACATTGTTCCAAGTAATTGTTGTAGAGCGAGAATTGAATTGGTCACCATAACCATTATAATCTCCCATACCCTGTGGGTCATAAATAGCAGACATATATTGATACTCACGATAGTTCATGATATTTACACCCAAGTTTGTACGGAAATAAATACCATTCCAAATATCAACTTGCAAGTATGGATTTAAGTTCAAAGTCTCATTGCGACTTTCGTATACATTACCCAATTTATCTGCAAGAGCAAGAGGGTTATATAAGCCATAAGTATAACCATAGTATTTGCCCTCCTCATCATGAGTTGGATAGAATGGTTGCATCATGGAAATCGCAGCGGTCATAGTATTACTCATTGCACCAGCAGTTGATTGGCTTGAACCATTCTTAATAGAGAAAGCATAGTTAGCATTAGCACCAACAGCAAAGCGACCGAACTTGCTCTCTACATTGACACGTCCTGAATATCTCTTAAAATCAGAAGCAATTACCAAACCTTCTGTGTCGAGATAACCAGCACTGACATAGAAACCAGTCTTACCTGTCTTTCCCTGAGCACTGATGTTGTAGTCTTGATAATAACCATGGCGAGTAACCTCATCTATCCAATTGGTAGATCTCTTGCCATCCCATTCGTAATACTCAGACAAAGCAGCTTTTGCATCATCAATATTATCGAACTGACCAGCAGCTACACGACCTTGCGCATAGAGATTCATAGTCTCCTCAGCATTGGCATAATCCATGTTGTTATTTGCCATAGAAGTGAAGCCTTGCTTAATATCAACATTGATATTCAACTTGCCCTCAGTACCCTTCTTGGTGGTAATGACAATCACACCATTAGCAGCACGAGCACCATAAATAGCAGTTGCAACAGCATCCTTCAATACAGTAACAGTCTCAATATCCTCAGGATTCACAGATGCCATTGGATCCAAATAGTTTCCTTCGCCAGAATAAGTGCCTTCGACATCTGAATTCATTGGCATACCATCAATCACATACAATGGCTGTGTACCAGAACTGATAGAAGAACGTCCACGTACATAGATAGAACCCCATGTACCAGGCTGACCTGTAGAGTTGTTCATCTGAATACCAGACACATTACCCTCAAGTGCCTTCACAAAGTTGGCATCACTCTTCTTTTCAATCTGTGAGCCATTCAGCAAAGAAGCTGCACCAGTAAAAGAGGCTTTCTTTTGGACACCATAACCAGTTACAACCACCTCATCAAGGGTCTTTTGGTCTGCACGTAATTCAATCTGAATCTTATTACCCTTAATTGTAACTGTTTTGTCTTCCATACCCATGTAAGAAACCTTCACAGAATTCTTACCCTGAGGAAGAACGATAGAAAAGTTACCGTCCACATCGGTAACTGTACCAGTATTAGTACCAACAATCTTGATTGATGCGCCAATAACAGGCTCACCATCCTCTGAAGTTACTACTTTACCAGTAACGGATGTTTGAGCAAAGGCTACTCCACAACAGAGAATTGCCCCCCCCATAAACAATGCGATTCTTTTCATCATAATCTCTCTCGTTTTGATAAAATTTATAAATTTACTATAATCGGCAGCAAAATTATAATTTATTTCGGATATTTGCAAATATTTTGTTATAAAAATGCAATTACTGAGCAAAAATATATGTTTTTAGTAAGGAATAGCACATTTCTGCTTACTATTTGTAACGATTTTCTTCTTATACATACCAAAATTGTATAAGATGAAAATGATTTTCATTCAAACAAATCATCCAGCAAAACTTCATCATTTGCCCCAGTTCGGGATAAGAAATAGTTTTAAAAAGTTGGTAGTATCACTAATATTTTGTATCTTTATAAGTGATTTACAACAAGTTGCAGAATTATTTTGTATTACAGACGAGTTTTGCAAACATTTTGATGCAGAAAATGCAAGAAACTTGCTGGAAGACAACAACGGAATGAAGCGCAGACGGCGTGCAGCTTCGTAGCCAACTTCGCTCCTCGCAAGATGATGGGCATCGAGAGCCAGGGTATGATTCTGAGCGCTGTCAACTTCGACGGAAGCCTCAACGTCACCTCTCTCCTTGGCAAGGTGAAGCCAGGAAGCCAGGTGGGATAATCCCTATACATTATTATATACAAAAGGTGGATGCTGGAGATCTCGCTTACGAGACTCAACATCCACCTTTTGTATGAGATTGTAAATCGCATCATCTATATTTCAAAACGGATATAGGTGCGGTCGTCAAAACTCTTGTTTTCTTCAACGAAGCCTTTGGTTGCAATAAATAGCCATCGCTTACCAAAACGACCTCTCTTGGCTTTTCTTGCCTTCTATTTTACGTTCTATTACTTTCATTCTCCAATTTCTTTTGCCAAGGCAAACAATAAATAAAGAGGGATATTCGTCGTCTTTGCCTCCTCATTACGCTCATAAGGAAGCAAACTTGTGCGCAGAGACCAAGATGGCGAATATCTATCCTTATAAGACTTCAAACTCTTGGCATTCATCGTTATACCTGCTTTGCACTCCAAAGGATAAACAGCCATACCATCCGTCACCAAGAAATCAATCTCCGCACAAGACGAGGATGTCCAATAGTAATTGCCACGAAAGTGTTTATGCAAATGAAGTTCCTGACAAACATATTGCTCAGTCAAAGCCCCCTTGAATTCCTCGAAGATACGGCTGCCCTCCAAGATTACCTTTGGAGACAATTCACTTAAACATCTCAGCAACCCGACATCTAACAGATACACCTTAAACGCCTTCAAGTCGGCATAAGCCTTTAAGGGCACATCTGGCTTACTCACATTATAGGTTCGGATGATTTCCCCAGCATCAGTCAACCACATCAAAGCATCCTCATACTCACGAGCACGAGCGCCTTCACGTACCAATCCATAAATAAACTTCTTGTTTTCCTTTGCCAACTGAGTTGGGATAGAATCCCAAATATAGCGTATCTTCTCTACCATCTGTGAAGGAGCATGCTTGGAAAAATCATTCTGATAAGAATCTATCAACTGCTGTTGCACCGCATCAACCTCAAAGTAGTCATTTGACTCCAACCATTTTTTGACAGCAGACGGCATTCCTCCTATGACGAAATACTTCTTCAGATAATCTGTCATCTTGTCTGCGAATGGCAGTAGATTACGATTACCTTCCAATATGGATTCCACTAACATCTGCTCACCATTGGCCAATAAGAATTCCTGAAAAGACAAAGGGTAGAGATCCAAGAAATCCACTTTTCCCACTGGAAAAGATGTTCCCTTATGCAATGCTACACCCAACAAAGAGCCTGCACAACAAATGGCATATTCCGGGGCTTCCTCCGCAAAATACTTCAAGGAAGTCAATGCACGAGGCATTTCCTGCACTTCATCGAATATCACCAACGTTTTCTCTGGCTGTATCTTTTTGGCATGATAAAGAGACAGTTGCTCGATAATACGCTTAGGCGACAATACACCTTCAAAGATAATGGACAGCGTATCTTTCTGTTCGAAGTTGACATAACAAACATCCTCGAAGTATTTAGCCCCGAAGTCTTTCAAAAGCCAAGTTTTACCCACCTGCCTTGCTCCACGCAGAATCAAAGGCTTCCTATCTGCCTTTTCCTTCCATTTTACCAGTTCTTGCAACAGTAATCTTTCCATTCTTTTCTATTTTGTTGCAAAGATACTAAAAATCAAGTATTTGGCAATCCTTCATCACATTTTTCGCACGTGTTTTAACCAAGTTTATCACATTTTCGGCACGAGTTTATACCTCTTCAATCACATTTTTAGTACGACTTTTACGTCAACCTGACTTATACTATAAAAAGATCTCACTCTACATGGCGTTTCTCCTACCCGATTTTATGTTATGGAGCATGACTACACAGGGGAGGGCGCTTATCAACATAAAACACTAAACATTAAAAGACGTCACCGCCTGTAAATACACCCCCGTCGTACTCGTACTTATGGAGAAAAAGCACACAAAAGTGTAAAAGAAAGCCATTAGAACAAACAAATAAGAGGAAAAAACATTCATACATCTCGCTTTTTGGGCTAAAAACATGCACACATTAGTATGGTTTGTGCATAAACCACTATCTTTTTCATTAAAAAGTTTGCTCATGTTAAAAAAAAAGCGTTCCTTTGCACCCGATTTCAACGGCAAAGATGGTAAGCGAGAGAAGTTTACACCTTATTATATATATAAGATATCGTGCCGTTATTATAAACAAAAGTATTAAGATAACAATGACTCACAATTTGTTAAAAGGCAAACGTGGCATCATCTTCGGTGCCCTCAATGAGGAATCAATCGCTTGGAAAGTAGCCGTTAAGGCTGCTGAAGAAGGTGCCACCATCGCACTGAGTAACACAGCAATGGCCCTTCGTATGGGTACACTCGACAAACTCGCTGAACAAATCAACGCTCCTATCATCGCAGCTGATGCGACAAGCGTAGAAGACTTGGAAAAGGTTTTCACAGAAGCACAGGAGAAATTGGGTGGCAAGATTGACTTCGTTCTCCACTCTGTAGCCATGAGCCCTAACGTGCGCAAGCATCGCACTTACGATGATCTCGACTACAACTTCCTGAACAAGACTCTCGATATTTCTGCCATCTCTTTCCACAAGATGCTGCAGGTAGCCAAGAAGTTGGACGCCATCAATGAGTGGGGTTCTGTAGTTGCCCTTTCTTATGTGGCTTCTCAGCGCACATTCTTCGGTTACAACGACATGGCTGATGCCAAGAGTATGCTGGAGAGCATCGCACGTAGCTTCGGATACATCTACGGTCGCGAGAAGCACGTGCGTATCAACACCATCTCACAGAGTCCTACAGCCACTACCGCTGGTAAGGGTATCAAGGATATTGACAACATGATGGACTTTGCTGACAAGATGTCGCCACTGGGCAATGCCGTTGCAGAGGATTGCGCAAACTACTGCGTAATGATGTTCTCTGACTTCACACGCAAGGTAACCATGCAGAACCTCTTCCACGATGGTGGTTTCTCGTCTATGGGTATGAGCCTTCGCGCCATGAACCAGTATGCAAAGGACCTGACTCCTTACGAGGACAAGAACGGAAAGGTAATCTACGGATAATACAACCCGCAATATCTGCTTCAAGAAGATAGCGATACTGCATCAAATAAGAAATCCGCATTCGGAGAGAGATAGAAAACTCTTCTGAATGCGGATTTTGCTATGTTATCAAAGTGCAAAACGATAACCCACCGAGAATGTAAACACACGATTCTTACAATTGTCATCATGACCTGGAGAATCGTCAACATTGGTAAGTCCCAAGTTGTAACGGGCATCGAGCACCACCCCCATATACTCATAAGACAAGCCTATAGGCAGAGAGACATCCACCTTTTTGGCAGGCCAAGAATCTGACACCTTCTGTGAATTGTCATAGGTAGCACCACCATATTGGTCCCTCTCTATATCAATGGAGGTAAACTCATACTTAGGATCGTTGAGCAGGAAACCTGCCTGTACGCCAACCATAAATGCCAACTGACGGGTAACATAACCCTTCACCATCAAAGGCACATTGAGATAATGCAGATTGGTGTGATAGTCGGAAATGCCCTGGTACTTCCTTCTTTCAGCATCAATAGTAGCCTCATAACTGGAGAAGCGGAAGCCCTGCTTGGCATAATAAGCTCCTAAACTGACGCCAATCTCCTTGGTAGCACGATACTCCACATCGACACCACCCATAAAACCAGCCTGGAAACTTGACTTCAAAGAAGCCTTATCTTCACCAGAAGCATAATAAATGCGGTTATTGCTCCAGTTGGCAAGCGCCACACCTACACGAGGGATGACAGAAAACCTGCCGACCTCACTCTCTACTGTCTGCGCCATTGTCCCTAAAGAAAGAGCCAACAAGCAGACAAGTGATAAAATATTTCTTCTCATAAACACTTATATATTCCATTAATAAATCATGAATACTCCTTATATATATTATCTAAAACGCAAACACACTCATAATATTGCACCCATATCATAAGGAATCAACTAAAAGAGTCAAAAAGCTATTAAAGCCACCATGAATAAAGGCATTTACTGGCTAAATGGAGCAACAAAACAATTATTACGCCTACAAAAACTGTTTTTGCCCCATATAAAGATAACTATTTCATATCTTTGCATCAGAAAACAAAAACGACGTTGTGAAACGCATTTCATCATCTTTTACTTATACATATATAATATTAAGAAATTATTCTTAGGAGAAACAAGGAAGTTATCTGAATTTTCAGGTAACTTTCTTCGTTTATATACAACCCACACAAATCAATCTTCCTATTAAAGCAGTACACTTTACAACACCCACGGCACTCCATTAGAAAGATTGTGTTTCATCATAGTCTGTACACATTTTTATATAGCATCAAAGACCAAGCTATTTACAAATACACAGAACCATGAAGTTTTCAAGATTCCAATCGCACTCAATCATCTTTACGCTCAAAGCGAAAGACAAGTGGCAGATGGTCACTATAGCCTCCCAGGTAACGAGGTCCCAAGTAAGTTCGTTTAGGATGATAGCCACCATAACGCTCATCCTCTTCCATCAGGAAGGGCAAATCACCCACATAACACTCAACAGAGCATCTTGCCACAGGAGGACTGCATAGTATATGATCGAGACTGCGCCATTCACCATGCCAACGATATGTGGCCTTTGCACCATGTCTGCCCGTTGCTTGCTGCGAAACATCTGTTAGACGGGAGCCTGCACGTAAAGACAACAATGCAGGTGAGTCGGAATAGTCATTAAAATCTCCTGCCACGATGATACTTGCCTCCTTACTCAAGGAATAGATAGAATCCACCGCCTCGTTCAACTGCTTGGCAACCTGCATACGAAAAGGACGAGAAACCGTCTCTCCTCCCCTACGACTGGGAGCATGTACAACAAACACATGCAGGGTATCACCACCCAGAAGAAGCCCACTGACGTACAAAATATCGCGTGTAGGGCGCATTCCAGCCAAAGACTTGATACGTATGGGATAAGAACGCAAAGGGCAGAAAGAAGAAGGAAGATACATCAGAGCCACATCTACACCTCTCTCATCGGGCGAAGAAGTCATCAGATATTCATAACCGGCAAGACGAAGAAGCGAGCGCTTGGTGAGGTCGGTCATCACCGTATCGTTCTCCACCTCGCACATAGCCACCAAATCGGGGATTTCCCATTCCTTATTTCCCTTCTCGCCCAAAGCTACCAGTTCCTTTGCCAGATTGTTCAGTTTACGCCAATACCGGGTACGAGTCCAATGATAGCTGCCTTCAGGAGTAAACTCCATGTCATTCTTGAGGGAATCGTGACGTGTATCAAACAGATTCTCGCAATTCAGCTCTACAAAAGTGAGTAAACTGGATAAAAGTAAGGCTAAAAACATAGACAACACATTATTATAACAGGGTAAAACGGAGGGAGTGATAAAAAATTAGCGCTTTTATTTCGGAAAGTCATTTTTTTGATGTATCTTTGCAGAAGCAAAGTTGCACGCTGTACTACAGAGAATCATTCTTTGCGTACACTGCCAATGGCTTTGCAAAATATATTCTACAGGGGTTCCATAGTTTAATGGATAGAACGGAGGTTTCCTAAACCTTTGATCCGAGTTCGATTCTCGGTGGAATCACTGACAAACAACAAAAGGTCGCTCCTTGATGGATGCGACCTTTTGTTGTTTTATATCTTTCCCCCGTCCGAAGGACTCGGACAGGGAATCAGATTCATTGATTATTTAGCCTCAACAGCTGCAACTTCCTCAGCAGGCTCGGCCTTGATCTTACGACCCAAGACGAGGTAAGCCAAAGGTGAAGCGATGAAGATAGAAGACAATGTACCGAATACAACACCCAGAATCATTGCGAATGAGAAGCTGCGGATGCTGTCACCACCAAGGATGAAGATGCAGAGCAACACGAGCAATGTAGAAACAGAAGTATTGATGGTACGTGCCAAGGTCTCGTTAACAGAAGCATTGAAGATCTGCTGACGATCACCCTTAGGATGAAGCTTCAAGTTCTCACGGATACGGTCGAATACAACCACCTTATCATTGATAGAGTAACCTACCACAGTCAGGATAGCACCGATAAAGGTCTGGTCAATCTCCAATGAGAATGGAACGAGACCCCACAAGAGAGAATAGAAACCAATAACTGTCAAGGCGTCGAATGCCAAAGCGATGGTAGAACCCAAAGAGAAGGCTACGTTGCGGAAACGAAGCAGGATGTAAAGGAAGATGGCAATCAAAGCGAAGAGCACACTATAGATAGCGCCCATAGTGATATCCTTGGCTACTGAAGGACCGACCTTAGTACTACTAATAATAGAACCACCCTGACGAACATCTGGATTCTTGAATGCATCAACATTTTCCTGAGAAACCAAACCAGCCTTCTTCAAAGAGTTGTAGAGAATAGTCTCTGCCTGATCGTCGACTGCAGGGTTGTTGCTCTCAATCATATAGTTGGTAGACACACGGATTGTCTTACCATCTGTTCCGATAGCAATGGCACTTGTATTAGCCTTAGTTCCATCGGCATTGACGAAAGCATCACCAAGTACTGTACGGATCTCCTCTGGCTCAACTGGGCTCTCGAACTGAACCACATAGTTGCGACCACCTGTGAAGTCGATACTCTTGCTCAATCCACGTACAAAGAAGCTGCCGATAAATACTACTGCAGCAATGATAGCTACGGTAAAGGTAGTCTTGTACATAGACATGAACTTGTACTTCTTGCCCTGCATCAGGTTGTGAGAAACGGCAGTGTCAAACTTGCAGTGCATCCACTTGTCGTGGTTCAACTTGTAATCGTAAACTATACGAGTCAAGAACACAGCAGTGAAGAAAGATACGATGATACCGATAATCCAGGTCGTGGCGAAACCACGGATAGGACCTGTACCTGTAGTCAACAGGATAACACCTGTGATCAAAGAAGTCAAGTTAGAGTCGAAGATGGCAGAGAAAGCGTTACCATAACCTGCGGCAACAGCCTGCTTCATACCCTTACCAGAACGAAGCTCTTCCTTGATACGTTCATAAATAAGCACGTTGGCATCCACCGCAGTACCCAAAGAAAGCACCATACCGGCGAGACCTGGCAACGTCAAGGCTGCCTGGAACGACGTCAGAATACCAAGCGTGAAGAATACATTGACGAGCAATGCCAAGTTAGCCATCATACCAGGTACAATGTTGTACATAACAACCATGTAAACCATCAAGAGTACGAAAGCCACAACGAATGAGATGATACCCATCTGAATAGACTGAGCACCAAGAGTAGGACCAACAACCTCTTCCTGAACGATACGTGCAGGAGCTGGCATACGACCAGACTTCAATGTGTTGGCCAAGTCCTTGGTATCCTCGATAGTAAAGTTACCAGAGATCTGTGAGCTACCTCCATCAATCTCGCCATTAACACGAGGAGCAGAATAAACTACACCATCCAACACAATGGCAATAGCCTTGCCCACGTTGGCCTTGGTCATCTGAGCCCACTTGCGTGCACCCTCAGTATTCATCTTCATGCTGACAACAGGAGAACCCATCTGGTCGAACTCGTCCTTGGCGTCTGTGATTACATCACCCTCCAATGGAGCACGACCTGTAGTGGTAGTCACCTTCAAGGCATGAAGCTCATAGATATTCTTGACATTCAGATGATCTGCAGGCTTAGCACTCCAAAGCAGACGCAAGTCAGATGGCAAAACACGCTTAGCTACGGCAGAGTAGATAATCTTGTTGATAGCAGCAGTATCGCGGACACTGGCATAACCTACAGTACTCAAACCGCCAGCGAGTTGCAGACGAGCCAGCAATGGATGAGCCTTGATGGCAGCTGCATTCTGTGCATCCTCGCCTACCTTAGCAGCAGCATCGTCCTTCTTCTTGATAGAGAACTTGCCTTCTGCCTTCTTAGGCTCTGCCTTGGCTACGGCTTTCTTGGCTGCAGCAGAATCTGCTGCTACTGTATCAGTCTTCTCCTCACCATTATCGCCATTAGCGATACGAGTGTCGAGCTGCTGCAGATAAGGAGCGATCTCATCAGAATTGTATGTCTCCCAAAACTCGAGGTTGGCACTACCCTGAAGCATCTTACGCATACGCTCTGGCTGGCTGATACCAGGCATCTCTACCATGATACGGCCCTGCTGACCTTCCAGTTTCTGAATATTAGGCTGAACAACACCAAACTTGTCGATACGAGTGCGTACAACATTGAAAGAGTTGTCGATAGCATCCTGTACAGAAGCGCGGATAGCCTTTTCTACCTCCGCATCGCTGCTCTGAGGAGAAACCTTACCCTGCAACTGCTGGGTAGCGAACACTTCAGCAAGTTTATGACCTGGTGCGCTCTTGTGATAAGCGTTAATAAAAAGTGACACAAAGTCACCACCGTTAGCTTCTTCCTGAGCTCTGGCTTCCTTCATGGCATTTGTAAAGCCTGCATCGGTCTTATGATCGGCAAGGTTTTCAAGTACATCAGGTACAGAAATCTCAAGGATTACATTCATACCGCCCTTAAGGTCAAGTCCGAGACCAATCTGAGTTTCCAAGCAGTTCTGATAAGAGTAGACACCAAGATACTTCACAGAATCTTTATAATTCTGCTGTGCAATGGGGTCTTTCAACTCTGCAGCCTTACTGTCATAATATCTCGTAGCAAACGAGAATGACAGATAGAAGATGCTTGCAAGCGTCAACAAGACGGCAACACAAATTACAATTCCTTTGTTTTGCATTTCTATTTTTATTGTTATTAATTATTAATTTACATATAATGACGTGCAAAAATAATCATTTTTTTTCTTTTTAAGAAATTATTTCTGCGATATTATTCTTTTTTTAGTGTTTAGACTGCATTTTTAGGTAACAAAGCATGGGATAATGGTCTGAAACGGCTATTTTACTATCCACTTTACAGCCATAAGGCTTCCAGTCTTCAGAGCACATGATATTGTCTATACGTACATAGAATCCACTCCTGTGATAACTTATCCCCAATCCATTCCCGCTCTCTATAAAACAATCAGTCAGGTCTTGTGCTATCGTACGATGCGCATACGAGATAGGACTGTCATTGAAGTCACCACAAAGTATGATGCTCTTTCCTTTATACCGACTCAGATAGTTTGCCACGGCGTCTGCCTCAGGAGCACGTTTCTTAGTGGCTTCCGCCAGTTTTACAATCAAGAGTTTAGATGTCTGTTCGGCTGTATCGGTCTCCAAATTACCTTTCACTAAATTCTTGAACTTACGACGCTCTTCTAAAGACAAGCCTGTAGTCTCCAAATGATTATTGACCAACAACACTTCCTTACCCTTTACCGACAGACGGAAAGCCGCACTCAAGTTGCCTTTAGAGGCATAGGGAATCAGTTCCTTGCCCAGTATAGGGAACTTGCTCAGCACCATCAGGCCGTTACCGCCATTAGGGTGATTGATGGTTTCGATATAAGGATAAACAGGACGCAACAGCGTGTCTATCTGTTCCCACTCGTAAGCGGTAGGGACTGCTTCCTGAAGGCACACAATATCTGCATTCTGCCTGCGCACATACTTCACTATTGGATTGACACCGTCCTCATCCGTCACGCCTTCTGCAAGGCTCAACGTATTATAAGACAGTACTTTGATAGAACCAGCAGGCGGTTCGCTACAGATATTCAAGGGCATGTATTTCCTTACCGGCACATAACACAGCAAAAAGCCCAAAAACGGAATAAGAGCATATCGCGCCTTGACAATCAGCCAGAAGAACAAAAAGCAGAAATTGACGAAAAGGAAAAGGGGAAAGAACAATCCGACAGTAGACAGCAATGCAAAATGCTCTGGCGACAAATGGTCAGAGTATCCTACAGCCATCATCAGAATGACAGAAGCGACATTGGCGCCTGCTATCATCCGTATGGTGAAAATCTTGATTCCGTCAAGCATTTCCCTAACTTATTTCTGACTTAGCAAGTAATGTTGTTAGTACTTTATCATTGATAGCCTTATTTATTGCTCTGATCGAAAAGAATCTGCTTTTCTTCCTTGGTCAAACTATCATAACCATTCTTGCGTATCTTGTCAAGGATACGGTCTATCTCTTCTTGTGTAGCTTGCTTTTTCTTATTATAATCCCAGTCTTGCTGACGCTCATCGTCTGTAAAGTTCTCATTTCGGGTATAAGTAAACTGCTGCTTACGATGTTTGCCCGCAAAGGTGTCACGCATCTTCGCAAAAGCATCCTTTGCCCTGCTGCCACCATAACCTCCATCTATCTGCTTGCGCCAATAACGAATCATGAAGAAGCCAAAGACCATACCTCCGAGGTGAGCAATATGAGCCACACCATCGCCCGTGGTCGCTATGGCAGAAAACAGTTCGATGGCAGCATAACCTATCACGAAATACTTGGCCTTGATAGGCACTGGGATAGGGAAGATGAAGATGCGGTCTTCGGGGAATATCATACCAAAAGCCAACAGGATGGCATAGATGGCACCCGAGGCTCCTACGGTAGTCCAACTGTTCAACGAAGCCGACAATCCATGAGCAACAGAGAAAACATTGCCTACCGAGATACCAGGCATGACTTCTGACATCTTCATATAAAACTGCACAAACTGCGCTGCTTCTTGAAACAAACCAGCACCCACGCCACAGGCAATGTAATAAAAAAGGAATTTCTTTGCTCCCCACACTCTTTCTACCACACAGCCAAACATCCAGAGGGCAAACATATTGAAGAGAATGTGTTCGAAACCTCCATGCATAAACATGTAAGTAAAGAGCTGATAAATTTGAAAGTCGGAAGCCAAAAAGAAATGGAGTCCGAAAATATCATTCAGAGCATAGCCACCACTGGCATCCTTGCCCATCAGGAAAGTAAGCAGGAAGGCTACGACATTCACTATCAACAAGTTCTTTGTAACTATAGGTATATTGCGCATCTTTAAAATCTGATTAATTACTAAATATTTGCGGCAAAATTACTAAAAATATCCGTGAAAACGCCAAAAAAAAGGCATAATACACTTAATTTTCAATAAATTCATCACTTTTCTGCATTTTTTGTTTGACTTTTAAAAGAATAATTCTATATTTGTAAGCAAAATCGATGAAAAAACATTAGTATTAATCATTTAATAAAGTAAAATTATGAACAAGACAGAATTGATTGACAAGATTGCAGCAGGTGCTGGCATCAGCAAGGCTGATTCTAAGAAGGCTCTCGACGCCACAGTTAACGCACTTAAGGAAGCCCTCATCGCTGGCGACAAGATACAGTTGGTCGGTTTCGGAACATTCAGTGTTAACGAGCGTCCTGCTCGCGAGGGTATCAACCCTGCAACAAAGGAGAAGATCCAGATTGCTGCCAAGAAGGTTGCTAAATTCAAGGCTGGCGCTGAGCTTGCAGATGCTTTGAACAAGTAATTGTAAAAAATCTTGCAGATAAATAAAGGGCAGTCATTTGTGACTGCCCTTATTTTATAGTCTATGTCCTACCTGTTTATTTTGGCTGCTTGCCGATATAAGCCAAGATACCACCATCCACATAGAGAATGTGTCCGTTTACTGCATTAGATGCCTCTGAAGCGAGGAACACCGCTGGACCCATCAACTCCTCTGGCTCCAACCAGCGGCCGGCAGGAGTCTTAGCACAAATAAAGCTGTCAAAAGGATGACGGCTGCCATCTGGCTGATGCTCACGAAGAGGTGCAGTCTGAGGAGTGGCAATATAACCAGGGCCTAAGCCATTGCACTGAATGTTGTGCTCACCAAACTCTGAACAGATATTGCGTGTCAGCATCTTCAAGCCACCCTTGGCTGCGGCATAGGCAGAAACTGTCTCACGACCCAACTCACTCATCATAGAGCAGATGTTAATAATCTTGCCATGTCCCTTCTTTATCATACCAGGAAGTACTGCCTTTGAAACGATGAAAGGCGCAGTCAGGTCGATATCTACCACCTGCTTGAAGTCCTCTACCGACATTTCCGTCATAGGAATACGCTTGATGATACCGGCATTATTCACCAAGATATCTATCACGCCGAGTTCCTTCTCGATATCGGCAACCATCTTCTTCACCTGCTCCTCGTCAGTAACATCACAGATGTATCCCTTGGCATCAATACCTTTTGCCTTGTAATCTGCCAAAGCCTGATCCATGTGATGCTGACTACGACAGTTGAAAGCAATCTTTGCACCTGCCTTGGCATAAGCCTCAGCGATAGCGAAGCCGATTCCGTAAGCGGCTCCTGTTACAAGGGCTACCTTGCCCTCCAATGAAAATAATTTAGAAAAATCCATATCTCAATAGAATTATTGTTGTTATATCAAGTCTGTTATCTCTATTTTGTTTCTAAAGTCTGCTATTTCAATCAAGTCTGCTATTTCAGATCAGTTATCTCATAGAAATCCTGATCACCATAGTCAAGATTCTCGCCGCCCATTCCCCAAATGAATGTATAGTTGTGGGTAGCTGCCGCACTATGTATACTCCACTCTGGCGACAAGACTGCCTGATTGCCCTTCATCCAGATATGACGGGTTTCCTGTGGTTCTCCCATCAAGTGGCAAACTGCTTGCGACTCAGGAACTTCAAAATAGAAATAGGCTTCCATTCTTCTGCTGTGGGTATGTGCTGGCATGGTATTCCATACGGAGCCTGGTGCCAATTCTGTCATTCCCATCTGCAACTGGCAGGTAGGAAGCACCTGGTTTACCAACATTTTATTAATATTACGCTCATTGCTCATTTCGAGCGAACCCATGTGGGCACAAATGGCATCCAGCTTGGTCACCTTACGGCAAGGATAACTGGTATGAGCACAGGTACTGTTGAAATAGAATTTGGCAGGATGCTGAGGGTCCTTGCTCTCAAACAGCACATCTCTGTTGCCACTGCCTATATAAAGTGCCTCCTTAAAACCTAAGGTGAAAGACTCTTCACCCACTTTAACCACACCTTCTCCCTCGCCTACATTGAAAACACCAATCTCGCGGCGAGTGGTAAAATAAGTAGCTTTGAGAGGATCTATAGCTTCCAGTCGAAGAGTCTCGGCTTTAGGCATAACACCTCCCACTATCATTCTGTCGTACATGGAATAAACCATATTAACCTCATCGTTCACAAAAAGCGTCTCTATCAAGAACTCTTTTCGCAAGCGCTGGGTATCATAATTTTTAGCATCCACAGGGTGAGACGCATAACGAAGTGAATAATTAGTTTTCATAAAATTTTAAGTCTCTAAGATTAGTTTGATGGCAAATTTACGAATTATTTTTCTAATTCCACCAAAAACACACGAAAGATTCTCCCTTTTTGCTTATTTTATTATTAGAAATAATGATAAGTATAAATTAGATGCCATTTTATACTACTAAAAAAGAGGAAAGAAAAGAAAAGAAAACAATAAACACCTCATGAAAAAATGAGTCATAAGACATAAAAAAACAACCCTCCAAGCCATAACAGCCTGAAGGGTTGTTTTTGAAAAGTTGTCCCAGGCGGATTCGAACCACCACTGACAGAACCAAAAACTGTAGTGCTACCATTACACCATAGGACAATCAAACCGGATGCAAAGGTAGCGGATTTTTTCTCCACTACCAAATTATTTTAATACTTTTTGCATTTTTTTTATTGAAATACACTGAAATATACTATTTCACTGTAATCAGATAATAATTCTTCTTGCCCTTTTGAACCAAGAGGTATTTACCGTCGATAAGATCTTCAGCTGTTACCAACTGATCGAAAGCAGAGAGCTTCTCCTTATTGAGTGACACACCACCGCCCTTGACAAGTTTGCGCATTTCGCTCTTGCTTGGGAAAATCTGCATATCTTCCTGACAGAACAGGTCAACAGCACTACCACCCAGCAGACTCTTATCAAGGGTATAATGAGGCACATTGGCGAAGACATCATTCAAAGTAGCCTCGTCAAGCTGAGCAAGATTTTCCTTGGTAGCTTTACCGAAGAGAATGTTGCTGGCAGCAATAGCCATCTCCAAGTCCTCCTTGGAATGTACCATCTCTGTTACCTCCTCTGCCAGACGCTTCTGAAGCACACGACGACCAGGGTCCTGCTTGTGCTCTTCTACAAGTGCATTAATGGTCTCCTGGTCCAAGTCGGTAAAGATCTTGATATACTTCTCAGCATCGTCATCGCTTACATTCAACCAGAACTGATAGAAAGCATAAGGAGTGGTACGGTTGCGATCCAGCCAGATATTACCACTCTCAGTCTTACCAAACTTCTTGCCATCAGCCTTGGTGATCAACGGACAGGTAAGACAGAAGCATTCTGCATCATTGCCCAACGTACGGTGAATAAGTTCGGTACCAGTGGTCATGTTGCCCCACTGGTCATTACCACCAAGCTGCAGGCGAACGCCATACTTCTGATATTGATAAAGGAAGTCGTAACCCTGAAGCAACTGATAGGTAAACTCGGTGAAAGACAATCCGTCACGAGCCTCACCATTCAAACGCTTCTGCACGCTATCCTTGGCCATCATATAGTTAACGGTGATATGCTTTCCCACCTCACGGGCAAAGTCGAGGAAGGTAAAATCCTTCATCCAGTCATAGTTGTTTACCAACTCAGCCTTGTTGGGCTGATCACCATCGAAGTCGAGGAATTTAGACACCTGCTTCTTAATTGCCTCCTGATTATGATAGAGAGTCTTTGAATCGAGAAGATTACGCTCCTGACTCTTGCCAGAAGGATCACCGATCATACCTGTAGCACCACCAACAAGGAGGTAAGGCTTATGACCACAACGCTGCAAATGACGCAACATCATGATACCACACAAGTGACCAATGTGCAGGGAGTCTGCTGTAGGATCGGTTCCAAGGTAGGCAGACACCATATGGGTGTTGAGATATTCCTCTGTACCTGGCATTATCTGTGCCAGCATACCACGCCATTTCAATTCTTCAACAAAATTTTTTGCCATAGAATGATTTCTATTTATTATATATTATAATATGTATATGGGACCTGACAACTGCCAGAAACTTACGGAACGGGATCATAGCCCGAACCACCCCATGGGTTGCATCTTAATATGCGCCTGACAGCAAGCAGCATGCCCTTGAAAGGTCCATGCTTGAGTATAGCCTGACGGGCATACTCTGAGCATGTAGGCGTAAACCGACAAGAAGGAGGTGTGAAGGGAGTGATACACTTCTGATAGAACAGGATAGGCCCAACCAGCAACTTGGTCAAGACCATTTTAAAGCCCTGCCATACCCACTTCATCATTTGCTTCAGGCTACACACCATTTTCTTCCCTCCCAAAATATCGTGTCTACTTATCTTCCTTACTGCACGAAGGCAATCTGTCTTCCTCATGGAGCAGTTTGTCTGCCACACGTCGCAGAAGTATTTGTATCTTACTTTCCACTCTTGCCGTATCATGCAATTTGGCATCCTGCCATATCACCGCCAACAGCAATTTCTTGCCTGTTACTTTCTCCAAGGCTTCAGCAATCAAAGCCTTGTTCTTGCGATAAGCCTCACGAATCTGTCGTTTCACACGATTTCTCTTGACTGCACGCTTGAAAAAACGCTTCGAAACACTTATCAACAACTCAGTACTGGCTGCCTTCTCGCTCTGGCAGTCATCAACAAGTAAGAACACACCTCTTATTGGCCAGGCTGAGAAAGAACAGGCTTTTCCGCTGAAGAGTTGGTCTATGAGCAACTTGCGACACAACCTCTCTTCCTTGCCAAAAGTATAGGTTCCTGTTGTTGATTCCATTTCCTATTTATTATGCTTCTGCAGATAATCCTTTAGCGCACCCGTCATGGATGGGAATTCCTTGGTTGGTGCACTGAGGTCTAAACGAAGCCCCTCCTCGTCTACCGTCTTGGCTGTTGCAGGGCCAAAAGCACCGACTGCGACCTTGCCTTGCTCGAAGTTAGGGAAGTTCTTCTTGAGAGTCTTCACTCCTGTTGGGCTAAAGAATACCATCATATCGTAATCAAATCCCTCGATTTCTTCTTCGGTGAAGTCATTGCTTACGGTACGATACATCACGCACTCGGTATGGTTGAGTTTCTTCTCATCAAGCAGATTCTTGACATCATCATTATGCACACAGCTCAATGGTACGAGATACTTCTCTGTTTTATGACGAGCCATCTGTGGTATCAATCCATCAATCTTTCCTGTTGTTCCGAAGAACACCTTGCGCTTGCGATATTGCACATATTTCTGGATATAAAGGGCGATGGTCTCAATCACACAGAAATATTTCATATCTTCTGGAATGGTGATTCGCATCTCTTTTGCCAGATTGAAATAGTTATCAACCGCATGGCGTGATGTGAAAACTACTGCAGTATAGTCGAGCAAGTTTATCTTCTGCTGACGAAACTCCTTTGCAGAAAGTCCCTCAACCTTGAAGAATGGACGGAACACACATTCTACACCATACTCCTTCTCAATATCATAGTAAGGCGATTTCTCACTTGCAGGTTTGGGTTGAGAAACTAAGATCTTTTTTATCATTTTGTCTTAAAAGTTTATTTTCAAATAATGGCTCATCAATACCAGTCCTCCACACAATGCAGAGAAAGGCACCGCTTCGAGGGCACAAAAGTACAAAAATATTTGCAAAAACGAGCCGTTTCCTCTAAAAAAGATGATATAACTCTTATAAAATGAGAGGATTTTAACTAATCCTACCACTATCAGAGCATAAATGATAGCTGCATCCAGCGACAAATTAAAGTATGTCAACAGCATAACTACAGGAAACAAAAGCACTCCTTCACATGAGAAGAGAAAGAGATAAGCTTTCATCCATTGTACGTTTTTTTTTCTATCAAAGAACACCCATCCCACAACAGAATAGAGCAATGCCTTGAACAGAAAATAAGAAGCCACAACTCCAGCATAGATTGCTATCACCTGATACTGCTCGATGGTAAATGTGTCGCTGATTGATGCTCGAGAATAAAGAAAGAATCCAATGGCTCCCAACAAACAGGTTTGCAGCACCAAGAAGAGTTGGAACCTCAATTCAGTAGAGGTCTCCGATATCTCGGTAGTACCAAAGCGAGGTGTATAAAAGAACTTTCGTAACTGCCGGAGGATAAACTCACGTGACTGAGCAAAAGCAACACATGCCAATACAAAGCATAGCAACAACAGCGATGTGACAAAGTTGTCGCCCGAAACCGAATATGGAACCGGGTCGCCCGAAACACCCATTCGACCGCCACGCAACTCGGGATGAAACAAAGAGTCCTTCGAAAAGAAAGACTCTCTATAATATTGCGGCAAGGAGACATCCCGAAAGCTCTTTCCTGCAGGATGACCCGGCAAATGAAGGGTGTCAGGCATCGTGCTCCATCTGATTTCACTGGGCTTGATATGAGCCCGAATCATGGAGTCCTGCTGAGCCGGTGTCGCATTGCGTGGCAACCAGCTCAGCACTTTCCGTGGCGTAAGTTCGCCTGTATGCACAACGGGGTTCTGAAGACTTTCTTCTTCAGCAGCCTCTACCTGTACAGAATCTGCCTGTAACACCATTGCTTAGAGTCCGAAAACTTTCTTGATTTCTTCTACCTTGTCCAACTTTTCCCAAGTAAACAACTCTACCGTCATCTTCTTGATTTCATGATAACGGCTGGTGAATATCTTTTCCACCACCTCATTCTTGCGACCCATGTGTCCATAGGCAGCAGTCTCAAGGAACATAGGCTGACGCAATTTTAATTTACGCTCAATAGCCTTAGGGCGAAGGTCGAACATCTCCTTTATCTTTTTCGCAATCTCACCATCAGTCATATTGACATGGCTACGACCATAAGTATTGACATAAATGCTTATAGGCTCTGCCACACCGATAGCGTAGCTTACCTGTACGAGCATCTCGTCTGCCACACCTGCAGCCACCATGTTCTTGGCTATATAACGAGTGGCATAAGCAGCCGAACGGTCTACCTTGCTGCTGTCCTTACCCGAGAAGGCTCCTCCACCATGAGCACCTTTGCCTCCATAGGTATCAACGATAATTTTACGCCCGGTAAGACCAGTATCACCATGAGGACCACCTATCACGAACTTGCCTGTAGGATTGACATAATACTTGATGTCATCATTAAACAAGGCCAGCACCTTTTCACTCAACTGCTTCTTGACACGAGGAATCAGGATATTGATCACGTCCTCTCGGATTTTTGCCAGCATAGCCTCATCATCATCGTTACCATTAGCATCTTTAATAAAGTCATCATGCTGAGTTGAGACCACGATGGTATCTATGCGCTGAGGGATATTATCGTCAGAATATTCTATAGTAACCTGACTCTTAGAATCGGGACGAAGATATGTCATTTCCTTGCCTTCCTTACGGATATTGGCAAGCTCGCGCATGATAATCTGAGCCAAGTCGAGTGACACGGGCATGTAATTATCAGTCTCGTTGGTAGCATAGCCGAACATCATACCCTGGTCACCGGCTCCCTGCTCCTCATCTTCCTCACGGCTTACGCCTCGATTGATGTCATCACTCTGTTCATGAATGGCAGTAAGCACGCCACAAGAGTCTCCGTCAAACTGATATTCCGATTTTGTATAGCCTATCTTTTTAATGGTCTTGCGGGCGATGGTCTGCAAATCCACATATTCCGACGAGCGAACCTCGCCCATAATAATTACCTGACCAGTGGTACAGAAAGACTCAATAGCGCAATGAGCATTCTCGTCATAAGCCAAAAACTGATCAAGCAAAGCGTCTGATATCTGGTCAGCCACTTTATCTGGATGTCCTTCAGAAACTGATTCTGATGAAAACAAATATGCCATATTTTTTCTTGTTAAAATCTTGGTTATTATATATATAATATTTATCGGGCTGCAAAGTTACGCATTATTTTCCACATACCGATGTGTTTGCTCAAAAAAGTTGTGTTTTTTGATTCTTATCATACATGATGTTGCGAGGATGATGCTCCAAGATGGCTTTTCTGAGGTCGGAATCCTCCAGATGAGTATAAACTTCTGTCGTTCCTATATCCTCATGGCCAAGCATGGCTTGTATGACTCGCAGGTCGGCACCTCCCTTGAGCAATGCTGTGGCAAAGCTATGCCGCAAAGTATGGGGCGAGATGGTCTTGGTGATGCCAGCCATGATTGCATACTGCTTGATCATAATCAGAATCATGGTACGAGTAAGATGAGCGCCCCTGCGATTGAGGAAAACATAGTCTTCCTCACCCGGTTTGATATTCATCTTATTACGGTCGCCATACCAGGCATGCAATTCATCCAAAGCCTTCTGCGAGATAGGAACCAACCGTTCTTTGTTTCCCTTTCCCAATATACGAACGAATTTCTCCTCCTCAAAAAGATTGCTCAACTTAAGATTGACAAGCTCGCTCACACGCAAGCCACACGAGAAGAGCACCTCAATAATGGCTTTGTTGCGTTGCCCCTCCCATTTACTTAGGTCGATAGCATTTTCCAGTTGGTCTACTTCCTCAGTTGTCAGATACTCAGGCAAGTGCTGACCCACCTGTGGATTTTCCAACAACTCGGTAGGATCATCCTTTAGATAACCATCAAGAACCAAGAAACGATAGAACGAGCGTATGCCACTCAGGATACGGGCCTGTGTACGGGCTCCCACCCCAACATCATGGATAGATGCCGAGAAATGCTGTAAGTCTGGCAATTTGACATCCAGCACTGACATATTGTTCTGAGCCACATAACTGAGCAAGTAATCCAAATCGTGCCTGTATGCCTCCAACGTATTGACAGAGAAATTGCGCTCCAACTTAAGATATCTCATATAGTTCTTTACAATTTCCGTACTCGTTTTCTTGCTTGTTTCCATTTTTATTATTACCTTTGCATATACAACTGCGAACATGAACGCCTATAGCCCTCAGACAACAGGCTCGCTCTTTGCTCGCAAAAGTACAAAAAAATTCTGATATTTAAAACAAAAACATCGTTTAGATATGAAGATACAGATCATCAATGGCCCCAACCTCAATCTGCTTGGTGTTCGCGAGCCTGGTATTTACGGCAACAATTCTTTCGAAAGTTACCTTCCACAGCTGAAGGCTAAATATCCCGATATCGAGATAGAGTATTATCAGAGCAATATCGAGGGCGAGCTCATCAATAAGTTGCAGGAAGTAGGATTCAGTTACGACGGAGTTGTTCTCAATGCCGGTGCCTACACGCATACCAGTATAGCCCTGCAAGACTGTATACGGAGCATGAAATGCCCCGTAGTGGAAGTTCATATCTCCAACGTTCACAAGCGTGAGGAATTCCGACATCACTCTTATCTGTCGGCAGCTTGCCTGGGTGTTATCTGCGGCTTCGGATTAGCTTCATACGACCTTGCCATTGCCGGCATTTTAGCACAAAAATAGCATGACAGAGACAGAGGTTATTGACAAGTATATCTGCCAGCATATTGAGCCAGAAGGCGATTATCTGTATCGACTGTACCGCGCCACCAATATTCACACCATCCATGGGCGTATGGCAAGCGGACACATACAAGGCAGACTGTTAAAGATGCTCGTTGAGATGATTCGTCCCAACAACATTCTTGAGGTAGGTACCTTCAGTGGATACAGTGCCATCTGTATGGCAGAAGGTCTGAAAGAAGGAGGCAAACTGTACACCTTCGAGATCAACGACGAAATGGAAGACTTTACCCGACCATGGATAGAAGGCTCATCGGTTGCCGACAAGATTGACTTTCGTATAGGAGATGCAAACATAGAAGCACCAAAACTGGGCATTACGTTCGACATGGCGTTTGTTGATGGCGACAAACGCACCTATCTCGAAACTTACGAAATGGTATTGGGCCTCCTGAATCCAGGAGGCTATATCCTTGCTGACAACACCTTATGGGATGGACATGTGACAGATTCCTGTTACGACCACGACCACCAGACTCAAGGCATACGCAAGTTCAACGATTTCATCGCCAAAGATCCTCGTGTAGAAGTTGTCATTCTTCCTTTGAGAGATGGTCTTACCCTTATCAGAAAGAAATAGCTCACACTCTCAAAAGAAAGACTCACTCATTAATTAATCAACCGCTTGCTAAGATACCTTACGGGATACCAGACTGAAAGCCATCCCACGGCAATGACCGTCACCAAGATAAGCAACACATCCAGATAATGTACACTGACAGGATAGGCATTCACGATAAACGACCCCTCAGAGTCGCCCAAACGCACCAATCCATATTGTTGCTGAAGGAAACAAAGCAAAAGTCCCAAACCGATACCAAAGAGTGCTCCAACAGCAGAAATCATTCGTCCTTCAAAAAGGAAGATACGAGCTATTTGCTTATCTGTGGCACCCAAGTTTCTTAATGTCAGAACATCATCCTTCTTGTCGATGATGAGCATAGACAACGAGCCTATAATATTGAAGCAAGCCACCACCAGGATAAAAGTAAGGAAGATGTAGGCTATCATCTTCTCTATAGACATGATGCGAAATGTGTCTTCCTGCTGTTCATAGCGGTCGAGCACCTTATACTTTCCTCCTGCTATCTTGAGCATTTTCGACTTTACAGCCTCAAGATCACTACCCGGCTTCAAGCGAATCTCCAATGAGGACAACATACCTTGCTGTCCAAACAGATTACGGGCAAAGGCAATAGAGGTGATGATATAATTCTTGTCATACTTCGACTGCTTAACAGAGAACAGCACACCTGGGCTATTGATCGAGTCGACCACAAAGCCTGCATCAGGATTGGACATATCAAACTGTCCTTCCTTCTGTGGAGCATAAATTCGCAGAAATCCATTCCATTGCGCTCCCACACCGAGAGTCTGGGCCAACCTTATGCCCAAGACTCCAAACTCCAAATTGGCAGCATGCAAGGAAAAAGTACCGTCGCCATAAAGGATATCTGTGATATGCGTCAACTCCGAGAAGTTGTCATCCACACCCTTCACCATAACCATGGCTTGCTTATCCTGATAGATGGCCAAAGCCTGATCTTCCACCGACTCAGTAGCGACATCTACCTGTGGCAATGCTTTTATCTCGGTCAATATGGGATCATCGGCAGGAACCGTCTTTCCTTCTACAGGAACAACTTTCAGTTGCGGGTCAAAGTTGGTGAAAAGCGAAGCCACCAAATCGTGGAATCCATTAAATACGCTCAGCACTATGACCAATGCCATAGTAGCCACAGCTACACCTATGGCACTGATAGCACTAATGATATTAATGGCATGCGTACTCTTCTTGGCAAAAATATACCTTCTCGCAATGAAAAACGGAAAATTCATAGATTCTGCTTTGCTTGTTTGACCTAAAAGTTTACAGGGAGTCAAGTACGCCAGTCTTGACTCCCTTATTCTCACATCCTACTTTTTCAATAATTCATCAATGCGCTCCAGATAATCCAAGCTGTCATCAAGGAAGAATCGCAACTCAGGAATAATGCGCAGCTGATTTCTCACATTCTTGCCCAAATCGTAACGAATCGTCTTCTCGTTGGCAGTAATGTTCTGCAATATCTCCTCTCCCTTCTCTGATGGAAACACACTGAGATAGGCTGTACAGATGCTGAGGTCTGGGCTTATTTTCACCTTGGTCACACTCACCATCACACCATGCATCATGCGTGTTTGAGACTGGAAGATAAGACTGAGCTCTTTCTGCAGCAGTCTTGATATACGGTTTTGTCTTGTTTCTTGCATATTTTTCTCAATTTTAAAGTATAATCATTCAATTCTTTGAACAACTAAACATAAATACACTGGTTATAAAACTATTACTCTAAGTCCACATGAGTCACATTGACGCGCTCATGCAGAAAAATCTGTGCAGACTCTTTGAACTTTTCCTCACTCTCAGTGGTAAGATACTGACAAGTGCCGTTTTGCGTGATATTACGCTCCAGTTCAGGATGCCTGTTCAGATATTCGTGAAGGCTATTAGCCACATATTGCCCTTGTGGTACGATACGCACACCATCAGGCATATTCTTCACTATGCTGTTCATCAGCAAAGGATAATGCGTACAACCCAGAATGACGGTGTCTATATCCGAATCCTTCCTCATCAGCTGATCGATACGTTTTTTTACAAAATAGTCGGCTCCCGGGCTGTCAGCCTCATTGGCTTCCACAATAGCTGCCCATAAAGGGCAAGCCACACCACTTACCTGAATATCTGGCCACAGTTTTCCTATCTCCATCTTGTAGCTCTCGCTCTTGATGGTTCCTTCCGTAGCAAGAATACCCACATGTCTGCTTTTTGTAAGGTTGCCTATCACTTCAGCTGTAGGACGAATAATACCCAATACCCTTCGATTGGGGTCAAGTTCCGGAATATCCCTTTGCTGGATGGAGCGCAAAGCCTTTGCCGAAGCTGTATTACAACCCAATATCACCAGATGGCAACCCATGGAGAACAACTTAATAACGGCTTGACGGGTAAACTTATACACAACCTCGAACGAACGAGAGCCATAAGGAGCCCTGGCATTATCACCTAAATACATATAGTCGTATTGCGGCAAAACCTGGCGAAGTCCATGCAAAATAGTCAGACCGCCATAACCAGAATCAAAGATTCCAATAGAACCAGGATTAGAAGGCAACATCATTTCAAATTCTCCTTGATTAATAGGGTTACATCCTCACCACATAGGGTATTCACATAAGGAAAAGCTCCCTTGTCTGTGTTCAGAATAAAAGCAAGTCCTTTCACCTTTCCCACCTTTTGCACAGCAGCATCTATCTGCGCCTTTAATGGAGCATAAGCATCAGCATCAGCCTGTTGCAAGAGGCGCACAGCCTCCGCCTTGAAGGTGACATTCTTAGCCATCAGTTCACGAAGCTCGGCCTGTCTCTTTTCCAAGATAGAAGGCGCAAAACTTCTCTGTCCGTCGAGGAACTCCTCGTACTTGGCATTAAACTCATCCTCAGCACGCTTGGTTTCAGCATCATACTTCGCTCTGAGGTCGTCCATATTATGCTTGGCTATCGCATAACCAGGCATGGTATGAAGCACCTCTTCATAGCTGAAATACCCAAAACGCAAAGACTGTTCTACAGGAGCCGACACTTGTGGATGAGCAGACTGCTGAGCCGAAGCCGCAACGGGCATAAGCATAAAGACCAAAGGCAAGAGTATCTGTTTCATGAGTTACACCTTTTAGATAATGAAAATAAATAATGACACCTTATTATATATATAAGAGAAACAAGGGCAAGCATGTATGCCTGCCCTTTTTATTCTATTGTCCAACCAGTAATCGGTTACTTGATCTTAGACTGAACTTCCTTGGTTACATCTACGACGTTAGAGCCTGTGTAAATAGCAGCACCCTCCTCGAAGATATAAGTATAGTTGCCAGCCTTTCCTACAGCGTCAATGGCAGCACGCACCTTGGCTACGATAGGCTGCATCAGCTCGTTGCTCTTCTTCTGCAACTCCTGCTGACCATCCTGATATGCCTGCTGAATCTTCTGGTTCAAGCCCTGCAACTCAGTTTCCTTCTGCTGCTTTGCAGTAGCATTCATTGTACTCTGACCCTTCTGATACTCATCAAGTTTGCGATTCAACTCATCCTGCATAGCCTTCAACTCATTGTCCTTTTGCTTCTGCAGAGCCTCGAGCTCACCATTTGCCTTAGCAACATCAGGCAGAGCCTGCATGATAGTCTGGGTGTTGACCTTACCAAACTTCTGCGCCATCATTGTCATAGGAGCAAGAAGCATCAACATTAAAACTAATTTTTTCATTGTTCTATTTGTTTTTAATTATTAATTCACTACTGTTTATTAGTCCTTTCGGTTGCAATATAATAACCGCTTGCAAAGATAGCACAATTTTCTGATTATGCGAAAAGAAAAGCTATTATTTTAAGCCTTATTAGGCTTAGTTGGCAGAATAGCCCAATTTCTTCAGCACTTCATTGCTGATGTCGATCTTTGGCGAGCCGAAGATAATGCCACTGTTGCTGGCACGGTCGAGAACCAACGAATAGCCACGCAGGTCGGAAACCTCCTTTACGGCATTGTAGATTTCCTCCTGTATAGGTCCCATCAGCGCCTCACGCTTCTTGAAGAGCTCACCCTCAGGACCGAAGTATTTTTTCTTCAGTTCGCTGGCTTCTTTCTCCTTGTTCATGATAGCCTCCTGCTTGGCTTTCTTCTGCTCTTGCGAGAGGAAGACCACTTCGTTCTGATAGTTCTTGTACATGGTGCTTGCCTCTATGTTGAGAGCTTCTACTTCTGCCTGCCACTTTTTGCTCACCTGGTTGAGCTGTTCGTTGGCACGCTCATAGGCAGGCACATTTTTCAGGATGTACTCCATGTCTATCAAAGCATATTTCTGTGCGTTCGCTGTGATGGCCATTACTGCCATCATCAGCATCATTATTATCTTCTTCATTTCAAATCCTCCACAAATGAATTCTTCACTTTTTGTTCTTCACTCTTCACTTTAAATTAGAACTCCTGTCCCAAGATGAAGTGGAACTGACTTCCACCCTTCTTATACTGACTTCCGTTCCATACCTTGTCGAAACCATAAGCCCAGTCGATACCCATCAAGCCCACCATAGGCAGGAAGATACGTACACCCACACCGGCACTGCGCTTCATGCTGAACGGATTGAAGTTCTTGGTTTCATACCAAGCATTACCAGCCTCAACGAAGGTCAAACCATAAATAGTGGTGTTACCCAAGAGGAAAGGATAGCGGAGCTCCAATGAGAAGCGGTCGTATGCATAAGCATAATAGCCAGTACTGCGGTTGTAAGATACCGAACCATTCTCGTAACCACGAAGACCGATGGTTTCCTCACCATAGTATGATGAATATCCGCTCATGCCGTCACCACCCACATAGTAGGTCTCGAACGGACTCTTCTTATACTTGTTGTAAGCTCCCAACAAGCCAAGCTCCACACGTGTCATCAGCACGAAGCACTTCTGGCCATTGGTCAGGGCTGTATAGGTCTTGGCCTTGAACTTCCACTTGTGGTATTCTACCCAGCGATACTTCTCCTGCTGCTCGGCAGCATAGGTAGGCGACTTGGAATCGTTGGCAAGATTCTTATAGTCCTTTCCATCAAACAAACTCCATGGTGGAGTAAGGTTGACACTTGCCTCAAACTCAGAGCCTCTTCGTGGGAAGAGCTGGTTGTCGGTAGATGTACGGTTGAGCGAAATGGTAAAGTTCAGGTTGTTCGCATTACCATTGGTCATCAACATATAGTTCCAGTTCTTCATCATGTAGCGCTGATAAGCCACCTGTACCGAGAGGGTGAAGTAATCATCAGGCCAACGCAGGCGCTTGCCCCATCCGAGGCTCAAGCCCAGCATCTGAATGTACTTGTCTGGATCGTAATAGTTTTCGTAATTGTTATAATAGCTATTACCATAACCGTACATATAACTGTAGTAGTTGTTCATGTAGGCACTGTTGTAGTAGTTGCTCGACACGTCGGTAGACTTACTGTAGTAGGCACCCACACTGAACTGGATAGGACGCTTGCCGCCAAACCAGTTGGTAGAGTAGCTGATGTTGTACGACTGATAATAGGTACCGTTGGTCTGCGCACCGATGCTCAGCACCTCACCGTCACCAATAGGCATAATGCCGCGATGCTCTTTGTTCTTGTTGAAGAGGTTGCGCATAGAGAAGTTGTTCAACTTCAATCCCACACGACCGATAACACCCGTCTGACCCCATCCGAGCGAGAACTCTATCTGGTCGTTACTCTTCTGTGTAAGGTCGTAGTTGATGTCTACGGTACCATCCTCGTAGTTAGGCTTGATATCTGGATTCATCTTCTCAGGGTCGAAGTGTCCCATAGAAGCCAACTCACGCACAGAACGCATGACAGCATCCTTAGAGAAGAGGTCGCCTGGCTTGGTACGAAGCTCTCTACGAACCACATTTTCGTACAGACGGGTGTTACCGTTGATACGAATATGACTCAGATAAGCCTGTGGACCTTCAGTAACTCGCATTTCCAGGTCGATAGAGTCGCCATCGATATTCACCTCTGCAGGATTGATGTTCGAGAACACATAACCATTGTTGTAATAAAGGTTGCCAACAGCATCTTCATCCTCATTGAGTCGCTTGTGCAACAACTTCTGATTATACACATCGCCCTTCTTCATACCGAGCAATGCCGACAGATAGTCGGTAGAGTATACGGTGTTGCCCACCCATGTCACGTTGCGGAGGAAATACTGCTTACCCTCATCCACCTTCAGATAGATGTCCACATGCTTTCCATCGTAATTGCTGACACTGTCTTCCAGAATCTGGGCATCACGATAGCCATGCTCATAATACTTGTCGATAAGTTTCTGCTTGTCTTCCTTCCAGCGTTCGGGAGTAAACTTCTTGGCTTTGAGGAAGCTGCTCAGCTTTCCAGCCTCATGAGTCTTGGCAAAGGCACCTTTCGAGAAGAGTCCACCCTTTATCTTACGGTCGCTCAGTTTCTCGTTACCCTCGATGGTAATCATGTGAACCTTTGTTTTCTCCTTCTTATCCACCACTACGTCGAGGATGACATGATTCTTTTCTGTCACATCCTCGCGCTGGTTGATCTCGATATCGGCATTCTTAAAGCCTTTATCGTCGAAATATTTCTTGGCCAGAATCTTAGCACGGTCTATCATGTTAGGAGTCAGCTGAGTACCTTTCACCATACCCAACTTCTGCTCCATATCCTCACGCTCGCTCTTCTTCAGACCGATATAGTTGATATTGGAGATACGTGGACGTACCGACAGATAGATGTGCAGATAGAGTTTATCACCCACAATAGAGTCGGCAGCCACAGCCACCTTAGAGAACAAGCCATGCTTCCAATAGCGTTTTACCGCATTGGTAATATCATCACCAGGCACTTCTACCTGCTCGCCTACCGACAGGCCAGAGATACCGGTGAGTACATAGTCTTCATATCCCTCGACACCCGACACATTGATGCCTCCTATGGTCAGTGTACGAGGAGTACCGGCATACGAGATGTCTGGGTTTACTATCTTGTCCTGTGCCTGCACCTGCATTCCTATAGCCAGGCCATACAAGAGGATGAAAATCTTTCTTATCTTATCCATTGATGTCTTATATGTATCAAATACGTTGCTTTATCTTATTTTATTCTGGTCGAAGACAGCCTATACAGATTCAGCTTACTCCTACTTTTCTTCTTCCTCCACCTGCGCCTCTGTCTTGCCGAAGCGACGCTGCCTGCTCTGATAGCTTGCTATGGCCTTTCGAAGGTCTTCCTCTCTGAAGTCAGGCCAATAAGTGTCGCAGAAATACAGTTCCGAATAGGCTATCTGCCACAACAGATAGTTGCTGATGCGCAGTTCGCCTCCTGTACGTATGAGGAGTTCTGGGTCGGGCATGAAATAAGTGTCCAGATGACGGCTGAAGTTTTCCTCTGTGAGTTGCTTCTCCAGCTCTTGGTAACTTCTCGTAGGACATGAGCCGTTGGTCAAAGCCTCGAAAACAGTTTCCTTCATAGCATTGACAATTTCCCATCTCGACGAGTAGCTCAAGGCCACCACCATGGTCATGGCGTCATTCTGTGCCGTATGCTCCATGGTCTGCCACAACTTGTCCTGCACCTGTTGTGGCAGGCGCTTTATGTCGCCAATGACACGGAACCTCACATTATTCTTCATAAAGATCTCGTCCTCAAGCGAAGTAAGGACAAGTCCCATGAGTGCTGCCACCTCGTCAGCCGGACGGTTCCAGTTCTCGGTAGAGAAAGTATAGAGTGTGAGATACTTTACTCCGAGGCGTGTACATTCCGACGTGATGCGGCGCACTGTCTCCACTCCAGCCTGATGGCCGAAGCTGCGCTCCTTTCCGCGTTCTGTAGCCCAGCGTCCATTGCCATCCATGATGATAGCGATATGCTGGGGTATTCTGTTCATATCCAAGTCGTTAGCCATTAATCTTCTTTATTGCAAGTTCTACATTTAGCACTAAAGCTGTAAGTAAGCGTCAGCTGAAGTGCCGAATAGCAGTCGGTATTCTTGAAGAGTCCACTGCTCTTGATGCCATAAGGATCCTTCACTCCGTCGAGTTCATCGCTCAACGAGAAGTGTATCGCCCAGTCGAGCCCAACATTCACTCTTTCCGACATCTTATATTTTATGCCCAGTCCGATGGGCACATTGCCTGTAAATACATTTTTATCGCCACCTTTCACATACGTAGCTCCCAGACCTCCATAGATGAAGGGAGTGAGACGCTTGGCTCCGCGATAGTCGCGCCCTGTACCATAAGGCCAGAAGTTGTATTCGAATACCAAGTTTACGTCTACCAGCGTATTGCTGAAACTATAGGAGGCATCCTCAAAATCTGGATAATAAGTTTCCACCTTGTCAGATGAACCTTTCAGCTTACCGAAGCTCACTCCCATTTTCAGAGCCTTATAAGCATCTATATTATAGCGCCCCACGACTGTTCCCAAGGGTTGCATCTGGGCAAATATATTGCCATTGAAATCGCCCTCGTAAGTCACAAGTCCTACTCCAGCGCCCACCTCCATACGATACTGCGGGTCATCCTGCGCACTCATCCGAGCAGCAGTAGCCATCATTATCAGTATCATGAAGAGAATCTTGCGCATGCTTTTTACACCTTATTATATATAGGGGTATTTTAGTTTTTTCTCAACCATCCGTCACGGTTGTAGCGTCCCTTCCATACATTGCCACCATTTACCACCCAGTAGATATAGGTGTCGTATGATGTTCCGTCGGGAGCCACAGCGGCTTCTTTCACCTTGACAAAAGCAAAAGGCTTGGTCTTGTCGAAGGCAGGTGTCTGTTTTGGCATGACGACCATGGTGTCAACCTGCCATGAGATTCCGCCATCGATACTTTCGTACCAATTAGCATCACTTCCGAGTGCCGCATAACCCTCATCTTCCTTTGCAACAACAAGCTGATTGAGCTTTGGCATCTTGCAGGGCTGGTTGTTGTCGTACTCTACGAAGTTCCACTTGCTGCCAGCGAAATTATTGCCTGAGAAATCGATGGTACGGTTCCATACCATGGCGATAGTATCTGTCTTCTCTGTTGTGTTGCGGTTTCCGATAAGGAGTACATTCTCTGCATCCTTGGTAGAGCGAACAGCCGAATATGACATATTGATATTTGAAACTGGCAAGTACTTGGCATCAGCATCAAGTTGCTCTGCTGTCCATGAAGCACCCTTGTCAGTAGATACAGAAATGCCGGTTACGCCTTCGTCATTTCCTGAGTATGCATAAAGATTCTTGCTGCCAGCTCCTATCAACTGCTTGAGCGAGGCAAAAGTACCAACCAGTGTCCAGTTGGCAGCATCGGTAGATTTCAGCAACTGATGGGTCTCAGGATTGAGCACATAGAGAGCATTGTCGAATGCTACGATATTGTCCACAGCATGATTACCCAAGTTGGCAGTAGTGGAAATTTCCTCCCACTGCTTGCCATTCTCGCTCTTAAACATCTCAAGAGCACCTGAAGCATTCTTACCGAAGAGCACAACCTTTCCACCTGCACTGACAGCCTTCATGCTATTAAGTGCAGCCAACTTAGCATTGGCCTGTGTCAAAGACTGCCAGATAAAGGTATCAGGACGCTGCGTGTGCACGTTTACCTTCACTTTGTAGTCGGCATAAGCTGAAGCATCCTGTGCATAGACACGGATAGCCTTCTCCTTGGTCTTGGTAAAGTCAATAGAGTCGGTACTGTTGTACCACACGAGAGAATCGGTGGTCTCGCCCTCTTTCACAGGCACCTGCTTTACATAATTTATCTGAATATAACTGCTGTTCTTGGCAGAAATAGTAGCAAGAACGGCAGCTATACGAGTATTCACTGGGAGAGAATCGAGATTATAAATCTCATGATTGGCCTGGTCGATGGTAAAACGGAAGGTAGAGCCGTCTACGACTCCTCTCAAGAGAGAATCACTAACGCCATCCTTCTTCTTTCCAAACTTGTCCATCTTGCCCAACGAGAAGTCGGTGATGGCAGTATCATGATAATATACTATATTAGTATTGTTGTCAGTGCTGTCGAGACAAGACGACAACGACAAACCTGCTGTCACCAGCAAGATGAAAGCTAAAAACTTCCTTTTCATTACACTCTAAATATTTTTAGCTGCAAATTTACGGAGAATTCTTCAAAAAAAGCCCCTTTTGTTCGCTTTATTATGCAAAATATGGAAATTAACGGCAATTTTTAAGTTTGTTTAGTGATTTAAAGGAACTATTCTGGCAGTTAAGCCACCAGTTTCCAGTTTTTTTCTTTCAATGGTTTAGCCTTTCAGCCTTTATGTTGAAACAAAAGAAATCCCATTTCTCTTGCGAGAAACGGGATTCCATTATAATGAGTTTTATCGATTTTTCGATAAGAACATGCTCCCCCGTCATGGGAAAGCGTGCTTGAATTAGAGCTGTGGACCAGCAGCAACAAGAGCCTTACCAGCCTCGTTAGTCTCGTACTTCTTGAAGTTCTTGATGAAACGAGCAGCCAAATCCTTAGCCTTCTCCTCCCACTGAGAAGCCTCAGCGTATGTATCGCGTGGATCAAGAATGTTAGGATCTACGCCTTCCAACTGTGTAGGAACTACGAAGTTGAAGAATGGGATAGTCTTTGTAGGAGCAGCGTCGATTGAGTGGTCGAGGATAGCGTCGATGATACCACGTGTATCACGGATAGAGATACGCTTGCCTGTACCGTTCCAACCTGTGTTAACCAAGTATGCCTTAGCACCAGACTTCTGCATCTTCTTTACCAACTCCTCAGCGTACTTAGTTGGGTGCAACTCCAAGAAAGCCTGACCGAAGCAAGCAGAGAATGTTGGAGTAGGCTCGGTGATACCGCGCTCTGTACCAGCCAACTTAGCTGTGAAGCCAGAGAGGAAGTAGTACTTAGTCTGCTCAGCGTTCAAGATAGATACTGGTGGCAATACACCGAATGCATCTGCTGACAAGAAGATAACCTGCTTAGCAGCTGGACCCTGAGAGAATGGACGCTGGATGTTCTTGATGTGGTAGATAGGATAAGATACACGAGTATTCTCGGTAACTGTCTTATCTGCGAAGTCAATCTTACCATTCTTGTCTACTGTTACGTTCTCGAGGAGAGCATCACGTGTGATAGCACCGTAGATGTCTGGCTCAGACTCCTTGTCGAGGTTGATAACCTTAGCGTAGCAACCACCTTCGAAGTTGAACACACCCTCGTCGTCCCATCCGTGCTCATCGTCACCGATCAACTTACGCTTAGGATCTGTTGACAATGTAGTCTTACCTGTACCAGAAAGACCGAAGAAGATAGCAGTGTTCTCACCGTTCATATCTGTGTTGGCAGAGCAGTGCATAGAAGCCATACCCTTCAATGGCAAGAAATAGTTCATCATAGAGAACATACCCTTCTTCATCTCACCACCATACCATGTGTTGATGATAACCTGCTCCTTAGAAGTTACGTTGAATACGACAGCAGTCTCTGAGTGGAGACCCAACTCCTTCCAGTTCTCAACCTTTGCCTTAGAAGCATTGTAAACGATGAAGTCTGGCTCCTGATCGAACTCAGCCTCGTTCTGAGGACGGATGAACATATTTGTTACGAAGTGTGCCTGCCATGCTACCTCAACGATGAAACGTACCTTCATACGTGTATCCTTGTGTGTACCACAGAAACCATCTACGACGAACAACTTCTTGTTAGAAAGTTCCTTCTTAGCGATCTCCTTAACGGCGTTCCATGCCTCAGGAGTAGCCTTGTGGTTATCGTTGTGATACTCCTCAGAATCCCACCATACTGTGTCGTGAGATGTAGCATCGTCAACGATGAACTTGTCTTTAGGAGAACGACCGGTATAGATACCTGTCATTACGTTAACTGCACCGAGCTCAGTCTCCTGACCAACCTCAAAACCCTCGAGACCTTCCTTAGTCTCCTCGTTGAACAATACCTCATAAGAAGGATTGTAGAGAACCTCAGTTGTACCTGTGATTCCGTACTTTTCTAAAACTGACTTATCAAACTTTGCCATTTTTATTAAATGTATTTAAGTTGTGAATTAATTCTATCTAACTTTTAAGATGTTATTCTGATTTTCTTTCAAAACCGCCGCAAAGTTACGAAAAATATGTTTCCCGACCAACTTTAGCTTTTATATTTCCTGCATTTTAAAATCTTTTTAGGTTAAAGAAAATTAAACAAAAGGATTTCAGCCGCAATTTGGCACATGGACTTTGCAAATATTATTAACCCGATGCACTTTGGGGCGAAAAGTTACACCTTATTATATATAGCAAACCAGACTTGCCACAGAACAAAAAAACTACCAACTACCCAAATCGCACTCGGCCTCTATCCGGTTCTCCACCTTGTCATCAAGATGACTGAAGAAGTTGAGTCCCGTCATCTTTTCCACCTCATCTACCGAACGGGCATAATATTCCATTTTGTGGCGTCCTTCCACATTATTATAAATAAACCCGATGGACTTGGGCGCATCCTGTTTTTTACCTAAAGTGAGAACTACCTTAAAGAATGCATCGGGCACGGACACTTCATGTTCGCCTACTGTCTGGGGATTCTTCGAACGGAAGACCGGCCCCGACACGATATAGATCTTGCCATACTTACTGGCCCAGTCGCGACAGGCTTCCTCAAGATATTTCCAGTCACGCTGGTTCAAGTCGCCATTTTGCGGACAAATGTTCGTCATCAGAAAAGCCTCCTTCTGCGCCTTATACGACCACTTGTTGTCGCCTGCCGGACACATATGTCCACGCTGATAGCCACACTCTCCCTCGCGAATATCGCTATAAGCCGCACGTGGCTCAGGCACGTCCATATCTTCCATAAACTTATGTCCGCCACGGGAATACTCACCGTCGACATGATCGGCTGTAAGTGTCCACGCCACCCAGTTGGGATTGCGCGTCCCGGCATTGTAAGAAGTAATATAGGCATAACGGTTCAGGCGCTGTTCGGGAACCTTCAGCCCTTCGTTGAGAGGCACCATGTAAGCCTCATCTTCTGCCGAATACCAGGCGGAACCGTCGTCTTTGGGCTCGCTCTCAGCCTTCGTGTCCGACTTTTCTGCCAGGACTGTCTTATTGTCCGGCTTGACAATCTCTTTCACCGAATCAAGCGATCTTCTGAATGAGAACCAGACGCTCGCCACAACGAGAACTACGACTAAACCTATCAGACGCTCTTTCAAACTTCTTTTCTTTCTACTCATGATGCAATATTTTTTAGATACTCAAGTTTCGCAAGTTTTACCCCACACGCCCTGAACCAACGGTCACCGGCGCGTAGCGGAATTGAAAATCGCTGGCCGAAGGGTAAAGCAAAGGTAAAGGGCAGAAGCTCTTAGCCCAGGGCAACGCCCTGGGTTAATTTGGACGCAAGCCTGTCGCCCTGTAAGGGCAAAAGCTTTAAAACTCCAAACAAAACATAAGGCTTTTGCCCTTACAGGGCGCCTTGTTGACTGCCATTATACCCAGGGCGCTGCCCTGGGCTAGGAGCTTTTGGGCCTTCAGCCCGTACTTAAGCTACGGGCGAAAGTTAAGTTAGGCACAAAAGTACTACTTTTTTTACCAAGAAAGCATAAAGAGGAATATATTTTTCAAAAAAACGACAACTTTTCTTTGCTTTATCTGCATTTTCGTGTATCTTTGCATAAGATATGCTGCACTCGGCAATTTGAAAGTAAACTTTCATTGCGCTCGCTTGCAATATCTTTGAATAAGATATGCTGCACTCGGCAATTTGAAAGTAAACTTTCATTGCGCTCGCTTGCAATATCTTTGAATAAGATAAGCTGCGCTCGGCAATCTGAAAGTAAACTTTCATTGCGCTCGCTTGCAATATCTTTGAATAAGATAAGCTGCGCTCGGCAATTTGAAAGTAAACTTTCATTGCGCTCGCTTGCAATATCTTTGAATAAAAATTGTACGATATGAAAATAATTAACCTAAGCGATCAGAACTCCATCATCAACCGCTATTTGGCTGAGATGCGTGACAAAGAGTATCAAAAGAACCGACTCCTCTTTCGCAACAACATCAAGAGAATCGGCGAGTATGAGGCTTTCGAGATTTCCAAAACTCTCGACTACAAGCCCGAGAATGTAACAACGCCTTTAGGCGTAGCCCGGGTAAACCTGCCTACCGATGATATTGTCATCGGAACCATATTCCGTGCAGGACTGCCTTTCCATGAAGGCTTTCTCAACATCTTCGACCACTCAGGAAACGCCTTTGTCAGCGCCTTCCGCGAATATACAGACAAGAACCATACCGAGGTGGGAATACACATCGAGTACTTGGCCACTCCAGAGATTGACGACAAGACACTCATCATTGCCGACCCGATGCTGGCTACTGGTGGAAGCATGGAGTTAGGACTGAAGGCCATTCTCACGAAAGGCTCGCCCAAGCACATCCATGTAGCTTGTGTACTGGCAACTCCCGAGGGTATTGAGCACATCAAGAACACTTTCCCCGATGACAAGACCACTATCTGGTGCGCCGCCATCGACGAGGGACTGAATGAGCACAAATACATTGTGCCGGGCTTTGGCGATGCCGGCGATCTCTGCTACGGAGGAAAGCTGTAGAAATCAGAGAGCTCGCATTGTGTCAAGAAACACAAAAAACCTTCACCCTTCACCTTTTCTTTGGAAACCCCTGTGTTTATAGGCATTCCGAACGAAAAGGTGAAGGGTATTTTGCGTAATCTATTTTTATTTTACTCAACTTTCGCAAATGGGGAAGTTAAAGAATTTAAAGAAGTTAGAGAAGTTAAAGCCATATGCTTTACAGCTAAATATTCAACCAAAAAGGCTGTTGGCTATAACTTCTAACGACCGAAGGGAGTGATAACTTCTTTAACTTCTATAACTTCTGAACTTGCTAAAGTTCAATATTTTAAATACCGATGCCGACAAAATGTTCTTTTCAGCCTATAAAAATCTATGTTCTAAACTATCGAACTTATGTTCTAAACTTTCGAACTTAAGTTCTAAACTTTAGAACTTGTATCCTAAACTTTAGAACATAGATTTATAAACTAACAGAAAACAATTTGTATAGTATTAAAGTAATTGCTCGTGGCTATAGGAGTGCTGAGTTGTTATAAGTAAATATTACAGACGGGGAAGTAAATATTACGAAAGGCTTTATTAGTATCTGCCCAACGGCTTGGGCAACTTTACCCACAACTATGGGCAAAGTTGTTCATAGTTATGGGTAAACTTGCCCATCGCAGTGGGCATGGTGCATAGTTGTACGTCTATATAAGTCATCTATTATGACCGATGCGAGTCATCTATTATGACCGATAAAGGTCGTCTATTATGACCGATAAAGGTCGTCTATTATGACCGATGCGAGTCATCTATTATGACCGATAAAGGTCGTCTATTATGACCGATGCGAGTCATCTATTATGACCGACACTGGTCATAATAGACGACCCAAACCGGCATTCACTTTTGCAAGCACAAAAACACTTTAATAGTGGAACGAACTTCCGCCAAGAAACTCGCGCAACAGTGACGTGGGAGGCAGATTGTCAAAAGGAATACCCTTGAAATACTTCAGGAACTTCAGCAGTCGGTAAGCCTCAGCATACTCGTCGCAGTTTTCGGGCACCTGCTCCAGCAGCGGTTCTGCCTGCATCTTGATAACAGCCAACTCGTAGAGCATGGCCGTATTGAGCATGGCATCGGCATTCTCCTGGAAAGGGAAAATCCACTTGTTCTCGCCAGCACGTACCGACGGCCATCGGTGAATCGTGTCCTGAGCCGAGACGCCACGATATTTGTAGTCGCGTATGATGCGGCGCAACAGACGGTTGTCGGTTGTCGGGATGTAGTTGTGATTGTCGAGCAAAATGGTGGTAAGCGCAGAGGCATAGACACGGAAAATCTGCTCGTTGGGAATCTGGGCTGTCAGTTCGGGATTGAGCGCATGAATGCCTTCCACCACAAGCACATTATTGTCGTTCATCTTGAGTCGCTTGCCGCTCTTCTTACTCTTGCCGCTCTGGAAATCGTACTTAGGCAGTTCCACCTCCTCACCACGGAAGAGGGCATTAAACTGGTCGTTGATCTTCTGAAGGTCGAGGGCATAGATACTCTCATAATCATATTCTCCATTCTCGTCCTTAGGCGTTCGCTCGCGATCGACAAAATAGTCATCGAGAGAAATCTGCAGAGGTTTCAGTCCGTTGACAGCCAACTGTATGGAGAGACGCTTGCACGAAGTCGTCTTACCCGACGACGAAGGTCCAGCCAGGAGGACGAGTTTCACCCCAGGCCGTGCTGCTATCTGCTCGGCTATCTGGGCAATCTTCTTCTCCTGAAGCGCCTCGCTGATATTGATAATATCCGTGGCATGGCCCGCATCAACAGCCGCATTGAAGTCGCCCACTGTTCGGATGCCGATAATATCCTGCCAGTGATGATGCTCCTTGAAGATTTCGAACATCTTGTCCTGACGGGTTACCTCGCCCAGTTCATCAGGGTTCTTGAGCGACGGAATGCGCAACAGCATGCCGTCGTAATACTTCTCCAACCCGAAGAGATAGAGCTGCGAGGTGTTGGTGAGGAGCGTGCCATAATAGAAGTCTACGTATTCACCTATTTTATAATAGGCAGTATAGAGCGAGCCCGAAGTGCGCAGCAGCTTCACCTTCTCCACATCACCTTTCTCCTCGAAGAGGGCTATGGCGTCCTCGGTAGGCACCATATAGCGGCGGATAGGCATACGTGCATCCACGATTTCCTGCATTCGCTTACGGATGCAGTCCACATCATCGGCCGTAACATCACGTTCCAGTCGCACATCGACATAAAAACCATTCGACACCGGAATGTCGATCACCACATCATGCCCGGGATAAAGATCCTGCACAGCCTTGCAAAGCACAAAAAAAAGTGTACGGGTATAGGCTCTCGAGCCAGAGGAAGTACGCATATCGAGGAACTCAATGTCCTTGTTGTTGTAAACACGATAATGCATGCCTTCCACCTTGTTATTCACCTTGGCAGACACGGGTCCATGCTCCATTTTGAGGTTAAATGAAGAAAAAATATCAGAAAGTGTGCTTCCGTTTGCTACTTTCTGGGTTTTTTTATTATTTTTGCAGCGGATTTGTACTACTTGTTTCATTTTCGTTACGATAGTGTTACAAAGTTAAACGTTCTCTCAACTTTCGGGTAAAATTACAAATAAAAAAGGAAACAACATGCTATTAGCAACTTAAATTAAATTAAAATATGTCGATTTGGATTTTTTTTAGGCTTATCGGAGCACTCGCCTTATTGATGTTTGGTATGAAGTCGATGAGCGACAGTTTACAAAAGATGGCTGGCCCACAGTTGCGCCATGTGTTAGGAACCATGACCACCAACCGCCTGACAGGCATCCTCTCAGGAACACTCATCACTGCAGCCGTGCAGTCTTCTACTGCCACCACGGTGATGACAGTATCGTTTGTCAACGCAGGTTTGCTCACCTTGGCACAAGCCATATCGGTCATCATGGGTGCCAATATCGGAACCACCCTCACCGCATGGATCATGAGTGCAGGCTTCTCGTTCAACATCACCGACTTTGTATGGCCGGCTTTCTTCCTCGCCATCATCCTTATCTATAGCAAGAAGCGCAAAATCGCAGGCGACTTCATCTTTGGTATTTCCTTTATGTTCCTTGGTTTGGGAACTCTCCGACAAACCGGTATCGACATGGACTTGGCTCACAACCAGCCCGTCCTCGACTTCTTCGCAAGCTTTGATCCTCACAGTTTCAAGACTACCATCGTCTTCTTATTGATAGGTAGCGTGCTTACCATGTGCGTACAGAGTTCGGCAGCCGTCATGGCCATCACGATGATACTCTGCTCCACCGGCGTACTGCCTATTTATCAAGGTATTGCCCTCGTGATGGGTGAGAACATCGGAACCACAGTAACCTCGAATGTGGCTGCCCTCACTGCCAACACGCAAGCCCGAAGGGCGGCCATGGCGCACATGGTGTTCAATTTCTTCGGTGTGCTGTGGATTCTGTGCGTGCTCCGTCCTTTCATCCATCTCGTATGCGGATGGGTTGGCTACGACGACGTGATGGAAAAGAGCGACCCACACTTCATCGCCAACGCAACCAAGCTGTCCTTTGTGCTTGCCGCTTTCCACACCACCTTCAACATCTCCAACACCTTCATCCTGGTATGGTTTATTCCACAGTTAGAGAGATTGGTGTGCAAGATCATCCGTCCTAAGAAGAATGCCGACGAGGACGACTTCCGTCTGCGCTTCATCCAGACTGGTATCATGAAGACACCAGAAATCTCTGTCCTCGAGGCACAAAAGGAAATCCACTCCTTCGCCGAGCGCATACAGCGAATGTTTGGCATGGTGAAAGAGCTCCTGGGCGAGACCAACGAAGATAAGTTCGTGAAACTCTTCACACGCATCGAGAAGTACGAGGGAATCTCAGACAATATGGAGATAGAGATTGCCAAGTATCTGGATCAGGTGAGCGACTCACATCTGAGTGACGAGACCAAGGCCAAGATACGCGCCATGCTGCGCGAGATTTCAGAAATAGAAAGTATCGGCGACAGCTGCTACAACATAGCAAGAACCCTGAACCGACGCATCAAGGGCAAGGAAGACTTCATACCATCACAGTATGAGCACATGCACCAGATGATGGAGCTTACCGACCAGGCGCTCACACAGATGAACATCACGCTCGTAGGACATAAGGTAGACAACGATGCCAATCTCTCGTTCAACATAGAGAACGAAATCAACAACTACCGAAACCAGTTGAAGAGCCAGAACATCAACGACGTGAACAACCACCTCTACACCTACGCCATAGGCACGATGTACATGGATATCGTACAGGAATGCGAGAAACTCGGCGACTATGTGGTAAACGTCGTAGAAGCCCGAATGGGCGTGCGTCAGCACGAGGCTTAATATTAGTAGATAGTTAACAGTTTATAGTTTAAGAGGGTGTGCCATAAAACTTATGTCACACCCTCTGCTATTTTTTATCATTATCGATACTTTTGCTTCTTTACTCTTTAGGCTCTACTGCTTCAGAAATGTCGGATGAAGCGAGAGATGGTTCATCAAATGAGTAGTGACATCCTGGGGTACATGAGCCACCACAGAAGTAGATACTCATGAGAGAACGGATGATTTCGCTGTACCGATAACCGAACGACCTACACCTTAGACCGAGGGTTGAGTCGATTACAGAAGACAATGTGGAGTCAAATTGTTAAATGATAAAAATATTCCTCCAAAAGGAGTGAGTTTCTCAGATTTAATTTGTATCTTTGCATAAGATAGGCTGCACCTCTGCAGAGCATTCAAGTAAACTTGTGCTCTGCTTTCGGTTTGCACTATCTTTGCTATGTCTATCGTTGAATTCTCTTGTTTGTTTTGCAACACTAAAATAAGCGAATTCTTCGACATGGCAAAATCCTTGGCAACATTTTGTTGCTCAGGTACTTAAAAAGTTTAAATTATAATAGTGTTGCGGAATTAAGGTTCAATATCAAAATATTAGAGTAATGGCAACAGCAATAGCAACAATACCTGTCCTGACAGGCGACGTAGCAGAGCGCTTCGAAAAAGAAGCTCAAGCTACTTATGAAAGAAGCCTTAATAGGACAGAGACTGAGAAGAAAGAGTTGGCCGAACGTAATAGACGAGGCATGGAAATGGTTCGCAAAATGTTGGCTAAATCAAATTTGGACACAAGATGAGTTTCTTGCAAGAAAAATGCTCTATGTTTGTGCCAACCCATCCATCTGAGATGGTTGGGTTCTCATGCGGTGATGAAGATCTTGACGACTTCTTCGCCTTGGATTGTTTTGCCTATTCAAAACAGCTGCTTGGCAAGACATATTGCTATAAGTTGGATAGTGATGACAAGACCGTGGTCTGTGCATTCACTTTGGCTAATGCAGGTATAAGAGTCTCAGATCTCCCAAACTCTCGTAAGAAGAAGATAGAGGTAGACATCCCGCACGTAAAAGCTTTGAAAGACTATCCTGCGGTCTTGATTGGTCGTTTGGGTGTGTCGAAAGACTTTCGCTCAATGCATATTGGTAGCGATGTCTTAGAGTACATTAAGTACTGGTTTTTTGATTCCAATAACAAGACTGGTTGTCGTTTTGTTATTGTGGATGCTTATAATGAGCCAGCTACCAAAGCGTTTTATGAACGCAATGGTTTCAAAACAGTGTTCAGTACTGATGACCAAGAAAAAACGTATCGACATTTGGACGAAGATGTTCATCTTGGCACCCGCCTGATGTATTTCGACCTAATGTCGTTGACTGAATAAAAAAGTTGTAGGAAGACGTATTCACTCCTATATGCCGAAAGGACAGATAGAATACTAATACGGCAGACCCAGACTCTTTGCCGAACATGATTGACACCTTGTCTGCCAAAACAAGAGTACCGAAAGACAGTGGGGACGGCAAGACGCTTGTCGTCCTGGACGCAGGCATTGCGACCGAGGAGAACTTGGAAAAAAAAAAGTCCAAGGGTTACAACTACCTCTGTGTAAGTCGTAGTCGCTTGACTGACTACGAACTTGCAGACGACATGAGAACAGTCACCGTTCAAGACTCGAAGAAGCAGTCCATCAGTCTGCGAGAGGTGAAGAGCGAGGATGGTGGTGACTATCCTTAGGGTTAGTAACAATCCTTAGAGACGGGAACCATTATGATGTTCGCCTCATTTTAGTATCAAAACAGCGAAACAGCTGCAACAAATAGTCAAAATTCACTAAAAACCTGCCTCTTATCGCAACTTTCTTGCCGATTCTTTTCTTTATTTTGGAAATTTCTTCGTATTTTTGCCACGGACTATGATAGCTCCGCTGTCGTTACGGAAGACAAGTTCTTCCAAAACCACAAGAGAAACGCCTACGCCGAGCTGAATGTAAGTAACATGAAGCGGGCTATGGGTGGGAATATTAGTCCAATACATATAAAATACGAACGTTTTCGTTAAGCCAAATGAGCAGAACCGAGCTTGCTCGAGTTATGCCATGGCGAGAAAACGAAGGATGAAATCCAACAAAAAGAATAGTTTTTACCATGATATTTAATGTCTATTAAAAAAAATAGTTATGAAACAAATTATTAATAGAGGTAGTTTTTTAACCTTGATGTTTATGTTGCTTGGTTGTTTGTCGCTTTATGCTGCAGATAACGACTTGATTACAAGGCAAATCACCATTGAGTTGGAAAAGGCTGGTACTTTGCCTAATAGAATTACAAGTAGTAAAAAGTATAAGATTACCAATTTGAAGATTATTGGTGAGATAAATGGTACGGATTTGAGGATGATTCGTGAGATGGCTGGAAGGGATGTAGATGGTAATTCTACTGACGGAAAGCTTTCTGTATTAGATTTGTCTGAGGCAAAGATTGTAAAAGGTGGGGATTGGTATTATAGCGATTTACATACTTCTAATGATGTAATAGGCAGCTACGCATTCAAGGGCTGTAGCGTATTAACGAGTTTAAACCTTCCTGCTGGTATTACCTCAATAGGCGATTTCGCATTCTATGGCTGTAGCAGATTAACGAGTTTAAACCTTCCTGCTGGTATTACCTCAATAGGCGAATACGCATTCAAGGGCTGTAGCGGATTAACGAGTTTAACTCTTCCTGCTGGTATTACCAAGATAGGCAGTGAAACATTCGAGGGCTGTAGCGGATTAACGAGTTTAAACCTTCCTACTGGTATTACCGAGATAGACTCTTACGCATTCGAGGGCTGTAGCGGATTAACGAGTTTAAACCTTCCTGCTGGTATTACCTCAATAGGCTCTTACGCATTCAAGGGCTGTAGCAGATTAACGAGTTTAACCCTTCCTGCTGGTATTACCAAGATATACGATTACGCATTCGATGGCTGTAGCGGATTAAAAGAGATTAGATTTTGCATAAATGATAATTTAGACACATATTTAACAAAAGGTCATCCTTATATAGATGTAGATTGTGGTATTAAATATTATATAAATGATAAAGAGATCACAAGTATCGAAATACCATCTAACGTAACTACTTTAGGTAATTATGTTTTCCAAGGCTGTAGCAGATTAACGAGTTTAACCCTTCCTGTTGGTATTACCTCAATAGGCTATCGCGCATTCCAAGGCTGTAGCGGATTAACGAGTTTAACCCTTCCTGTTGGTATTACTTCAATAGGCACTTCCGCATTCGAGGGCTGTAGCGGATTAACGAGTTTAAACCTTCCTGCGGGTATTACCTCAATAGGCGAATACGCATTCGAGGGCTGTAGCGGATTAACGAGTTTAACCCTTCCTGCTGGTATTACCGAGATAGGCAGTGGCGCATTCAGGGACTGTAGTGGATTAACGAGTATAAACCTTCCTGCTGATATTACCGAGATAGTCTTTAACGCATTCGAGGGCTGTAGCGGATTAACGAGTTTAAACCTTCCTGCTGGTATTACCAAGATAGGCAGTGGCGCATTCAATGGCTGTAGCGGATTAACGAGTTTAAACCTTCCTGCTGGTATTACCGAGATAGGCTCTTTCGCATTCAGTCGTTGTAGCGGATTAACGAGTTTAAACCTTCCTGCTGGTATTACCTCAATAGGCTATTCCGCATTCTATGGCTGTAGCGGATTAACGAGTTTAAACCTTCCTGCTGGTATTACCTGGATAGACGATCACGCATTCGATGGCTGTAGCGGATTAACGAGTTTAAACCTTCCTGCTGGTATTGCCTCAATAGGCTATTCCGCATTCGCGGACTGTAGCGGATTAACGAGTTTAAACCTTCCTGCTGATATTACCTCAATAGGCGATGGCACATTCAATGGCTGTAGCGGATTAACGAGTTTAAACCTTCCTGCTGGTATTACCAAGATAGGCAATGGCGCATTCGAAGGCTGTAGCGGATTAACGAGTTTAAACCTTCCTGCTGGTATTACCAAGATAGGCAATGGCGCATTCGAAGGCTGTAGCGGATTAACGAGTTTAAACCTTCCTGCTGGTATTACATCAATA
>Ga0256404_1000800_pt1 | contig 80691 bp, 79 predicted proteins | sample RumenRJG_01DNA_FD_185990 | JGI IMG/M metagenome (GOLD analysis project Ga0256404, IMG submission 185990) | Bovine rumen microbial communities from Lethbridge, Alberta, Canada - RJG_01 | ecosystem: Host-associated > Mammals > Digestive system > Stomach > Rumen | place: Canada: Alberta | collected...
AGAATTAAAGTTAAAATTATGGGATTATATACACTGGTATAATCATTGCAGAATACATTCTTCACTTGGTTATCAAACACCAGTACAATATCGGAAAAATAACCTTAAAAAAGTTGTCTAAAAAAGTGTTGACAATCCATCTCTTCCCACGCCGTGCAGAGTCTATGCTTGCGCATATCCTCATCGGGCTCTCGCCCTATGCACATAAAGAAAGGCAACCTCTTTTCCAAGCGAGCTTGGACGAGGTTGCCTTTCTTTATGTGCGCACGGCTTCGTGCTTACGGATTATTCTGAAATTGCTCCTACTGGACAGACACCAGCGCATGTACCACATGAAATGCATGATGCTTCATCAATTTCGAATTTTCCATCTCCTTCTGCGATTGCGCTTACTGGACATTCTCCAGCACAGCTTCCGCATGAAATACATGAATCAGAAATTACAAATGCCATAGTTTTATCCTCCTTTTTTTACTTATACCCGAATTATAATACAATTTTTTTGTTAATACAAGTCTTTTTCCAGATACATAAGCCTTGATAACGGACCTTTGTTTTTGCTTTAATTACAGTGTCTTTTTCTCATAGTATTCTTCCTCTACTCTTATATGTCAAGGATATTCACAATTCCCTTTGCTATTTGGTAACAGTTCAGCTGGGCAGAAATGATTGTGGAAATTGCACATGACTGCTAGCAGGCTAAGTGCAATTTCCACAATCATTTCTATTGGGCTAACGCCAAACATGAATACACATTGAACACTTGGCGAAGTATTTTTGAGCCTAGTGTGAAAGCGTACAGAGTGAAGTGTCCAGCCAAAAAGGATATTTTTAGTCATGTTGTATATTCTTGCACTTTATGAATGTACCCGGCTGAACTGTTACGCTATTTGCACTTTTATAAATAATTTATTCTCGTATCCTATTTTGCTTAATAACAGCCAGATAACAGGATTTTCTTAAAGTTTCTACTCCTGCCCTCCATGGGTTTTCTATGGATTCTCCCTTGTGAATCCATAGTATTACTGCTATAATTAGAACGATATTCTACTATAATATTGTTTTTTAAATAGAACAAACAACAGTAAGGGATGTACAAATTTTATGTCTAAAAGTGTATACATTGCAGAAAAACCTAGTGTAGCGCAAGAGTTTGCCAAAGCACTGAAAATAAACGGAAAAAGAAGAGACGGGTATTTGGAATCTGAGGACTCCATCGTTACCTGGTGTGTTGGTCATCTGGTAACCATGAGTTATCCCGAAGTCTATGATGCTTCTCTGAAAAAATGGTCCTACGATACCATTCCCTTTCTTCCTGATACTTATTTATATGAAGTAATCCCCGCCGTTCAAAAACAATTTGAGATTGTAAAGGGACTTTTAAATCGTGAGGATGTTTCTACCATTTATGTCTGTACGGACTCAGGACGAGAAGGAGAATATATTTATCGTCTGGTGGACCAGCTCGCTGCAGTTCCTGCCACAAAAGATAAAAGGCGTGTGTGGATTGATTCACAAACAGAAGAAGAAATTCTTCGAGGTATTCGTGAGGCAAAACCTTTATCTTCCTATGACAATCTTTCTGCCTCTGCTTATCTTAGAGCAAAAGAAGATTATTTAATGGGAATCAACTTTTCCAGAGTATTAACTTTAAAATACGGATATCAGGTACGGGATTATTTAAACGGTACGCAAAAAGGAGCCATCTCTGTAGGACGAGTTATGACTTGTGTTCTTGGCATGGTCGTCCGACGGGAACGGGAAATCCGTGCCTTTGTAAAAACACCTTTTTATCGTGTTCTAGCCGGGCTTAATGCCTCTGGTAAAACATTTCAGGGTGAATGGAGAAGTGTAGAAGGTTCTCTCTATTTTAATTCTCCTGCTCTTTACAAAGAAAATGGATTTAAAAAGAAAGAGGATGCACAAAAATTAATCGATGATTTATCGAAAAAGCAACCTTTAGAAGCTACCATCACAAAAATTGAAAAGAAAAAAGAAAAGAAGAATCCACCTTTATTATTCAATTTGGCAGAGTTACAAAATGTATGCTCCAAATTGTTTAAAATCAGCCCAGACGAAACATTAAAAATTACCCAGTCGTTATATGAAAAAAAACTGGTTACTTATCCAAGAACGGATGCCCGTGTACTATCTACTGCCGTTAGTAAAGAAATCACAAAAAATATCAGCGGATTAAGGAATTATTCCATGATTCGTCCTTTTGCAGAAGAAATTTTAAACGGCAAGTATTATCAGGGACTTGAAAAAACAAGGTATGTGAATGACAAACAAATTACAGACCATTATGCTATCATTCCAACCGGACAGGGGTTTGGTGCTTTAAACTCCTTACCCCCTACCGCAGCAAAGGTCTATGAGGTCATTGTCCGTCGTTTTTTAAGTATTTTCTTTCCTGCGGCAGAATACCAAAAAATTAGTATTACCGCTACTATGGATTACTTAGAAATTGCAGATAAAAAAGAAGCCTTTTTTGCTTCCTCCAAAATTCTGGTGAAGGAAGGGTATTTAAAAGTAACCCCATTTTCTTTCTTTGATAAAAAGAAGAAAACGGACAAAGAGGGTGAAGAAGAGGAAAGTTTTGATGCTTCGCTGGTGGATGCAATTTCTGCCTTAAAAAAGGGAACTACCATCCCAGTAGAAGAATTACAGATAAAGGAAGGCGAAACTTCCCCTCCAAAACGTTACAATTCCGGTTCCATGATTTTAGCGATGGAAAATGCTGGGCAACTGATTGAAGATGAAGATTTGCGTGCACAAATTAAAGGTAGTGGTATCGGAACCAGTGCGACCAGAGCCGAAATTTTAAATAAACTTTTTAAGATTGGCTATATTAATTTGAACAAAAAAACGCAGATTATCACACCAACACAGCTTGGAGAAATGATTTTTGATGTAGTAAATTCTTCGATTCGTGCTTTACTGAATCCAGAATTGACTGCAAGCTGGGAAAAAGGACTCACTTATGTAGCGGATGGCGATATTACCCCAGACGAATATATGGTGAAATTAAATCATTTTGTCACGAAAAATGTAAACTGGGTAAAAGGGGCAAGAAATCAATATATGCTAAAAGCTCTTTTTGATCAGTCCGCACAATATTATACGAGCAAAAATAAAAAATCGAAATAATCAACATAAACTATAAAAAAGAAAGGATTGATTCACATGAAACAATTAGAAAACAAAGAATTATTCACATTTTCAGAAACCATCGCCGCCTCTATTTTTGAAGGCACCACTTACCCATGGGAGGTTTTACCAAAAATCAGTGATTTTATTCTTAGTCTTGGTGCTACTCTTCCTGCAGAAGAATACGAAAAGCGTGGCGAAAATGTATGGATTGCAAAATCTGCCACTGTTGCGCCAACTGCATTTATCAACGGTCCTGCTATCATCGAAAAAAATGCAGAAATTCGCCATTGTGCCTTTATCCGTGGCAATGCCATTGTAGGAGAAGGTGCTGTTGTAGGAAATTCCACGGAATTGAAGAACGTACTTCTATTTAATAAAGTACAGGTACCACATTATAATTATGTAGGTGACTCTATTTTAGGTTATAAATCACATATGGGTGCCGGCTCCATTACTTCTAATGTAAAATCGGATAAAACATTGGTTACTATTCTTACAAAGGAAGGCAAGGTAGAAACAAAGTTAAAGAAAATGGGGGCTATCTTAGGGGACAACGTAGAAGTAGGCTGCAATAGTGTACTAAATCCCGGTACGATCATCGGAAAAGAATCCAATGTTTATCCACTTTCTATGGTTCGAGGCTATGTAAATGCACATTCTATTTATAAAAATAAGAATGAAGTGGTGGAAAAACAATAAAAACAGTAAGAAACAGCCAGACAAATTTATCATCTGGCTGTTTTTCTGTAAATAATTTCAACGTTTAAATCACTTGACTACCTTATCATTACTATTGAAAGTACAGGATACTTCTATTCCCCTTTTCCTGTCTTACTAAAACTTCTAATACACTTACTTCCAAATATAATTCCTACAATTGCAGCTCCTGTAATGCATACATATTTTACAATTTTTGTCACATCAATTTTCACGTCTATCATCTTAGCGTCTTCCTCTCTCATAACAATTTAACCTCCTGCATTTTTCTTGTACTCGTAGCGTACCAAAACCCTCGCTACCAGATACTATCTTTATTGTACTTGCTTTTTTTCATTGTTACAAGGGGTATGATTCACAAAAAATAAATCTATACAATAGGAACTCCGAACCAATGTCATTTACTTAAGTCTCGAACCTTTACGAAGGAGTTGCAATACCAATATAGCCTTCAAAAACTCGCTTTCGCTTGGACGTAAGCCTAGCGGTACTAAACTCACTGAAAAACATCAGTTCGTTTACCACAGGGGTGCACTTTCACACTAGGCTCAAAAATACTTCGCCAAGTGTTCAATGTGAAGGACCGAGGCTTTCGTACAGTTTTTTACGGCTATATTGGCATGCAACTCGTGAAACAAGATTATGAGCTTAAGTAAATGACATTGCTTCTAAACAATAGCACAAAAAGAGACGCCCCATGCCATAGCGTCTCTTTTGCGGCTTTTACAGCCTATCTATCTTATACAGGAGAGTAAACATTCCATGCCTAATGTTTTTTGTCTTACGACATTCCTGTCTAAGAACAATTTTGTAACATTCAAGCAGGTCCCCACCCACCACTTATTGCTCTATGCGATAGAAGTGGGGACTTTCTTGATCGTATTAAAATCTGAACTCGTCAAATTTTAATTTTCTCCCTGTAATGCATCGTATCCTTGCTCACCAGTACGAACCTTTACAACATTTTCTACATCATAAACAAATATCTTACCGTCTCCAATGTGACCTGTGTAAAGCACTTTTCTAGCAGTTTCAATTACATCTGTTACAGGAACCTTCGAAACTACCATCTCTACCTGAACCTTAGGCAATAATTGCATTTCGATTGGAACACCACGATAATATTCTGGTGCACCCTTTTGTGTACCACAACCTAATACCTGTGTTACGGTCATACCAGAAACTCCAATCTGGTTCATTGCCTTCTTTAACTTCTCGAACTTTTCTTGCTTTACAATAATATCTACCTTTGTAATCTTCTTTTCCTCTGGTAAATCGGAAGTCTGTACCATAGCTGGTACTGCTGTTTCCATGCTTTCTGTTCCCATAGAAACCACATCATCATAGTTAATCTCTAATTCAGAAGCGGATGTTTCAAATCCTGCATAACTTGTTGCAAGTCCATGCTCTGTCATATCCAAACCAAGAATTTCTTCTTCCTTTGATGCACGAAGTCCAATGGTTGCTTTAATAATAGAAAATACTACTGTCATACAAATAGCTGCCCATGCACCTACTGTTACAAAACCAAGTAACTGTGTTCCAAGCTGTGTAAATCCACCGCCATAGAATAAACCTTCGCCAGCCAAACTACCGCTGTCAAGCAAATCCTGACATCCTGGTGCACTAGAGGTAGCAAATAAACCAACTGCGATTGTTCCCCAGATACCATTCATCATATGTACTGCTACAGCTCCAACCGGGTCATCAATATGAAGCTTGTAATCTAATAACCATACACCAAATACTACCAATAAACCTGCTACAGCTCCAATTACAATCGCGCCAACACAATCTGTTACATCACAAGATGCTGTAATGGCAACCAAACCTGCCAACGATGCATTTAAACACATAGATACATCTGGCTTTCCATATTTAACCCATGTAAATACCATACATACTACAGTTGCTACTGCTGGTGCTACTGTTGTTGTTAAAAAGATGGAACCTAACTGTGCAATACTTGTTGCGGCAGCTCCATTAAATCCATACCATCCAAACCAAAGAATAAATACACCAAGTGCTCCAAGTGGAATATTATGTCCAGGAAATGCATTTACCTTTGTTACTTTTCCGTTTTTATCTTTCTCAAACTTACCAATACGTGGTCCTAAAATTTTGGCTCCTACTAATGCTGCAATACCACCTACCATATGAATGGCACAAGAACCAGCAAAGTCATGGAAACCTCTCTGTGCTAACCAACCATTTCCATCAGGTGCCCAAATCCAGTGTGCTTCAATTGGATAAACCAAACCAGAAATCACTGCTGAATATACACAATAAGAAAGGAACTTTGTTCTTTCTGCCATGGCACCGGAAACGATGGTAGCGGTTGTGGCACAAAATACTAAGTTAAATACAAAACTTGAAAAATTAAATCCATCATAAGCGGTTAATAAATCAAATCCAGGCTTTCCTATAAAACCTAACATATCTTCTCCAAGTAATAAACTGGAACCAATAATAATAAATACGACTGTACCGATACAAAAATCCATCAGGTTCTTCATAATAATGTTACCAGCATTTTTTGCTCTGGTGAAACCTGTTTCCACCATGGCAAATCCGGCCTGCATCCAGAATACCAATGCTGCACCTATCAAAAACCAGATACCAAACATCTCACTATCTACCGTTTTTAAAATGCTATCTATATCCATAATTTGACCCTCCTACCAATTTCTGTATTCTTTTATACAAGAATTTTCTTATGTACACGAATACTCTTCACGAAGCGGCATGAACTTCTTATATTTACCGTTCGCATCCTATATGTTCTCTGTTCAGAAGTGGCCTGCTTCTGTGTAAACTAATAGATAAAAACTGCAGATTTTATGTTCCGAATTTTATACTGTTTTTCTATGCATTTCATACAGTATAAAATCGGTGAGAAATACGGTTTGCGAATTTCTCATTTTTTCACTATGCACACTTTTTGTACATGTTGCAAAAAAAAATAGCGCCTTGAACTATTTGTTCAAGACGCCTTCGTCGTTTACAATTATTATTATATCCATGTGAAACAATTTGTCAACAACTTTTTTTAATTTTTAATATAACGGATGCTTATCTGTTAATTCTTTGATCATTGCCATTGCCTTTTCCTTATTGGCATCTACATTTTCAATCACCATTGCGATTGCTTCTGCAATTACATCCATATCGGCTGTATTCATTCCTCTGGAAGTAACGGCTGCTGTTCCAAGACGGATTCCACTGGTTACAAATGGTTTCTCTGGATCATTTGGAATTGTGTTCTTATTGCATGTAATGTTTGCTGCATCCAATAATTTCTCTGCTTCCTTACCAGTTACACCTTTGCTTCTTAAATCAACAAGCATTAAATGGTTATCTGTTCCGCCAGATACAATATTAAATCCACGTTTCATCAATCCATTTGCCAATGCCTGTGCATTGTCGATGATATTCTGAGCATATGTTTTAAATTCTGGCTGTAATGCTTCTTTCAAGCATACTGCTTTTGCTGCGATTACATGCATCAAAGGACCACCCTGGATTCCTGGGAATACTGCCTTGTTTAATTTATGTTCCTCTGCAAATTCCTTGCTAGATAAAATCATACCACCTCTTGGTCCACGAAGTGTCTTATGTGTAGTAGTTGTTGTTACGTGTGCATAAGGAATTGGGCTTTCGTGCAATCCTGCTGCCACAAGGCCTGCGATATGTGCCATATCCACCATTAAAAATGCGCCCACTTTATCTGCAACTTCACGGAAACGCTTGAAATCAATCTTTCTTGCATATGCGCTGGCTCCAGCTACAATTAACTTTGGTTTGCATTCTAATGCTTTTCTTTCAAATTCATCATAATCAATGAATCCTTCATCATTTACACCATATGGAACTACATTGAAATAGCTTCCTGACATATTGACAGGGCTTCCATGTGTCAAATGTCCACCGTGATCCAGATTCATTCCCATAATAGTATCACCTGGTTTTAGAAGACAGAAAAATACTGCCATATTTGCCTGTGCACCAGAATGTGGCTGAACATTTGCATAGGTGCATCCAAATAATTTCATAGCACGATCTCTTGCTAAATCTTCCACAACATCTACATATTCACAACCACCATAGTATCTCTTTCCCGGATACCCTTCTGCATATTTGTTTGTTAAAGTGCTTCCCATAGCGGACATAACAGCCTTACTAACAAAATTTTCAGACGCGATCAATTCAATATGGTCATTCTGTCTCTGTGTCTCCTGCTCAATTGCCTTTGCAATTTCTGGATCATAATTCTTTACTTCGTCAAATGCGTACATACTATTTCCTCCATCATTTTATTTGTAACAGCGGCTTACATACCTTACTGTTTACTATAGTATAGCATTCCTTTTCTTTTCATACAAGAGAAACCGCATTGGCAAACTATACTTTCTCTCAACCGTAACCCTCTTATAAAGCAAAACAGACCCCATTCCACTTTTTACAAAGTAAAACAGGGTCATCAAATATTTTTCTTACATATCCTTTACAACGTCATACATTTTTGCAATATCCACACTGGTTGGAAGTCCTTCACGGAATGCACAGGCAGAACCTGCTGCTAATGCCATATCAAATGCTTTTTGATAGTCTTCATTTTCCATGAAACCTGCAATAAAGCCAGCGATCATAGAGTTCCCTGCACCTACACCGTCCACAAGTTTTCCCTTTGGTGCCTTCTTGCTATATACCGTACCATCTTCCAAAAGTAATACGGCACCATCCTCCGCAAGGGATACCAATACATTTCTAGCTCCAATTTCCTGAAGCTGTTTTGCGTATTTAATTACATCCTCCTGTGTCTTAATATCTTCAACCTTTACATCACAAGCTTCTGCCAACTCTTTTCGATTTGGCTTAATCAGGAATGGATGGTATGGTAATACCTGCAACAACAACTGCTTTTCTGCATCCAATACAACTCGAATCTTCTTATCTTTCAAATGTTCTATAATCTGCACATAAATATCTTCTGGAAGACTTGCCATTGCACTTCCTGCCAATACTAAAATATCATTTGTGCTAATCTGGTCTAATCTTTCAAATAATTGAACAAGCTTGTCCTGTGGCACAGTTGGTCCCATACCATTAATCTCTGTTTCTCTTTTTTCATTTAGTACACCGCTGCCACCCTTAATCTTAATGTTAATACGTGACATGCCTTGTCTTAAATGTACAAAATCTACAAAACATCCATACTCTGCCAAGTCTCGCTCAATTTTTTCTCCCGTAAAACCAGCGACAAAACCTAATGCCACATTTTCAATGTCTAAATTTTTAAGCACTTGTGACACATTGATTCCTTTTCCACCCACAAATACTTCTTCTCTTTCATTGCGGTTTACCGTATCTTTATTGAAATTTTCAATTGAAATAATATAGTCCAAAGCAGGACTTAATGTCATTGTATAAATCATTCTACTCTCTCCTCCATTTATCACGTTATCTTCTTCCTCCGATTCCGAATTCATAAAATCCCTATTGTTTTTTATCGGCTACTTTCCCCACAAAATTTATAAGTATCTTATATCTTTATCGCTTACTTTTTCTCAATATTTCCTTTAATTCCTCAATAGAAAACGTATAATTCTTATTACAGAAGTGACAATTTACCTCAATCGGTTTTCCCTCCTGTATCATTTCGTTTAATTCTTTTGCTCCTACACTGACAATGGCCTTTTCCACCCTTTCCTTCGTACAGTTGCAGTAAAATTGTGCTGGAAGTGTATCCATAATTTCTACTCCAAACTCACCAAGTACAGAATCAATAATATCCTCAGGTGTCATTCCCTTCTCTAAAAGTGCAGTGATTGGCTCCATATTTTTAAGTTTCTCTTCTAATTTTTCAGCCAGACCATCCTCGGCAAAAGGCATCAATTGAATGATAAAGCCACCTGCTCTTTTGACGGTATTATCTTTATTCATAAGTACACCCAAGGCTACTGCGGATGGTACCTGCTCTGATGTAGCAAAGTAATATGTCAAGTCCTCCGCAATCTCTCCTGATACAAGCTGGGTCTGCCCCATATATGGCTCCTTTAATCCCATATCTTTAATGACACTAAGCACACCTAAATCCAGTGCTTTTCCCACATCTAATTTACCTTTGTCGCTAGGTGGTAACATAACGTTAGGATTATAGGCATATCCTTTTACATTTCCCTGAGAATCTGCCGTAACTGTAAGTCCCTTGATTGGTCCATTACACTGTATCTGTAAGGTCAATAAATCCTTATCGCCCTTCATCATACTTCCCATCATCACACCACCAGTCAGCAATCGTCCCAATGCTGCCGTAGCCACAGGGCTGGTATTATGTGCCTTTCTTGCCTCTTCCACAAGCGCTCTGGTTGTTGCCGCAAATACACGAATCTGGTTATCTGCTGCCGTTCCTCTTACAATATAATCTTCCATCCTCTTTTACAATCTCCTTCCAAACTACTATTCTATCATTTTCCTGCTACAATGTATATTCTCTCACTATCCGCTTTGGGAACCTCTCTCGTAAATGCATCATAAGCAGCAAGGAACTTCAGTCCCGACTGCGCTATCAGTTTCTGCACTTCCTCCAATGCATAGGCACGCTGATAATGCGTTTCTTCCAAACGAGCATACAGCCCATTTTCCTGTTTTGCGTAAATCGTCAAATCATATTCATTTATCTTTTCTTCTGGGTAATAATAATTTTCCCAGATGAAACTGGCATCTTCCCTGTTCTCAGAAATATTCTGCTCTCCCAAAATATCGCGAAACATATATTCGGTCTTCAGATCAAATATAAAAACGCCTCCGGACTGCAAATATTTATTTACTCCTTGAAAGACCTTTAACAAATCTTCCTTCTCCGTAATATAATTCATACTGTCGCAAACACTTACCATGGCATCTACCTGTTGGTATAATTCTAACCCGCACATATCCTGTTGCAAATATAATATGTTGCTTTCAAAAGTCTCTGCTTTGTCACTTTCCTGTTTTTCTCTTGCAATCGAAAGCATTTCTTCTGCATTATCAATTCCAATCATATCATATCCACGCTTAGAAAGTAATTCTGTTATCTTTCCAGTACCACAGCCTAAATCTGCAATCATACTTTCCTTCTCTACTCCATAGGTATCAAGCAGGTCTACTATATATTCACACCATTCCTCGTATGGAATATTATCCATAAACATATCGTAAACACTGGCAAATCCTGTATATGCTTCCATTTTCTTTCCAGCTTTCTGTTTAATATCATACTGTGCAAATGATCTGCACGGTATAGGCATATATGATTATACCTTATTCCCCGACATTTCTCAATTCTTTTTCTGTATCTGTTGTGTACGATAACCGTTGCCATTTTTTTATTTTTCCCTTCGCTATCCTACTTTTTCTCAAACATCAATTTCAAGAATCTTTCACAGTTTTTCTAACACAATTACTCTTTTGTCACAACCCATACGCCATGTATAATTTTTTTCTTTTTTGCAATACTATATACAAATGTTAGATTATAGAAAGTCTGGTGAGATTATATGAAGCATTCCAAAAAGGAAATTACTTCTATGGAAGATGTACGAACACTTTCCAAAGCCGAACAATTAAAATATGAAATAGCAGAGGAAATCGGAGTATTAGATAAAGTATTTGAACAAGGTTGGGGCGCTTTATCCTCCAAGGAAAGCGGAAAAATTGGCGGTCTCTTAGCCAAAAAAAACAAAACACACAAATCCATTTAGCAACATATTATACAGTCAAAAAAGATAGAACCTAGCGTTTCTGTAAAGGCTCTATCTTTTCTGTATACATAATATACTGTTAAAAGTCAATGATATTTTCGCAATCCGCACTGCTACTGGCTCATAACACGATTCGCTTGGATTTATTCTGCTCCCAACGCTTCTGCAATTGCTTCCGCAGCTTTATCTGCACTTACACTGTCATCCGGTTCATAAAATTTCATGTCACCCTCATAAATACAGTGTCCACTTTCTAAGGTATTACCATTTACCGTAATCGTCATAGAATCTGCCTCATAGGCTTTCAAAAAAGTATCTACCACACTTCCCATCATGATAAACTCGCCGGCTGTTCCCTGCTGATACAACTGGTCCTGAAATTCTTTTGAAAAGTCTAATGCTAAAGTCGTTCCATTTTCTTTACTTTTTTTCACATTTAAACTATTCACTCTTGTATTTTTCTTTAATATTCCTCGCTTCTCCAATTCGCTTAACAACAATTCCGGTGTAACTTCCTGCTTTGGAATCTTATCTTCTATAATATACTCTGCATTATCATCTCCATGATAAATGGAAATGCCATCTTCTACATGATCCGTAGCCTGTACTGCTGCATTCGTCGTGGCTTGCACTGCTGCATCTGTCGTAACCTGTGGTGTTGCTGTAGGTATATTTATCACTACCTGCGTCTCTTCTGGTGTTTTTTCAACTTTCTTTTTTCCGCAGGCTACACTTACAACGCAAAGCGCCAAAAGCATTACTGCACTAAAAATACGTTTCTTCATCGTTTTCTTCTCCTACTATCTTTTCTACGAAGAACAATGTGGACAGGTCCACATCAATTCCCTAATACATCTCGCGGAATGTATTTCTCTATAGGTACTTTTTCTCCCATAGAGGAAATAACAGAAAGGAGCAGATTACTCTGCTCACTTACTGTCTACTCATATTTTATTTTAAGTAAGTTGTATCCTTTCCAATTTTTCCAGGAGCCGGTGTTTTGTCTGTATCCAAAACATAGACACGCATATTTCCTTTTCCTGGTGCATCAATAGAAAGTGTTCCATTGGTTACTTTTGTTTCTGTTCCAGTAATAGCATCCACATAAGTTCCGTTTGGAATATTGTTAAAAGTTGCCTTTCCTGTAATTGTTACACATACAAAACTGTCGGTATTGTCATCTGTATATCTTCTCTTAAATGCAATATCCGAGTAATCAATATCTCCAAGAGAGTATTGTCCCTTTTGTAATGCAGGTATTTTACGGCGAATTGCATTCAAACGAATCAACTGCTGTGACAATGGAGCTGCTAATGTTTCCTCTACCTTACTTCCTGCCTCTGCTGTATACACACCAAAATCAGATGCAGTAACATCACCCTCCAGATAATCACCAAAATAAGCACGACCAGTTTCACAAAGTGGTACATTTGGTCCATCATCAATGACCTTACCAGCCTGGAATTCTACTTCAGATCCATAATAAATACATGGAATACCACGGAATGAGAATAGTAAACATAAGTTTTCTGCCCAAGCTTCTTCTCCTTCATTGTAACGTTTTGTAAAACCAGATTGTGTTCCATCCGGTGCATAATCGTGGGAATCTACATAGGTTACATTCCAAGTAGAATCGTTATAGGTATAATCTCCACCTGCTGTATCTTTCTTATTTTTCACAGTATTTGTCTTATAGTCATAATTTCCTGTTGTACTTTCAAATGCCTTTTTCGCAGTTGAAAAGTTCCAATGCATCGTAAAGTCTATTACATTTAAGCCTGATGCTTGCTCTATATCTGGTTTATGATACTCATTTCCATTTAAAAATGCGTTATCACTGACCGGCTGGGCAGCCTGTGCTGTTCCACCGTCTTTTACATTTTTTCCCCCAACATCATTGGCATTATCATTATAATTTTCTTCTGTAGATGCCATATTGGTTCCATGTGGTAAGGAAGCTTCTGATTCCAATCTCCAATTATCATAAGCCAATTCATTGCTAAAGTCAGAATAAACCTTTTCAGGAGGTGTTGCCGCATACGCATCATATGCAGACTCTACGCTTTCATCGTAATAAGACCATTTATAGTCTTTGTTTTCTTTCCATGTATAGAATGGACCTGACAATGCAGGAGTCTCTCCTCGATACCATATCTGACTGGATTTTGTACAAACCTCTCCAAACATATAGAAGTCTTTTCCTCCTGCAGCTCGTAAAGCAGGAAGAATGGCATTGTTAAATGTCAGTCTTGAAATATGTTTTACGGTATCGATACGGAACGCATCGATTCCCATATTGATGTACTTTGTATAACTATCCGTAATATATTTCGATACAATTGGATTTTCTGTATTCAAATCTACACAGTCTCCTGCCATCTGTCCAAGCTGAACGGTATAGAAATCCCAACTAAAGCTGTTGTCATAACGATGGTAAAATGTCTTTGGATCGTTACGAACTCCTTCATGAATCGGATCTTTTGTATCTTTCATCAATGCCAGTCTGGTCTGATACTGCCACGTACCAAACTCATTGCTATTTTTAAATTTGCTAGAATCATAATAGTTGTCCGGCAAAATAGAATTTTCGCATTTCTTCATACAATTTACGGTTCCTAATCCACCTTCTACAGAACTATCTTTTTCAAACATTGGAGCAAGATTTTTCTCTCCAAAATTTCCAGTATGATTAAATACGACGTCCTGCACAATCTTCATACCACGTTTATGTACTTCGTTGATCAATGTCTGATAACTTACACCATCAGACAGATAACGTTCATCTACTTTCTGAAAATTCATAGCATGATATCCATGATAATCCAATCCACTGGCATTTTCTACAACTGGTGTAATCCATACTGCAGAAAAACCTAACGCTTTAATATAATCTAACTTTTCAATCAACCCTTTAAAATCACCACGCCATGCAGGATCATTTGGATCTGTTTTTGCATTTTCATCCCAACAATGTACATTATTGCTCTTATCTCCGTCATAAAAACGTGTAGTCATAAGGAAATAAATACTTTCCTCACGAAAATCACTTTTTTCTGATGGTTCAACAGTTTCAGAACCTCCGTTATTATCAGAGCCGCCATTGTTACCTGGTTTTTTACTATATAATTTTCCGTCTTTATACCACCATTCTCCCTTTTTACAAGTCAAATCTTTTGATTGATTCATTCCCACTGTAAAAAGGAAATTGATTTTGTTGGTATCTTTGAAAGTATATTGATACCAATTCTCATCTTCATAGGTCATAGGCTGTCCCGGCCATACGGTTTCCTGATCCACTGGAAGTCCATTCCAATAATAAATATTTGGCACTTCACTTCCACCTGTATAATAATGGATGATAATACTTGCATCTTCCGCTGCACTTAAATCCTGTGCAACCACATAAGTATCTACGTATTCTTTTGCAGAAGTAATCTTACTAAGTCCCACTTTTACTGAACCATCTTCTGCTATAGTTGTAACATCTTTTTTTCGAAAAGAGCCTTCTCCATCGTTTACAGTTTTATTTGGGTATAATGTATCTGCATTTACCTTTTTTGCTGTACTTTTTTTGGATGCTGTCGCATATTTTGTAGTTTGCTCTTTTTCATCTGTCGGATTACATGCATACCAGGTATCCTGATCAAACCACCATTCTCCAGCTGTTCTAGCTAAAGTAGCTGTTTCATAAGTATCTCCAATTGAGAAAATGATATCTGCACTTTTTGCATTTTTAATGGTATAGGTATACCACCCATCTTTTGTATTTTTCATTGGAATACCTGGATAAGAAATTGCTTTTTCTCCTGATCCATTCACATTTTCATAATACACATGTGGTGTATCTTTTCCATCCCAACGATAATGAAGCACAATATCCTTTGTAGTACTTTGTTCCGCAACAGTCTGCTGCGTAGCCTGTTCTGCATTCGGCTTTCCAATATCGTTTGGCAATGCCAGTGCTGTCGCTACCAGCCCCGCTGTCGCAACAGCAAATGCCGTATGTTTTACATATTTTTTCAAAAAAACTCTTCCTTTCTCTGTAATAATGTTTTTTCCATTCCTTCTTACTACTTGATAACTATTCATTACATCTTTTTTACGTTTGTGTTAACATTTTAATTATATCCAATTTTTTCATATTCTACAATAGTAATTTCTATAAACAGAATAAAAAAACGTAACAGTTCAGCCGGGTACATTCATAAAGTGCCAGAATATACAACATGACTAAAAATATCCTTTTTGGCTGGACACTTCACTCTGTACGCTTTCACACTAGGCTCAAAAGTACTTCGCCAAGTGTTCAATGTGTATTCATGTTTGGCGTTAGCCCAATAGAAATGATTGTGGAAATTGCACTTAGCCTGCTAGCAGTCATGTGCAATTTCCACAATCATTTCTGCCCGGCTGAACTGTTACAAAAAAACTCCTCTCTGAATATCAACTTGCTATTCTGTCAACATTCAAAGAGGAGCCATTTATCTTCGCTAACTATTATATTTCTTTTTTAATCTCTCCAAGCACTTCACTTACATTTGCTGTAATCTGACTCTGCTCTTCGATTGCTTTTGAAAGCTGTTCCATACTGGCAACCATCTCATTGGTGAAGCCTTGTACAGACTGAATTGTCTCTTTGATTTCTTTTGAAGAAGTAGCTGACTGAGCAGCTAATTCACCAACCTGTTTTGCAACAACCGCAAATCCTCTACCATGTTCCCCTGCTCTTGCAGCCTCAATAGAAGCGTTTAATGCCAACATATTTGTCTTATTTGCAATTCCTGCAATCACACCGGCAAATCCTTCAATCATATTTGTCAATTTTTCCATTTGTTCTACATTTGCAGATGTTTTCTGCATTAACTCATTTAAACTGTCATTTTTCTTTGCCAGTTTTTCTGTGCCATCCAACCCTTCTTTTACTAATTCTCTTGTTTCCTTTACTCCTGTTTCTTCTGTCATAACATTTTCCCCCTAATCCTCTTTTAAATATACTCTAATAGTTCTCTTATATTACTAATTCCAATCAATTTCATACCTTGAATTGAAATTACTTTCTTGTTTACCTGTGGCAAAATACATGCCTGAAATCCCATCTTTTTTGCTTCCGAGACTCTCTGCTCTGCCATACTAACTGCCCTTACTTCTCCAGTAAGTCCTACTTCACCAAAAATAAGCATTTGTTCCGGCAAGGCACGATTTCGGTAGCTGGATAAAATAACGGCTACAATAGCTAAATCCAATGCTGGTTCATTAATACGCATTCCACCTGCCACGTTTACATATGCATCACAATCACTCATACGCATTCCTAAACGCTTTTCAATCACTGCCATCAAAAGATTGACACGATTGTAATCGGTACCTGCTGCGGTCCGTCTCGGCAAATTAAAATTAGTCTGACATACTAATGCCTGTGCTTCTACCATAATAGGTCTGGTACCTTCCATCGAACAGGTAACTACAGAACCCGGTTCATCTTCTGGCATACCCTCTAACATATATTCGGATGGATTGTGTACTTCCTTTAGACCAGTATCTTTCATTTCAAACACACCAATCTCATTTGTGGAACCAAATCTGTTTTTAACAGCACGTAGTATACGGTATACGGCATTTCGTTCTCCTTCAAAATACAATACGGTATCTACCATATGTTCCAACACCCTTGGTCCAGCCACCATACCTTCTTTTGTTACATGTCCGATAATAAAAATCGATATTCCCATGCCTTTTGCAATTCCCATAAGTGTATTGGTCGTCTCTCTTACCTGTCCCACACTCCCCGGTGCAGAACCAACTTCTTCCTTGAACATGGTCTGTATAGAATCAATCACAACTATCTGTGGTTGCACACTGCGTATCGTCTGTTCCACTGTATCCAGATTTGTCTCACTCAAAAGCAATAATTCCCCTTGGAATTGTCCTAAGCGCTCTGCTCGCATCTTTATCTGGCGCATAGATTCCTCGCCAGAAATATACAAGACTTTTTTCTCGATTTCAACCAGATGTTTACACATCTGTAAAAGCAGCGTAGATTTTCCAATTCCCGGATCGCCACCTACCAACACAAGTGAACCTTCTACAATGCCACCTCCAAGTACACGATCAAACTCAGCTATACCAATTTTTGTTCTTGCACTCTCCGTTGTAGATACTTCCGATAAACGCGCCGGCTCTACTTTCTTTCCCCGTAGAGGTGTACCAGTCACAGACTTTTTCACTACTGGTTCCTCTACAAATGTATTCCACTCCTTACAGCCGGGACATTGTCCCAGCCATTTGGAAGATTCTAGTCCACATTCTTTACAAAAAAATATGGTTTTTGCTTTTGCCATTCTATAACCTCAATTATTTTGCTGTAATACTAATTGCTACGGGTTCTCCAACATTTAATTCTACACTGATGTTTAATTTACCACCTAAATTTGTTTTCATAACCCCACTATCTTTTCCACTGATACATACATCATATTCTTTTTCTGGTTCTAATTCTAATGTAACCTGTGCATCTTCATTTCCTTCTACTGAAAACGTAATGCTCTTTTCCTGGCAACTCATGTTCGTAACAGTAGTTCCAGGTACGGATTCGTATACAAACATTCCGTTTTTCTCAAGTTTTGTAATCTTCTTGTATGTCTTAATCTTATACAAGTCTCCTTCATACTCAAAATCAGATTTTTTTGATTTTGTATCTAATTCATAATTACCAAAACTTAAAGTTCCATCTTTTTCTTTACGAATTAATTGTTCCACTACTGCCATTGTCCTAATCCTCCTGTATTTTCTATTGCAAAATAAGGTCTCTTTCACAAGATCCCTATTGCAAATGCTCTCTGCTGTTTTATAGCTACATTATACAACACAATCCTATAAAATACTAGTCATTTTGTGCAAACAGTTCAGCCAAGCAGAAATGTTTTTTCAAATGTTCGTGACTGCTTGCAGACTAAGAACAGTTGAAAAACATTTCTATTTGGCTAACTCCAAACATGAATAAAGTGCCTTCTATTTTTTCGTTTGCCTTTTTCCTTTTCTGGCACTTTATGAATGTGCTTGGCTGAACTGTTTGCATCTTTATGTTTTTTCAAATGTTCGTGACTGCTTGCAGACTAAGAACAGTTGAAAAACATTTCTATTTGGCTAACTCCAAACATGAATAAAGTGCCTTCTATTTTTTCGTTTGCCTTTTTCCTTTTCTGGCACTTTATGAATGTGCTTGGCTGAACTGTTTGCATCTTTATGTTTTTTCAAATGTTCGTGACTGCTTGCAGGCTAAGAACAATTGAAAAACATTTCTATTTGGCTAACGCCAAACATGTTCGTGACTGCCACTACACCGCAAATACTATCTTTTTGTCCTGCATACTTAACTTTACCTGATCTCCCATATGCACCCTTCCATCCAACACAGCATCTGCTAACGAATCCTCCACCTTTGTTTGTATCGTTCTGCGGATTGGTCTTGCACCATATGTTACATCAAAACTTTCCTCTGTTATATATTCGATTACATCCTGAGTAGGCTGCAAAGTAATACGCATCTGTTCTTCCAAACGTTTTGATAAATTTTGCATCATTAATACAACAATTTCTTTGATTTGTTCCTTTTCCAATGCATGGAATACTATCGTTTCATCAATTCGATTTAAAAATTCCGGTTTAAATAGATGTTTTACTTCTTCCATAACATTTTCTTTCATCTTTTTGTAATCTGCCTTTGTGTCCTGCTTTGTAGCAAATCCTAAATTTTTAGGCGATACAATACGGCTGGCTCCCGCATTTGATGTCATAATGATAATGGTATTTTTAAAGCTGATCTTTCTTCCCTGTGAATCAGTAATGTGTCCATCATCCAATACTTGCAATAAAATATTGAATACATCTGCATGCGCTTTTTCTATTTCATCAAATAAAACAACAGAATATGGATTTCGTCTTACTTTTTCACTTAATTGTCCACCATCCTCAAATCCCACATATCCCGGTGGTGAACCAATTAATTTTGACACACTATGCTTTTCCATATATTCTGACATATCAACGCGAATCATTGCCTTTTCGGTGCCAAATACAGCATCTGCCAATGCTTTTGATAATTCTGTTTTTCCAACACCAGTAGGTCCCAGGAATAGGAAAGAACCAATTGGTCGATTCGGGTCTTTTAATCCGACACGTCCACGTCTTACCGCTTTTGCTACGGCAGTTACAGCTTCTTCCTGACCAATAACCCGTTCATGTAATACATGCTCTAATTCCTTTAAACGTGTGGCTTCTTCTACTTCCAATTTTTCAACTGGAATCTTTGTCCACATGGCGATCACTGCTGCTATATCTTTCTCATTAACCGTTACTTTTTCTTTTTTCTTTCTTTTTTCTTCTTCCTTTATGAGTAGCTCTATCTTTTCACGATTCACCTGCTGCGCCTGTTTTATCTTCATGGCTTCATCATAGTCTTCCCGAATAATAGCCTCTTCCTTTTCCGTTTCCAATACTGTCTGCTTCTTTTCTAAGGCAATTCTTTCCGGACTCTTTACACAACTTCCCAATCTTGCTCTTGATGCGGCTTCATCCATGACGTCAATTGCTTTATCCGGTAAAAAGCGATCTGTAATATAACGGCTTGAAAGTTTCACTGCTGCCTGTAAGCCTTCTGTAGTCAAAATAACATTATGATGTTCTTCATATTTTTCTTTTAATCCATTTAAAATGGAAAAGGTTTCTGCCTCCGTAGGTTCTTCTACTGTAATCGGTTGAAAACGGCGCTCTAAAGCTGCATCTTTTTCTATGTATTTTCGATATTCTCCAATGGTCGTAGCGCCCATAATCTGGATTTCCCCACGGGCCAATGCAGGTTTCAAAATATTAGCCGCATCCATGGCACCTTCCGCACCACCAGCTCCGATCAATGTATGGATCTCATCAATAAATACTAAGACATTTCCCTCCTGCTGCACTTCACGCAATACTCTTTTGATACGTTCCTCAAATTCTCCACGATACTTAGAACCTGCTACCATTGCTGATAAATCTAATATTACTACCTTTTTGTCTATTATCGTCTCTGGAACGCTTCCCTCAGCGATTTTTTGTGCAAGCCCTTCGATAATGGCAGTTTTTCCAACTCCCGGTTCTCCAACCAAACAAGGATTGTTCTTAGTTCTTCGACTGATGATCTGAATGAGTCGCTCAATTTCCTTTTCTCTTCCTACCACAGGATCTAGTTTTCCCTCTTTTGCCAATAATGACAAATCTCGGCTAAACTGATCCAACATAGGCGTAGCCGATTTTCCTTTATATTTTCCTTTAAATGCCATATAATCATTTTTTGCCGCAGCAGAATCCATTCCTGTAGAAAGCAACACATCCACATACAATTTCTGCATATTAACGCCCATTGTATTCAATAAACGAATGGCAACACAATCCTTTTCTCGAATCAACGCCAGCAAAATATGTTCCGTACCTACCTGCTTTGCTCCTAATCGTTCTGCCTGTAAAAGACAATTTTCTTCAATTTTCTTCGCACGCAAGGATAATTTTTTTTCTTTAAGCTGTACATTGGAATCGATCTGAAGTAACTGTTCCATCAATTCTTCCACCTTGTCACAAGTTACATGATTTGCAGAAAGTACACTTGCCGCCACACCTTTTCCCTTTAGAAGTCCCAATAATATATGTTCACTTCCCACATAACTGCAGCCAGCCTGCTTTGCTGCCTTTTCAGCCAACACCAACGCTTCTTTGGCATCAACTGTGTATTTTTCTTTCATAAACTACCTCCGTATTATCTTCCCTGATATATATCATAAATCTCATTGACCATATCCAGTGCTGCCTCCCTTGGCACACCTTTTGATATTGCCTTTGCTAAAGACAATTTTAATTCTTCTGCAAGCTCCATCTGTGCTTTTGTGTTATCTACTTCAATAGCAATAATTGCACCATGGCGGCGATCCACTTTTAAATATCCTTCTTGGCGAAGAATCGAATATGCTTTATTTACTGTATGCATATTGATACCGATTTCGTCTGCCAGGTCTCTTACAGACGGAAGATTGTCCCCCTCTTTTATCTCTTCGTTGGCGATGCCAATAATAATCTGCTTGCATAATTGCATATACAAAGCCTCCGAACTGTTAAAGTCTACTCGGATTATCATACATACCACCTCCTGGTATACTTATTCTACTATAACTATAACAATTCTTATTAAAAAATGCAACCTTTGTTACCATTCACGAACCAATGTCATTTACTTAAACGCAAAATCTTTTTTCATGTCATGAGTTGCAATGCCAATCTAGCTGCCAAAAACTGTACGAAAGCCTAGGCACGTAACTGCAATTCCATAACTGTGAGCCATAACTAATCTTTCAGATATATCGAAAATGCGGTTGGAATCGCATAGGTATCCTGCAATTCCTGTTTACTAACCCAAATATAATTTTTTTCTTCTATTGGAGTTTCCAATATGATATGATACCCAAGCATAGACCATTCAATATGCGAAAATATATGTTTTCCTGGTCCTAATTCATAAACGTCTGCCCGTTTATTTTCTTCTTTTAAAATAGAGAGCATTTCCTGTTTACTGTATTTTCCCTCTAAATTTGGTAGTTCCCAAAGACCTGCCAACAATCCTTTTTCCCTTCTTTTCTGAATCGCATACTTTCCTTGATATTCCAATAAAAGTATGGTTTTTTCTTCAATTTTTCTAGCTTTTTTCTTTTCTTTTACCGGCAACTCCATCTGAATCCCCTTTTCTTTTGCAATGCAATATTTTGCAAGAGGACATTTTTCACAAAGAGGCATTCCATTTGGAATACAAACCATAGCTCCTAAATCCATGACTGCCTGATTAAAGGCCCCAGCACGAACTGGTACTACTTCCGCTAAAATTTCTTCCATCTGCCTTTTTACACTTGCCTTTGTAATGACATCATAACTTCCTGCCAATCTTTTCATAACCCGAAGCACATTTCCATCTACAGCAGGCACCTGAATTCCGTATGCAATCGATGCAATCGCTCCCGCTGTATAAGAGCCAATCCCTTTTAATTTAAGCAATTCTTTGTAATCCGCAGGCAACAAACCTTGATAGTCCTCCATTACTTGAATTGCAGCTTTTTGTAAATTACGTACTCTATTATAATACCCAAGACCTTCCCACAATTTTAGAAGTTGTTCTTCCGGTGCAGTTGCCAATGCCTCAATATCCGGCAAAGCTTCAATAAATCGATTAAAATAGCCTTTTACAGCCTCTACTCTAGTCTGTTGCAACATAATTTCTGAAACCCAGACATAGTAAGGTTTTGGATTTTCTCGCCATGGCAAACTTCTGGCATGCCTATCGTACCATTTCAATAAGTCATCCACAATTTTTTTATAATTATACATGTTATCCACCTTTTGTTCTAATCCAAATCTTTTCACCCAAAATCCTGTCCTCGCTACTGCGTTAGAACTTTTTCACCAAATTATTCATCAATAAAATCTACTTTTCTATCTTATAATGTTACCTATTAAAATTCCCAATAAAACACAAATTCCAACAGCAATCCCTCCCCACTCAATATGTCCAAAGAACAACAGTGCAATCATCACAATCGCACCACATATCATTCCTATAATCATTCCTTTTATAACATTACTCATAGCAACACCATCCTACTTTTTTACAATTATACTATTATATTTTTATTTGTGTCTAGTAATCATTGGCACTTTTTGTAACAATATAACAAAAGAACCGTATCTTCCCATACAAACTATAGATTAACAAAATAGTAATCTTTTTTTGCTTAGGCAAATACGATTCTTTTTTTCTTCCATTTTCTTTTTTCAACTTTTCCTTCCCCAATAGACTACCCTATTTTTTTGCACTTTTTATGAACTTTTTTTTATTTTCTAGAATCTTTGTGTTTTTTATTTACTTTAACCAAAAAAATGGAATTTTTCACCATTTTTTCTCCTCTATATTATTACATTTTTTTTACAGAATTATTGTCCAATCTCGTAAAAAATGTTATAATCATGAAACAAAAAGGTAATGAATAGAACTATATCTAAGTCTTAAAGGAGCGTTATTTTATGATTATAAATTTCACCAAACATAAGTCAGGAAGGACATTTGCTTTATTTCTTATTTTTTGTATCACTCTTTCCTTTTGTTCTTCCAATATATTGGTAAAAGCAGATTCTGATACGACTACAAAAAGTACATTTACTTATGATAACAACGAATGGACTTTTTCCGTAGCCAATACTTCCAAGGCCAGTCCTGTACTATCTTTATCTAAAGTAGGAACCAATGATAAAAAAGTACATTTTCCAAATTTTGAAGAATTTAAGAAATGTAACTCTTCTCTCGCAAATAAAGATTTGGCTCAAACGCTAACACTAGCTCAGGATAATAAAAACGCTTTTTCCTCTGTAAAACGAATTGATATTGGAAATGATTATAAAGAGATTCCGGAAGATTACTTATCTGGAAATCAATCTATTGAAGAAATTTATATCGATACAGACAATGAAATCGTTTTATCTAAAAATTGTTTTTCTTCTATGTCCGCTTTAAGAAATGTTACCATTCATGCAAAATCCATTACATTAGAAGGTAGCGTATTTAAAAACTGTTACAACTTAGAAACGATCACGTTTGACGGACCTACTACTTTTTCCGGCAACAGCGGTAGCGGATACAATTTTGACCAGTGCCAGAAATTAAATGTAGTCAAATTTAATAAGGCTGTTTCCTTTGAAGATTCCTGTAACTTCACAGACACAACGTTTCAAAATGCAGATTCTAAATCGGTAACCGTCACTTTTAATGGAACGGTCACAAATAAAGATACCGTATTTAAACAGTGTAATATTTATGATTTGAACTTGAATGGATCGAATAATCAGTTATCCAACAACTTTTTAACAAATACCTCCGTTACAAACTTAAATGTAAACGGTGTCACCACATTTGGTCAGAAAGCCATTTGCTTCTCCTCTGATGCAAATGCTGTCATTTCTAATTTTAATATAAACAGCACCACCAGTGGTACTTCGTCAACTACTTTTGAGAAAAAGGCTTTTTATTCCCTTAATATAGATAGTCGTACTATGATTACAAACTTTACATTAAATGGTCAATGTGTATTCGGTGACGCTGCCCTTTTTCATATTGTAATACAAAATTTATATTTTAACATAGACAATCGTGAGGATTGTAAAAATATCAGTTACCAAAACGATGGCGACCACTTAGGTTACGAAAGTAGAGTACACAACCTTTACTTTGCTTATAAGAAAAACACGAATACTGGTGGAGAAATGATGGAGTTAAACCATTTTCCACTTGGAGATGATACAAAAACTTCTCTAAATTGCGATGCCATCTACTTTTTAGATCCTGATTTTAAATACATCGGAGGTTCTGATTATAACCGCTGCGATGGAGAAAAAACAATCGTATATGGATATGGTGGCGCAGTTGCCTATGATGATGATGGTAACTTGCTTTCCTCTTATGAAATGTATCAAAGCTGGATAAAAAATAAATCCTGCAATTTTCATAACTATGTTTCCAACGCAGATACTTTAGATTATGAAATCAAAAATAACATTGTTTATTTAGGTGAAAATGAAGATACCGTTTCCTATGATTTTGCATCAGAAACAAATCTTTCTGTTTCTGCAACTTATGATAAGGATGCAATAAACGCTCCTGTTTCTGATGGTAGCAAAGTGAAACTTTCCATTGTAAATGGAAGCTTGGTATCTACCAATTACAATTATCGTATTTTAGAAAAGAACTCATCCGTAAGTTCTTCTTCCAAAAAGGTTTATGCTTACAACTACAATGGTGCTTGGTATACCCCATGTACAACTTCAAAAGTATCTCTTACAGAAGGTACGCATGACTTTTTATTAGAGGTTGCTGGAATAAAACATCCATTTAAAATTCGTGTACAAAAAAATGCAGTACAAGAAATCACCTCAATCAAATCAAAAACAGGAGATAAGCTAAATCTTACTGTTGGTGAGGAAGTTACCAAAGATATGTTGGTCGTTACTGCAAAATTTGACAATGGAAAAACAGGAATTTTAACTGATGAACAATATGAAATTGACAATTCCAAAGTAACGGATGCCGAAACGCTTATTCAGATTTCATCAAAAGTTTCTGCAACCAAAACCGTTACAAAATCATTTACTGTTTACGGTTATCCAAAACAAATTGTATCCTTTGCAGCAACCGCAGCAAAAGAGAATATGCCTAAAGACAGTGTTTTGCATACATCCGATGTTGTATTATCTGCGATTACTTATGCAAATCCAGATACTCCGGTTATTGACAAAGTAACGGATGGTTTCTCTTTTGTCGTAAATGGAGAAGAGGTCCAGGAAGTTCCGATTAAGCTTGGTGAAAATAAAATTTCCATTTCCTATAACGGTTGTGTTATGAAAGATATTATTACAATCAATGGTACCGAAAACACAATTGTAAAGGTAGCGGCAACCTATACCGGAAATGGTGTTTTTGAAAACTGTACGATAGATCCTGCAAATATTAAAATTGTAGTTTATAAAGAAAGTGCAGAAACAGAAGGTATTGTTTTAGATGATCCTGAAAATATTACATTTGGCAATTATCAAATTGTAGCAGATCAAAACAATTCCGTTCCAGTATTTTATAAAGGTATTGCAGCAGAAAACCCAATTTTGGTTCCTGGTCTGAGGGATGCAGTGGCAGAATTAACAACGGTGCAATACAAAGGTGATACTACAATTGGAACCATATTTAATGCCAGTGACTTTTACGTTGAAGTATCACTTCTCTCCGATAAAGTATTAAATTCCATTGATAATCCGGAATTATTAAATGCCCTAACTTTTTCCAAGAGTACTTTAACGGATACCTTAAATACGGTTAACGTTACTTTTAACTCGACTTATGTAAAAACAATTACAATATTTGCTACCGGAAAGAAATCTGAACCACCGGTTTCCAATCCACCAAGCACAACGCCAACTACAAACACGACACCATCAGCATCCACTACACCGGGAAGCTCCGATGGACCGATTAAAACACAACCTCCACATACATCAAATCCGCCAACTAAAACACCAACTACGACAGCAGCAGCTACAACAACGCCTACTACAACTACTCCAACTACACAAACACCGATACCAACAAGCACACCAAAGCCTTCTACGAAAACAATCAAGAAGGGAAAAACTTATCTTGTTAATAGTATTATATATAAGGTTGTAAGTATAAAAGGCAAAACAGCTCAGGTTTCCATTACCGGCTATAAACATACGAATAAAAAAATAACCATTTATTCAAAAGTTAAAATTTATGGTTATACTTGCACGGTTGTCTCTATTCAAAAAAATGCTTTTAAAAATTGTAAATCTTTAAAAGGTGCGATTTCCCTACCTGGAGAAATCCGTTCCATCGGAGACAATGCTTTTGCAAATTGTAGCAATATTACATCGATTACATTAGGAAAGAAATTAATCAGTATTGGTTCGAAAAGCTTTTATAATTGCAAACGGTTACGTTTAGTTAATCTAAAAAGTGCCAAAAAATTAAAACGAGTAGGAAGCAAGGCATTTAAATTAAATGCCTCAAAACGACAATTTAAAATTCCAAACGGAACGAAAAAGTATTATGCCAACTTACTAAAAGGTAAATATTAAATCTTTTAGGACAAAGTGGAACACATCAGGTTAAATGCATCCTATACAGGAACACATCAGCTCAAATGTTTTCTGTATAGGATGCATTTTGCTATAGAAAAAAAGATCCAATAGAGACATTCTTAAATCGTCTCTATATGGATCCTTTTTTTAATTCTTTATAAAAGGACAAGAGTCCCCACTGCCTTTAGGCAGTGGGGACTCTTGCACGAGGTGTGGGGTTCAAGCCCCATACCTCGTAAGGCACGCAGTGCCGCTTTTATATGAGCAAGTAGCGAAGCGGATTGCGAATATCCTTGACCTTACTTTTAATATACGAATACATCATCCGACTTCTTACCATCTTCCACAAACACATCATCCGGTTTTTTCGTCTGCTTTGGTGTTACTTGTCTTGGCGCCTTCGTAGGTTTTGGTGCTGCTGTTACCGGCTGTTTTGTAATTACCGGTCTTGCTGTTGGTCTCGGTGTTGGCTTCTTCGTTGGCTTTGGTGTTGGTTTCTTTGTCGGTCTTGGCGTTGGCTTCTTCGTTGGCTTCGGTGTAACAACAATCGTCGCTGTCGGTGTAGATTCCATCGGCTTGTGTGTTCCTTGTACCCCTGTCGCCTGCGTATCTCTTTTTCTATTTCCATCCGAAACTACTAAAAAGATACTCGCACAGACAATGGAAACCAAACACACAACAGAAAAGATTGCTGCAGTTATTTTTACTGTTTTTTCCCGCTTTTCCATTGATTCAATGATTACAAAATTGTCATCTAGCGGAACAGAACTTTTTTCCTTATCAAACGGAATACATACTACTTCTTTTCCTTGATATTCATCATCTAATACCGTACTTAATTCTGCTTTTGCATCCTGAGCTTCCTGTTTATCCTTTCCACTCATCGTTTACTCCTTCCTCCGAATATCCCTGAATACCAACAGACTTCATACTGGTAACGACATAAAACTGAAAATATTTATTCACTCTGTTTGTTCGCTTATTTCCCAGTTTAATTGTCTCGGTACCTGCATCGTAAGTCTTATAATGAATATTTCCTTTCATTTTATCTAATTCCTGTGTACTACTTATCCTAGCAGCTTCAATTGGTTCGCGCTTGGATTTCATAATTTCTTTATCCTCTTTTCCAACAAACCAACACCATACCCGCTTCATGTCCATAAATACAATATCACAAAATAGTAACAGTGAAAAAATAGCATCTAAAATGAAAAACCATCCGATACTTTCCCCCATAGAAAGTCGTGCTATGGTCATGCTTATAAAAGCAATCACCAAAATTCCAATAACACCAGTAAATGCAAGCTTCATAAACTTTTTCTTGTCTTCTGTTTTGTAATTGTCTATTGCATCGATCAAATCAAAGGCGGTCTGATAACGATACTGCGGATCGGTCATAACACATTTTTGTACAATCTGCTGAACCCCTCTGGAAAAAGCTTTGTCCCATTTTCGAATTGGATAAAATTCATATGGTGGTTGATCTGGATGTTTTCCAGTAAGCAAATGATACATTGTAGCTCCTACTCCGTAAATATCTGTTCTAGCATCTGATTGTCCGGATTTTGAACATTGCTCCGGTGCTGCATATCCTCTAGAACCTAAATATTCTGTATCGCTATTACTGGAGGATTTATAAGTACGTGCAATACCAAAATCAATAAGCTTAACATCACCTTCTGGAGTAAGCATGATATTAGATGGCTTTATATCTCGATAAATGATTGCGTCCTTTCGTGTATGCAGATAATTTAATACATCGCACACTGCACGCATCCATCTTAGAACATCCTCCTGCTTTTGCTTACCTTCTCGTTCCAGCTTCTCGCTAAGCGTAATCCCCTCAATATAATCCATAACAATATACATCTTTTCATCTTCTAAGAAGTAATCAACGATACGTGGTAATGCAGGATGATTTAGTTTTTTAAGCAAAGAGATTTCTTTTTCTGTAGCTATTCTATAAATCTGTGCATGTCCGCTTTTATTTGACACGTCCATAACTTTAATTGCCCAATCCATATTCAGTTTTATGTCACGGGCCAAATAAACCTTTGACATACCGCCTCTACCGATCTCGTATTGCAATATATATCTATTGTTTATACTATTATTTGACAGCATATCTCTTTCCTCCTAACCACAGTATTTTTCACTTCAGCTGGGCAGAAACTTTTTCTGCTACAAAAATGTTTTTCCTACCATTCTTCATTGGTAATTGCAACTACCGTAATATTGTCCTCCTCACCGTCAATCTTTAACTGCTCTATGATGTCTTTTAGAAAGTCCTCTAACCCTTCCTGACCATTTTCCCTATATATGCTAATTTTCTGTAAATCTTTGCTGTCTACGGTTCTCCAAAATCCATCGGTACATAATACATAGATAGCTTCCGAATCAAAATAATCAATCATTACATCTGGCTGTATATTTCTAGAACCTCCAACACATTGCAACAATACATTTTGCATGCCTTGTTCTATTGCTTTTTTTCTTGTTACACTTCCACGCTCTACTTCACGCTCTGCCAAAGTCTGGTCTACAGTCAACTGTTCCACTGTATCTGTGATTTTGTAGACTCTACTGTCACCAACATGCATTATCATACAGCAAAATTCATCAAACAATAATACTCCAGTAAAAGTACTTCCAATAGAAATCTTTCTACCTTCCCCATATTGCCGGATGCTTTTGTGTACCTCCTGTAACTTTTTCTTCCAGGAATCTTTTACAGCTTGAATGACCTCTTTCCACAAACGCTCTTCCTTTTCCACAATATGTTCTTCTAACAGAGCAGGAAGTTCCTGTTCAAACCACATACCAAACTCATCCACAATCGCAGTACTCGCTACTTCTCCCTGCTCCATTCCATTGACTCCATCACAAACAATTCCCATTGTGATCATACCAATGGATGTCTTTGCCCGTTTGATGCATGCAGCATCCTGATTATTTATCTCTTTTGTTCCAATATCTGAACATATAATATTGATACTCTTCATTTTACTCTTCCAATCTATTTCTGTCCATTCATCTTTCTACTTACCTGAAAAGCAGTGTTCCGTTACCATTTAACTACAATCCACATAATCCAAATAGCCATCTTTGATCCATGATATTCGCAATCCGCGCTGCTACTTGCTCATAAATATGTTGGCAACGGGTCTTCTAACTGTATCATATCTGCCTAGCAGACCTGTCTGCTTTGTAGAAAAATCCTCATATATCATAGCATAGAAATGCGGTTTATTCAATGGTTATAAGACAAACTTTTCCATAAGAATTGTCATAGCAAAACGCTTTAATTATAATACACTTTATAGGACGCATTTTCCTATAAAGTAAAGAAAAATGGAATGTACTTATCCATCATAAATACATTCCATTTCATGTGCCTTTCCCTTTCATACTTACAAAAGGAGACCTTTATTTTGTTTTAATCTTCTACTTAGTATCCGACTCTTTTTCCACTCTTTGTCATATAACCACTGATTAATCCTGCCTTATAATCCTTTTTCTTTCTAGAATCTGGTACAGCTGGATCGGTAGGATCATAATGGATAGAAGATGCAATTTTTATTGTTTTATTCTTTCCAAATGGTCCTGGATGAGAAGTATTTCCCTTTACAATCTTTACAATTGTACCTGTAGATGCATAATCATAAATCCATTTTGCATCTGCTACTGTCATTCGAATACAGCCAGCAGAAGCAGCAGTTCCTAAACGATTGTAACTATTTGGATTCAATGCATAATGGGATTGTGCTCCAACCGCTACCGCATGGAAGTATACATTTCCTACAACATGAGAAGTCCATCTTGCATAACAGATGCTTCCATCTGGTTCATACATTGGTTTTAATGTATATTTTACACTAGTACCATTCGAACAAATAGAATAGGTACCTAGTGGTGTGTAAGAAGAATTAATATGTAATCCACCTGCACCTGCTGTAGTAGCAGTATCTCTTCCGACAGAGACCGTAAATGTCTTTACCGGAATAATGTACTTTTTCTTTTTGGAATCGTATGCATATACAGTGGCACAGCATGCTGCACGATTTAATTCAATATAAAACTTGTTTATATTTGTACCTGAACTTTTCTTTAAGCCTAAAATTTTAGTTAAATCCTTTTGTTTTACACCATTGATATAATAAAATTTATAGGTTTTTCCGTTATATTTTTCATAATACCAGCCATTTTTTCCAGCTTCTGATTTTGCTACTTTAACAGTCTGTGTTTTTAAAAGGACTTCGCTTCCCCACTTTGCAACACCATATGCTCGGATTTTATATTGTCCTGCATATTCGTTCTTGACTGTAGCCTTATAAACATCTGTTTTTGCAGTGTAAGTTGCAGAAACTTTATTTATTAATTTGAACTTACCGCCTTTTTTGTAATAAACATAGAATTTAACTTTTTTAATGTTTCCAGGAATATAAGCTCCCTTTAATTGAAATGTACTAGATGCTGTCTTCTTGCTTTTCTGTATTGTTAATTTTTTTGCAGATGCAGTTTCATTTACGGTTGCAATCTTTTCTAAGAAAAATACTTTCCCATTTGTATCCGTAATCTGTGCTTTAACAGTATATTTATCTAACTTATAAGACAATGCCTTTAAACTAATCTCTGCATAATAGTTTTTAGCTGTTTGGCTTTTGGCAGCTTGTTTATAAATAAATTTACCCTTGCTATTGTATACATAAAAAGTTACAGTTTTTACACCTGTTGGATTTGTCAATCCTTTCAATGTAGCAGAAAAGGCAGCCTTTTTCTCTAATGCATTCGTTTTTCCCGTAACAAAGGAAGTAACGGTAGGATTTACACTAAATGTAACATTTGCCAATGTAGTAGTTGTTTTTCCATGCGCCAATACAGCCTTTGCATAAAATGTACCGCTCTTCTTACATACAGAAGCAACATCTACATTCCATGATACACTTTTTCCTGTAACAGCCTTTGCATCTTCTACTTTTACAGCCTTTTTTTCACTGCTTCCTTTTTCCCATACATATAAGGTTACTGTATTATTCTTTCCAGGTAATACAGATGCAGCGGCATCTGGAACAGACAAGGTAGCTTTTCTTACAGTAGCTGCTTTTTTTGTATCCATAGACAATTTATACTGACTTGCATACAAACTAAAGTCGCAATCCTCTTTTGCTTCAACTGTTACATTTCCAATCGTACAACTTACTTTATATTTTTCGTAAGCAAATGTTTGGAAATCATCCATTGAAAAACTACCAGATAACACATTATTAGAAACATTTTCATTTGTAAGTGCAATGCTCTTTGAATATCCTACTACTGTTTTTCCTGCTGACTGATAATAAGCTTTTATCTCAACAGTATCTATGTCACCAAGGGTGATACCTGTCAATTTGTAATTACAGATACCTTCGGCACGATCTGTTGCAACACTAAATTGATAATCTTCCTGTGACTTAACCTTTGCTTTTGCATGTACTTGAACTACATTTGTGCCAGCTATAACAAGCATAGCAAACACGGATATCCAAGTTACAAGTCTCATTAATTTTTTAACCATTTTTTTATCCTTTCTCCTTTTATTTTGGATTTTGCAAAACTCTCTCCTTTTATCTATTTAAGAGTTTTACAGGTTCCAATTCACTTTTATAGCAATCTTTCCTACTCCTTTGCAAGAAAGAGGAACTATTCTTTTTCATCATGCAATTTGCCTTTAATAATGAATAAATACCGCATCCCCTAATTTTACTAAATTATAAATGCTTCTCGCATCTTCTAATTGTAAATTGATACATCCATGGGATCCTCTTGTTTTATAAATTTCAGGTGACCAGCTTGACCAATCACTTCTTTGTAGAAAATGATATCCGGTTCCCGTCCACATAATTCTAACCCAATATTTTGTAGGTGTCTCATAATCTGCACCAACTAAAACATATTCTTCTTTTTTATCTTTTATGTAATAACATCCGGTTCTGGTTGCTCTTTCCGGATCTGAAGGAAGTCCGGTCACACATTTTGCAGTATAAGCTAACTTTCCATCTTTATATACATACACCATCTGTGCTGTTAAATCTACTTCACTATAATTTTTTGTATCCCAATCTACACCAGATGCATCTGCCTTTTGAAAAGCTTTATTACTATACATAGGTTCCAGATTGGTCGTAAGTGTTTTTTCATTTTCCTGGGATGGATCATTCATATAATTTTCTACATTTTGTTGTTTCTGCTTTCCTGTTTTCATGATAAGTTCTCTCACTTGTTTCATGATCCCATCATAATCCAAACGCCAGCCATAATCTCCGCCCTCTACTTTAACTTTTTTTCCATTGTGCGCAGTTAACGTTCTTGTTTTTCCTTCTGTCTTATACTTTAAGCAAAATGGTTCAATCCATTTACTCATAGCAGAATCATCCAATGCTACCTTTCCTTTGGCTGTAATATATAACCAGTCTTTGATTTCCTTTGGTGTAACTGTTTCTGTCACACCATCCCCCATATCCCAGTTGATCCAATTCAATAAGCAGGTATTGTATGTAATATACTGTTTTTGTATCTTTTTATCTTTTGATGTAATCTTTGGACTTTTATACACCTCATCATAAGTATCTTTACTTAAGTCCAATTTTGTTTCCATGTTTTTCACTGCATCATGAACAACCGGCAACATTTTTTTAATCAAAAGTTTATTTCCCTTTTCTTCTTTTACAATTTCGCCACGACCACTTTTCTCATCATACTGTACATAAGCACTCTTTGGTTTTACAATTTTATATTGGTCATCCCCTGTTACAATTGTGGCTGTTTTAATAATATTGTCTAATTTTTCCTGTTCGTAGACCGCTACAATTTCCTGTTCGAAATCCTCCTGTTTAAAATTAGGTAAAAAAGATGCTTTCTTCTGCTCCTGATACATTTGCTTTAGTTTATCCTTGTAATCCACTGATAAACCTATCTCTTTCCCATTAATAACCAGTTTTCCATCGTTTCTTCCTTTGATTTCCAATTGATATGAGTCAACATAATCTTGCATCATCTTTTCAGATGTTTTAAATGTTTTTCCAGAAACGTCTAAACCATTAATCGTTGTATTTGGATACCAGCGATTTGAATAATATAATTTGAAGCCAACAATCAAACAAATCATACATACGCATACAATTCCGGCAACCAAACCGACAATCTTTGCAATCCGCCCTGCATTTTTTCTCTCAACCATTTTTCTTCCCTCTTCCATTTCCTTTATCTTTTTCTATGTAAAACCTTAGAAAATACTGAAAAAATACCTTTTAAATCACTTTAATCTAACACATATTTTTTTCAATGTCAATGGATTTCAAACACATGCCTGCATTTCTCCAAATTGACCCCAATACACAGTTTATTTCACTTATTTTTGTGCAAAAATTGTAACTGTTCAGAGGGTGCGCCCGTATATATAAAATCAGTTCTGTTGCGCTTGCGGATAAAGGACTGATTTTATATATACGGGCATAGCCGGTCACGGCGTCATGAAAAAAATGACCACCCTTTCTCTACCTCTTTCAGCCAATTTGTTTCTTGGGCATTTTTTGAATGGCACACTCTGAACAAAAACATCCACATAATAAAATCAGTTCTGTTGCGCTTGCGGATAAAGGACTGATTTTATATATACGGGCATAGCCGGTCACGGCGTCATGAAAAAAATGACCACCCTTTCTCTACCTCTTTCAGCCAATTTGTTTCTTGGGCATTTTTTGAATGGCACACTCTGAACAAAAACATCCACATAATAAAATCAGTCCTGTTGCGCTTGCGGATAAAGGACTGATTTTATATATACTGGCATAGCCGGTCACGGCGTCATGAAAAAAATGGCCACCCTTTCTCTACTGTTTTCAGCCACTTTGTTTCTTGGGCATTTTTTGAATGGCACACTCTGAACAAAACATCCACATAATATAATCAGTCCTGTTGCGCTTGCGGATAAAGGACTGATTTTATATATACTGGCATAGCCGGTCACGGCGGCATGAAAAAAATGGCCACTCTTTCTCTACCGTTTTCAGCCACTTTGTTTCTTGGGCATTTTTTGAATGGCACACTCTGAACAAAACACACCTCACATAATATAATCAGTTCTGTAAAAGAAAGAGGACATTCCACATGTTAACATGGTATGTCCTATTCTTTATGCAAAGTTCAATCTGTTATGCTTATACAATAAAATATAAGTCATTGAATTTTCTTAGTTGTTAATCAATTTATCTTCGCCATTCCAGCTGTAAAGCTTACGGATTTCTTCACCAACTACTTCTGAAGGATGCTCAGCAGCAAGCTTTCTCATAGCCTTAAAGTGTACCTGTTTTCCACCTTCTGACATATCTAATAAGAATTCTTTTGCGAATGTACCATCCTGAATATCAGCCAATACTTTCTTCATAGCTTTCTTTGTATCTTCTGTAACAATCTTAGGTCCTGTGATATAATCACCATATTCTGCTGTATTAGAGATAGAATATCTCATTCCTGCAAATCCTGACTGATAAATTAAGTCAACGATTAACTTCATCTCATGAATACACTCAAAATAAGCATTTCTTGGATCGTATCCAGCTTCTACTAATGTTTCGAAACCAGCCTGCATTAATGCGCATACACCACCGCAAAGTACTGCCTGCTCACCAAATAAGTCTGTCTCTGTCTCTGTTCTGAATGTAGTTTCAAGAACACCAGCTCTTGCTCCACCAATTGCTAATGCATATGCTAAAGCGATTTCCTGAGCCTTTCCTGTAGCATCCTGCTCAACAGCGATCAAGCAAGGTACACCCTTACCAGCCTGATATTCGCTACGTACTGTATGTCCAGGTCCCTTAGGTGCAATCATTGTTACATCAACATCTGCAGGAGGTACGATACATCCAAAGTGAATATTGAAACCGTGTGCAAACATTAACATGTTTCCAGCTTCCAAGTTTGGCTCAATGTCTTTCTTGTATAAATCAGCCTGCTTCTCATCATTGATAAGAATCATGATGATGTCTGCCTTCTTAGCAGCTTCTGCTGCTGTATATACTTTAAATCCCTGTGCCTCTGCCTTTGCCCAAGACTTGCTACCTTCGTATAAACCGATGATAACGTTGCATCCAGATTCTTTTGCATTTAAAGCATGTGCATGTCCCTGGCTACCATAACCGATAATTGCGATTGTCTTTCCGTCTAACATAGATAAGTTACAATCTTCCTGATAAAAAATCTTTGCCATTTTTTATTCCTCCTAAAAATGTTTATTTTAAATGCCCTAGTCGCCTGCCTTATGTAAAAATGTAAAGTATGAAATGGCTAGCCGCATTTGTTAACTTTCTTTTATCTTAAACTGTCTGTGTCACTATCCAGACCACGAATAAGCCCCGTCACTCCGGTTCGAACTAATTTTACAATCTTAAATCCATCTAATAAACGTATAAATGCATCTACTTTTGCTTGATTTCCTGTAAGCTCAATCATCAATGTTTCTGGTGCAACATCAACAATATTGGCACGGAATATGTTTGCTACCGCAATCACTTCCTGTCTTTGCTTTGCATCTGAATGAACCATCACAAGTACAAGCTCTCTGCATACAGAATTGCTATCCGTAAGTTCGGTAATTTCCTTAACATCTTCTAATTTCCGTAACTGTTTTTCAATCTGTTCTAAAGTTGCATCTTCACCTGTAACTGCTACTGTCATTCTGGAAAACAAAGGGTTCTCTGTCTCAGCAACAGACACACTGTCAATATTGTAACCTCTTCGACTGAACAATCCCGAAACTCGGCTTAAAACACCCGACGTGTTGTCCACCAATATAGATAAAACCATTCTTTTCATATTGCTTCATCCTTCCTGCCCGTCTCCTGAAAAACCGACATCTTTCTAGCATCTTTTTCTGCCTTCCATTATTCTACCAACTTCAAAAAATTTTGTCAATGTGTATTACTATTTGTTTTTTACTGGGAACAAAGTAAAGGATTACTGTTTTCCGACCTATGTAAGTGCCCCTAATCTGCTTTTTTTTGCGAATTTGTACTACTTTCTTCTGGATATTCAAATAAAAACTCCTGCAATTCCTGTTTATTTGTTGTTAAATCCGGTACAAGAACCAACTGTGTCCCCATACGTTCTTCTTTAAAACTATTATCAACCGGAATTCTTTTCTGTTCTAATGTTGTGGTTCCCATCATAACAACACTTTTCACATAGGAGTAAATCTCATCATTACTTAAATCTGTAGTCACATATTTCATAAGATTTCCGGTCAGATCCATAATTTCCGTAATGGATTTTGTTTTAACTTCTGTCAAAATTGCCTGCATAACATTTCTTTGACGCTGCGTTCGTCCAAAATCTGCTGCCGCATCCTGCCGAATACGAACATAGGCTAATACCTGTCTAGCATTCATTTTATGTAATCCTGGTTTCACCTTTGCTTCTGGACCCTTTTTATAAGCTTTTATCAAATAATTTGCCTCTGCATCTGTCAGATTCACCTTTACACCGCCAAGTTTTCGCACTACTTCTTTAAAAGCTGCAAAGTCAACGATTATATAGCCATCCAAATGTAAATCAAAATTATATGCAATGGTCTGATATAAAAGACTGATGCCTCCATAGGAATAAGCTGCATTAAACTTATCTTTTCCGTGGTTTGGAATATCGATATACATATCTCGCATAAGGGAAGTTAATTTTAAACATTTATGCTTTTTATCTATGGTTGCAATCATCGTACAATCGGATCTTCCGGCTTCAGTCCAACTTTCTCTTTTATCTGCACCTACTAATAGTATATTTATAATATTAGAATCCTGATTAAGCGTACTTTCATCTACTTTTACTTCTTGTAGATCCACGCCGCCCTTTTTTCTTTGATTTAGAACCTGATCCAGTTGTGCATTCCATCTTCCTGCGATATTTCCAATAATGATTGCGCAGATACATGCCACCGCTAAGATAATTTTACTGGTTGTTTTTTTTCTATCTTTTCGCCTGCTTTTTGTTATTTTCTTTTGAGGCTGTTTTTCTGTTGTTTTTATATTTTTCCTATTTCTGCTTTTTGCTGATGAGGCATTACTTTTTCTGCTTTTTTGTTTATTTTGAGAAACGGTATCCCGTGTTGTATCTTTTTTCCTTTCTTCTCTGTCCCATTCCGTTCCCCTCAGATAATCTCTCTGATATGGACGTTTGGAATATTGATACTCCCGTTCTGTCTCGTTTCTAAGATCTGGAATAACAAGATCTCTGGGTTTGCGTACCTTATTGTTATGTTGCTCTGAATTATCTCCCATTTTTCTTTCCTTTCTGGTTTCCACTTGCATTTATAATGATGCCAAAGTCAAAATGCCTAAATCCGTCATGCTAGAAGCTCTTATCTTCTTGCGTGTACAAACTGTTCTTTGACACAATAATCATTATATGGTTAACAATACACCAATATTTCTAATTTTTCCAGACTTCCAAAAACCATAACAAAATAATTTTTGTACACGTCTAAACCAGTTTATGTTACGTATATTGGCAAAATTTTGCACAATTTCCTGTTCTTTATCTGAAAGTTCTTTTATATATATTTCGTAAAATTCCCGTGCCTGACGTTCATTGGCTATCAGTGCTTTCTTTTGGGCTTTTAAGTCCTTCATACGATCCCATACATATTCCCAGAAACCTTTCGCACCCTCTACATTATTGCCATGTTGTCGATATAGTATTGTAATTTCATCCAGGTAACATACTTTTCCAAAAGCAGCACCAATCAACGCAATCCACCAGTCATGGTAACGTGCATGTAACGGAAAGCGCACCAATTTCTGTTGCAATGCCCGATTAAACATTGTAGTACATCCAATCACTTTATTTTCCATCAATAAATGTGCCAAATCTGTTTTTTGTGTGTGCAATCCATTATAAGAAAAAAAAGTCGCATCCATAGATTGCAAGGTCGCATCCACCAACTGCGCATCTGTAAACACAACAATTGGGGTGTCTTTTCCAAACTCTTTTTCCTTAGCCTGCATACCGGCAAGCGTTGTTTCAATTTTATTTTCCATCCATACATCATCCTGGTCACAAAACATAATATATTCCCCTTTGGCTCGTTTTGCACCCTCTAAAAAGTTTACCGTAACACCACGGTTTACCTCATTTTTGTATAATTGGAATTTTCCCGGATATTGTTTTTGATAAGATGCAACGATTTCCAATGTACCATCCGTAGACCCATCATCACATATTTCTACTGTCCAGTCTTTGTATGTATTTTTTAGAATCGAATCTAATTGTTCTTCTAAATAGGCAGCTCCATTGTAAGTCGCTAAAACAATACTAACATGCCCCATGAAACCTGACACCTTCCTTTTCTTTTCTTAACCGTTCCATCCATTTACTAGTTTTTCATCCATTTGCTATTTCTTCCATTTTATAGAGTATCTTAACGGAATGATTATTCTTTATGTGTTCCAATAAGATTTTTGACTGCTGCAACATTTTACAAACCACATAGGAAGTTTATCATATTTTTTTCCAAAACGGTATCCTAAAAACTTGCATCCACTCTGCCACACTAGAGAAATAATCTGAAACGGCTGTTTCTGTTTCCATAAATAACGGGCTGTTTGTTTTACCATTTTTATCCCTTCTGATTCTGATTTTACCTGATCAAATATTTCAGAAAATTCTCTATGGGATACTCCGAGGTCAAAGTTTCTTTGAAATTGCTGTAACCCTGTATATTTGTGCGCATGATATACTTTAGCCTTTGCAGCATAAACAATTGCATAACCTGCCTGAATCATTTTAGATGCCATGATCATATCTTCATTAAAAATCGTCTTTGTTACAAATCCACCCATTTTTTCATACACAGATTTACGATACATAGCGCATACATCCGAACAAAAATAGGTTTTTATGCCTAAACGTTTCAAATCTTCTTTTGTCTTTTTCTGTTCTTGCTCCGGATAGTTAAACGTTCTTGTATATTGTTCAATTACACCAACTTCCTTTGTGGCTAATTGTCTTGCATAAGTAGCGGCTACCTGTTCCTCTGCAAAAGGACGTACCAGTTCTTCCAGCAAATGAGTGTCTGCTGGTACAGCATCCTGTGTCATCATTAGGACAAACTCTGCATCAGACATACTTACTCCCTTATTTCTGGTTCCTCCATGATTAAACTCTTCTTTTCTTATATTGATAATGGATAGGTTATTCATCCCTGCATAGCGGGAATTTTCCTTTTTTTCCTCTTTTCCTTCTGCCATTGTATGGATAATATAAATATGATTGGGCATAAGGCTCTGTTTTTTCAATGCCTGCAATAAACGGTCATATTTTTTATCCGGTTTATAGATTGGAATAATCACATCTATTTTTGGATTCCATTCCTGCATCTCTTGCTCCCTTCTTTTCTACCTATCACACAGATTTTGTTTACTCTGTTACCAGTTTTCTAATAAATGTTTTACTAAAACAACTGCTTCTTGTGCATCTTTAGAATACCCATCCGCTCCGATTTCATCCGCAAAACTTTGTGTAATAACAGCCCCGCCAATAATTACTTTTATATCCAATTTTTTTTCTCTTACCATATTTACAACGGTTTCCATCTGCATCATGGTTGTTGTCATAAGTGCAGATAAACCAATAATTTTGGCATTTTCTTTTATAGCTGTATCTACGATTACATCCGCTGGTACATCTTTTCCCAAGTCAATGACACGATAGCCATAATTTTTCAGCATGAGAACAACCAGATTTTTTCCAATGTCATGAATATCTCCCTCTACGGTTGCCATAACAATTGCAACGGCTTCCTCTCCGCTATCTTTTCGCTCTAATAGGGGTTCTAAGTAATCAATTGCCGTTTTCATTGCTTCCGCACTACTGATCAACTGTGGTAGAAAATAAATTCCTTTGTCAAACAGCACACCAACTTCATTGATAGCAGGAATAAGCATCGTATCAATAATACTATTCGGTGTACTTCCCTTTGCGATTGTTTCTTTTACAATTTCTATAATTCCTTTTCGATTTCCCTTGATTACCGCCTCATATACCGGATTTTCGTTTTCTTTGTTCCCCGCATCTTGTGCAGAATTCTGCTCTGTCGTCATAACCATTTTTCGGCTCGTAACACGGTTAATATATCTTACATCCGCCTGTTCTCGATCTAATAGCAGATCACATGCTGCTGCCACGTTCATCAATAAATCTTGAGATGGATTTGCAATGGCCATAGTAAGTCCTTCTTTAATTGCAAATGCCAGAAACGTACTGTTTACAAAAATTCGCTCTGGTAATCCAAAAGAAATATTGGAAAGTCCACAAATCGTTGCCACACCTAAATCTTGTTTGCAATAACGAATGGTTTCCATTGTTTCAATGGAGGCACGTTTATTTGCTCCAATGGTGTTTACTAGACCATCTACAATAACATCTTCTTTGGTAAGTCCAAAGGAATAAGCTCGTTCTAGTATTTTTCCAATAATTTCCTTTTTCTCGTTGATGTCTTTTGGTAGACCCGCATCCGATAATGGAAGTAAGATAAACATTGCGCCATATTTTTTTGCGATTGGAATTAATTTTTCAAATTTTTCACTTTCCAAAGAAATAGAATTGATCAAGGCACGTCCCGGATAAATACGAAGCGCTGCTTCTAATACATCAATTTTACTCGAATCAATACACAATGGAATATTAGAAATCATTGTTACATGATTGATTACCTGTAACATCATCTCTTTCTCATCAATTCCATTCATTCCCACATTAATATCCAGAATGTCTGCACCAAGTTCCACCTGTTCTTCTACAAATGTTGTAACAATGTCCAGTTTTCCTTCCCTAAGTTCTGCTTGTAATGCTTTCTTTCCTGTTGGATTGATTCGCTCTCCAACTACCATAAAATTACCATTATCCATATTGATTTCTATGGTTCTTCGCTCAGTTGTAAGCGCGCGCACTTTTTTTTGTGAAATAACCGGTGGTGTCTTTTCTTTTACCTGTTCTGCCAATCGATTGATATGCTCCGGTGTCGTTCCACAACATCCTCCAACAATAGAAACACCCTGCTCTAGCAAAATTTCCATCTCTCTGGCAAAATCCTCTGGTTCCATATTAAATACCGTTTCTCCATCGACAAGTACAGGAAGTCCTGCATTGGGCTTTACAATAATTGGTACATTCGCCACTCTTCGCATATTGGCTACCATTCCATGCATTTTATCCGGACCTGTGGAGCAATTTAAACCAACCGCATCCGCTCCCAAATTTTGTAAAACAATCATTGCCGTTTTTGCATCAGTACCATAAAGTGTTCTTTCATCCTCATTAAAGGTAAGCGTAACCATAATTGGAAGGTCACAGGTTTCTTTGATAGCAAGAACAGCCGCACGACACTCTTGCAGACTCATCATGGTTTCTACTACAAATAAGTCTACGCCAACATCTGCCAGCACACGAACTTGTTCTTTATACACTTCCACCAATTCTTCAAATTGCATAGTCCCGATTGGATAAAGTTGCTCTCCAGTCATTGTAAGATTTCCTGCAATATAAACCGGTCTTTTCGCTGCTGCCTCTTCTACCGCTTCCTTAGTCAGTTTTACAAGCTCTGTATTCATCTCCACTAGCTTGTCTGAAAGTTCATATTCACCCAACTTGATGCGATTTCCGCCGAACGTAGGCGCATACAAAATATCTGTTCCCGCTTCTATATATTCTTTTTGTAATCCTTTCATTATTTCACGATTTTCTATGATCCACTGTTCCGGACAAATTCCAACCGGCATTCCCCTTTTCTGCAAGTTGGAACCGGTAGCTCCATCCAAAACTACTATTTTTTCTTCTACCAATTTTCTAAATTCTTGTTTTGTCACTGTCTTTTCTCCAATCTAAGATTATCCTTTGTCACTCTAACATCACTTTTTGCTAATTGATTACATCTTTGGAAACTTTTAAGGAATTACCCACACACATTTAAGCAAGCTTATATGAGGGTAGTTCCTTAACTTTATTATTTAATGTAACTAATAAAGGAATTGCCGGCTGCACGGAACATATCTTCCGCAGCAGAAATACTTTTTTTCTCTTCCTTTCCATTTGCCGGATTCACAAAAGTTACACTTGTCTCTGTATATGCCGTTAACAATACCATGCTATTTTCACCAGTCATTGCTATCACTGGTCTATTTCCGCTGACAAAATAAAGTACTTCATCTAAAGTACATCCTTTTAGATTTACCACATGTGTTTGTTTGTCCAGTTTTTCGGTTAATAAACGATATGCTGACTTTGGACTATCCGATAACTTTTTGGCATCGGCTGAAATATGGTTGAATTTCAAAAGCATGGCAAGGCAGGCACCTTTGCTGTTTACACCATTTCCGGTAGAAACCTTTTCCACATTTCCAATCTGATTATTGGTATATTTTCCTGCACGCTCATACACAAGCTGGTTTTCTTCATTTACAACTACACCCATAGCATTTTCTGCCACGTTAATTGCCTTTGCCGGACTTGTATACGCACCAATAATAACACCTTCTGCATATACATAATAACGAGAAATGTTTGTTTCATTTCCGTCCAGACGGACGATTTTATTTTCACCAATCATCGTATTTTTTACATCTGAAACACCCGGCTTTCCTGTCATAGTAAATCCTGGTTTTAAATAAACATAGTATTCTTTCAGATTTTTTTCCGTAACACGACTTGTAATTCCCATGTCTTCTGTCTGATTTGCTTCTTGATTTTGTATACTATCCGCTTTGATATTTTTATAACTATTTCCAACCTTCTTTACGCGCTTTAAACGTACCACATTATCTTCCACTGTAGCAGATTTTACATAAATTCCTTTTTCCTTATACGTCTTTAGTTCCCTTCCGTCTTTATTTACAATGCATATTTTATACATTGGTGTAAATTTAGAACCATCTTCCTGTTCCAAAACAGAATCTGCCTTTGCAAGACCATAAACAATATTTTCATCTATACTTCCGATTAAAATAATGCGTTCGTTTTTACCAGCTTTTAATTTTGTAGTCTGTTTTGTATCTAAGTTCATAGAAACGATTTCTGTAGAATTGTTATCATCTGAATTACTTTGCCATGCCAGTAATCCTACAGATTCTACATAACAATAATCTCCCTCTTCCACATCTTTTGCGATTACTTTTAATTGTTTGGATACCACATCATAGGAATAAATCACATTCTGTATCGAAAAGTAAAATATATTTCCATCGCTAACGTAAGAAAAAGAATCCAGATTTTCTTTCATGATCTGGTAGGTAGTCTCCATAGGAATAAACACCTGTTCTTCTATCCGTTTATCCGCAGAATAGTACTTATACCATACAATTCCCACACAGCCTTCATAATCCCCGGAGTTCATATAACCATATACCATAAAATCCATATTTCCATCGTTATCTATTTTGATGACTTTTATATTATGTTGATCATAAGCTGCGTGCAAATAATCTTTCGAATCTCCTGAAAAAGAAAATGCTCTAGCTAATTGATTTTCGTTTAGATAATAGCTCCATAATTCACCTGCACTTACAAATGCCATATGACTTTTATCTTCTGAGTAAACGACCTGCACACTTTGAGGCTTTGTAATACCCAATTTAAACTGGCTGCTGGAAAGGCTTGTATTATCTACAGAAAACATTGTCAGCATATCTCTATCATACTTTAACAAATATATTCTTCCGCCGGAATAACGAACACGGAAAAATTCTTTTACTTTACATAACTCCTGTCCATCCCCTGACTTGATTTTAACAAAGTAATTTAAGCAGATTGCCCCAGTCTCAATATTAAATTCTTTGACAGTCGGAACAATATCCGATACAACTGTAGGCTCTAACTGCCCCCATGTAACCATATCTTCTGAGGAATGAATATCTACATTGGCAAAATTATCATTATTTTGTGAATTGGATATTTCTAAATAAGAAGCAAGCTCAGACGCTTTATTTTTTTGTAATGTCTTATTATGAAAATCAAGCACAAAATCTATCTTTTCTTTTAAAAAGCTATCACTTCCATAATATTTTAAATGTGTAAAATAATGGATCTTTTTTCCTTCTTTAGTGATTGCTGTTATTTTTAAAGCATATTCTTTTCCCTGTTCCACAGAAGAATCTAAAGACATAGTTGCAATTTTTCCTGCATCTGTTTTTTCTAATGCAGCAATTTCTCCCGAATCCAGTAATGCATTGTCATTCACTTTTCGAAGTTCATATCGCAGTTTACGCACAACCATTTCATTTTCTTGAATAACCAATTGAAATTTTTTGTCTATCCCTACGGGTGTGATTGACTCACGATTGATCGATGCTTTTAAATTGCTATTATATCCATGTAATACATTGATATCATAATTTTGTGTACGCACAACCATAGTTGGAAAAGTTGGTTTTGCCTGTTCCACGCATTTTACTTTTGCTGTACTTACTCCCTGTGTCACTTTTTTATTACCAGTGGCAATCACTGCTGTTCCCAAAAAAACAACTAAAATTATTAGTATTCGATATACATGTTTCATGCTATTATCCCTCTTTTTTTATTCCATTGTCGTAGTTGCATCTTTTAATAATCGTCCTAATGCGAGATTACATCCAAGTATCTGTTCCATCTGTTCATATTCCTGCATTTTCTTTCCAGATGGCTGTACATTTTTCTGTTTTACTGCTCGTATCAGTAAGTTTTTAGGGGTATGTTCTCCATATCAATAAATTCTAATATTTGCGCCTTGTAACCCTGGCTTTCTAACAGATCAGCCCGCAGTGCATCGGTAAAAAGTGCAGCACTTCTTTCTTTTATAATTCCGTATTTAAAAATAGCTTCCCATCCATTTGGATGTAATTGTCCATTTAATTCATGCTGACAACATGGAACCGATAAAATTACTTCTGCTCCCCACTTAACCGCTTTATATAGCGCATAATCCGTTGCTGTATCGCAAGCATGCAGTGTTACCACCATATCCACAGAATCTACACCCTCGTAATCTGCAATATCACCCTCTAAAAACAACAGTTTTTCATAACCAAATTTTTCACTTAACCGATTGCAATTTTGGATTACCTCTTTTTTTAGGTCTAATCCTATAATACGAATATTTTGCTTTTTTAATTCATGTAAATAATAATACATGGCAAAGGTTAGATAGGATTTACCACAACCAAAATCCAAAATGGTAATTTCACGATCCTTTGGTAGATATGGTAATACATCTTCGATAAACTCCAGGAAACGATTAATCAGTTTAAACTTATCATAACGACTACGTATAACTTTTCCGTCTTTTGTCATAACACCAAGTTCTACCAGAAATGGAACTACAATACCTTCCTGCAATATATAACGCTTTGCCCTGTTATGGGATAAATCCATTGCAAATTCTTGTAATGGATTTTCCATTTTTTTCTGTTTTACTGTTACTTTTCCCTTTTTACTAATCAATGCCGTAACCTTTTTATCTTTTGTTTGAAATTCTGCCTGTTTAAATTGCAACGCTTCTTCCGAAAAACATTCCCTACAACAAGCAATCAGTTGTTCCTTGTCCATGTTTTCATGGAATACTTGTTTCCCTCTATATTTGATAACTTGAAACTTAAATTTTTCTTTTAAAAGAACAGGTCTAATCTTGATTTTTGTTATATCGGTAGCCTTAGTAGCATTACTTATAATACCTTCTACAAAATCAGAATTAAAAATCCCTTCCAAAATTTTTTCAAACTTTTTATCCATCTAAAACCTCTTTCATTTCAACATTGGTTATTGTTCAGAGTGTACGCCCATATAGCTGGCAATTTTCAAATAATACGCTCTTAAACTATAGCCAACTGTACTATTCTTTTTACAACAACTGTTCCGAGAAGATCATTCCATCACCAAGCTGTTGCCATTAGGTCAATTTTAACACCAGTTTCCATCACATGGCAATAGGCAAAGCACATTTCCATGCAATTTGCATAGAATAAAGAAAAAAAGGAAAGAAGTTTTGTCATGTCTGATTTTATGCAGCCCAACTGGGAACAGTTTCCCTTTACCGAAGGCATGTCAATGATTCCTCTCTATGGTTTTGATCACATAGACGATTCTAAAAAGGATTATGACTATTTTTCTAAGCTACAACCAAATGCAGTTAAACGCATTTTAGCCGAGGTACGAGAGGAATGTGATAAACTGGAATATGAAGGAAGCTGTATGTATGACACCTATCCTGACAAAAGCCGAATGGATCTGATCTCTGCTTCGATTTACGATCGCGTGTCCGATTCCATTCCTCAAGCACAACCTCTTGAAATCAACTCCTTATCCCATTCCTGTAAAGGAAGACACTGCCCTCCCCCTCCAAGACCTCCTCATTGTTTCGGTGGTCACTGCCCTCCTCCAGGTCCCTCTGCTCCTTGTGGTGGTCCTCACTGTCCCCCTCCAAGACCGGATTTTAAACCAAACGGACAGCCGGATTGGTTTAAAATTTTAATTGATAACCTACTTTATCAGGAATTTGGCAATCGACGTAGACGATACAGAAGCCGCCATCCTTATCGTTAAAACATACCTTCTTTCTCTTTTCTCTCTGAAGCATCGGTTATCCAAACACATTAATCTGGATAAAAATGGATTGTTACGTGCTTTATAATCCAACGATCCTATAAACCAAAAGAAGGCATTGCATCCTTTTCACAAATGCATCTGCCTTCTTTTTTACATCATATCCTGCATACTCAATATCATCTCTGCCACTTCTACCAAAGCAGTTCCCGCATCCATACTGGTCTTTTGTAAATAATAATGCGCCTCTTCCTCCGACATATGGTTACGATCCATAAGCACTGCTTTTGCACGATCTATCTTCACTTTGTCTTCTTCTTTTCTCTTTTTCTTTTTGCGCTTTTTCTCCTGCCGTTCGTAGCGATAAGACATCATGCTTAAAGTTTCAACAAGTTCTCGCATTCGGACAGGCATCTCAAGACAGACAATGTTATTGTTATAACAATTATCTAACTTTGTTTTTGAAGCCATCAACAAAAGTTCAAATCCCTTTGGCAAATATTCATACAAATCTGCATAATACATGTCTGTGAGCTTATAACCTGATACCACAATGCCACCATCCAGTTCATTCGCTTTACTGATTGCCTGTGCACCGGTCGAACATGCCAAAACGACCTCATATCCCTGCCTTGCAATAACATTCATAATATTCTTTGCATCTTGCAATTTAGGAAATGCTACAATAATCTGCATACCGGAAAGCTCACCTCCACTTTTGTTTTTTTCACCGTCAAGCGGATATTCGCAATCCGCTCTGCTACTTGATCGCATTAAATACGATTTAAATATTCATCTACTTCCCATTTTGTTACTTCTTCACAATAGCGATTCCATTCTTCCTTTTTGGCCTCTAAATAATTCTCCACAATATGTGGACCTAACACATCCTGTAAAAATTTATCCTTTTCAAATGCTTTAATTGCATCCTCCAAAGTCTTAGGCATCACTTTATCACTATAGGTTGTTTGTTCGTCCAATCTTGGTGCCTTAAGCCCACGTTTCATTCCGTCCAATCCTGCTGCCAAACACACTGCTAATACGAGGTAAGGATTGGATGCCGAATCCGGATTTCTAAATTCCAGTTTCACACCATCTTTTTTCTTACAATTCATTCGTATCATAGCCTCTCGGTCATTTAAAGAACAACTAATCTTCAACGGTGCATTATAACCTGGTACAAATCGTTTATAAGAATTTACGATTGGATTGTTGATCAGTGCCATTCCTTCGCAATGTTCCATAATGCCCGCCATAAATTGGTATGCAATGGAACTGATGCCATTTTCATCTGTTTCATCCACAAAGCAATTTTTTCCATCCTTTATCAAGGCAAAGGCAAGTTTCATAGCAGAACCTTGCAAATCTCTTCTTGGTTTTGGCATAAAGGTTGCATGCATTCCATGACGTTTTGCTACCGTTCTTACCACCATTTTGAAAGTTACAATATTATCTGCGGTATTCATAGCACGATCTGCTGCAAATCCGATTCCATGCTGTGCAATCTCAGATGCATGATAGGATGTCTCCACTTCAAAATCCATATCCTCTAAAAACAATACTGCTTCACGTCTTGCATTTTGTCCCTGATCGATAGGTCCAATATCAAAGTAATCGCCCTTCTCTTTTGTCGTTACGGTTGGCTCTCCGTCTTCGTCCGTATCGAATAAAAAGAATTCACTATGTGGTTGCACCTGAAATGTATATCCCATTTCCTTTGCCTTATCTAAGACATTTTGTAATATATAACGTGAATCTCCCTCAAATGGAGTTCCATCTTCATAAACTACATCACATAAGAAACGTGCAACCTTCCCTTGCTGCGGGCGCCATGGAAAAATAGCAAATGTATCCAATTGTGGTTTCAGAAATAATTCGCTCATATTATTTCCCTTAAATCCGTCTATGGCAGCACCATCAAACATACACTCATTATTTAATACTTTATCTAACTGGCTTGTTGTTACTGCCAGATTTTTAAGTGTTCCAAATACATCTACAAATTGTAATCGAATAAATTCTACATCTTCCTCTTCCACCAGTTCCATAATATCTTGTTTTGTATATTTATTCATGTACCTGTTCCTCCATTCCTAAAAGTCCCAACTGATCTAATGCGTACCAGACGCCTTCTTCCTCCACACTTTTTGTTACAAAATCTACTTTATCCTTTACCTGTAAAGCACTATTTCCCATCGCTACACCTACACCGGCATAAGTGAGCATAGAAAGATCATTTGCACTATCTCCCAATGCTACTGTATTCTTCTTTGGTACCTGTAACTTATCTGCCAAATATGCTATACCCGATGCTTTGCTATACCCTTTTGGAATCACCTCATAAAAATCATCACTTCTCTTAATAAAGTCAAATTTTTCTTTTAACGCATTTTCAAAACATGTAAAGTCACTCTGTTCATCAAGCCACACACTGAGCTTCTGAAATTTTGGTGCTTTCTCTTCCCAAAAGCAACATCTTTTATTCACTTCTTCTCCAAAATACTTTTTTACAAGAAGCAATTTTTTATTCTCGGTATCCTTAGAAACATAAAAATGTTTTTCGCCTTCTAACAGTGCAGATAATTTACATTTTTTTATTAATTCCAAAATTTTTTCTGCTTCTTCTCCTTGGATTTCTTCTTTCAAAATAATCTTTCCATCATAATAAATATAAGTTCCACAGCCACAAACAACTCCATCAAATCCGACTTTGACCACATCCGAATCCAGTTCCGAAAAACTTCTTCCGGTATTTAAAAAGCATAAATGCCCCTGTTTTCTTGCTCGTCTAATGGATTTTTGCGTTTTTTTTGAAATAAGCCCTGTTGTTTCATCTCGCAAAGTACCATCTATATCAAAAAAAAGAAGATGTGATTCCATCCTTCTCATCCTTTCTTACAATCATTAATATCTTCGTAACTGTATATAACCACACATTGCATTGTAAATGCGAACATTCGCAATCCGCTTCGGTCAATAGAAACTTTACCCTTTGACACAAGCATCCTTTTTTCCTATCTATATCTCCAAAACTTAACGAGTATAGAATGCTTACAAATGCGACATCTTTTTTATTTTACCATAAAATATTCTGCTTGCAAATATGGAAGTTAAAAAAAGAGTTCTATAAAAGAGCAAGAAAACACAGTGCCGCTTTTATATGAGCAAGTAGCAGCGCAAATTGCAAATATCATTGACAGGCAAAACACTTGTGCGTTCGTGGTAATTAAGATGCATCTTTCTATAGCGAAAAAATAACGGCTAGTTCCTGCATCTGTTACAAAAACTCGCCGTTATGTTTCTTTCCCTTTTTCTATTCTATTTTAAAAACAAAAAATATGCCAATACGATGATTCCAAGTACAATTCGATACCATCCAAAAACTTTGAAATCATGTTTTTTAATATACCCCATTAACCATTTAATCACTACAACAGAAACAGCAAACGCTGTTACCATTCCAATTAATAAAATACTTAACTCTGGCTTTGTAAATGCAAGTCCGTGTTTCAATAGTTTTAGGAAACTTGCACCAAACATAACAGGGATTCCAAGGAAAAATGTAAATTCCGCTGCCATCTCTCTGGAAACACCCAAAAGAATACCACCAATAATAGTGGAACCAGAACGGGAAGTTCCAGGTACTAAAGATAACACCTGAAACAATCCAATACCAAACGCAGTCTTAAAATCAATTTCTTTTAGCGAATTAACCTTTGGCGTCCTTGTTTTATTGTAATTTTCAATCACAATAAATAATATACCGTATAAGATCAGCATACATGCTACAACAAAGCCATTCATCAGATGTTTTTCCATCCAGTCATCAAATAAAAGTCCCATGATAATGGCAGGGATGCAAGCGCATACAATTTTAATCCACATAACAATTTTATCCATATAGCAGTAATTGTTACAAAATGTCTGGAACGATTTTAAGAAACCTTCCTTCGCTTCATTTACAAACCAACTCTTTTTAGGCGCGTTTTTCTTTCGATGAAATGGCCAAAGTTTACTCCAATAAAGCACTACAACTGCAAGAATGGCACCAAGTTGAATCACAACATTGAATACATTCATAAATTCATCGCTCTGTTTCATTTTCAGAAACTCATCCACTAAGATCAAATGCCCGGTACTACTAATTGGCAACCACTCGGTAATTCCCTCCACAATACCTAAAAATAATGTTTTTAGGATTTCAATCAAATTCAACACTAGTAACATATCTTCCTCTCTTTCTGCTCTTTGGCATGTTTATTGAATAACTGTTCCAACAGTTTCTTTCTTTATCTATTATTTATGCATTCTTTACAAAAGTTATTCAGTGCTTTTCTCTTTTTCTTCATTATCGTAATCTATACCTATCAAAAACAGTCCCATTGCCGGCGCACATGCTCCCGCAGCGGTCCGATTCTTTTTTTTCAACATTTCTTTTATCTCTTCTGGTGCATAATAACCTGTACCAACCTGCAATAGTGTTCCCGTTATGATACGGACCATATTATATAAAAATCCACTTCCGGTAATCCGTAAAATAACTTCGTCACCCTCCCTTTTTATCTGTAACTCATAAATCGTTCTTACCGTATCTGTTACCTGTGTTTTTGCAGAACAAAAACTTTTGAAATCGTGTGTTCCAATCAAATATTCTGCACCCTTTTGCATGGCTTCTATATCCAAATCCCAATGAAAATGATAACTATAAAGACGTTTGCTAGGTATTGCGATTTTTCGGTTTAATATATGATACTCATATGTTTTTTTGCTATCACAATGTCGCGGATGAAAGTCCGATGCTACTTCCTTTGAAGATTGCACACGAATATCCCATGGTAAGTGTGCATTTAATGCATATGCAAATTTTTCCGGTGGAATGGGACTATTTGTATCAAAAACAGCAACATTTCCATACGCATGCACACCTGCATCCGTTCGACTGGCTCCAATTACTGCGATTTCTTCCTTACACAGCTCAGACAATACTGTATTTATTTTACCTTCCACAGTCACTGCATTCGGCTGAATCTGCCAACCATGGTAATTCGTACCATCATACGCAATTTCCAATTTAATTCGCTTCATTCCATTTTTTCCTTCCTGTCTTTTATGCCACCTTTCCTTTTGCATAACAGACTTTTTTCCTCTTTTATATCATCCCAATCATAGGTACCCATTTTACCGTTCCAATTAAAATAACCAGATAGAGGAATAGCACCGCAAAAGCAATTCCATCTCTCTTTTTGTATTTTAAGGGTTTCATCTTGGTTCGTCCATCCCCACCATGATAGCAACGAGCCTCCATTGCCATAGCAAGTTCGTTTGCTCTTCGAAATGCAGATACAAACAATGGCACTAAAATCGGCACTAAACTCTTTGCTCTTTTTATGAAGTTTCCTGTTTCAAAATCGGCGCCTCTTGCCATCTGTGCCTTCATGATCTTATTCATTTCTTCAATTAAAATAGGTATAAATCGAAGCGCAATTGACATCATCATAGCAATTTCATGTACCGGAATATGCAGTTTATTCAACGGACGAAACAATGTTTCAATTCCATCTGTTAACTGATTTGGTGTTGTAGTAAACGTCATCATGGATGCACCAAATACTAATAAACAAAGTCGCATTCCCATAAAAATCGCCCGTTTTATTCCTTCTGCTGTTATCGTAAAAATTCCCCATTTTACAATAGGTGTTCCTGTTGAAAAAAACACCTGTATACACATTGTAAAAATCAGTATCATTGCAATTGGCTTCAAACCTTTAATAATATGTGAAAATGGAATTTTTGAAATAACTATCACTAGTACCAAAAAAAGAGTACATGGAATAAAACCTAAAAATCTCTGAAAACAAAACATCGATATCATATAGACAAAGGTAGCAATAAACTTTGTCCTTGGATCCAATCTATGAATAGGAGATTCTTTTGCATAATACTGTCCAATTGTTATGTCTCGTATCATTTCGTTTTATCCTTTCTTCATAGCCTTGCAAATTGCTTTCTTTGCCTCTTCTACCGTAATAGGATTTCCTTCAATGGGAATCCCTTTTTCTCTTAACTGGTCTACAACATAAGTAATCTGTGGAACAGCCAGACCAAGCATTTCTAATTCTTCCCTATGTTTAAATATCTCCCTTGGGGTACCATCCAACATAATTTGCCCCTGATGCATTACCAGTAATCGTTCTGCATAATCAGCCACATCTTCCATAGAATGGGAAACCATGATAACCGTACAGTTTCGTTTTTCATGCATTTCTTTTATCAGAGACAGGATTTCATCTCTACCATAAGGATCTAGTCCAGCAGTAGGCTCATCCAAAATAAGCACTTCCGGCTGCATTGCCAACACCCCTGCCAACGCCACCCGTCTTTTCTGTCCTCCAGAAAGTGCCAACGGAGATACATCCAGATAATCTTCCGATAATCCTACATCCTTTAAGGCCTGATAACTTCTGCAATCTACTTCTAATGGGGATAATCCTAAATTTTTAGGACCAAATTTTACATCTTCGATTACAGTACTTTCAAACAATTGATATTCCGGATATTGAAATACAAGTCCTACTTTCCCCCTTAGCTGGGTTTTATTAAAATCAGCAGCATCAATATCCTCTCCATTATAATAAATCGTACCACTAGTAGCCTTTTCCAAGCCATTTAGGTGTTGTACTAATGTAGATTTTCCTGATCCTGTATGACCAATGATACAAATAAATTCTCCATCGTTTATTTTGAGATTAATATCTTTTAAAGCATATTCTCCCTTTTGAATGGCATCTTGATATTGATAAGATACATGATCCAATATAATAGACACAAATCCACCTCCTTTATCCTAATTCGTCTTACCTATCTGCATGCTTTATAGTCCAACAGTGCCTGTACTAATTCATCCACGGTCAAAATACTTTCTGGCAAGTCCATTCCCTCTTTTCTAAGTTCATAAGCAAGTTTTGTTACTTGTGGTACATCCAAGCGATACTCCTTCAACTGCTCTACTTGGGAAAATAATGCACGAGGTGTTCCTTCCATCTGCACCTGTCCCTGATACATAACGTACACTCGATCTGCATTTACTACTTCATCCATGTGATGCGTGATCAAAATGACCGTAATGCCTTCCTCCTTATTGAGACGCATTACTGTTTCCATCACTTCTTTTCGACCAGAAGGGTCTAGCATAGCTGTAGATTCATCTAATACTATGCATTTTGTTTTCATAGCCATCACCCCCGCAATGGCAACCCTCTGCTTTTGCCCACCAGACAGCGCATTGGGAGAATGCTTCCGAAATTTTGACATTCCAACTGCATCCAGACTTGCATTTACTCGTTCCCATATTTCTTCTGTAGGTACTCCTATATTTTCCGGTCCAAAACCTACATCTTCTTCCACGACATTTGCAATAATCTGATTATCTGGATTTTGAAATACCATACCAGTAGTTTGTCTTATTTTCCACAATGCTTCTAAATCATTGGTATTTTTTCCATCGATAATAAGCGTTCCTTCTGAAGGTGTTAATAAGGCATTCAAATGTTTTGCAAAAGTGGATTTTCCAGAACCGTTTGCTCCTAATATTGCGATAAATTCTCCTTGTTTAATATCTAAGGTAACTCCATCTAATGCTCGATTAATTTCTGTAACATTTCCTTCTTCATCTCTACGAAAATATTCATATACAACATCCTTTGCCTCAATCAAACCTTCTCACCTCCGTATTTGTTACTGTTCAGAGAGGACACCTTTCTATATCAACATATACCTTTGTACTAGCAACTCAATGATATTCGCAATCCGCGTTGCTACATGCTCATATAAAAGCTGCACTACATGCCTTACACAAGGTACAGAGTTTGACACTCGCACCTCGCACAAGAGTACCCACCGCCTAAAAGCAGTAGGTTTTCTTGCACTTTTATAATGTACCTATTGCATATCTAGGTGTAGCCGGTAATGACTTCATAAGAAAAATTTCCAGTTAATTACTATGTTTTTATTATCAGCAGAATAATATTCAAATAATCCCATCTGTACTATAACCCGCATTTCACTGTGTTTAATTGTAAACCAATCTTTCTTATTTGTAAACCCAAACTCCGAGAAACATTTTAAACTTTCGTAACAATTCATTCAACCGTGCAGACCACCACATGAATACGCATTGAACACTTGGCGAAATACTTTTGAGCCTAGTGTGAAAGCGCACAGAGTGCACATTGAACACTTGGCGAAGTACTTTTGAGCCTAGTGTGAAAGCGCACAGAGTACACATTGAACACTTGGCGAAGTACTTTTGAGCCTAGTGTGAAAGCGCACAGAGTACACATTGAACACTTGGCGAAGTATTTTTGAGCCTAGTGTGAAAGCGCACAGAGTGCACATTCATGAGAGATTTACTCTCTATAAGATGCTTTTCCTATAGCGCAAAAAACTGCCACATCCGTACGAATGTGACAGTTCTCTTTTATACTATAAATTATACTAATTCGATTAATACTTCCATAGCAGCATCACCTTTACGCTGACCAATCTTTACGATTCTTGTGTAACCACCGTTACGGTCTGCATACTTAGGTGCGATTTCATTAAATACCTTATCTGCAACATCAACAGTCTTAGTATTACGCTTTTTACCAGCGCCCTTAGTTGTTTCTGTTACATTGTAAAGCATCTTATTCATCTGTCTTCTTGCATGAATACGGCTAGGGTTTTCTTTCTTGATTTCCTTATCGATTGTCTCACGAACAACAACCTGATATTTCTTACCATTCTTGCTTGTCTTTTCTTCTGTAACCTTTACACCGTTCTCATCTTTCTTTGCAACTGTAGACTTTACAGTTACAGTTTCATAATTATCTTTTTCTCTCACGCCTAAAGCAATGATGCTTTCAGCGATACGACGGATTTCTTTTGCCTTAGCTTCCGTAGTAACGATCTTACCATTGTAAAGTAAATTTGTTACCTGGTTTCTAAGCAAAGCTTTTCTCTGACTTGAAGTTCTTCCAAGTTTTCTATAGCCTGCCATTTGCCTACCTCCTAAATTTATAACAATGTTTCTAATATGCTACGATTATTCATCCCCGACATTTAAGGATAATCCTAATTCTTTCAACTTTGCAAGTACTTCTTCTAACGACTTACGTCCTAAGTTACGAACCTTCATCATATCATCAGAAGTCTTGTTTGTTAATTCTTCAACAGTATTGATACCAGCTCTCTTTAAGCAGTTATAAGAACGAACAGAAAGTTCTAATTCGTCAATGCTCATATCAAGAACTTTTCCCTTGTCATCCTCTGGCTTCTCAACCATGATTTCTGCTGTCTTAGCATTTTCAGACAAATCAATAAAGGATTTCAAGTGCTCACTTAGAACCTTTGCAGCTAAACTAACTGCTTCATCTGGTTCTAATGTACCATTTGTAAATACATCTAAAGTCAATTTATCAAAATCTGTAATTTGACCAACACGAGTATTTTCAACTGCCAAATTTACTCTTTCAACTGGTGTATAGATTGAGTCAATTGCAATTGTACCAATCGAAGGATTTTCATCTCTTTCTTTGTTCTTATCAGAACTTACATAACCTCTTCCACATGTAATTGTAAGAGATCCTGATAATTTGCAATCTTTACCACCACTAAGTGTAGCAATTACTAACTCAGGGTTTAAAATCTCCAAACCATCACCTAACTGAAGATCTCCAGCAGTTACAACACATTCACCTTCAAAATCCAAATATACAGTCTTTGGTTCTGTAGAATCACTTGTATTCTTAATTGCCAGTTTCTTGATGTTCATAATAATTTCTGTCACATCTTCTTTTACTCCAGGAATAGAGCTGAATTCGTGAACAACACCATCAAGCTTAACCTGACTAACTGCTGTACCTGGTAATGACGATAGCATAATTCTTCTTAAAGAATTACCCAAAGTTGTACCATAGCCTCTTTCAAGGGGTTCTACTACAAAACGTCCATATCTCTTATCTTCAGAAATTTCTGCAATCTCAATTTTTGGTTTTTCAAAATCAAACACTACTGGACCCTCCTTTTGGGTTATATGCTGCTATTACTGTTAAGCACAATACCAAAATAATCAATTGGCATCTGCCATTCCCAATGGGAATAACAGAAGCACAATTTATAATTACTTAGAATATAACTCGACAATAAGCACGTCGTTTACAGGAACATCAATCTGATCTCTTGTAGGAAGTTCTTTAACAACACCTGATAAAGCTTCATGATTAGCTTCCAACCATGCTGGAACTAATCTTCCGTCTGTAACTTCTAAGATATCTTTGTATCTCTGCATAGTTTTATATTTTTCAGCAATTTCAATTGTATCTCCAGCTTTTACCTGATAAGAAGGAATGTTTACAACCTTACCATTAACAAGTACATGCTTATGATCAACGATCTGTCTTGCTTCTTTTCTTGTTCTACCATATCCCATTCTGAAAAGAACGTTATCAAGTCTTAACTCAAGAAGAATCATTAAGTTATCACCAGTAGTACCGGTTCTAATCTTCTGAGCCTTTGCAAACATATTTCTAAAAGGCTTTTCTAATACACCATAAATGAACTTAGCCTTCTGCTTTTCTCTCAACTGTAAGCCATACTCACTTACTTTTCTACCAGTTCTAACACTTCTGTTAGACTTCTTATCGATTCCTAAAACCTGAGGATCGATTCCTAAAGATCTACATCTTTTAAGCACTGGGGTTCTATCTACTGCCATTCTTTTTACCTCCTAATCATTATACTAGACACGTCTACGCTTTGGTGGTCTACAACCGTTATGTGGTACTGGAGTTACATCCTTGATACTTGTAACTTCGATTCCGCAAGCCTGAAGAGCACGAATTGCTGCTTCTCTTCCTGAACCTGGACCCTTAACCATAACTTCTACAGACTTTAAGCCGTGTGGGATAGCTGCCTTTGCTGCTGTCTCTGCTGCCATCTGTGCTGCATAAGGAGTAGATTTTCTTGAACCTCTGAAGCCTAATCCACCTGCACTTGCCCAAGAAAGTGCATTTCCTTCTGCATCTGTCAGTGTAACAATTGTATTATTAAAAGATGACTGAATATGTGCTTGTCCACGATCAACGTTTTTCTTAACACGCTTTTTTGTCACTTTTTTTGCTATTTTCTTAGCCATTGACAAACCCTCCTATGGATTTAAAATTCTTTTCTTTCTATTTATGATTATTTCTTCTTGTTAGCTACTGTACGCTTAGGACCTTTTCTTGTTCTAGCGTTTGTCTTAGTCTTCTGTCCACGAACTGGAAGACCCTTTCTATGACGGATTCCTCTATAGCATCCGATTTCCTGTAATCTCTTGATGTTCATTGCGATTTCTCTACGTAAATCACCTTCAACTGTCTGAGAAGCGTCAATTACGTCACGAATTCTTGCAACTTCTTCATCTGTTAAGTCCTTAACACGAGTGTCAGGATTAACCTTTGCTTCTGCAAGGATACGGTTAGAACTTACTCTACCGATACCATACACATAGGTAAGACCTATTTCTACACGTTTTTCTCTTGGTAAATCTACACCACTGATACGAGCCATGTGCAATAACCTCCATAAATAATTTTATTTAATAGTTTCCCGGTTACTTTTGTAACCTTATTGATTCGTACAATTCAACACTCCCGCGTGTATCATTGTTCAGCCGCTTTAAACCATGCATCAGGAATAGACCTTATTTAGAAATTCCTAATGGCGCCTTGGTGAAAATGACACCATACGCTACAGCGAATCAAACTGTCCACAGTATCACAATTTTCGTACATTACTGTACTGCCATGAGTGGCATTGTAACACAAAAAGCAAAAACAATATATATTATCGTGAAATCACGAAACCTTCTGTCGCAATGCTTCAAAAGGAAACTGATTTCTCTAAAATATTAGCCTTGTCTTTGTTTGTGTCTAGGATTTTCGCAGATTACTCTTACTCTTCCTTTTCTTTTGATGATCTTGCATTTTTCGCAAATCGGTTTTACTGATGATCTTACTTTCATCGTAATCTCTCCTTTCACAAAAGTCCATTTGCTATTTTAGCATAAGACTCGACAGATTGCAAGTATTAATCCAGAATTTTTCTCAAACAGTTCAGCCGAGCAGAAATGCCGTTCTACTATGCGTGCCAGCTCGCTGGCTAAGCATAGTAGAACGGCATTTCTATTTGGCTAACGCCAGACATGAATAAAGTGTCCAGCAGATAATTATATTATTAGCCACACTGTATTTTCTGGCACTTTATGAATGTGCTCGGCTGAACGGTTATCCTCCCTGCCGAGCAGAAATGTTGTTCTGCTATGCGTGGCAGCTCGCTGGCTAAGCATAGTAGAACGGCATTTCTATTTGGCTAACGCCAGACATGAATAAAGTGTCCAGCAGATAATTATATTATTAGCCACACTGTATTTTCTGGCACTTTATGAATGTGCTCGGCTGAACGGTTATCCTCCCTGCCGAGCAGAAATAAACAAAGGATCTAAAAACAAAGTGGACAAGTGCACATCCCGCGGAACATTTTACTCTATAGAACGCATTTTCCTATAGAGTAAAAAAAGAGATTGCTGCATTTCCAACAATCCCTTTCACATGGAATGATTACTTATCTCTCCAGATAATTCTACCTTTAGACAAGTCATATGGAGATAATTCCAATGTTACTTTATCCCCTGGCAAAATACGGATAAAGTTCATTCTTAATTTTCCGCTAATATGTGCCAATACAATATGACCATTTTCCAATTCTACCTTAAACATAGCATTTGGTAACTTTTCAACAACTGTTCCTTCAATTTCTACTACATCTGCTTTTGACATATCGATTCCTCCTATATTTGATTCTTTTTATATAATTTTAATATTCTTTTATATTCCAAGTCGTTCGCCTGGTCACCCATCCTTTTATCAGGTCTGGTTACAAACAAAATATGCTTTTTCTTCTTTTTTTTAGGTTTCTTTATCTTTTTATACACTCCATCTACTAAATAGACATATTCCTTTTCCTGTTTCATTATTATATAGTAGGAACCTGAATCATGTCCTGCACAGGAGCATACAATATCACCAACTTGATACTCTTGCATCTTTTCACCTACTGTCTCAGAGATAATATAACAGGTTCGTTCTCTGTTATAAGAATAGTATTTTCATAATGAGCTGATAAAGAGCCATCCTGCGTAACCACTGTCCAGTCATCTTCCAGCCACCATACATCATATGCACCGGCATTTACCATCGGTTCAATAGCCAATGTCATTCCTGGTACAAGTTTTGGTCCACGCCCTATGGTTTTATAATTTGGTACCTCTGGCTCTTCATGCAAATTTTTTCCAATCCCATGTCCAACCAGATCCCTTACAACAGAAAAACCATTTTCCTCTACATATTGTTGAATCGCTTTAGAAATATCATGTAAATGATTCCCAGCTTTTGCATATTTTATTCCTTCAAAAAAACTTTCTTTTGTAACATCCATCAGTCTCTGCGCCTCCTGACTCACTTCTCCAACTGCATGGGTCCGCGCCGCATCCGAATGATACCCCTCATAAATCACACCTGCATCTAGGCTTACAATATTTCCTTCTCGCAAAATGTGTTTTTTATTTGGAATACCATGTACAATTTCATCATCAACAGATACACAGATAGATGCAGGATATCCATTATAATTCAAAAAGGATGGTTCGCAACCAAAACTTTTAATCAAATCATATCCCTTTTTATCAATATCCCAAGTGGAAATTCCCGGCTGAATAAATTTTTCTAATTCTTCATGCACAATTGCAAGAATTCGACCGGCTTCCTTCATCTTTTCAATTTCCTTGGCAGACTTAATCGAAATACCTGACATAATTACACCTCAAGAATATCTACGATGCATTGGAATACATCTGCCATATCCTGTGTACCATCCACTGATTTTAAAATTCCTTTTTTAGAATAATACTCAATTAATGGCTGTGTTTGCTCATGATATACTTTTAAACGATTTTTTACCGTTTCAGGCTGATCATCATCTCTTAAAATTAACTTTCCACCACATGCATCACAGATACCTTCTGTTTTTGTTGGATTATATACAATATGGTAAGTTCCGCCACATGCTACACAGGCTCTTCTTCCAGACATACGATTAATAATGTTTTCATCTGGAACGTCCACATCAATTGCATAGTCAACTTTATCATTAATTTTTGACAATGCTGCATCTAATGCTTCTGCCTGTGGAATTGTTCTTGGAAAACCATCTAAAACATATCCGTTTTTAGCATCATCCTGTGCCACACGGTCTACAACTAAATCAACTACTAACTCATCTGGAACAAGTGCTCCCTGATCCATATATGTCTTAGCTTTCTTTCCAAGTTCTGTACCATTTTTAATGTTTGCTCTAAAAATATCACCAGTTGAAATGTGTGGAATATTATATTTCTCAGCAATCTTCTTTGCCTGTGTTCCTTTTCCTGCACCAGGTGCACCTAACATAATAATCTTCATATTGCTCACCTTATTCTTCCGTTTTAGAAAGACCTTTCTTTAAAACATTGCACTATATTATACTTTTTATAACTCTATTCTTTATTCTATGATATACACTTTAGGGAAATGAATGCAGTATTCATTCAAAACAAACCTTAATCGGATTAACCTTACCTGTATTCAAACAATGAAAAACAAATTTAGCTGTAGTTGCACGCAACTACAGCTAAAGAAAATCGAAACTTATTCTCCTAAGAATCCTCTATAATGACGAACAAGCATCTGTGAATCAATCTGTTTGATTGTTTCAAGTACAACACCAACAATAATGATTAATGATGTACCACCAAATGAAACATTCGCACCAAAAGCTCCAGAGAATATAATTGGTAAAATCGCAACAATTGTTAATCCTACCGCTCCGATGAAAATTACATAATTTAATACTTTAGTTAAATAGTCTGTAGTTGGTTTACCAGGACGAATACCTGGAATAAATCCACCCTGCTTTTTCATATTATTTGCAACTTCAATTGGATTAAATGTAACTGAAGTGTAAAAATATGCAAAGAATACAATTAACAGGATATACACTAACATTCCTAAAGTATATTTAAATTCATAAATATTACTTACATTAAACCAATCACTCTGGTTGCAAACCTTTAAAAATTTCTGGAATAAAGTTGCATCATCACCAGACTGTGGTCGAATACCAAAGAAACTAGCAATTACAATTGGGAATGATAACAATGAACCAGCAAAAATAACAGGAATAACACCCGCTGTATTTACTTTCAATGGAATGTGTGAGGATTGTCCTCCCACCATCTTTCTTCCTTGTAATTTTTTTGCATACTGAACAGAAATTCTTCTTTCCGCATCAGATAAAACAACAATAAATAAAACTAATGCAACTAAAATTGCAATAATAAGTACTGCTGCAACTGCTTTTCCACCATAACTTGTTGCGCTCTTTACAAATTTATTATAAAGTGACAACAAATCTTCTGGTATTCTAGAAAGAATATTAATTAATAAAATAATTGAAATACCGTTTCCGACACCTTTCTCAGTAATTCTTTCACCTAACCACATTAAGAATGTAGCACCAGCTGTCAAAGCAACCACACTAATGATAACGGCTTGTAAATCAAATCCATCTTCAAAGTATCCTTGGTTTCCGAAACCAATTGCCATTGCCGCACTTTCCATAATAGAAAGAATAACTGCTACATAACGTGTCCATTCATTAATCTTTTTTCTACCTTCTTCGCCATCTTTTTGTAATTCTTCTAAACGAGGAATTGCAATTGTAAGCAATTGCATAATAATTGAAGATGTAATGTATGGAGTAATACTAAGTGCAAAAACTGACATGGTGGAAAAAGATCCACCAGTCATCGCATCAAAAAAACTTAATGCACTTTGTTGATCAAACCAACTTGAGAAATAATTTCTGTTTACGCCTGGAATAGGAAGTTGACTACCTATTCTTACAATTATAAGAGCAAAAAAGGTGTATATGATTTTATTCCTAATATCTTTAACTTTTAAAGCATCACGGAATTTTTTTAACATATTAAATCACCTCTGCTTTTCCACCAAGAGCCTGAATTTTTTCTACAGCTGATGCACTAAATGCATTAACTTTAACTTCAAGCTTCTTAGTTAATTCTCCATTTCCAAGAATTTTTACTCCATCTTTTGGATTCTTAATTACGCCTGCATCAAGTAATGCTTCTACAGTTACAACTGCACCGTCATCAAAACGATTTAAAACATCAACATTGATAGCAACGATTTCTTTTGTATTTCTACAAGAAAAACCTCTCTTAGGAAGTCTTCTGTATAAAGGCATCTGTCCACCTTCAAAACCTGGTCTTGGTGCTCCTGAACGAGCCTTCTGACCTTTATGTCCCTTACCAGCAGTCTTACCATTTCCTGAACCATGTCCACGGCCTCTTCTAAAAGTATCACTGTGCTTAGAACCTTCTGCTGGTCTTAATTCTGATAAATTCATTACATGCACCTCCCTTTTCTATTTCTATTAGATTTCCTCTACCTTAACTAAATGTCTTACATGCCAAACCATACCTCTAACAGCTTCATTATCAGGTAATTCAACTGTCTTATGCATTTTCTTAAGACCTAAAGCTTCAACTGTAGCTCTCTGCTTAGGAATAGCACCGATTGGTGATTTTACTAATGTAACTTTTAATTTATTTGCCATTTTAAACCTCTTTTCTGCACATCTGATATAGAATATCTTCTACTTTGCATACTACTATCAATCTGTCAGTCCCCTGACTGATTACGCTGCATCAACCAAGCATGTCTTACATGCCTGGCATCCACTGCGTTACCGGTTACTTAATTCTAATTAAACAACTGATCCACTGAAATTCCACGAAGTTTTGCAACTTCTTCTGGAGTCTTTAAGCTTCTCAAACCTTCGATTGTTGCAAGTACAACATTCTGTTTATTATTAGAACCCAATGACTTTGTACGGATATTCTTGAATCCTGCTAATTCCAATACAGAACGAGCTGGACCACCAGCGATAATACCAGTACCTTCTGGGGAACGCTTTAACAATACCTGAGCACTGCCAAACTTTCCTAGGAAGTCATGTGGTACACTACCATTTTCATCCATAGGTAGCTCGATTAAATTCTTAACGGCTGCTTCTTTACCCTTACGAATAGCTTCTGGGATTTCTGTAGCCTTACCTAAACCTGCACCAACGTGTCCGTTCTTGTCTCCAACAACAACCAAAGCAGTAAATCTCATGTTACGTCCACCTTTTACTACTTTTGTTACACGCTTAATAGTTACAACGTTATCTTCTAATTCTAACTGACTAGCATCAACGATTGTACGTTTCATGTATTCTCCTCCTTGCTTAGAATTCTAGACCTGCTTCTCTTGCTGCATCTGCTAAAGCTTTTACCTTACCTTGATAAATAAATCCTCCTCTGTCAAATACAACAGTGTTGATTCCTTTAGCTTTTGCCTTTTCAGCGATTACTTTACCTACATATGCTGCTGCAGCAACGTCATTAGTCTTTTCTAATTCAGCCTTAACATCTTTTTCAAGAGTAGATGCTGAAACTAAGGTATTACCAACTGTATCGTCAATAATTTGAGCATACATATGATTATTACTTCTGAATACAGCTAAACGTGGTCTTTCTGCTGTACCAGCAAAACGATTACGTAATCTTCTATGTTTATTAACGCGAACTTTGCTTCTTGCTTCTTTACTAACCATTCTGTTTTCACTCCTTTAATTATTTCTTACCAGTCTTACCAACTTTACGTCTGATTACTTCATCAGCATACTTAATACCCTTACCCTTATAAGGTTCTGGTGCTCTCTTTTCTCTGATTTCAGCAGCATACTGGCCAACCTTTTCCTTATCGATACCCTTAACGATGATCTTATTCTGACCATCAAGAACAGTTTCGATACCTTCTGGATCTTCCATCTCAACTGGATGAGAATAACCAAGGGATAATGTTAATACCTTACCCTTCTTAGCAGCTCTATATCCAACACCGTTAACTTCAAGAACCTTTTCATAACCATCTGTTACACCAACAATCATGTTAAAGATTAATGTTCTTGTTAATCCGTGTAAGCTTTTCATTTTCTTTAAATCATTAGGTCTAGTAACAACAATTTCAGAACCTTCTAATTTAATTGTCATCTCTGAAGGTAACACTCTCTCAAGTGTTCCCTTAGGACCTTTTACAGTCACTTTATTATTTTCTGCAATATCAACTGTTACACCAGCTGGTACCGCGATAGGCATTTTTCCTATACGTGACATGCCCGCACCTCCTAAAATATTCTAATATTTATTATTTATCTTACCAAACGAATGCTAATACTTCTCCACCAACATTTGCTTTTCTAGCTTCCTTATCCGTTAAAACACCCTTATTTGTAGAAATGATTGCAACTCCAAGACCACCAAGTACTCTAGGAAGTTCTTCAACATTTGCATACACACGAAGACCTGGCTTAGAAATTCTCTTTAAACCAGTAATAATCTTTTCGTTCTTATCCTTACCATATTTTAATGTTATATGAATAGATTTGAAGCCACCAACCTCTTCAATATCAAACTTCTTGATGTAACCCTCTTTTAAAAGGATTTCAGCAATAGCTATCTTCATTTTTGAAGCAGGTACATCTACTGTATCATGTTTAGCAGTATTTGCATTACGAATTCTTGTAAGCATATCTGCGATTGGATCGCTCATTGTCATGTGATTTTGCCTCCTTATAAAAACTAGAAAACTTTCGCGTTTTCCCAACGGCTCATTGAACCGGCATAACTTTCGTTATGCTGGTCTCTGAGACTCTGTATATTCTACCAACTTGCTTTCTTAACACCAGGGATCTGTCCTTTGTATGCTAACTCACGGAAGCAAATTCTGCAAATTCCGTATTTTCTCAAATATGCATGTGGACGACCACAAATTCTACAACGGCTATATTCTCTTGTAGAGAACTTAGCAGGACGTTGCTGCTTAACCTTCATTGATGTCTTAGCCATGAATTTCCCTCCTAACTATTTTTTGAATGGCATACCGAACTGTGCTAATAATTCACGAGCCTCTTCGTCTGTTTTTGCAGTTGTAACAAAGATTACATCCATACCTCTTACCTTATCAACCTTATCAAATTCGATTTCAGGGAAGATTAACTGTTCTTTGATACCAAGTGCATAGTTTCCTCTACCATCAAATGCGTTAGGGTTTACACCTCTAAAGTCACGTACTCGAGGTAATGCTAAGTTAATAAGACGATCAGCGAACTCATACATCTTATCTCCTCTTAAAGTAACTTTACAACCAATTGGCATACCTTCTCTGATTTTGAAGTTAGCAACAGATTTCTTTGCTCTTGTTAATACAGCCTTCTGACCTGAAATAGTTTCAAGATCACGAACTGCTGTTTCAAGAACCTTTGCATTATCCTTTGCTTCTCCAACACCCATGTTAATAACGATTTTATCTAATTTTGGTACTTCCATAATGTTCTTATAACCGAACTTCTTTACCATACCATCAACGATCTCATTTTTATATGTTTCTTTTAATCTACTAGCCAACGTATTGGACCTCCTTTCCTAAATTAGTCAATCACTTCGTTTGTAGCTTTTGCAACACGAACCTTTTTACCATCTTTGATTTCAAAACCAATTCTTGAAGGTTTTCCTTTGCTCAAGTACATTACATTCGAAATATCAATTGGTGCTTCCATCTTTACGATACCACCATTAGGATTAGCCTGACTTGGTTTAGCATGCTTTGTAACATTATTAACGCCTTCAACTAAGACCTTACCATTCTTTACGCTCTTAACTTTTCCCTGACTACCTTTATTCTTTCCAGCAATAACGATAACCTGGTCACCTTTTTTAATCTTACTAGTTGCCACTCTCGACACCTCCTTACAATACTTCTGGTGCTAATGAAACGATTTTCATGAACTGTTTTTCTCTTAACTCTCTAGCAACAGGTCCAAAAATACGAGTTCCTCTAGGGTTCTTATCATCTTTAATAATTACAGCTGCGTTTTCATCAAACTTAATATAAGAACCGTCTTTACGACGTGCGCCCTTAACAGTACGAACAACAACTGCTTTAACAACGTCACCTTTTTTTACAACTCCACCAGGTGTTGCATCTTTGACCGTAGCAACAATTACGTCACCAATATTCGCATATCTTCTAGTTGAACCGCCTAATACACGGATGCAAAGTAATTCTTTTGCACCAGTATTGTCAGCAACTTTAAGTCTTGATTCTTGTTGGATCATGTCAATACTCCTTTCGAATAATTAATTCAAATGTGCAAAATTATTTTGCCTTTTCAATAATTTCTACAAGTCTCCATCTCTTGTCTTTAGACAATGGTCTTGTTTCCATTACTTTAACTCTATCGCCAATGTTACACTCGTTGTTTTCATCATGAGCCTTTAATTTGTAAGTTCTCTTAACGATCTTGTTGTAAAGAGGATGCTTTACATTATCAACGACAGCAACAACAATTGTTTTGTCCATTTTATTACTAAGTACTTTTCCAGTACGAGTCTTTCTCAAATTTCTTTCCACAACAATATCTCCTTTCTAAAATTCCTACTATTATATTAGCAGGTCATTATTTAGCAACCTTAGCCTGTGCAGTAATTACAGTCTGAATTCTTGCGATATTCTTTCTAACTTCTTTAATTCTGCTTGTATTGTCTAATTGATTTGTTGCGTTCTGGAATCTCAAGTTGAAAAGTTCCTTTTTTGCAGCTACTAATTCGTCATTCAACTCAGCTACTGACTTGTTCTGTAAATCTTCTACAAATTTCTTACTCTTCACTGCCAGCACCTCCTTCTAAGTCTGCACGAGAAACAACCTTACATTTAACTGGTAACTTATGTGTTGCAAGTCTCAATGCTTCTCTAGCTACTTCCTCAGGTACACCAGCTACCTCAAATAATACACGTCCAGGTTTAACTACTGCTACCCAACATTCCAAGTTACCCTTACCTTTACCCATACGAACCTCAAGAGGCTTATGTGTAACAGGTTTGTTAGGGAAAATCTTAATCCATACCTTACCACCACGCTTCATATAACGAGTCATCGCAATACGGGCAGCTTCAATCTGATTTGATTTAATCCATGCCGGCTCTAAAGCTACAATACCGTACTCACCATTGGAAATCTTATTTCCTCTAGTAGCCTTACCACGCATAGTACCACGGAACTCCTTACGATGCTTTACTCTCTTAGGCATTAACATTATTTATCGCTCCCTTCCTTTTTTCCTTCTTTTGTTGGAAGTACTTCACCCTGGTAAATCCAAACTTTTACGCCCATCTTACCATAAGTTGTATCAGCTTCTGCAAATCCATAATCGATATCTGCACGTAATGTCTGCAAAGGAATTGTTCCTTCACTATAGAACTCTGTACGAGCCATATCAGCACCACCAAGACGACCAGAAACAGCTGTCTTAATACCCTTTGCTCCTGCTTTTCTTGCTCTACCCATTGTAGACTTCATTGCACGTCTGAAAGGAATACGATTTTCTAACTGTGTTGCAATGTTTTCAGCAACAAGCTGTGCATTCATATCTGGTTTCTTAACTTCCTTGATATCAACCATAAGCTTCTTGTCTGTGAACTTAACTAACTCAGTCTTAAGCTTTTCGATTTCAGAACCACCCTTACCGATTACTACACCAGGCTTAGCTGTGTAAACGATAATCTTAACGCGGTCAGCAGATCTTTCAATCTCAATCTTAGAAATACCTGCACTATATAATCTCTTTTTCAAGAATTTTCTAATGTTATAATCTTCTACTAAACAATCTGCAAAATCATCTTCTGCATACCATCTTGAGTCCCAGTCTTTAATAACTCCGACTCTTAACCCATGAGGATTGACTTTCTGTCCCATGATTTACCTCCTTATCTTTCATCAAGAATAACAGTAATATGACTCATTCTCTTTTCAATTCTGTAAGCTCTACCCTGTGCTCTTGGCTTAACTCTCTTCATTGTTGGTCCTTTATTTGCATAACACTCTGCAATGTAAAGGTTTTCTGGGTTCATTCCATTATTATTCTCAGCATTTGCAATTGCTGACTCTAATAACTTCTTAATTAAACTTGATGCATATCTAGGATTATATGCTAAAATACCAAGTGCTGTTTTTACATCCTTGCCTCTGATAGCGTCTAAAACGAAACAAGCTTTCTGTACAGAAACTCTAGCGTAAGATAACTTAGCTGATGGTCTTGTATCCTTATTCTGTTCGTTTCTTTCTCTTTTAATCTGGGATCTATGTCCTCTAGCCATGGATGAAGCCTCCTTTCAATTTCCTCAAATATATTTCCGTTTAAATTATTTTCTTCCTTTTCTTTCGTCCTTATCATGACCCTTATATGTTCTTGTAGCAACAAACTCACCAAGTTTGTGTCCAACCATATCTTCTGTCACATATACAGGTACATGTCTTCTTCCATCATGAACAGCAAATGTGTGTCCAACGAATGATGGGAAAATTGTAGAACGACGTGACCAAGTTTTAATAACCTGTTTATCGTTTGCCGCATTTAAAGCATCTACTTTCTTAAGTAAGCTCTTGTCAGCAAAAGGTCCCTTCTTTAATGAACGTGCCATAGGTTTTAACCTCCTTCAATCTATGTGTCAAACTTCTATTATTTAGCTAACGCTTTACCATCTCTTCTTCTTACAATCATCTTATTAGACTGCTTGTTTTTCTTTCTTGTCTTCAAACCAAGAGCTGGTTTACCCCAAGGAGTAACAGGGCCTGGACGACCGATTCCTGTCTTTCCTTCACCACCACCGTGTGGATGGTCATTAGGGTTCATAACAGAACCACGAACTGTAGGTCTGATACCCATGTGACGCTTACGTCCAGCTTTACCAATATTAATCAAGCCGTGATCTGCGTTACCAACCTGTCCAACAGTTGCTCTACAAATGATTGGTACCATTCTCATTTCACCAGAAGGTAACCTAAGTGTTGCATACTTACCTTCTTTCGCCATAAGCTGAGCGCTGTTTCCTGCAGAACGAACTAACTGTCCACCCTTACCAGGATACATTTCAATATTGTGAACTTCTGTACCAACTGGAATATCAGCTAATGGTAAGCAGTTACCAACACTGATTTCAGCAGTTGAACCATTCATAATAGTCTGTCCAACCTTTAATCCAACTGGAGCAAGGATATAAGCCTTTTCTCCATCTGCATAACAAATCAAAGCGATATTTGCTGTTCTGTTTGGATCATATTCGATTGTCTTAACAACAGCTGGAATACCGTCTTTCTTTCTCTTGAAATCAATAATTCTATATTTTCTTCTAGATCCACCACCGTGGTGTCTTACTGTAATTTTTCCCTGATTATTACGACCTGCATTCTTCTTTAATGAAGTTGTTAATGATTTCTCTGGCTTATCTGTTGTAATCTCAGCGAAATCAGACATGGTCATATTTCTTCTGGAAGGTGTATATGGGTTAAACTTTTTAATTCCCATTTTTCGCACTCCTTTCGATTTGTCCACGCACGCACGCGTGTCAATTTAATTTTTATTCTTATCGGTTATAAAAAACCTTAGTATTCTTTGCTTTGTATCTATAATTTTACAGACCTTCAAAGATTTCAATATCAGCACTTTCTGCTGTTAATTTAACGATTGCTTTCTTCTTCTTAGCTGTCTTACCAACAACCATTCCACGTCTCTTTTTCTTACCATCCATGTTCATGGTATTAACGCTAGCAACCTTTGTTCCTTCAAATAACTTTTCTACAGCTTCTTTAATCTGAGCCTTTGTAGCTTCTGTATGAACTAAGAAAGTGTACTTCTTTTCGCCCATAGCGCTCATACTCTTCTCAGTAATAACTGGTTTAAGGATCACGTCATAGTATTTCAAATCTGCCATTATGCGTATACCTCCTCAATCTTTGCTACAGCGTCTTTTGTTACAACTACTGTATCATATTTCAACAAATCGTAAACATTGATTGTGTTTGTCATTGCTGTTCTTACAGTTGGGATGTTTCTTGCAGATAATAATACATTCTCATCCTTCTCTGCTGTCACAATCAAAGCTTTCTCTACGTTTAAATTCTTAAGAACTGCAACAACTTCTTTTGTCTTAATTCCTTCTAATGTTAAGTTATCTAACACGATAAACTTAGAATCATTTACCTTAGAAGTCAATACAGACTTAATAGCTGCATTCTTTTCTTTCTTATTCATCTTGAAAGAATAATCTCTTGGCTTTGGAGCAAATACAACTCCACCACCTGTCCACTGTGGAGCTCTTGTAGAACCTTGTCTAGCATGACCAGTTCCCTTCTGTCTCCATGGTTTCTTTCCGCCACCGCTTACTTCAGAACGTGTTTTTGCACTCTGAGTTCCCTGACGTTTATTAGCAAGTTGTTGAACAACTGCCATGTGAACTAAATGTTCATTTATTGGAGCAGCAAATACAGCATCATTTAATTCTAACTTATCTACTTCTTTGCCTTCCATATTAAAAACAGATACGTTTGCCATCTGTGTTAGCCTCCTTCCTTAAAGCTTAGTTTGCCTTTACAGCTTCTCTTAATACTACCATTGATTTCTTAGGTCCTGGAACAGCACCCTTAACCAAAATCACATTGTTTTCAGCATCAACTCTAACAATTTCCAAATTCTGAATTGTTACCTGTACGTTACCCATCTGTCCTGGCATCTGTTTACCTTTGAATACCTTTGAAGGATCAGAACAAGCACCGTTTGAACCTGCATGTCTGTGGAATTTAGAACCATGTCCCATAGGTCCTCTGGACTGTCCATGTCTCTTAATAGCACCCTGGAAACCTTTACCCTTTGAAGTAGCTGTTGCATCAATCTTGTCACCAGCTTCAAAGATATCAACCTTGATTTCCTGTCCTACCTGATATTCCTCAGCGTTGTCAAACTTAAACTCTTTAAGAAATCTCTTGTTTTCAACACCTGCTTTTGCAAAGTGTCCCTTTTGTGGTTTGTTCACTAATTTTTCTCTAATGTCACCAAAACCAACCTGTACTGCACTGTATCCATCATTTTCTACAGTTTTTACCTGTGTTACTGCACATGGACCAGCCTGTAATACTGTTACTGGAGTTAAAACTCCATCTTCGTTGAAGATCTGTGTCATTCCGACTTTTGTAGCCAAAATTGCTTTCTTCATTTTTGCACCTCCTATTAAATCTACAGCGGAGCGTATCTAAGACGCTCATCCTAGACGGCTTACACCTGAGTGCTTGGTCTCCATAAACGCGAAATTTATTCGTTGCTTGGACTCTATATATAAACCCTAAGGATTACTAACTTAAAAATTATTTGTTTTTCATCTTGATATCGATGTAAACACCAGCTGGCATTTCTAATCTTGATAATGCATCAACTGTCTTCTGGCTAGGTGTCATGATATCAATCAATCTCTTATGTGTTCTCTGTTCGAACTGTTCTCTGGAATCTTTATACTTATGAACCGCTCTAAGAATTGTTACAACTTCCTTCTTTGTTGGAAGAGGTACAGGACCACTCACCTTAGCTCCTGTCTTCTTTACAGTTTCGATAATTTTTCCAGCTGACTGATCGATTAACTGATGATCATACGCCTTCAATGTAATTCTCATTACTTGACTTGCTGCCATAAAAAAAGCCGCCTCCTTTTCGCACTTAATTTCAGTACGACAAGTGGTGACTGTACACTTACCCACGCGTTTCCTATACACATAGGTCTAAAACTTATTTGCTTACGCATTTGTTCTATTGTACAGTGACTTGTCGCCAGTTTCTTAACTTGACATTCGCTCCACGGAAAACCTTTATCTACTTGGATAAAGCAACCTCACGCTTCACAGCTATCAATGTCACAACAAATAAGAGTATACCTTATTTTTCAAACTTTAGCAAGCTTTTTTCAAAATATATAGCAAATAAAATTGACGATTTTTTTTTCGTCAATTCTATTTTTCTATACATTATGCACAATTGTTATCTTTTTTGCCATCTTCCAGATGCCCCACAAGGAAGAACCAGACCATTTTCTTTTACTGGCAATCCAATTTCATCCGAAGCAACCGAACCGCCAAATCTTGATACAATTTCTGTATTCATCATATAAGCAATTACCGCTGGCTGTAAACCAGTTGTATAAGAATTAACCAGATAAAATAATGGATCCTTAGTCATCACCTGTGTACATAGTTTGATAAAATCATGTATTTTCTCTTCAATTTTCCATATCTCACCTTTCGGACCTCTTCCATAAGATGGTGGATCCATAATAATACCATCATAGGTCTTTCCTCGGCGAATTTCACGTTCAACAAATTTCACACAATCATCTACGATCCAACGAATCGGTGCATCTTTAAGTCCTGAAGATATCGCATTTTCTTTTGCCCAGGTTACCATTCCTTTTGAAGCATCTACATGAGTAACCGAAGCTCCTGCTTTTGCCGCTGCCACAGTAGCACCACCTGTATAAGCAAACAAATTCAGTACCTTAATTTCTCTATCAGGATTCTGTTTCTTCTTATTATATATAAGTTCACTAAACCAATCCCAATTTGTTGCTTGCTCTGGAAACAACCCTGTATGTTTAAAACTAAATGGCTGCAAATTAAATGTTAATTCCTTATAATGTATCTGCCATTGTCTTGGCAAATCAAAAAACTCCCATTCACCGCCACCTTTTTTACTTCTATGATAATGGGCATTTCTATTTTTCCATCCTTTGTTCTTCTTTTCCGTATGCCAAATTACCTGTGGATCTGGGCGAACAAGTGTATATTTTCCCCATCTTTCTAATTTTTCACCGCTCGAACAATCTAATACTTCATAATCTTTCCACTGGTCTGCAACCCACATATCTAAACCAACCTTTCTTTCTGCTTTTCTCTGAAAATACTTTCTGGCTTTCCATTTTCTATCTACACATGCCTTTTTAATTAACACATTTCTACTTATTATAAATGGATTTTAGAATCTATGCAACCAATTATTTGTTTGATGTTAATTATCTGCAATCTTTCCTCCCCCTCACAACCTAAGCTAATTCATTTCAATTAACTAGATAGCAAATTTTCCCCTCAACTACATCTTTTTTTCTAAAAATAGTTACTATCCGACACATTTCTTTTTTAATCTCTTTTTAATCCTAATTTACTTGACCTTTTTAGCAAAAACAAATAAACTAATAGTAGAAAAAGGAAAGCAAATACACATTATGTAATTTTTTTCTTTTTACTTTTGCAAATAGCAATAGTAAATTTGTATTCCTATAATATTAGCGGTTTAATATGACAATCCGAGATGTTACAAAGTTAATTTCTCGCAGTTCATATTTTACTATCTATTTTAATACTATATAGGATATACAAACAGTTATTATTTATTTAGGAGGATTTAAATTTATGGGAATATTATCAAGATTTAAGGACATTATGTCAGCAAACATCAATTCACTTTTAGACAAAGCAGAAAACCCTGAAAAAATGATTGATCAGTGTTTACGAAACTTAAACAGCGACTTAGGAAAAGTAAAATCCGAAACCGCGACAGTTATGGCTGAAGAACAACGTTCCAAGCGTGCTCTTGACGAAGTAAATGCAGAAATCGACAAAATGCAGCAATTTGCAGTTAAGGCATTGGAAGCTGGCAATGAAAATGATGCCAGAAAATTTCTTGAAAAGAAAAGTTCACTTTCTGCAAAACAGCAAGAATTACAACAGTCCTATGATTTAGCACACACAAACGCAGAAAACATGCGTGCTATGCATGACAAATTGGTAAAAGATATCAATGAACTAGAGTCAAGAAGAGATATGATAAAAGGGAAAATGGCAGTTGCAAAGACACAGGAACGCATGAATAAAATGGTATCTGGTCTTAATGGTAACTCTTCTATTGCTGCTTTTGATCGTATGGAAGCAAAAGCAAACGCAGCTTTAGACAAGGCAAATGCCATGGCAGAATTAAATGCAGGTCCAGTTGATGAAATTGCTGATTTGACCGCTAAGTATTCTGGTAACACCGCACAGGTTGATGACGAACTGGCTGCCTTAAAGGCAAGTCTTGACCAGCAGGATACAACTGCTGTTGATGATGAATTAGCGGCTCTAAAAGCGGATCTAAATAAATAACATATACATTAGGAACTGTTCCTTTCTTTTCGTAGTACCTCTTTACTGTACCCTTGCAGTCATTTCTTTATAACATACGATTGAAATACTTTTACTCAACTTGCATGTTATAACAAAGGTACAGTAGATTGGTCTACAATCACAATTCAAAAAGAAACAGTTCCTTTTTATTCTATACAAATTTATGAAGGGAGTTTTTAATATGGTAATTCAGCACAAATGCCCATCCTGCGGTGCTGACATGAAATTTGATACTGCCTCTGGTCTACTTCACTGCGAAAGCTGTGGATATGAGGAAAATATCAAACAAATGGAAAACCAGGCAGAAGCATCTGAAAATGCTTCCGCTGGTTCTTATGACGAATTTCTTGCAAAAACAAGTCGGAATACCTATTCTGACAACAGTGCCATTCAATATCAATGTAAAAACTGTGGTGCTGTCCTTATCACCGATGAACTGACAACTGCTACAACTTGTAGCTTTTGTGATGCACCTATGATTTTAGGGGATCGACTACGCGGAGAGCTTGCTCCCTCTAAAGTAATTCCATTTAAAATTTCAAAAGAAGAAGCAGAAAAAGCATTTAAAAAATGGTGTGGGAAAAGTATTCTGCTTCCTCGCGATTTTAAAAAAGCAAACCGTTTAAAAAGTATCACTGGTATCTATGTTCCGTTCTGGCTTTTTACTATGCACACACGAGGAGAAGTCAATGCAGAATGTACAAAAGTCCGTCATTATTCGAAAGGCGACTATGATATAACAGAAACCAAATACTTTGATGTATATCGTGACGTGGATTTACATTTTGACAAAATTCCAGTAGATGCATCCATTAAAATGGATGACAAAATGATGGATAAACTGGAACCGTTTAATTATAACGAATTATATGATTTTAATACTCCTTACCTTGCTGGATACTTAGCAGAAAAATATGATTATACAGATAAGGACTTATACCCTCGAATCGAAAAGCGTACAGAAAATTATACGCTTGATTTTGTACGTCAAACTATGATTGGTTATGATGGAAAAATAATATTAAATCAAAATATCCAAATGAAACCAGAAGATGCCATTTATGCACTTTTACCAATCTGGATGTTTTGTTATGATTACCAACATGCAGAACATAACTTTGTAATGAACGGACAGACAGGTAAAATAATTGGCAAACCACCAATTAGCAAAAAAAATTGTGCAGCTATATTCGTTGCGATTGCTATTATCAGTTTCTTCCTGATTAAGTTAATTGCTTATATGATTGGAGGTGTCTGGGTATGGTAAAAATTACTCGCAACTATAAGAGTTACATAAGAATACTCCTTCTGCTTTCCATTATTGTTGCAAGTATGTTTTCTTTATTTGTACCTGTGAAAGCGTCTGAAAAGGTGGACCGAGTATATGATTATACCAATACACTTTCTGATAAACAGGAGCAAGAGCTGGAAGATTTGGCAGAAAAATATTATAATAAATCAAATTACAACTTTCTGATTGTTATCACAGATACTCTTTCGGAATACAGCTATGATTCCAGTGGGAATTCAGATACGGATTGTGAACTTTATTCTGTTGCATTTCAGGAAAGTTTTCAGGAAACATATGAACAAAAGTATCCAAATTGTGCAATCCTTGCTATTGATATTAAAAACAGATACGCCTATGTTTCTGGGTATGGAGAGTTAAAAACAAAACTTGATGATAATCGTTATGATTTAGTTTATAAAAAAATTAAACCTCAATTAAAGGAGAATAATTGGTTTTCGGTATGTAAAAATTATATTTACCAAGCATATAACTATTCACAGTTTAACAACGGAATTGATCCAGGCAGTTTATTTTATAATATATTTTTACAAATTGGAATTGCCCTTATTATTGCTGGCGTAATTATTACTGTCTTAATTATTAATTCTGGTGGAAAGATGACAGTTTCCGCTATGACATATATAAACGAAAACAATTCCAGAATCGTTGCACAACATGATCACTATGTCAGAACAAGTATACACAAAACAAGACGAACAAGTAATAATGATAGTGACAGTAGCGGAAGCGGTGGAAGTAGCCACAGTGGAGGCGGTGGACATTTCTAATATAATAACAAAATTATAGGAAACATGCTTATGGGAAATTTCATGTTATCATGATAATATAAAATTTCCCATACAAACATGGTACCTTCCTTCTCCAATCAAATAAATCAATATGATTACTAATCTTGTAAAGGATTAACAACGATATGTAAATCAATAAGTAATATTATTATTAAAAGAAAGGTGAGATTTTATGGGTTTTTTTAGTGGACAATTTGCAAATGTTGTAGAATGGGAAGAATTTCGTGACGATATGATTTTCTGGAAATGGAACAATCGTGAAATTAAAAAAGGAAGTAAACTAATTATACGTCCTGGTCAAGATGCAATATTCTTGCACAACGGACGTATAGAAGGTATTTTTCAAGATGATGGGGAATACGATATTGAATCACAAATTATTCCATTTTTATCTACATTGAAAGGATTTAAATTTGGATTTAACAGTGGCATGCGTGCAGAAGTTCTTTTTGTAAATACAAAGGAATTTCAAGTGAAATGGGGAACAAAAAATGCAATTAATATTCCTGCATCAAGTATGCCAGGAGGACTTCCTATTCGTGCAAATGGAACCTTTACATTTAAAGTAAATGACTACATGACATTGATTGACAAGATCGCCGGTGTAAAAGAATCTTATTATGTAGAAGATGTAAAACAACGTATTACTTCTATTTTAGATCAGCTTTTAATGAAATGGATTATGAAAGAGGGAAAAGATATGTTTAATCTGATGGCAAATTCTTTTGACATCAGTAATGGTATTAAAAGTGATTTGGATATGCAGATTTATGATATTGGTATCACTATCACTGCCTTCAATATAATGAGCTTTAATTATCCAGAAAATGTGCAATCTATGATTAACAAAAATGCTGAACAATCTATGATCGGTGATATGAATCGTTACCAACAAGTATCTATGGTAGACGGTATTGCCTCTGGAAAGGTTCAAGGAGGTGGTGTGGCATCTGATATGACAGGTATGATGATGGGCATGACAATGGCCAATCAAATGATGCAAAATGTAAATGCTGCAATGCAACAAAATCAAGCTTCTACGCCTACTCAGCAAACTTCTGTACCAAACCAAACTGCTGGTACCAAACCAAATTTTTGTCCTAACTGTGGACAAAAAACTGGAGAAGCAAACTTCTGTCCTAACTGCGGACAAAAACTATTATAAAAAACTTTTACTTTTACAGTCAAGTGGATATTTGCAATCCGCTTCGCTACTTGCTTATAACCGAATAACTGTTTCGCAGTATATCAGGAAGGGCTTGCACTCCCCCTGATACAAGCAAATTTCCACCCACTACTTATTGCTTTTCGCAATTGAAACAAGGGACTTACTTGATTCGGTTAAAGAATGCGAAGAAAAAATCAAGAAAATATAAAAAATTATTCACTGCTATATTACCTCATAGAGAAGCGCATAAACCGCTCTCTATGAGGTCCTTTTTTGCTTTATTCTCATAATGCTTTTTCGATCTTAATAGATATGCCTCTATACTAATCCAATTACTAAATTCAAAGCAACCTTGCTAAACATATAATATATGCTTCGTACTAGGTTTATCAATACTTTCCCATATTACACTTGTAATCATTTTTAATTGCAATTCATGCAAATATTTTATTGCTAATACAACAATTCTATGTAAATAAAAAGTACATGACTACAAACTTTTCTTACAAAATAAGGAAATTAGAATATAACCTCTGTCCCTATACAAAATTATGCAGTAAACAATACCATCTACAAATAATAAACATACTTACTATATTTATTTTCATAGAAAAAAAGTTACCATGCTTTTTCACTCCCATGCATGATAACTTTCGAATCCTTATACAAATATAATTTGTACAAAATATTATACTCCAAATCTCATGATTTTACTCTCTTTGTAAACATCTAGAATAAAGGAAAAAACAGAAATTAAAATAACTTAAGAATAACTAGACTAAAAGAAATGTTTCTTACTAAAATGTAAGTACAACACAGAGAGTATAACAATTTAAAACTATTACAAAGGCGACAACCAGATTTGAACTGGTGATCAGGGTGTTGCAGACCCATGCCTTACCACTTGGCTATGTCGCCATAATGACTCCTACGGGAATCGAACCCGTGTTACCGCCGTGAAAGGGCGATGTCTTAACCGCTTGACCAAGGAGCCTTGCTATTAGCACTTATAGACCGTATTATGGTCTATTACGTGCGATGCATGCAAACTACTTAGTGAGGTTCTTTCGAACTTAGTAGTTTGTATTATTACAATACTTGACACGCACTAACTCCCCGAGTTGGGCTCGAACCAACAACCCCACGATTAACAGTCGTGTGCTCTACCATTGAGCTATCGAGGATTATCTGAAGGATATACCTTCAAAACTACACACTGTATTCCATCCATAACTA